>Ga0116226_10001398_pt1 | contig 20885 bp, 16 predicted proteins | sample S1TSphfallax_FD_89692 | JGI IMG/M metagenome (GOLD analysis project Ga0116226, IMG submission 89692) | Host-associated microbial communities from peat moss isolated from Minnesota, USA - S1T2_Fa - Sphagnum fallax MG | ecosystem: Host-associated > Plants > Peat moss > Unclassified | place: USA... | reverse complement strand
GGGAAAGAGCAGCGTTTCGACGCCCGCGGCCAACGAGTGGACCCATCGCAAGGCCGTGGCGTGTGCCCAGATACGTTCGAGTACGACACCCTTGCCGGCAAGTCCGCTCCAGAGAATGACGTCCGTCGTCGGCGCATGGGCCGCGAGTTCGACGGCGTCGTCGCTGATCCTCACGTCGGCCAGTGGCACGAGTGCTTCGAGCGTTCGAAGGGCAGGATGCTGGCGCGGGCCAATGACGAGTAGACGAGTCTTTAACATGCGCCGATAGTGCCATACGATGAGGGCAGAGCGAAGCAGACGGCAAGCGCTGTAAGCCCTGGCATGCGCTGCCACGCAGCATGTGGCTAACGAGTCAACGACCGTACCGCCACCGCCGCGGCAGCGGCGCGATTCTCGACGCCGAGCTTCACGAAGACCTGCTCGAGGTGCTTGTTCACGGTGCGGGGACTGATGGCGAGTATTTCGCCGATATCGCGGTTGGATTTGCCACGGCTGATCCACAGCAACACTTCCGCCTCACGCGAAGTCAATGAATGGGTGCGTTGGAGCGTGCTCTTGTCCGTGTCAGTGTCCTTGACCTCGGCGATCCGGAACAACAGTTCATTGGGACCCAATGGGCTCACGAACGAACAATCGAGCCGACGTCCCGCGACCAGGAACGTGCAGCGCGCATTGCCCTGATGCTCGGTGTGCCGGAAACGCTGCAATTGCTCGATCACCCCGGTTGGCAGCGCGGGCTCGTGCATCTCGCGGGCGTCCCGGTCGCAGAGCAGTTGCCGCGCCTTGGGTGTGCACCAGAGCACTTTGCCGGCACGGTTGGTTGCGAACAGAAAGCGCCCGCTGGCATCGAGAGCTGCGTGGGTCTCGTAGGCCAAGCGGGCGTTGCCCAAATGCACGCGAATACGCGCCAGCAACTCGTCCAGAATGATCGGCTTGGTGACATAATCCACGCCGCCCGAGGCGAGACCGGCAACCACGTGCTCGGTCTCCGACAATCCCGTCATGAAAATGACCGGCAGATGGGACATCAATTTGTCCTGCTTGAGCCGCTTGCAGGTCTCGAAGCCGCTGATACCGGGCATCAATGCATCCATCAGCACGAGATCGGGCGTGATTTGATTCAACAGATCGAGTGCCGCTTCGCCGTCGGTGGCGATCAGCACGGTGAATCCGGCCTGATCGAGCGTGTCTGTGAGCAGGGATAAGGTCTCCGGCGTGTCATCCACGACCAGCACGGTATCGCGGCGCGAGGGAGAATGCTCAGGCATCTGCACGCATCGTCTCCAGCACGCTCATGTAGCGTTTCATGTCGAAATTCGTCAGCAACGAACGCAGTTGTGACGCGAAGGCGTCGTTGGCGGAATCTTCGAGCTCGAGCTCGCGAAGTTTGGCCTCGATGCCCCTCACATGTCCGATACGGCCGAGACGATAGAGATCGTCGAGATGATGCCGCGAACGGTGACTGATGGAGCCGGTGGCGTGAACCTGCGTGCCTTGATGGGTCTTCTGGGGATCGGGTTGAAAGATCCATTTCAGGTTCAGCAGCGAGCCGGTCTGCTCGAGCAGCTGCTGAAGCTGCACGGGTTTCATGACGAAGGCATCGTGAACGGTGCCGACTCGGGCCGAATATTCGTGTGCGTTCGCCGACACCATCATGATCTTGAGTCGTGGCAATTGCCCGCCGCTGCGCAACTCCTGAGCGACGGTCCACCCGGAAAGATCGGGCATGGAGATATCGATCATCGCCAGATCCGGTCGACACTGGCGGGCGAGCTCGAGGCAGGTCTTGCCGTCGCGGGCGACGAACACGGTGAACCCCAGCGGCCGCAGCAGGTTTTGAACCAGATCGAGATGCAGCGGATCATCATCGGCGAGCAGTATGCGCTGACGAGGACCGAGGTAGTCGCAGATCCGGCCCGTCGGTGGCGTCGGCGTGATCTCGTCGCGAACACTCGACAGCAACACCCGCAGCAGGAAGGTGCTGCCGGCGGGTGAGGTTGCCTGGAGCTGAACATCTCCACCCATGATGTGCGCCAGCAACTTGGTGATGGTCAAACCAAGACCGGTGCCCGGTGTTCCGCGAACGGTCTGGTTCGTGCCCCGCTCGAAGGGTTCGAAGATTCGCTCCCGGTCCTCTGCATCGATGCCGGGTCCGGTGTCGGTGACCTCGAACTCCGCGATCTGGCCGCGATAGCGAATCGTCAGACTAACGTGGCCGGTCTCGGTGTACTTGATCGCATTCGACAACAGGTTGATGAGAATCTGACCCAGGCGCTTCTGATCGGCGTGCACATAGGCCGGTAGCGCCGCCGAGCGTTCGTAGCGGAAGTCCAGACCTTTGGCCACCGCCTGCAAGCGGAACATATCGACGAGTTCGTCGAGAAACACTTTGAGCTGTACCACGTCCCGATTGAGCCGCAGCATGCCGTTCTCAATGCGTGAGATGTCGAGCAACCCATCGATCAGATTGGACAGGTGTTCGGAACTGCGCCGGATGACGCGGACCGCATTATCGGCCGAATCCGCGCTGCCCCGCTCGAGCAGTTGGGCGTAGCCGAAGATCGAATTGAGCGGCGTCCGAATCTCGTGGCTGACGCCGACGATGTAGCGGGTCTTGGCGAGGTTCGCCGCTTCGGCGGTCTCCTTGGCGCGCTGCAGGGCGTCCTCGGTCTTGCTGTGCGCATCGATTTCCTCGATGAGCATGGTGGTCTGGCGCGCCGACTCCGCCTCCGCGGCACGCCGGCTCTCGTGGGCCAGCACGATCAGCCAGGCGCCGATCCCGGACAGCAGCAAGAAGCTCAGGTAAACGATCCACAACGTGGTTTCCACGCTGCCGCGCGCCGCCGGGGTGATGTGGCGGAATTCATTGTAGATGAACGATAACAACAGACCGACGACGAGATTGCAGATCAGCACGATGCCGGCGAAATGTCCGCCGCGCGAGTTGAGCGCGGTCGCCAGCCGTTGCGGCAACACCCATGCCATCAGCGTGTGCAGCTGATGGGCGACGCGCCCATGCGGCTTGCAGGCATCGTGGCAGCGGGATTCGAGCGTGCAGCACAGCGAGCAGATGACCCCTTTGTACGCGGGGCAGAGGGCCATGTCGGGCCGCTCGAAGATGTTCTCGCAGATCGTACAGCGCAACTCCCGCTCCGAGCCCGCCATCTCGTCCGCGGGTCGCGCCAGGTAATATTTGCCTCCCGTCACCCAAGCGATCACGGGGGCGGTGATGAAGGCCGTCGCCAACGCGACGAACGGCGCGAGAATCTCCGCGGTTCCACCAAAGTATCCGAGATAGGACAGGCTCGAGGTCACGATGGACAGGACCAGGGCCCCGGCACCCACGGGATTGATGTCGTAGAGATAGGCTCTGCGAAACTCGATGTAGCGTGGACTCAGGCCCAATGGTTTGTTGACGACGAGGTCCGCGGTCAGCGCGCCGATCCAGCCCGCGGCAAAATTCGCGTAGATGCCGAGGATGCGATCGATCGCGTGGAAAATGCCGATTTCCATGAGCAGCAACGCGAGCAGCACGTTGAACACCAGCCACACGACCCGCCCCGGATGGCTATGCGTCAGTCGCGAGAAAAAATTCGACCAGGCGATGGATCCGGCATAGGCGTTGGTGACGTTGATTTTCAGCTGACAGACGATGATGAAGAGCCCCGTCAACACGACGGCGAGGGTCGGTGAGCCCAACGCCTGCTGAAACGCGACCACGTACATCCGCATCGGCTGGCTCGCATCGGCGGCGGGAACGCCGTGGTTCAGCGCCAGCACGACGAGAAAAGACCCAGCGAGCAATTTGAAGCCGCCGATCACCACCCAGCCCGGCCCGGTCGCAATCATGGCCGTCCACCAGCTCGTGCGGCGACGCTCGGCCGCCGGCAGGAACCTGAGGTAATCCACCTGTTCGCCGATCTGCGGCAAGAGCGACAGCAGAATCGAGGAGGCGCCGCCAAGCATCGGTAGATTGATCGAGGCGCCACCGCCCATGCCGGCGTAATGGGTCCAGTCCGAGATCGTGGCCGGATGCTTGCAGGCGATGTAAAGGATCGGCAGGAACTGCAGGCTGATCCAGATCGGCTGGGTCGCAATCTGGACCCGGCTGATGAGGCTCACACCGAAGATGGCGATCGGAATGACCACGAGCGCGCTCAGCAGATGCGCGAATGCGATCGGGATGCCGAACAGCAGCTGCAGAGCCACGGAGAGGATGCTCGCCTCGACCGAGAACAGCAGGAACGTGAACGAGGCGTAGATCAGCGACGTGAGCGTCGAGCCCAAGTAGCCGAAGCCCGCGCCACGCGTCAATAAGTCGATATCGACGCCGTACTTGGCGGCGTGGTAGGCGATGGGTAATCCGATCATGAACATCAATACGACGAACAGGATCACGGCCCAGAACACGTTGGGAAACCCGTAAGCGATCGTCATGGCGCCGCCGATCGCCTCGCAGGCCAAGAACGCGATCGGTCCCAAGGCGGTATTACCGACTCGAAACGACGACTTACGGGCCGCCGCCGCCGTGTAGCGCAGCGCGTAGTCCTCCAGGGTCTGGCTGGCAACCCACTGGTTGTACTGCCGACGCTCACGCACGATCCGTTGTGTTGCGCTCATGTCACGCATTTTCCTGCAATCCCGTCGCCGCCGCATCCACTCCACCTACGTCAAACGACGCATGGTGATGCCGGCCGCGCCTCCCGTAGGGTTCGTTCCGCCACTGAACGACGATTAGATCAGGAAATGGGGTGGCACAGGGAACTCATGTGCTGCGGCGGCGCGAGCAGTTAACTACTACACAGGGGAATTATGTCTATGCATTGCAAGGGAAATTGGCGCGAAACGGCGCTGCGGCCGGCGCTTGGGCTGGCGCTGGTCGCCGGAACACTCGGAGCAGGGATCAACACGGCGCGGGCGGACATTTCTTTGCCGCCGGTCACAGTCGGGGCGGCGATGCAATCGAGCTTCTATGACTGCGACAAAGGTTGTATCAACAGCCCGGGCGTCATTCCGCCGGGCGACAGCAATGTCGATGGGTTTGCGTTGAACAGCATCCGGCTGTTCGTCAATGGAGCCGTCACGGATCAGATCAAGTTCACGTTCAACACGGAGTACACCGGCAGCGGCACGAATACCGTGGGGGTTCTGGATGCGATCGGCCGCTTCGAGTTCTCCGATCAATTCAATATCTGGGCGGGCCGGTTCCTCGAACCCAGCGACCGGGCCAATCTGGCGGGTCCGTATTATGCCCAGGACTGGGCGCCGTTCGCCGACGGGATATCCGACTTCTATCCCGACGTGGCCACGGGCCGCGACAACGGCCTGGCCTACTGGGGCCAGTTCGGTATTTTGAAGGTGCAAATCGGTGCTTTCGACGGCGGCTCGCTCAACAGCGCGGTCGCCGACAAGAGCCGGGTCTTGACCGCCGCGCGCGTGATGCTCGATTTCTGGGATCCGGAGCCCGGCTACTACCTGAATGGCACGTACTATGGGGATAAGGATATCTTGTCGGTGGGGTTCGTCGCCCAGAACCAGGACAGCAAGACCGCGTGGGACGTCGACGGGCTCATGGAGAAGAAGCTCCCCAACCTCGGGGTCATCAGCGTGTCGGCGGAATACCTGAAGGACAACGGGCTCACGTCCGCCACCCCGAGCGATGGCTGGAATGCGCTTGCGAGCTACCTCTTTCCCCAGGTCATCGGTGTTGGCAAGATTCAACTGCTGGGCAAGTACAGCCAGAAGACCAACGACGCGACGGCGATCGTGACGAGTGATGACAAGATCAAGACCTCCGAGATCAACGTCAACTACATCATCAAGTCGTTCAATGCCCGGGTCGGCGCGTATTTCCTGAATCAGTCCGATGCCCTGCAGGATACGACGAAGAAAGAGTACGGCCTGAAAATTCAATTACAGATCTAAGTAGCAACTGGAGATAGACACGATGAATACGGGGAAAATCTTGAAATGGGCCGCGCCAGCATTGCTGACCGTCACCTGCGCCGTCGCATCCGCGGAGGATACGATCAAGGTGGGCGTGCTGCATTCGCTGTCGGGCACGATGGCCATCAGCGAAACGACGCTGAAAGACACCGTCCTGATGATGATCGACGAGCAAAACAAGAAGGGTGGGGTGCTCGGCCGGAAACTCGAGGCGGTGGTGGTCGATCCGGCCTCGAACTGGCCGCTGTTTGCCGAGAAAGCGGCGGAATTACTCGAGAAGGACAAGGTCTCGGTGGTATTCGGTTGCTGGACCTCGGTGTCACGCAAGTCCGTTCTGCCGGTGTTCGAGAAGGACAAGGGCTTGCTCTTCTATCCGGTGCAGTACGAGGGTGAGGAATCGTCGCGCGACGTGATCTACACCGGTGCCGCGCCCAACCAACAGGCCATTCCGGCCATCGACTACCTCATGAAGGATGTCGGGGTGAAGCGCTGGGTGCTCGAAGGGACGGACTACGTGTACCCGCGTACCACCAATAAGATCCTCGAGGCCTATCTGACGCAAAAAGGCGTGAAGCCGGAAGACATCATCGTCAACTACACGCCATTCGGCTTCTCCGATTGGACCGGCGAAGTGGCCAAGATCAAGGCCTTTGGCTCGACGGGCAAGAAGACCGCGGTGGTCTCGACGGTCAACGGCGATGCGAACGTGCCTTTTTACAAGGAACTCGGCAATCAGAAGATCTCGGCCGAGGACATCCCGGTGGTCGCGTTCTCGGTGGGTGAGGAGGAACTCTCCGGTCTCGATACCAAGCCTTTGGTGGGGCATCTGGCCGCCTGGAACTACTTCGAGAGCGTCAGCAGTCCGCTCAACAAGGAATGGATCGAGAAATGGCATGCGTACACGAAGAACCCGAAGCGCACCTTCAATGATCCGATGGAGGCCACGGTCATCGGCTTTCAATTGTGGGTGAAGGCGGTTGAAAAAGCCGGCTCGCCCGATCCCCAGAAGGTCATTCCCGCGTTGCCCGGCCTCGAAGTGCCGAACCTCACGGGCGGCTTCGCGAAAGTCTTGCCGAACCACCACATCACGAAGCCCGTCTACATCGGCGAAATTCGGCCGGACGGTCAATTCAACGTGGTCTGGAAGACCGACAAGGAAGTTCCGGGTGATGCATGGTCCGACTTCCTGCCGGGCAGCAAGGACATCGAAGCGGATTGGGTGACGTTGAACTGCGGAAACTACAATACCAAGACGAAGGTGTGTTCCGGACAGAACTTCAAGTAACCTTGCGGAGATTCCGGTCGCCCTGGCGGGCGATCGGAACCGCCGGCGGAGAACCGCCGGCGGAGTTGTTGCGAAGGCTGGCGCAGATGTCGCAACCAGGAGTGCTTCACCGATGACCCACCGCCGTAAGTGTCCCGCCCTGTCGGCCCTGTGCCTTCTGCTCGTCGCAAGTTTGGCTCCTGTCTTGCGGGCCAATGAGCCCGTGACGGCCGATAACCCCGGCCTGGCCTCGCTGCTCGCACAACTCCCCGAGGCGAGCTATGCGGATAAGCGCGACCTCGTCGCCAAGATGGTTCAAAGCCAGGATCCCAAGGTTCGCACGGTGCTGCGCGCGTTGCTGGAGGATGCTCTGTACGTCCGGACCAGCGACAACCAGGTATTCGTCGGTGAAATCGACGGCGATTCGGTGCGTTTGACCGATCCTTTGACCGGCCAGGCGGCGGGCGCCGTAGCGAGCGATACGATCTCGATGATTGGGGTCAACAATCAACTGAGAAAAACACTGCGGGTGGCGCTCGCGCAATTCGACTTGACCAGTCCGGACGCCGCGGTCAGGCGCGCGGCGGTCAAGGAGATGTTGCGCGCACTCGATACGGAGAGCCAGGCGTTGCTCCGCTCGCGTCTCGCCGGGGAGCACGATGCGGCGGTCAGGAGCGAGATCCGAGAGGGACTCGCGCTCGCGGATCTCGACAGCGCGGAAGCGAGCACCCGGTTTGCCGCGGTTCGCGAACTGTCGACGAGCTTGAACCCGGATGTCTACAATCGCTTGTCGGCGATGGTTCAGGCGGCCAGTGACGGCAGCTACGGCGAGCCCGATCCGGCCATTCGAGCCGCCGCGCAGCAGAGCCTGCGGGTCATCGAACGCTACCGGAATTTCTATGCGGCGGTTCAGACATTGATCTACGGCTTGAGCGAAGGCTCCGTCTTCGTGCTGATCGCCATCGGCCTCGCCATCACCTTCGGCGTGATGGGTGTGATCAACATGGCGCATGGCGAGCTGATGATGCTCGGGGCTTACACCACCTACGTGGTGCAATTGCTGATGCCGAACCACATCGGACTGTCGATCATCGTGGCCATTCCAGCCGCGTTCCTGGTATCAGGTGTGATCGGTATCGTCATCGAGCGTGGCATCGTGAGTCACTTGTACGGTCGACCGCTCGAAACGTTGCTCGCGACCTTCGGCGTGAGCCTGATACTCCAGCAAACCGTGCGCGATATCTTCTCGGCCAATAATCGCCCGGTCATCACGCCCGAATGGCTGGCCGGCTCGCTGCAGATCAATGACGTGCTTGCAATCACCTACAACAGGCTGTACATCATCGTGTTCACGTTCGGGTTGTTCTTGGCGTTGCTTGCCGTGCTCAAGCGCACCCGCTTGGGATTGCAAGTGCGCGCCGTCTCGCAGAATCGAGAGATGGCCAAGGCCATGGGCGTACGGACGGCATGGGTCGATGCGCTCACCTTCGGTCTGGGATCGGGCATCGCGGGAATCGCCGGTGTCGCCTTGAGTCAACTCACGAATGTCGGACCGAACTTGGGTCAGAGCTACATCGTCGATGCCTTCATGGTCGTCGTGTTCGGTGGGGTTGGGAATTTGTGGGGTACGGAGGTGAGCGGCAATGCGTTGGGGGCGGTCAATAAGCTGTTGGAACCTTATGCCGGTGCCGTGCTCGCGAAGATTTTCGTGCTGGTGTTCTTGATCTTCTTCATCCAGTGGAAGCCGCGCGGTCTGTTCCCCCAGAAGGGCAGGCACGCCGATGGCTGAGTCCGTCGTGACCGACGTTGCCGCGGCACTATCCGCCGATCGTGGTGGGCGTCTCTTGTTGTTGTTACTCGGGGCGGTCGCCGTGTTCGTGCCCGTCTTGAACGTGCTGCCGGGCGACGCCTCGTTCCTGCATATCTCGGGCTACACGATGACGTTGACCGCCAAGTACATGACCTATGGCATGCTCGCGCTCGCGGTGGATCTGATCTGGGGCTACTGCGGCATCTTGAGCCTGGGTCACGGCGCATTCTTCGCGCTCGGCGGCTACGCCATGGGCATGTATCTGATGCGTCAAATCGGCGCGCGCGGCGTGTACGGCAATCCGCTGCTGCCGGACTTCATGGTGTTTCTCAATTGGAAGGAGCTGCCGTGGTTCTGGCATGGCTTCCAGTCGTTCCCCTATGCGCTGGCGATGGTCGTGCTCGTGCCCGGACTGCTCGCGCTGGTGTTCGGATTTCTCGCCTTTCGGTCACGGGTTTCCGGTGTGTATTTGTCGATCATCACCCAGGCCCTGACCTATGCCTTGATGCTGGCGTTTTTCCGCAATGACATGGGGTTTGGCGGCAACAATGGCTTTACTGATTTCAAGGATATCCTAGGCTACGATCTTCAGGCTGAGGGCACTCGCGTGGCGCTGTTCGTGTGTACGGCACTCGCGCTGATGTTGAGCTACGCGCTGTGCCGCTATGTGGTCGCGTCCCGGGCCGGTCGCGTGATCGTGGCCGTGCGCGATGCGGAAAGCCGCGCCCGGTTCCTGGGGTATCGGGTCGAGTTCTACAAGTTGTGGGTGTTCGTGCTGTCGGCCATTCTCGCCGGCATCGCCGGAGCGCTGTACGTGCCCCAGATCGGCATCATCAATCCCAGCGAATTCTCGCCCGTCAACTCCATCGAGATCGTCATCTGGGTGGCAATCGGCGGCCGCGGCACTCTGTATGGCGCGGTGGTCGGCGCGTTGCTGGTGAACTTGGCGAAGACTTATCTAACCGGCGCCTTTCCGAGCGTGTGGCTGTATGGACTGGGTGCGCTGTTCATCGTGGTCACGCTGTTCCTGCGGCATGGCGTGGTGGGCGTCATCGATCAATGGCGCCGTTTCCGCTTGGCTGGCCGAGCGGCATGAGTGGCTCCAAAGGGACGATGCTGTCCCTCGAGAACATCACGGTGAGCTTCGACGGTTTTCGGGCTCTGAACGCGCTCAACTTGTTCATCGAGGTCGGCGAACTGCGCTGTATCATCGGCCCGAACGGCGCCGGCAAGACCACGATGATGGATGTCATCACCGGCAAGACCCGGCCAGATCAGGGCTCGGCGTGGTTCGGCCAGCGTATCGATTTACTGCGTTTGAGCGAACCCGCGATTGCCCAGGCGGGAATCGGCCGAAAGTTTCAGAAGCCGACGGTGTTCGGTGAGCAGAGCGTCTTTGCCAATCTCGAACTCGCCATGGCGGGGCCGAAAACGGTCTGGAAATGGCTGAATGTGCGCATTACACCGGCCGAGCTCGATCGGATCGACGAAGTGCTCGGCCAAGTTGGTCTCCAGGAGTTGAGGTTCGCACCGGCGGCGACGCTCTCCCATGGACAGAAGCAGTGGTTGGAGATCGGCATGCTGCTGATGCAGGACCCGCAATTCCTGTTGATCGACGAGCCGGTGGCCGGGATGACCCCGCAGGAGATCGAGCGGACCGCGCAATTGCTGCTCTCGCTGGCGGGCCGCCATACGTTGATGGTCGTCGAACATGATATGGAGTTCGTACGGTCGATTGCCCGTCACGTGACGGTGCTGCACGAGGGTGCGGTGTTGGCGGAAGGCGATATGGATGCGATTCAAGCCGATTCCGCCGTCAAACAAGTCTATTTGGGCGAGTAGCATGCTGGCGAGTAGCATGCTGGAGATCCGAGGTCTCAATCAGTTTTATGGCGGCAGCCACACGCTGTGGGATGTTGACATGACCGTGCCGGTCGGATCGTGCACCTGTCTGATGGGTCGCAACGGGATGGGCAAGACCACATTGCTGCGCTCGATCATGGGCTTGCTCGGTGGGGTGTCCGGACAGATTCTGTTCGAGGGGCGCGACTTGTGTCAGCTGGCCGCGGAGGAACGGGCGCATTTAGGCATCGGTTACGTGCCCCAGGGGCGCGAAATCTTCCCCCAGCTCTCGGTCGAGGAGAATCTGCGCATCGGCCTGGGCGTCCGCCGGCCCCGTTTGAACGCGGTCCCAGCGCATCTGTATGAGCTCTTTCCGGTCCTGAAAACGATGTTAAGGCGCCGTGGTGGCGACCTGTCCGGCGGTCAGCAGCAACAGCTCGCCATCGCGCGGGCCTTGGTGCTGGACCCGAAGCTGCTCATCCTCGATGAACCCACGGAGGGAATCCAGCCCAATATCGTCGCCGCCATCGGGGATGTGATTCAACGGTTGAATCGCGAGACGCGGCTGACCGTTCTCCTGGTCGAGCAAAAACTCCCGTTCGCACGCCGTGTGGCGACGGACTTGCGGGTGTTGGACAAGGGGCGTCTCGTCATCGCCGACCGGATCGGCGCCTTGACCGATGAACTGGTGCATGCGCACCTCGCCGTGTAAGGGGCCGGCTACTCGATCAACCGCCTGAGACGCTGCGTTCGGGAATTGTCAGCACCTTCTTCGCAGCGACGCATCAACACCAACGCCTCGGCGGCCGGCAGCGGCCGGCTCAACAAGTACCCCTGCGCCATGTCGCACCGCTCCTCTTGCAACATGATCAGTTGGGCGAATTCTTCGACGCCTTCCGCGACCACCTCGAGATTCAACGTCTTCGCCATTGCGATGATGGCGGAGGCGATTGCTTGATCGGGACCCTGGAGATGGGCGTGTTTGACGAAGGCCCGATCGATCTTGAGGCGGTCGATCGGAAAGCCACTCAGGCGCGAGAAACTGGAGTGTCCCGTTCCAAAGTCGTCGATGGCGAGTTGCACCCCGAGGGACTTCAAGTCGCGCATGACCTGCGCGGCGCGGTCGTCATTTTGCATGACGACACTTTCGGTGATCTCGATCTCCAAACACTCGGCCGACAAACCGGTGTCCTGCAAGATGCTCGAGACCAGTTCGCAAAAATTCGGCTGTGCGAGTTGCAGACCCGAGACGTTGACGGCCACCCGGGCATTCTCGACACCCTCGAGTTGCCAGTCCTTCGCCTGGGTGCACGCCGCGCGCAGCACCCATGCCCCGATCTCGAGGATGAGGCCCGTTTGTTCCGCGATCGGGATGAAATCGCCGGGCGGCACCGTGCCCAAGTCCGGAGTTCTCCAGCGGAGCAGGGCTTCCATGCCGGAGATGAGTCCGGTCGCGAGGTCGAATTGAGGTTGATAGACCAGCGACAGTTCATTGCGCTCGATGGCGCCGCGCAGATGCCCTTCGATCGTCAGCCGTTTCAGCGCGTTGGCACTCATCGTCGAATCGAAGAATGCAAACGTCCCAGGCGCCCGACGCTTCGCGAAATACATCGCGAGGTCGGCATGTCTTACCAGGGTCTCCGGATCTCGACCATCATTCGGATAGAGCGAAATCCCGATGCTCGGGGTCACGAGCACCTGGTGTTGCGCCAACATCATCGGTTGACTGATGGCCGTGACGATGCGTTGCGCGACGACCCCGGCCTCCTGCGGCATCGTCAGCTCGGGCAGCAGCACCATGAACTCGTCCCCGCCGAGCCTCGACAGATCCTCGAGGAATTGCCGGTCCGACACGGCCCGTGCGACCGGATCGCTGAAGCGCAGCGTCTCGCGCAGCCGCGTCGCCACCAAGCGCAGCAGTTCGTCGCCCACACCATGTCCCAGCGTGTCGTTGATACGCTTGAAGTTGTCGAGATCGATGCACAGCAAGCCGAGCAGTCGTTGCCCGTGGGCGGCTTGTTCGAGAGCACCGGCCAGCCGGCTGCGGAAGTATTCGCAGTTCGGCAAGCCGGTCAGCGAGTCGAAACAGACCAGGCTGCGGATGCGTTGTTGCGCGGCGTGCAGGTCCAATGTGATGTCATAACCGCGTAGCAGGTAGCGCACGCGATGAGCGATCAGGGCCCAGTGTATGGGTTTGGGAATGAAGTCGGTCGCGCCGGCGCAGTAGGCCCGGTCGATGGACGCCACATCATCCATGCCCGTCACGATGACGATGGGTAGCATGGGGCCCACGTCGCGGCGCAAGGCCTCGCACACCCCGTAGCCGTCGAGACCCGGCATGTCCACGTCGAGCATGACCAGATCGAATTGACCGGCGCGGAATGCCTGGAGCGCTTCCTGTCCGTCGGTCACCGTGCTGACCCGATAGCCCGCCACTCGCAACGTCGCATCCATCAACATCAGCGCGTCGCGGTCGTCGTCGGCGACCAGAATGCTGCACGGTATCGCCATCAGGCTGCCTCCGCCAACAGTTCACGGGCACGGGCGAGCACTCTTGCGTGGGCACTCTTCAAGGGTTGGACCAGCGTCCGTGCTTCCTCGAGGCGACCTTCGCGACCGAGATTCTCGAGCTGTCGGTAGAGATCCGACAGGACCTCCGCGCCCAGATTGGCGGTTCTGGATTTCAAGGCGTGGGCCAGACGGGCGAGTTGCGCACCGTCCTCGGCGCCCAAGGCATTCTCGATCTGCGCCACGCACTGATCCGAGTCCGTCACGAACCCGTTCAAGAGGGTCGTCACCAAATCGGTGCCGGCTTTCGTGCCGATGTCCCGGAGCGTTGCCAGGAGTCGCATGTTGATCGTCCGGAGGTTGAACGGCATCGCATCGCCTTCGACCGCGGACTGCTCCGGGACTTTCGCCAGCCATCGGCCAAGAACCGTCTGCAGATCGGCGATGGTGAAGGGCTTGGCGAGAAAGTCGTTCATGCCGGCTTCGAAACACTTTTTTTCATCGCCGTGCATCGCGTTGGCGGTGAGCGCGATGATCGGTATCTTGCCGCGCTCCCCCGGCAGTCCGCGCACCTGGGCCGTCGCCTCGTAACCGTCCATGATGGGCATCTGGCAATCCATCAGGATGAGATCGAATTCGCGCTGCCGGATGAGTTCGAGCGCGTTCTTGCCGTTGTCCGTCACGGTCGATTGCAACCCGAGAGCCGATAGCATGGCCGCCGTGACCTGCTGATTGGTCTCGACATCGTCGACCACGAGGATGGTTCCCTCGAGCACGGTGGCCTTTGGCAGGGACTTCGGCGCAAGATGTTCGCCGGTGGCGGATTTGGACTTCAACAACCCGCACAGCGCGTCCGTGAGGTCAGTCTGGCGTACCGGCTTGCTGAGACAGCGAGCGATGCCGCAGGCCTCGCGCTGCTGGGCGCTGACATTGGCCATGGCCGATGTCAGCATCAGCAAGGGCACGCCGGCGTGGTCCGGGAGTGTTCGAATGGCGGCGGCGAGTTCGAGACCATTCATCCCGGGCATATGCATGTCGAGCACGATCAGATCGTCGGGCATCGCGGTGCCGAGGTTCTTGCGCAACCTCTGGAGCGCCTCGGTGCTCCCCTCCGCGCAGGTCACGCTCATGCCGTAGCCCTCGAGTTGCTGCCGCAGGATGTCGCGATTGGTCTGGTTATCGTCCACCACCAGCACACGAGCGCCACTCAAGGCGGAGGCGTCGAGCCGTTCGCGCCTGACCGCTTGACCACCGGGCAGTTGTAGATTCACGTAGAACCTCGAACCGTGGCCCAGCGCGCTTTCGACCCGAAGTTGGCCGCCCATCAATCCGATCAGCCGGCGGCAGATCGCGAGTCCGAGGCCCGTACCACCATAGCGGCGCGTGGTCGAGCCATCGGCTTGGGAGAATGATTCGAAAATCGTGGCTTGCGCATCGGGTGCGATGCCGATGCCGGTATCGGCCACACAGATTTCGATGGCCGTTTCGGTGCTGGAGTGAGCACGCAAGGTGACCCGGACGATGATTTCACCCCGTTCCGTGAACTTGATGGCGTTGGCGATCAAGTTGACCAGCACCTGACGCAGGCGAAACGGATCGCCACGCAGATTCGCGAGCCGCAAATCGTTCGGCAGCAGTTGGGCGGCGAGCTCGATGCCTTTGCTGGCCGCCGCCTGCGCGAACATGGTCAACGTTTCCTCCACCAGATCGAGCAGGCTGAAATCCACCAACTCGAGTTCCATCTGCCCGGACTCGATCTTCGAGAAGTCCAGGATGTCATTGATGACATGCAGCAGATGCTGCCCCGAATTCTGTACGGCGCCGGCCCATTCACGTTGCCGTGCCTCGAGGTCACTGCGCATCAGGAGTTCGTTCATTCCGAGCACGCCGTTCAAGGGGGTGCGAATCTCGTGGCTCATCGTCGCGAGGAACTGGCTCTTGGCGCGACTGGCGGCTTCCGCCTGTTCCTTCGCGGCGCGCAGTTCCGCGGTCCGACGTTCGACCACGGTCTCGATCTCTGCCCGCATCGTACGCTCGCTCGTCAGCGCATCCGTCGTGGCCGCGAGCAACGCATTCGTGCTTTGGATGAGAAAACCGATTTCGTCCTGACGGTGATGGCGCGGGAGCTTCAGCCGGTCCGTGGTGCCTGGATGCAACGCTCGCAGCTGCCGGACCACACTGATCACGGGACGGGACACGAATCGTGCGGCAACCCAGTAGAGCAGTATGGCGATCGACAGCACCAATCCCACCATCAAGGAGGCGAGTTGCTGCGCCGCCTGCGAGGCATTCGAGGCAATTCGCGCGTCGTCGGCCCGGATGCGCAGTGTGCCGACGGACTCATGCGCATTGAACGGGGATGCCAGGCGACGCTCGATCGACAACCCCGTTGGCGACGACGCGGCTCCCGGGGTCATATGCTGCATGAGCAGCGTGCCATTTTCCGAACGGATATCGATGACGGCCACCAGTTCATTGCTGGCCAGGCCCCGGGCGACCTCACCCAACAGGACCGGATCCTTGACATAGGCGCCCTCGGCAACGGTGCCCTCCACCGCGCTTGCCAATCCTTCGAGGACGCTGCGACTGGTGGCGATTGCACGTTGATGCGCAATGCCGTAGGCGAGCGCACCGGCAATGACGCATAGACCGGACGCCGCGACGACCACGATCAACGCGAACCGAAATTGCAGGCTGTTCCAACGCGGTGCGCGCAGCTTCACGGCGAGTCTTTCAATACCAACACGGTGCGCAGGCCCTTGTCGGTCGGTGCCGTGCTGAGCCAGCCCAAGGCATTGGGGTTGCGCTTGACGATCTCCGCCATGGTGGCTTCATCGGGCAGCGGCTGTGGCGGCAAATTCTGCCCTGAGAACATCAATCGCGACCAGTAGCTGGTGATCTGCGCCAGGCTCAATCCCGTCAGTTTGCGATAGAAGCCTTCGCGTTTCGGACTGTCCCTCGGCAGATCGAAGACCAGCGCGAGGGTGCCGTTCGCAAATGCGCGACTGCGGCCCATGAACAGATTCACCGCCTCGCTGATGGTCAGCGCGGGCTGGGGATTGCTCGCGTTGACGATGATGTAATAGTCGGCGCGCGCCCCGGTCGCGAACATCAGCGACAGGGACAGGACCAGGAGCTGAACGGCGTTGCGCATGGTGCGGGTCAAAAGACGAAATCCAGGGCCACGCTGACGACGCTGACGTTTGCCGCCTCCGGCGTGGTGGCGCCCCACCAGTGCAGCGCACCGATCGCGTCGGTATGCGTGTAGTCCCACTGAGTCTTGAGAGCCAGCTGCGGCGTCAAATCCCAGCGTGCCCCCAGGGAGGTGGTGTGCTGGCGGCCGGCGAGGGAGTTGATGGCGAGCGCCGCTTCGGACGCCAGGGCTTGCGCCTGCGCCGCCACCACGGGACCGAATGGCGCAAGGCTTTGCGCCCAATTCGGTGCCTTGAACAGCGACGCCGAGGCGGCGGCGATACTTTCGACACCGAAGATCGTGACGTCGCCGAAGCGCCGACCGGCGCTCACGTAGGCGGCTGCGTAGTTGCCCTCGGGAAGGCGGGTGACCGCGAAATGATCGAGCTCCGCTCTGAACAACCAATTATGCCGGTCATATTGCAGACCGGCGGCCAGATACCGCAACTCGGCTCCCGAGGGCTGAAGATCGGATGCCAGGGCTTTGGCCTGTGCCACGACGGCGGGCTGGGGCAGCGAATCCAGACTTTGGAGCGCATCCATCAGCTGCTGTTCAACGCCCAGCGTGTTGCCGAATTTCGCCCGTATGGCGTTGGCCCGGAGCAGCAGTCCGTTCGACTCGCGCGAGACCATGATGCCGAAAATCTGGTCGAGGACCAGAAGATCACCGCCGGTGCCTTCCGTGGTCCTGCCTCCGTACAGTTTGGTTTTCCACTGCACGTCGCCGAAAGTCCAGAGGCGCGACACGTCGGCGCCGTCCAGCGATGCGGGCGTCTGCCAGTAGAAATCGACGGGAGGCCTGATGAATTCGTAGGAGAAACCGACGTCGCGATAGTCCGATAGCAGGTAGATGTCGAGGTTGACCCGGCCCGCACGCAGCGTCCAATTCGCGTCCGGGCGATACGCTGCGAACCCCAACTCCAGCGCATCGGCGGCGGAGGCGGCCGGATCCAGCCGGGAGGCAACGGCTTGGGCCACCAACTCGACCCGGTCGGTCGGCCGATAATTGACTTGCAATCCAAACCGCGAGTCGAGGTCGGCGCGGAAATGGCTCTTGTCCCTGTCCTCGCCCAAGTTGCGAGTGTAGGCAAAGCCCGCGGGCTCGTCGATCTGGGAAAATCCGACGGTGCCGAAGCCGCTGACGTGAAACGTGTCGCTGCCTGCGCCCGTCGCATCAGCAACGCAGACGCCTGTGCCCAGGCTGACAGCGGTCGTGACGATCGCAACCACTACCGCGATGGTTCGTGAGGGTACTTTCATATGCACGCGACTGGCGATCCATCAGGGAGGGCGGCGTGCCCGCGGCCTGTGTTATTAGGGTTGAATGTCGTAACGGCGGAGGTGAATTAGACTTGAGAGCGCGGGCACAAATCTGCGACCCAGTTCCCGTGCGCAGCGCACAGCCGTCGCGACATAATCATTCTTGCGGTGTGATCGGATCATCATTCCCTCGCGGGGCAGGGTTCGGACGGCTGCCAAACCCCCTATCATCCGGGGTAGTCGATCCGACGGTTCGGATCACAGGTGCGGAATGAATAGAACCCTGCTCGGCATCCACATTGCTGGCAAAGCCCTCTACTACTGCGCGGCTGTCGCGACGGCCGGGGTGCTGATGTTCCAGGTGCGGAAATGGCTGCAAGACGGGAATTGGCCTCCGTATCCGTTGACGGAAGCACTCGCGGCGCTCGCCTTGCGCACATGCTCCACGGCGACCGCGGTCGCCGTGTTCACCTGGGCAAACAGCCCATCGAATTGGATTGGACTGCATGAACTGGCGCATGCCACCCCGACATTCGCGGCGTTGATCGTGTTGAGCTTCATCGGCAAGCTCATCGCGGATTACGGACTCATTTCCTATCGGTGGGCGGATGACTCGCGGCGTTATAAGCCGAATGGTGAGCGATACGCGGATGCATCGATGCCGGCGACTCGACTCGACGGTCAAACCCTGTCGCTAGTCGAACAGGATCTCATGCGCTGGTTGGCCTTGAATGAGTCGGATGACCACCTCAACACGCAAGCGTTGATGGCAAGGTACATGCCGCATTCGGCGGACCAGATCCATGCTGCCGCGGCGAGCCTCGACCTGCGGGGCTTGCTGTATTCGAGGGGCGGACGACTGCGGTTATCAGCGCAGGGCCGGTCGTTCCATGCCCGCGCTCAACTGATGTGTTCCTCGAATTGACCGTTGAAGCGTCGGTACAGCGCCTTGGCCAGTGGGTCATAGCCGAAGAACGTCACCGCCGCATCCATCCACTCGAGTGGCCGTGAGCGCGCCAGATCGCGCGCGCCTCTGAGCAGCTGCGTCGGCACCGAGGTGGGCGACGGGTCGAAGACCTCCGCCTCGTGCGTATCCGACTCGTCGGCAAAAACGCTACGACCCACTTTGGAGAACACATGTTTTCCGCCGTTGGTCTCATAAATTCGGTATTCCTGCCAATGACCCTTCGGCGCCGATGGCGGCGCGGCCGAAGCGAGCAGCGTGCCGGTAAAAGCGATGTCCGCTTTGCCGTCCCGGATGACCGTATGAGCCTTCTGAACCCCGACGTCAGGTGCATCGGCGAGTTCGGGTAGACGACTTTGCATCACGAGCTTCGCCTCGGAAACCGGCTTGGCCGGGGGTACGTCCTTGGCTGTCGGAGCGGACTGGGCCTTCGGGTTCTGTGGCGGTGATCCTTCAGCGGGTGATGCTTCAGCCGGTGATCCCTGGATGGTCTCGCCGCGCACCAAGACGGTCGTGCTTTCAGAACTCATTGAAGTGGCCTCGCTGGTATGTGCTTGGAGCATGCAGCTTGGGCCTTAAGTCATGGACTCGGCAGCAGACGTTCGCCCGGGCCGTCGTCAGCGCTCGCTCACAGCGTCGCGGGCGCTCAGGGCACTCATCCGTCAGGGGCTCCAAACGATGGCGCTGCGCACCAAAGCCGCGACCGCATCGACGTCCGTCGCCGTCGACGCGGGCGATTTCATCAGCACGGCGAGACTCCCATGACCCGGCATCGGAACCAGCGTCCCCCGATAGCCTTGTTCGTCGAAATGTTGGGACCTCGACAAAGGCTCCTGGGTGAGCACCATGACCGTCACCGGTCCGGCGCGCGATTGCACCACCAGATGCGGCGCCAGATGCCCTCGGAAGGTACAGGGGTTTGCGTAACTGACCGTGAGTTCGTCCGGTTTCAGCCGCAGGTGCGCGCGCTTCAGAATCGGTTCGAGAACGCTCGCCGGTACCGCGTCGCGGGTGTTCCAGGCGCCTGGTTCCCCGGCCATGTGCGCAACCACGTCGGCGGCGAGACTGGATCGAGGTGCTCCGAGCCAGGCGATACCCACGACCACCAGCGCGACCGTGACGCTGGCCGCGACCGCGAGCCAGCGCGGGCGGCGCACGGGTGGCGCGCCGCGCGGTTTGAATGGCAAGATGTCCGCACTCGACCGGGCGGGCCGCGCCGCGCTCGTCGGCGGCACGTCCTCTTTGAGGGCTCGCACGAGCTTGGCCTCGAACGCGAGCAATTGGCTGGTAAACGCGCGGCAGGCAGCACAGTCGGCGCGATGCGCGCGCAACTCGGGGTCATCGCGCTCTGGGTCGGCGAGCATGGCCCGCCGATAGTCGTCGTGGTCGATCATTCGGACGGATCCTCCGTCGTATCCTCGCCGCACAGTGCCCGCAGCTGTTGGCGCGCACGGAACAGGCGGGTGAGCACCGCCGCTTCGGTCAGCTCGAGCTCCCGAGCGATCTCGGCGGTCGAGCATCCTAACAGCACCTGCATCACCAACGGTTCACGATAGGCATCCGGCAGCTTGAAAATCGCGGCGCGCATGTCGGCCAGATGATCTTCTTCCATGGCCGCCAGGGCGGGTTCCTCCGCCGCGACGAGGTCGTCGACGTTGACCGTCATCAGTCGCTTGCGCTCGAACGTGCGTGCGAGCTCACGGCGCACGATGGTCAGAAACCACGATTTAGCCGCTTTGCCGTCCTGCAGTGACGCCTGCGCCTTCCAGGCGCGCAGCATGCTCTCCTGCACCACATCCTCCGCCAGCGCGTGATCACGGCAGAGCCAGAATGCGAACCGCAGCAGGTCCGGGCGGAGCGACTGACACAGCGCGTGAAAACCATCCATGGGGTTGGAGTCACCGGGTACGAATGAAGTGGCCAAAGGGGTTACCGCGTTCGTCGGTTGGGACCGACGATCCAAGTATAGGCCTTCGGGTAGGGGACCCAGGGCGCGAGAAGCGCAGATCGAGAGGGTATTCACACCGAGAAGACCGGGATCGGGCCCGATTCATTTCAGCGGTGACCCCAGGGGTATCGACAACCGAGGAGGGGTATCG
>Ga0116226_10001396_pt1 | contig 20904 bp, 13 predicted proteins | sample S1TSphfallax_FD_89692 | JGI IMG/M metagenome (GOLD analysis project Ga0116226, IMG submission 89692) | Host-associated microbial communities from peat moss isolated from Minnesota, USA - S1T2_Fa - Sphagnum fallax MG | ecosystem: Host-associated > Plants > Peat moss > Unclassified | place: USA... | reverse complement strand
TTGGTTCGGGCGTGACTGTCTATGCCAATGGGTCCGACGACCTGGGGCTCTATGGCGCCGGCGACATCGCCACGATCAGCAGTGCCGGGTCGCAAGTCTGGAGCGGTGGCAATGGCCAGAACGGCGCATCGAATTATGTGACTTTTGCCGGTGGCGGCTTGCTGAACGAAACGGCGGGGGCAAACCTCAATGCCTTTGGTTCGGGCGTGACTGTCTTTGCCAATGGGTCCGACGACCTGGGGCTCTATGGTGCTGGCGACACCGCCACGATCAGTGGGACAGGATCGCAAGTGTGGACCGGAGGCAATGGGCAGAACGGCGCGGCGGACTATTTTTACTTCGCCAATGGCGGCGTGGTTAACGAAGCAGCCAATGCCAGCATCAATGCCTATGGGAATGGCTTGACTATCAACGGCAGTGGTTCAGACAATCTGGGGCTTTATGGTTCCAACGACTCTGCCACGATCAGCGATGCCGGCTCGCAAGGGTGGACCGGCGGCAACGGCCAGAACGGCACAGCGGACTATTTTCACTTTGCCAATGGCGGCGTGGTGAACGAGGCGACCAATGCCAGCATCAACGCCTATGGCAGCGCCATCACGGTCAATGCCAACGGTTCGGACAATCTGGGCATTTACGGCACCGGTGATACGATCAAACTCGGCGCCAATGACGGCATCTGGGCCGGCGCGGGATCAGACCTGTTCGCCGTTACCGGCGCAACAGGCCAGGACGTAATCACCGGCTTTGTCGCCAACGGCAGCGATCACGATACCTTGCAGTTCAGCAGCAGCGTGTTCGCCGATTGGGCAAACCTGCTCGGCGCAACCAAACAGCAGGGCAATGACCTGCTGATCACGATCGACGCAAACGATACGGTGTTGTTGAAGAATATCGCGCTGGCCAGTTTCACGTCGGCCGATGCCAAATTCGTTTGACGCGTTGCCGCAAACGTCCGATTGGGCAATAGCGCTTTGAGGTTCTATGCAAAGATTGAAGGCGGCTGTGAACTCTCCGACAGTCAGCGTTGTCATTTCCACGTTGAATCGGGCGCGATTGCTTGAAAAAACCCTCACATCGCTTGAATTCCAGAATTATGACACCTTTGAAGTCGTGGTGGTCAACGGGCCATCGAGCGACAACACCGCCGATGTCTGCAAAAAATACGGCGGCCATCTGGTCTATGGCACGATCGATGCGGCCAATCTGTCGAAATCGCGCAACGCAGGCATCAATCTCTCTTCCGGAGAGCTGGTGCTGTTTCTGGACGACGATGCCTTTGCCGAACCGGACTGGATCGCCAATATCGTCGCCGGATATGACAGCTCGAAAAATGGCGGGGCGAAAATCGGCGGCGTGGGCACGCGCGTCCATGACCATACCGGATTCAGGTGGCAAACCAATCCGTTTCTGATCGACAGATTCTATTCCCCCAATTTCCACCGCAGCCCGCCGCTGTGGGCGTTTGAATATGCCGATTCCCAGACCATTCCGCATATTCTGGGCGCATCAAGCTCGTTCAGCCGGGATGCCTTGATGGCGATCGGCGGCTTTGACGGGGAGATTGAATATTTTCTCGATGAATCCGAAGTTTGCCGCAGGATCGTGGAGCAGGGTTACACGATCCGCTGCATCGATTCGGGGGCCAGCGTGCACCATCAATTTGCTGCCGGTGTCACGCGCGATGATCGCCGGCTGATGACCCATCCCTACCCCGTCGTCAAAAACAAGTATTATGTCTGCCTGTCGGATTGTCGGCGGCATCAGGGCAATTACGCCGAATACCTGGCGGCGTGCGACGCCTGGCGCACCGAGTTGGTGGACGATGCGAGGTCGCACCTGGCCGACGGCAACATCAGCCGCAAAGAGCTCAACGCCTTTTTGTCCGAGGTGGAGCGTGGCGCGCGCGACGGCCGCCTGCGCGCGGCGCAGCAGCAGCGCCAGTCGATCACGATCACCCCGGCGCGGAGCGACATGCTGGTGCGGTTTGCCACCAGAACGCCGGCGGGCGGCCGCAAGACATTCTGCTTTATCTCGCGCACAATCCCCCGCCATGGGCCCAACGGCATTGCGCGTTACATCTGGGACCTGGCAACGGGTTTTGCGCGCATCGGCCATGAAACCCACCTGATCACGATGACCGACGGACCCTCGCAGGTTGAATATACCGAAGGGCTATGGATCCGCCACATTTCGCGTGACGCACTCGTGCCAGCCGCCGCTCTCCACGACCCGGATTCTGGCTCGATGTCGCAGCGGTCGGACGCAGCCCGTCTCAACACGGCCTGGGCAAAGGCGGCGCATGGCGAAGTATTGCGGCTGCGCCAGGACCGTTACATCGACCAGGTGATCGCTCCGGTATGGGACCAGGAGGGGCTCTATTGCGCACTGGATCGCCGTCTGCACACCGTGATCTCGATGAATACGACCTTTCACCGCTATGCACAGATCGAGGACAACCATATCGCGCACAACACTCTGGCCGAATTGTCCGCGCTGGAGCGCACCTACATTCGATCGGCGCGCTATTTTCTGTCCAACTCGTCCTCTTCGACCGCCCATCTCAGGCAGGATTTCGCGATCGATGACGCGGCCATCATCGCGCAAGCGCCGCATGGGGTCGCTGATGTCGACCCGGTTGTCAAACAGCGCCTTATACACAAGCAGCCCCGCCCCGACGGGCCCGTCAGAGTGCTCTATGTCAGCCGCCTCGAACGGCGCAAGGGAACCGATCTGTTCCTGACCGTCGCGGTTGAAACGATGAAAAACCACCCCGATGTGATATTCGATATGGCGGGTCGCGATTCATACCAGGGTGACCCCGCGCGCGGCTATGACCGATTCTTTGCCGGATTGGCGCCGGAATTGCACCACCGCATCATAAGGCACGGCGAAGTGAGCGATGAAAGGCTTCAACAGCTCTATGCCCAGGCCGATATTTTCTTCGTTCCGTCACGCTACGAATCCTTCGGGATCATTTTTGTCGAGGCAATGCGCTGTGGTCTGCCCGTGCTGACGCTCGATAGCGGTGGCGCGCGCGATATCGTCGACCATGGCGTCACCGGACTGCTCGCCGCGGGCGAAGACACCGCTCAACTGGCTGATTTTCTCAGCCAGCTCATCACCGATCCGGACAGGCGAGCCCGAATGGGCGCAGCAGGGCGCGAACGCTATATGCGCCAGTTCGAATATCAGACCGTGATCAATACTACCCTCGAAGCCTTGAAGTTTGACCACGTTGCGCACTAATTATATCCCGCGCATTGCGTTCGTAACCGGCATCGTCACCCTTGGTGACGCGATCAGTGAGACAGTGCTTGCCGACATGGCGGCCCTGGATCAGCTTGGTGTCAGTCAACGCCGCAATCTTGATCTGCAAATATATTGCCGGGAATCTTCGCACCCCGACCCACGAATACGGGTCGTGCGTGATTGGCGTGAGGTTTTGTCCGAAGAACATTTCCGAACGTCAGACATCTACTATTTTCATTATGGCATATTCAGTGAGATGCATCATCTTATGCATCACGTTCGGCGCGATGCCAGGCTCGTTGTGTTTTTCCACAACGTCACCCCGCCGCAGTATTGTCCGATCGAAGACGAAAGCCTGATCCACGCTTCGTATCAACAGATCAGGAATTTCCGTACAGCCGACTATATTATCGCTGCATCGCAATTTTCCGCCCAGCAGATTGGCGGGTATGCGCTGGACAAAGCGATCAAGGTTATCCCCTTGTTTGGCCCCAATGCGCCTGAACGTCTGTCCGAGCGCGGCCCTACGATAGATACCACACGCGCTTTGCGTCTGCTCATGTGCGGCCGCTTCGTCCGCAGCAAGGGCGCTGCGTCGCTGCTGGCTGCACTCGATCGGATCACGGCTTCGCTGGCACGGCCGATCGAGCTGACGCTGGCCGGCCAGACTCAGTTCTCCGACGCCCGATATATCAGCGCGCTAAATGAGCTTGCCGCGCGTCTGAGACCGGACATAACCATCACGTTCGCCTTTGACTTGTCACCCGAGGCACTCCCTCCGCTCTTCGCCGACGCCGACGCTTTCGTGTTGCCGTCGTTGCACGAAGGCTTTGGCATGACCGTCGCCGAAGCGCTGATCGCGGGCACGCCCGTAATCTGCTCGGACGCCGGCGCCCTGCCCGAAGTCAGCGGTGGCTATGGCCTGACGTTCGCGGCAGGCGATGAGGCCGCGCTGGCCAGCGCCCTGCACGCGTTTGCACAGGCGCAGCGGGCGGGGATGATCCTGTGCGATTGTGGCTTGCTGGCCCCGGATGTGTGGCGCCGACAGATCGCCGGTCATGCGCAGACCTATTTGCGCACCCATTACATCAAACGGATGATCGACGAATTTGACGCCCTGCTGCGGCCCACTGCCAGCTGGAACGAGCATTCACGGCAGGCGTTGGCCGAAGCAGACCTGTTTGAATCTGGCGATACGCTGGTGGATCGCCTTGATCGGGCCGTGCTCGACGCTGTGGCAGGACAGCCGGCGGCGACACCGCACGGCGATGGGCCAGCCGCGCGGGCGACCAACGGCAGTCGCCCCCGTTCACAAACCCGGCGCAGCACGGCCCTTGAACACGCAATCGACACGATCTGTGTGGATCTGCACATTGCCGATCGTCAGCAGCGCTTGCCATGGCTGGGCCCGGCGCATGGTCGGCTAGCCCGCACAGCCCGCTTCCTACAACACCTTATCAGCAAACGCGCCTATGTGCTGGGACGAACACGATCGCTGATTGCCAGGGGAAACGCTGCAAGGAACCGCAAGGACTGGCCCGAAGCGATCCGCAATTATACCAAAGCGCTTGAGATTAATCCCGCCATTGGCAGCATCTGGGTTCAACTTGGCCACGCATTCAAGGAATCCGGCGCACTGTCGGAAGCAGAGATCGCCTATAACCGTGCGGACGGGTATTTACCCAGGAATTCCGATCTACAATTACAGATTGGGCACCTTCACAAAATTCGTGGCAAACTCGATGATGCGGCCTATTTTTACCGTCTGTCGCTGTTTTATGACCCCGCGAATTTGCTCGCGGTACGCGAACTCAAGAACCTGGGGTACGCAACCGACGCCAGCCGCATCCAGGCTTTTTTCGGCAGACTATGACGACCAATTGGTGGCGAACAGTGCCCCGCTGGTCTGATCGTCATCCAGCAACGACAAGCGTGCAACCACGCTCGCAGCGATGGACAGGCCGCTCGTCCCCCTCCCATCAGGGCTTTAATCGGGATCAAGCCGACTGACGGCCTGCCTGGAGCGGCCACGAACGGCACTAACCGACCGTACGTAAAAATACTGTTGCGCAATGGTGTCCCGCCCGTCAATCTTGCATGCATCCGGCATCGTCAACGAAGCATATGCCAAAGAGCGGTCGAAATCGGGCGCGCTGGCACACGTATACCGGCAACGCGTGGTCACTGAGGGTGATGTTGATGAACAAAAAGATTGAATTTGTATTTTGCGTGGGATTACAATCGAGTGCATCGACATGGATTTTCAATGTTGTTTGCCAAATGTACCGCATTTATGGTAAAAAAACTATGAGTTTTTACTCAGAAGAGTTGAATGATGTATTTTCAAATATTGATGATAATTGCGAGATTTGTATTGTTAAATCTCACTCTTTGGATCAAAATTTAATTAAGTTCATATCTTGCTATAAACCTAAGATAATTATTTCTACGAGAGAATTAAAAGACGCAATTTCATCAATGATGAAGAGATTTAATTCACCTTTTCGTGACGTACCGCGAGATTTGTCAAAATCGCTCTGCTCTCTTTCTTGCCTGGATTTTGATGATGCGTTAGTTTTGAAATACGAGCATGAATTTTTTAAAGATCCCGATTTATTTTATAAAATTTCTAATTTTCTAGATATTAATATTGATGTAAATTTCAATATTAATTCTTTTGATTTTTTTTCGTTCGAGAACATTAGAACAATGACCGCCGGCGATAATTATGAACGAAATCCTGATTTATATAACAAATTCCTGCTACACAAGAATCATGTTAGCGATGGCGCAGTGGATAAATGGAAATGTAACCTTGATAGTCATCAAGCTAGATCAATTGATCAAGCGCTGCGGTCAATTGATGAAATACATCAGCGGATTTGGCCGTCGGGCGACATATTTTTCGCCATGGATTTCTTTCACTGGAATACCGAACAGATCTCAGAAAATGAAATTTTCATTCTACCCGAAGGTGAAATGTGTATTATTTGGGGTCCCTATTTTCACATCCCGAAAGGTCGTTGGCGCGCAACCTACCAGATTCAAGTTCTGGAGGATGTTGGAAGAACCAGAATGAGACTGGACGTCGTATCCGGAGAAAAAATCGTTGGCATGAAGGAAGTCGCGATTTCCAATTCGCTACCAGATGAATTTGTGGTCGACTTTTTTCACGACGATCATTTTCGGCCAATTGAACTGAGAATACACTCAATCGATGACCGCAAGGTGTGTCGCTTCAAGTTTTCCGGCGTGTGCTTGCAGATATTTTGAAATGTTTTCCGGAGCGCCTACCGCCCAGATCATCGCATTAGAAAATAGTGATTCTCTGCATGGATCGCCTGTTCCAAGGCATCCAGGACGAAACTGGCTGTGGGTGCCGTGCTGACTTTCCACCCGACGATCCGCCGGGCGTAGGCGTCGATCACAAAGGCGACATTTACAAAGCCTGCCCGGGTGTGGAGTGGAGTAGGAAGCGCATCAGCGCTTCCCCTCCTCGTGGCACCAGCGGCGCAAAGTCTCGGCGGTGCAGCCAATCTTGCCAGCGATCGAGGCCATCGCCGCCCATTCCGAACCGTAATCGGCGCGGTGCTCATCAACCATCCGAACCGCGCGCTCGCCGACCTCAGGTGAAAACTTGTTTTTCGTCTTGCTCATGTGGGCTACTTCTCACACGTTGGAGCCTCGGGGAAACCCGGGACAGTTCAGATTGGCTCTGCCGCTGCAAAATTGATGACTGCGTCTCGCAAGAGGGAGCGATGCCCCGACTAGGCAAGCCATAACGACCTGAGTATAGGATGCCGAGGAAACCAGGCAGGCAGGAATATCGAGCGCAAAAACGGCAGGTGATCGAACAGGCCTGATACCAATCAGCAAAAGCCCACCCCAGCCCACCGCCAGACGCACGCGCAGCCCTTGACAATTGCGGGAGATAATTTTTGCTTATTGATCATAGTGTTGAGGCCAACCATGCTGCACTGAACGTGCTTGGCATGTTGCGACCGAAACGGCTTCTGGGAGCACAGAAAATTCGTGTGGGTCGATCGTTCGATGGCGGCTATGTCATGATCGATATGTTTGAAGGGATTGATGCAGCCTATTCTCTTGGAATTAACGATGATGTGTCGTGGGATCTGGATATAGTCAAATATGGAATACCGATTTTCCAATATGATCCGACAATACCTAACCTTCCGCAAGAGCATAAACTTTTCAATTGGGAACCGGTCTGGATCGGTGGGGCCGAAGACCAGATAAGTAATACACAATCGCTTGAAAATCTGATACAAAAAAATGGACACTCTGTGTCCAAAGATCTACTTTTGAAGTGTGATATTGAAGGTTCTGAGTGGCCGATGCTACAACAGACACCTAATGCGGTTTTTGCACAGTTTCGGCAGATGGTGTTTGAAATACATGATCTTAAATTCATCGCCCAGAACGAACACCTGGAGAATGTAAGAAATGCTATTTTCAATCTTACTGCGTCGCATAACTTAGTCCATGTGCACGGTAACAATTACGGCGGGTGGACAATCGTGGGTGGTATACCTCTGCCGAACGTGATTGAAGCAACATTTATAAGAAAGGATGTAGGTGAATTCGTTGATTCAGACGAAATATTTCCAACAAACCTGGATATGCCGTGCAAAAAAGATATGTGTGATATGTTTATTGGCAGCTTTTGTTTTCAGAAATAGTTCAATTTCGCAAATATTTTTTATTTGAAAACCGAACAGGTTGCAAATCTTAGCTGTGTCTTTTAGGGAATTTCAGACCTGTGCTTTTGGTGTAATTGTCCGGACATTTTGAGGTTTTTGTTTTTATGTTAAAAAGCAAAGGCGCGGGCGCCACCGATTGGGCCTTGACACCGGAAGCGTACGTCAAACTGCTCTACCGCGAAATCCTTGGCCGTGAACCGGATGAAAAGGGTTTCCAAGATCACGTTACGGCGCTTCGTGCGTCTGGCGATTACACCCAAGTGCTGACCTATTTTGTCGATTCGCCGGAACGCAAGACAATTGCTCTAAAAGGGGCGTTGCAAGCAAAGGACGGCGGCGGACCGCGGACACCAAATCCCGCAACAACGGAACCAGTCGATCTGGACCTGATCTTGCACGCCAGCCACACGCACTTTGCTGATATCGAATTTTTCCAAAAACTGGCCAAAGCCGCTCCGTTCAAAAATCACGATCGCGCGATCAAGAATATTGCCATTTACTATTGGCGGCTGAACAATGGCGGCACGGAGCGGGTGACCGCGTTATTGATCAAGCTTTGGCGTGCCAGCGGCTACAATGTCATCCTATTGACCGACGATGCCGCCGACCCGGCCTCAGACTATGACTGCGGATCTGACGTACCGCGCTATGTCATCCCTGCGCGATCCATGGAACCCTACAATTACGTCCCGCGCGGGCAAACGCTGGCAGGTGTTCTGGTCAATGAGCAGATCGACGTTTTCGTAACCAACCAATGGTATGAAATATCGACCTATTGGGACATTCTTGTTGCAAAAAGTATAGGCATCCCGGTGGTTGTCGGCTGGCATAATGCGTTCGACGCGGGGATGGACAATGCCGGAACGATAGGTCGGGCCTATTTGCGATATCTGGGCTGCCGTCATGCCGATCTTGTCGCCGTTCTGAGCAAGGTGGATGAAGCCTGGTTCCATTCCTGCGGCGTTTCTGCGCGTCTGGTGCACAACCCGCTCACCTTTGACAAAGTACCTGACAGCCCGGCGCCGCTCGATGGCAAGACTATTGTCTGGATTGCGCGGGCCGAACGCCATCAGAAACGCATCGATCTGGCCTTGCGGATGTTTCTGCTCGTGCTTGACCGCGTGCGCGACGCTCGGTTGGTCATCGTCGGTGGCGGTGGCGATCTTGACTGGGCGCGGGAATATTCGGCTGCGCTTGGCATCGCCTCGCGCGTGTTTTTTGTCGGTTATACCACGCAAGTCCATCGCTATATCGACCGGGCTGCGGTCCACGTGATGACATCGGAGTTCGAAGGGTATCCGATGGTGCTCGGCGAAGTCTGGTCGCATGGCGTGCCCACCGTCCTGTTCGATCTGCCGCAACTGGAATATTTGCGGCGCGGCAAGGGCCACATCGCGATCGAGCAGGGCAACGTGGTGGCCATGGCGGACGCGGTGGCAAATCTGCTCGAAGACGACACACTGCGGCGCAAGTTGGGCGCCGAAGCGCGCGAAGTCGTGGGCGATATTGTGGCCGAAGACTTGTCCTGCGTTTGGGCCGACATTTTTCGGAACCTCAATCGGGCCGAGGCGGCCAAACTCTCCGAGCGTGCACCGCAAGACCCGGAAGATTTGCGCATCCTGGTGCGGTTGCTCGCCGAACGGCTGCTGAAACTGCGTGAAGACCAGGCCCCTGCGACACCTGAAATCTGGATGCCTCATGAGGCCGTACTGGAGCCGCCCCGGCGCAGATGGCACCGCGATCTCGCGTTTGCTGCGAAGGCCGCGCTGTTTGGGCTCCAGAATTTGCGCCAGGCTTTGGCCGACCGCATGTTCGCAGATCGGCGCTTGCGCACGATCAATCTTTCCGATGTGGGTCTTGGCGACAACATAATGATCTGGACCGGTCTGTTCACGCTGCTGAGCAACGGAACCGACGTCTGCGCTCCTGACTGCACCTTGCATGTGCCCCGCATTCTGGTCGATCTTGCCAGCGAATTGTTTGCACGGTTCGGTCTGAAAGTGGTGGCAGGGCGGCCCGATCAGGAGATCGGCCCGGTATACACACCGCTGCCCCCGTCAAACTACAAACAATGGTGGTCGACCTATCTCGGTATCGATTGGCGCATGAATTGGGTCGAAGCGCTTGATCTGCAAAAGACTTTCCCGCGCAATGGCGCTGATCGCACGTTTTCCAGCCGGGTTCGCCTGCATCTTTCCGAACGCATGCTCTACCGCCGCCATCACTGGGTGCAGGCCACTCCGGGCTATATCGGTTACCGGGTGTGGGCGCCGATCGCACTCAGTCATGGGGTTGTTCCGCTCAGTTTTTTTGCGCAATTGAAGCGATCGCTGGCCAACATGCGCTCGATCTTTGCCGACTATGTCGATGCCATGACGCCCATCGGCGACCGGGCAAGCTATGAAGGCAATGCCGCTTTCCCTGCCGGAAAATCCTTCCAGACGATTTCACCCAAGGCCCTGGCGCACGTCAATGCCGAACTGGGCGGCGATTTCTTCACTTACTATGTGCAGAACGACAGCGCCTGGAAGGAGACCTTTGACGAACAAGGTGTCAAGACCAAAAATGTTCCGACTATGATTGAAACCTTTCGTATCATAAAATATGCGCAAAAACTTTTGACCACCGACAGTTTTACTTCTCATATTGCCCAATTGCTTCGTGATGATTTTGTAATAACGCTTAGCCGCGATTTTAAAGAAAATATCATTCATCCGGGGTGTAATCCAATAATTATTGCCAATCATCCACCTTGCGCGCCCTGTAATTATCAGGAACGGGCGGATTTCGAGCATTGTGTTGCAGGCTATGAATTTTGCACCGCATTTGAAAACCGCGAATTTGTCCAAAGTATTGCAGCGGCATTCGTGGCGGACTAGGCCAATCTGATGCGCATTCTGATTTGTACCAATGCCTACCCCCCGCGCTTTGTCGGAGGGGCAGAGCTGGTTGCGCACCAGGTTGCGCGGCAAATGGTACGGATGGGGCATGACGTTGCCGTCTTTGCCGGAAATCTGGATGATTCGCGCGATCGCTGCACGATCATGTCCGACATGGTTGACGGCGTTAAGGTCCATCGCGTCACCACGCACAGTACCGATCATGATCACCATGCGATCAACTATGTCCACGTCGATGTCGACCGGTTTTTCGACGAAATCCTCCGCGATTTCAAACCCGCGGTGGTGCATGCACACAATCTGATCGGACTGTCGGTCCGCCTCCTGATTGCGGCGGCAGAAGGCGGCTCACGCGTCTTTGTGACGCTGCACGATTTCTGGGGGTTTTGTTTGCGCAACACCCTGATGCTGGAAACCGGCATGCCATGCCAGGATCGCACGGCCTGTGCCGCGTGCCTGGGCGACACGCCGGCGCCCGACTGGGCAGTGCGTCTGCGGCGCGACATGATGACGCTGGCGTTCGATCACGTTACCGGGTTTATTGCGCCGGGCCGCCACCTCGCCGACGCCTATCTTGCTGTCGGTTTCCCGCCGGAGCGGATGACCATTGTGCCCAATGGCATTGATATTGCGCCGTTCGCAGAGGCACAGACCCGGCAGCGGGCCGATGGCAACGGTATGGTTGTCCTGCTCTATGCCGGCCATTTCGGCGCGCACAAGGGATTGCAGGTGCTGGTGCGGGCGCTGCCGCTGATGCGCGGGCTGGACAAGGTTCGCCTCGACCTCGTCGGCGACGGGCCAGACATGACCAGCTTGCGCGCCCTGGTTCAACGTCTGGGTTTGGCCGCGCAGGTTCGTTTTCGTGGGAAGATTCAGCCTGCGGCGATGCCGGATGTCTATGCCGCCTGCGATCTGTTCGTCTTGCCTTCGATCTGGCCAGAAAATCAGCCGGTCTGTCTGATGGAGGCGATGGCTTGCGCCAGGCCCGTCGTCGCCAGCCGCGTCGGCGGCATTCCCGACATGATCGCGAATGACGTCGAAGGTATCCTGGTCGCGCCGAATGATCCCCGCGCCCTGGCCGACGCACTCGACCGCCTTGTCGCCGCGCCGGACTTGCGTATGCGCATGGGCCAGCGGGGCCGGGCCAGAGTGCAAAACCATGGCTATGATCACCAGGCGCGCGCCCTGGTCGATCTCTTCATGCGCGACCAGCCCGACCGCGGCGGGCGGACCGCGACGCTGACCGACGCGCTTACTGAGAACAGGCCGGTTGTGGCCTTGCTCGACGAGCAGGCCTGGCGCGGCGATGAGGTTGCCGCCGCCGTGCAAGTCGCGCTGGTCCGTGAAACGGGCTATGCCGTCCCTTACGCGTGGCTGACCACGCTGCAACGGACGCGGATTGCAGCCTTTATGCTACTGCGGCCAAAGCGAAGCAAAGACCGCTTTCTGCAACGCCTGTTCGGGCCCCGGTACGACCTGGTCCATGGCCCGCGATGGCTGGTTTGGCTCGGCCGAGCATTGCTGTTGCGCCACATCGGGGAAACATGAATTTGGCTATGGTTGGAATTTCGAGCACCCTAGTCGACCCCGCGCAGACGTCGCTGCGCGAATGGCTGATCGCACACGCCGCACCGCTGTGGCTGGAACATGGGGTCGATCGTGCGCGTGGGGGCTATTTCGATCAGCTCGATCACCGAGATGCCTCGAACGCTTGTGATTTCAAGCGATTACGCGTGACCTGCCGGCAGATTTTCGTCTTTGCGACGCTCGACGAACTGGGTGTAAGCGGGGCCAGACAGGCGATGGATCACGGCCTAGCATTTCTGTTCGGCCCCCTGTACCACGCCGACGGCGGGTTTGTGCGCAGCGTTGATCTTGACGGGCGGTTGCTCGATGAGCAGCGAGACCTGTACGATCTGGCGTTTGCGCTGTTCGCCCTTGCCACAGCCTATCAGCGCAGCGGCGACAGCTTTTTTGCCGATCAGGCGTTTGCCCTGCTGACCTTCGTGCATGATCGCCTGGTTCATCCGCAGGGCGGCTTTGCCGAAAGCCTGCCACCCGCGCTCCCGCGCCGTCAGAATCCGCATATGCATCTGCTCGAAGCATGCCTTTCCTGGCTGCCGCTCAGCCCTGAGCGTGCCTATCGTGACACGATCGAGGCGGTGCTGAGCTTGTTCGGTCGCCACTTCTGGTCTGACAGCCACGCGTGTCTGTTCGAATTTTTTGAAGACGATTGGGCGTGCAGTGCCGATCCCGCCCGGCAGCTGTTTGAGCCCGGCCATCATTTCGAATGGATGTGGTTGCTGGACCAATGCCGGATCGCCGGCTTTGCCGTTCCCGTTCGGCCGGACGCGCTTGGCAAGACGGCGTTCACAACGGGTTTTTCCCCGCAGACCGGCCTGCCATATGCCGCCGTCCGGGCAGACGGCACGGTTGCCGATGCAAATTGCCGCCTGTGGACAATCACCGAATGGTTGCGCGTATGCGCTGTCGGGCTCGCCCCGAACCCGACCGTTGCGCTGGCACACTTGCACAGCTTTTTGGCTGCGCGCCGTCCAGGCTTTTGGGCCGAACGATGGGATGCACGGGCACAATGTTTTCCTGACGAAAACGTGCTGGCCAGCTCATTCTACCACATTCTGACCGGCATCCTGCCGCTCATCCGGCAAGGTTCCTAATCGAACACGATGGCTCCGGGCGAGGTCCCGGGCTGGTCAGGATTTCCGCCAAGCGTTTCGATCATCTGCCAGATGGACATAGCACCAGTTTCCAGCAAAGACAGCCAGTCCTGCAAATCCCATGCATCGACTGTGCGGTTGGCCAGCAAGAGATGCGCGTCGCGCACAAACCCGACCGTGCTTTGTGCATGGTCGGCCAATGTCCGGGTCAGCGCCAGCAAAGTCCTGCCTTGTTCATTTGCAGTAACGACCAGCCCGCTGATGCCGACACCGATCTTGCGCCGATCGCGCCACCCCGTCTCGATGGCCAGGTCGACCGAGGCGTGTCCGCAAATGACAAAAGCCACATTGCCATCATGCACGTCGGCCAAGAAAGATACCCAGCACGCCGGGCCGTTCGGCAAATCGCAGCGAAATTCGCGGGTTCCGGAGTGAATGGTAACATCACTTCGGCGCCCGTGCGGGGGGTTCAGGCGCAACCAGACCCGCACGCGTGGTGCCCCGGCGCAGACCGCAAACGCCATTTCCCCGCCCTCTGGCCGCGTCGAGCAGCCCCAGTCATCGGGCTGCCACCACCCGCTGCCGGATCGCAAATGCTCGCCCTCGTCGATGAACGGAGTCAATATGCGCCGCTGATTGCGCGTCAGGTGATAGAGGCGATCGAGCGCAATCGACGGATTGGCCAGGGCCTTTGCCGCACCATCGCCCGATTTGCTGAACCGGTCGATGTCGTCCATGATCTGTTGCGCCACGTCGCGCCAGCTTCGCGGCACAAAGCCGTCGCGGATCTGCTGTTCGAGCGCCGCGCGCCCCATTGGGTCGAATATCAGATGTTCGGCTGCCGCCACCAAACCTGCCAGATCGCCAGGCTCGAAATAACAGGCAAACCTGCCGCCCGCCTCGGGCATGGACGATTGCCGGCACACCACGGGCACTTTTTCGTAGCACAGCGATTCCGTGATCGGCAGACCCCATCCTTCGTGAAGGCTGGGATAGAGGGTGAACAGGCATCGCCGATAAAGCAGGGACAACTGCTCATCGGACAGATGCGACAACATGCGGACTTTGCCCGCAAGCACCGGGTCATCGTCCAGCGCGGCATAGACGTGGTCATTCAACCAGCCGCGATTGCCCACGCATACCAGATCGGGCACCCGCTCAGCGCCGTGGCGATCGATCAAATCACGCCACGCAAGAAAGGCGCTCTGGTGGTTCTTGCGCGATTCGACGGTCGAGACAAACAGGACATAGCGTCCCTCGCACAACTCCCACCGGTCCAATTCGGACAACGCCGCCTCGGCCAGTCCGGGGCGCCTGAAATCGGCATCGAGCGGGACGCACGCAACGTGCGCCGGCGGCACGTGATAGCCCAGGATATTTGCCACCCGGTGCAGATCATCGCGCGTAGACCGCGAATTGACCAGAAAGAATTCGGCATGCCTGAAAACATCACAAGTCCAGCCCAGAAAATCCTGCACCAGATCCGGCACAAAATGGTTCGGGGCGATCGCGGGAATGAAATCGTGGACGAATGGCACATAATGGATGCCGCTGCTCTGCTGCGCCCGGCGCACATGCAGAAAATAGTTCGGCATGCACCATGATGAGCCCAGATTGACCAAAAAGGCACCCGGCGTGAAGGTGACCGGGGTATTGGCGGCAAGCGTGGCGGTCAGGATGTCGAGCGCGTCGATCCAGGCCGTATCCATGCGATCACCGCTGGCGACCGCCAGCGCGCTCACCGTTTGGAAGTGCGCGGCAGGCAGGCGCGACCAGGTGCCCGCCCAATCGGAAAAGCATCCGACCTGGGCGTCGACGTCCATGTCGAATGCGGCAAGAATGACTTCGATCTGAACCCGTTGAATTCCGGTCGGCAGGCGCGAATGGCGAAAATAGCTGACCAGATCAGATGCGTCGAACACCACCGGCACCCGCCGGGTCGATGCCACCGCGACAATGCGCGCGTCCTCTGCCGCATGCAGCGCGTTCGCCACCGCCCTGGCGCAGTCATCAACCGCAAGCGGATCGTGCAGCAATTCCAGGAATTCGGCCTGCTGCTCGGCGTTGTCGGGCTCGCGCCGACTGGCTTCGCGCAGCGCGGCCTTGGCTTCGACCAGTGCACCCAGGCGCCTGGCCAGCAGGCCAAGATGCCAATGCGCATCGTCATCTTCACCAGGCAAGGCGCAAGCCCGGCGATAGGCAGCCAGCGCCGCATCGGCATCGCCCTGTTCTTTGAGCACATGGCCAAGCTGGACCCAGATCGGCCGCCGATCGGGGCAGATCTGCAGTGCTCTGGCATAGCATTGCGCGGCCTTCGACCATTCACGCCGCTCGCGCCGCATATCGCCTTCATCGACAGCCATGTTTGAACGCACCCTGGGCACGACCAGCCCGACGATGCGCAGAATCCATCGCGGCGTCATCTTGTGCTTACCCGCACCACGAGGTCATGACGCTGCAATGCCCAGGATGGACTCGACAAACCGGTCGATCCGGCCGCCACCGAACAGGTACCCGGGAATGTCTGCCGCGCGCGCCGCCTCGATATCGCTCGGCCGGTCCCCGATCATAAAGCTGTTTTCGATCTGGGTCGGGAACATATTCAGCGCCTTGACCACCATGCCCGGTTTCGGCTTGCGATCTTCATGATCCCGCCGATAGGCTTCAACCGGGGCTTGCGGATGATAAGGGCAATAGAGGAATGCATCGATCCTGCCACCGCGTGCCGCAATTTCGTCCGCCATCCAGGCGTGCAACTGTTCAACATCACCTGGCGTAAACAAACCGCGCGCAATGCCCGACTGGTTGGTCACGACAACCACCCGGTACCCCTGCTTTTGCAAGCGCGCCAGAGCATCGAAAATCCCGTCGACCCAGACGATCTGATCGGGTCGATAGGGATAGCCGACATCCAGATTGATCACCCCGTCACGGTCCAGCAGCGCCATCGGCATCGCCGTGTCGCCCGCGCTGAGCGCCGCAGAACGCCGGTCGATCATCAGGACGCCGCGATCAACCGGGTCGTCGATTGCCCGGCGACAAGATCGGCCAGAATGACGCGGCCGCCCCGGCTCAGCACCACATCCGCGCCGACCACCGTCTCGACCGTGTAGTCGGCGCCTTTGATCAGAACATCGGGCCTGATCAGTTCAATGAGTTCCAGCGGTGTCGCTTCGTCAAACAGGACCACGGCGTCAACGCCGCGGATGGCCCCGATGACGTCTGCCCGCGCCCGTTCGGATTGCACCGGCCGACCCGGACCCTTCAAGCGTCGCACAGAAGCATCGGTGTTCAGCGCCAGAATCAGCCGATCGCAAGCCGCCGCCGCTTGACGGATCAGCGCGATATGACCGGGGTGCACCAGGTCAAAGCAGCCATTGGTAAAACCGACTTTCAAACCCTGTTGTTGCCATATCCGCGTTTGTGCGGCAGCCGTCCGGCCGGTGATCAATTGCCCTTCTGTCACAAGATGCCCGTCGGTCAGCTCCATCGCTTCGCTCAGTTCAGCCAGACTGGCGGTCGCGGTCCCCACTTTGGCCACGACGATCCCCGCAGCTTGGTTGGCAATTCGGATAGCTTCGGCGATGGCGACGCCGGCGGCGATGGCCACGGCCAGCGTGCCGACGATGGTGTCGCCTGCACCGGACACATCAAACACCTGGCGGGCGAGGGTCGGGTAATGCGAGGCGGGCCCGCCCGCCGGAAAAAACGACAGCCCCTTTTCCGAGCGGGTGAGCAGGATATCACCGCCAAAAGCCTGTTGCGCCACACGCGCTGCCAGTTCTGCCTGTTCGTCCGTTTCGCACGGCATACCGGTGGCCGCGGTCAGTTCCGCGCGGTTCGGCGTCAGAATATTGGCGCCGTTATAGATGGTCAGATCGCGACTTTTGGGATCGGCGATGACAACTTTGCCGCGTGCGCAAGCCGCCTGGGTCACGGCACGAATGACCGCAGGGCTCAGCGCGCCCTTGCCGTAGTCCGACAGCACGATGGTGTCCGCTTCGTCGACTGCGGCCAATGCTTTTGCAACAAGCTCCGCCTCGGTTGCCGCTGACACGGGGCTGGTATCCTCAAAATCGACTCTGACGATCTGTTGCCCCGACATGATGCGCTGCTTGCGGATCGTTTGCCGATCTTGCGCGACGACCAGACCGTCGTGCCAGGTGACCCCGCGGTCCAGCAGCAGGGTGTAAAGATCACCACCATCGGCACCGATGATGCCCACCAGTAACGGCGTTGCGCCAAGCGCAGCGATGTTGGCGGCAACGTTTGCCGCGCCGCCCGGCACAGCAGATTGCGATTGCGCGCGCAGAACCGGAACGGGCGCTTCGGGCGAAATACGCTCGATCGTGCCCTTGACGTACATGTCGATCATGACGTCGCCAATGACTGCGACGCGGGCCTTGCAAAGCCGGTCAATGAGCGAACTGGTCATGATCATGCTCTTCTTATGGATCGGGAAATGTCGAACAAGGCAAATCCGCCGTGCACCGCGCCGTCATGCCGGTGCAATACCGGCAGTCATGCCATGCCCGGAAGTGATTTGCGGAGTAACGCCATGCAGTCCGGAAGAAATGCCATTCAGGAATGCAAGCAAATCTGTGCAATAGGCCGTTTCCGTCACGTCCTGGGGGATGACTGGCCGACGGCGTGTGCCGGTTGGCGGCAGCGCGGCAATCGCATGCAACCAGGCATCTTCGTCATCGCAGGCTAGCAATGTCGTCATGCGTTGCGCGATTTCGCGATGCGCGGCAATATTCGAAGCGATTGTCGGCACGCCCATGATATTGGCCTCCAGCACCGGCAGGCCAAAGCCTTCGACCCAGGTCGGGCTGAGCAGAGCCGTCGCGCCCAGCACCAGTTGGGCCAGCGCATGGCTCGACAGGCCCGACACTTCGTGGACATGCGCTCGCAACATCGCGTTATGCTCCAGCGGAGCGAGTATCCTGTCGGAATCAAACCCGCGCGAACCCACGATCACCAGATGGGGCGCATCGTTTCCCGATCTCGCGATCAGCCGACGCCATACACGCAACAGCAGTTCATGATTCTTGCGCGGTTCGATCGTCGACACAACAACGCAATAGCGCGCACCGGCCAGTTCGGGCAGGGCGCTTGTGGTCTCCACAAACGCCGCAGAAAGCGGCAGCGGGCGCACCAGGCTGGGCAGGTGCGGCCGGCCGTTATGGGCCAGCAACGCGTTGACGGTGTCGCGCGCATAAGCAGTGGCATAAATCATGCAGTCGGCGTGGCGCGCCGCCGTGCGGACCATGCGACCGTGATGATCGGCGGAGCCAGGCCGGCACAAATCGGGAAAATCCAGCGGAATCACATCGTGCAACATCAATGCGCACGTGACGTCCCGCCGATCGTCCAGCCAGCGGAAAAACTGCGGCACGGCAAGGCCGAGCTGGCCGATGTTCAGATACGTCGCGCCTTGCGGCACAGCCTTGCGCACCGGTCGGCCGATCGGCATACCGGTGGCATGCAATTCGTGCAGCATGCGCCCTGCCTTGTTGCCCAGCGACAACCGTTTGGGCGGCGGGATCGGCGCATGGTGCACAGGTTTGTCCGCCTGGATCCGGGCGATGATCTGGCTGAACCGCTCGTCTTTCCCGGACTTTGCGTCGCCGGGGGGGTGTTCGGCCCAAATTCTGGAGACATGATCAAGCATGCGCCGCACTTCGGGTGCGCGATAGGCGCGCACGCCCCAGAATGTGGGCATCACGCCGATATGAGGGCTGGAATCGTCGGGAAAGATATGGCGGGCCATCGCCAGATCCACTTTGTCGATCCCGCGTGGTGCCAGGAAAAGCGGCGCCAGGAACAATCGGGCTAGGTCGAAAGCAATCACGCTCGACATCGCTCAGACCCCGGCTAGCTGCAATTTGGCGTACATCGCTGTCAGGCGGGCAGCAAAGCCCTCGTTGGTAAATGTGCGCGCATGCTCACGGCCGGCAACGGACAGCCGGGCAACCAGCGCGTCGTCCTGATCGATCTGCCGCAGCGCGCCGGTGATCGCATCGGTGTCATAGGGATCGACCAGCAGGCCACCCCCGCCGACCACTTCGGGCAACGAAGCGGTGTTCGAACTGATGACCGGCGTTCCCAGTTGGATTGCCTCCAGCGCGGGCAGGCCGAACCCTTCGTAAAGCGACGGAAAAAGCACGGCCCGGGCCGAACGGATCAACCGGAACAGCGTTTCGCGGGGAAGGTATTGCAACTGGATAATCGGCCGGTCGACCTTGTGGCCATAGATCAGACCATCCTGGCCCAGCCCGCCGCCGGCCTCGCTCATCCCCCAATCGCGTGATGATACAACGACCAGCGGCCGCTGGCTTTGCGACGCGAGATAGGCGGCCACGATGCGGCCGATGTTCTTCTTGGGGTCGCTCGCGCCGAAGAACAGGTAAAATCCCCTCGGCGGCAGGCGAAACACGCTTTCAATCATGGCGTGATCTTCGGCCTCGCTGCCAGCGGCCACTGCCGGGGGCAGCGGACTTGACTGGTAACAGTTCGTTACCCGCTCCGGATCGGCGTTGAACATGGCCAGGATGTCGTTGCGGCTTGATTCCGACACGGTGGCGATATGATCGGCCGTATCGACCAGGTGCCGGATCAGGCGATGGTAATAGCGCTTGTTGTCGAGCGTCGTGTGCGGAAGTTTCAACGGCACCAGGTCGTGCAGGGTATAGACATTGCGACTGCCCGCCATGCGCACCGGCACCGGATAGGTCCAATGCATAACCGCGGGCGGATTGGGCATGCACACGGTGGTGAACCGTCCAAACACCTGGAACCGCCCCAACGCCGCCTCAAACAACACCGGACTGGTCCATAAGGCTGCCAGATCGGGCCAGCGCGGACCAAAACCGCGCTTGTCGACATGATCGGTCAGCGCAACTTCGCTCAGCGGTCGGGTGCCATGATGCATCGCAATCGAAGCGATCGCCCGCAACACCACATTGCCGCGAGATTGGCCACGCCCGAACTGTTCAAAAAACAGCGTTTCGCGCGTGGCCGGTCGTGGGCCGGGATCGAGACCGAACACACCGGTGACCTCGTGCCCGGCCCCGGTCAGCACTTCGGCCAGCGAAGCGCCATAGGTCGCGATACCCGTGCCGTTCGGGATGGCCAGGTTATAGCCGTCGATACCGATCCGCATGGCCCCCCCTTGCGGACTATTGGGCCGCCGTCCGCACCGCGACAAACGGATTGAACAAATTGCTCATCAGACCAAGAGCCTTTTGCACAGCATTGGTCGAAGAATTTGCGAACAGGATAACATCCTTGTCGCGCATCGGAAACAACTGCGCGATGAAATAGGTATCCGGGCGCAGCATGTTCAACTCG
>Ga0116226_10001395_pt1 | contig 20908 bp, 19 predicted proteins | sample S1TSphfallax_FD_89692 | JGI IMG/M metagenome (GOLD analysis project Ga0116226, IMG submission 89692) | Host-associated microbial communities from peat moss isolated from Minnesota, USA - S1T2_Fa - Sphagnum fallax MG | ecosystem: Host-associated > Plants > Peat moss > Unclassified | place: USA... | reverse complement strand
GGTAGCCAGCAAATAAAACCAATGCGGTAGGCGCGGCAACGCGCGCGTGGCGCTGGGGTGCGTGGCGCTCGCGGCGGGCGACACGGACAAAGTGGGTTCAGCCATCTGACTTCAAGGTGATAGTTGGGGCGGGACGCCGCCTGCAGCATCGCAGGCGGTCCCGGGATTCAGCATGCGTCAGAGATAGTAGCGCATCCGCCACGCGGGAGCGCTGCGTGGGCGCCGCCACCCTGGACCGCCTTGGGTGCGCACGCCGCATGGGCGGTCCAAGCCAGGGCCGGACTCAGCCCGCCTGGTCGGTCTCGGTATCCTCGCTGGGCACTTCGGCGGCGTCAGTGGTTCGTTGTACCAACAACACGTGGATTTGGCGCGCATCGCCGCGCAAAATTTCGAATACCAGATCGCCGATGCGGACCTGCTCGCCGCGATGGGGGACTCGGCCAAAACGATGGGTAATCAAGCCGCCTATGGTGTCGACCTCATCGTCGCTGTAGTCGGTGCCGAATACTTCGTTGAACTGTTCGATTTCGGTCAGCGCGCGCACGCGATGGCGACCATCCGCTGCCGTGATGATGTTGCCTTCCTCTTCATCGAAATCGTATTCGTCCTCGATATCTCCAACTATCTGTTCCAGCACATCTTCGATTGTGATGAGTCCCGCGACGCCACCATACTCGTCCACCACGATGGCGATATGGTTGCGGTTCACCCGGAAGTCATGCAGCAGCACATTCAGACGCTTGGACTCCGGGATAAAGACGGCAGGGCGCAGCATGCCGCGCACGTCGAATTCATCTTCGGCATAGAAGCGCAGCAGATCCTTGGCCAGCAGAATGCCGATCACATTATCGCGATTGCCCTCGAACACGGGATAGCGCGAGTGGGCTTTTTCCAGCACGAAGGGGATGAAGGTTTCCGGCGTATCCTGAATGTTGATCGCATCCATCTGCGCGCGCGGAATCATGATGTCGCGCGCACTGAGCTCCGCTACCTGGAACACGCCTTCGATCATCGACAGCGAGTCGGCGTCGATCAGATTGCGCTCGTGCGCGTCCTGCAGGATCTCGAGGAGTTCCCCGCGGGTTTCGGGTTCGGGAGAAATGAAGTCGGTCAGACGCTCTAGCAGCGAGCGCGGTTTGTCGGGAGATTTCGGCGCAGTCTTGCGACTGGGATAAGGGTCGTTCATATCGGGGCGCCCGTCAGTGCGGGCGCAGGGTTGCGAAGCGGTTAGGATACACCAAGACCCTCACGGCTTTATGACACCCGAAAGCCGACCGCCGCTGGCCTGCGCGATTGAGGTCGATTTTTCCATGCAAGAGTCGTGCCGTCCCGGCTGACAGCACTGTAATATTGAGATAATTGCTGAACCATAAAATTGCCCTGATCCCCAGTATTTTCCAGCCCAGACCATGTCAGATATCGAATTCGAAGTCCGCGGACCCCACGACGAAATTCTTGAAGAAGGTGGCCACAGCCATCACGCGCCGCAGCGCGACTCCTTCGGCAACCGGATTGCGGTGATGACCGCCGTGCTGGCCACCCTGGGGGCGATCTTTTCCTATCAGAGCGGTAACGCCGAGAATCTCGCGCTGATCTACAAGAACGACGCGGCGATACGCAAGACCGACGCCGCCAATCAGTGGGCCTACTACCAGTCAAAGGGACAAAAGGAAAATCTGGCCGAGCTCGGCGCCGCCCTGTCGGCACGCGATCCGCAGACAGCGGCCCATTTTGCTGCGGAAGCTGCCCGCTACAAGGCCGAGAAAGAGCCCATCCACGCTCAGGCCGAGGCCCTGGAAAAACAGGTGCTGGATGCCGATGCCAAGAGCGAGGAATTGGTGCATCGGCACCATCGCTGGGCGCAAGGGACCACTTTGATTCAAGTATCGATCGCGTTGGCCGCCATCACCTTGCTCGCGCGCAGCCGCTGGTTGTTGGTCGGTTCGCTTGGCGTGGCGGGCCTGGGCGCCGTCATCGGCATATTGGCTGCCTTCGGTTTGTAAGCGGGCTTCCGCGGTTCCAGTGCCGCTGACGATCAGGCGTCGGTCAGCGGCAACGTTCCAGCAACGCTTCCAGCGCCGGGTCGCTGATGCCGCTGGCGCGCAAGGCCTCGACGGTACGCGTCACGTATTCGAGCGTGGTGCCATAACGACCGCAGGCGCACTGGAATACCGTGCGCACCACGTGATCCGGCAGTCGGCCCGCATAGGTCGGAATGCCGCGCCGCATGACAAAGGTCAGGACCTTGATGCGCCGGCCATCCGCCAGCGTGCAGCGCAGCCAGGCCGGGCGGTATGAACCCAGCGCCATTTCCCTATCCCACAAGGCTTCCAGATTGCGTCGCAGATTGCGCTGATCGACCCGGTAAGCGATGCCGGTACAGGAACCGCCGCGATCCAGTGCCAGCACCAGACCCGGCTGCAGCGGTGTGCCGCGATTGGCGCGCGACCATAGATACAGGCCGCGGTGATAGCCGAGCACGCGCGCCTTGACGGCTTCCAGCGCCGGCATTTCCGGGCGCCAGATGAGTGAGCCATACCCGAAGATCCAGAAATCGGTGCCGTCCTGCCAGTGGCTCAAGGTATGGTCCAGCGATTGCCCCAGTTCCTCGCGTGTCAGATAGCGGGCTTCACCCAACGCGGGCGGATAGCCGTGCGCTGCAGCGTGGGACGCTGTGCTGGCGGCGAGCTCGGTGGGATGGGGTTTGGAGGCGCGCCGCACGGGTTCAAGCGTAAGGGTTGGGAAAGCCGAGCGCAGCCAGCAGATCGGTTTCGATCGCTTCCATTTCCTGCGCTTCCGCCTCGTCCTCGTGGTCGTAGCCCTGCGCATGCAGCACGCCATGCACCACCAGGTGCGCATAGTGCGCTACCAGCGGTTTGGCTTGCTCGCGAGCTTCTTGTTCGACGACGGGGCAGCACAGCACGATATCGCCGGTTACCGGATCGCTTTCGTCTTCGGCGTAGGCGAAGGTCAGCACATTGGTGGCGTAGTCGCGGCCGCGATAGGTGCGGTTGAGCGAGCGGCCTTCGTCGGCGTCGACGAAGCGCAAAGTGAGTTCGGCATCGTCGAACAGCGCGGCCTTGACCCAACGCGTCAGGGTCGGGCGGGGCAGCAGCGCGCGCAGTTCGGCGGCGCGCGTGCTATCCATGCCGGCGAATTGCACGCTCAGCTTGAGTGTGGGTTGTCGGCGGACGGGGCTGCTGCTCATCGGGTGGCACCATCCTTGGTCAGGCTGTGGGCATCATAGGCTTCGACGATGCGCGCGACCAGTGGATGGCGCACCACATCGGCGCTGGTGAAACGCGTCATCGCGATACCGCGGATGTTGCTCAATACTTCCTGGGCTTCGATCAACCCGCTCTTGTGGCCGCGCGGCAAGTCGACCTGGGTGGTGTCGCCAGTCACGACAGCCTTGGAGCCGAAGCCGATCCGCGTCAGGAACATCTTCATCTGTTCAGGCGTGGTGTTTTGCGCCTCGTCGAGAATGATGAAGGCGTGGTTCAAAGTGCGTCCGCGCATGTACGCGAGCGGGGCGATTTCTATCATCTGCCGCTCGAACATCTTGGCCGTCTTGTCGAAACCAAGGAGGTCATACAGCGCGTCATACAGTGGCCGCAGATAGGGGTCGACCTTCTGTGCCAGATCGCCCGGCAGGAAGCCCAGACGCTCACCGGCTTCAACCGCCGGACGTGTCAGCACAATACGCTTGACCTGATCCCGCTCCAAAGCGTCGACCGCGCAAGCGACTGCCAGATAGGTTTTACCGGTGCCGGCGGGGCCGATGCCGAATGTGACGTCGTGCGCCACGATCTGCTTCAGATATTCGCGCTGCATGGGCGTGCGCCCGCGCAAATCGGGGCGACGCGTATACAACTCAGGCCCGTTATCTTCAGCCGTCGCGTCTTCGAGCAAAATTGTTTTGGCCGACGGATCGAGCAACACGCCGGCGCTGCTCTTGCGCGTACCGTGCTGACGCCGTACCTCCACCAGCGCCAACTGGATATCGTCCAACGATAACGGCGTGGCAGCGCGCAAGTAGAAATCTTCCAGCGCCGAGATGGCGGTGGCGGCCTCGCGCCCCTTGGCCGATATCCGATAGTTGCGCCGCGTCAGTGTGACGTCGAGCGCCTGCTCGATTTGCCGCAGATTTTCATCCAGCGGCCCGCACAGATTGGCGAGCCTTGCATTGTCGTTTTGTGCTGCGTTGAATTCGAGCGTGGGCGAGCTTTTCAATTCGAGGTCCGAGCGGGTCAGAGGGCAGACGAGGTGTGGGCCGCAGCCTGCGATGCTCCGGCTGCGAGGTCATGCGCATTGCTGCGGGTCACAATCTCGCCGCGCAGCGAGTGCGGAAACACGCCAGTGATTTCGACGTCTATCATCTGCCCGATCAGGCGTGCATGCGCCTGGACCGGCACCGGGAAATTCACCACACGGTTGTTGTCGGTACGGCCGCATAATTCATTGGTGTCCTTGCGCGAGACGCCCTCGACCAGTATCCGCTGCACCGAGCCGACCATCGCATGACTGATGCGCAAGGCATTCGCGTCGATGTGCGCCTGCAGTTTCTGCAGCCGCGCCAGCTTGACTTCACGCGGCGTGTCATCGTGCAGGTTGGCGGCTGGCGTGCCAGGGCGCGGGCTGTAGATGAAGGAAAAGCTGGCGTCGTAATCCATCTCTTCGACCAGGGCCATCAGCTTATCGAAGTCGGCGTCGGTTTCGCCAGGAAAGCCCACGATAAAGTCGGTCGACAAGGACAGATCGGGCCGGATTGCGCGCAGGCGGCGCACGATCGATTTGTACTCGATCACCGAATAGCCGCGCTTCATGCCCATCAGCACGCGATCCGAACCATGCTGTACCGGCAGGTGCAAATGGCTGACCAGCTTGGGGATGTGCGCGTAAGCGTCGATCAGGCGCTGCGTGAATTCCTTGGGGTGCGAGGTGGTGTAGCGGATGCGCTCGATACCGGGAATCTCGGCGACGTACTCGAGCAAGGTGGCGAAATCGGCGATCTCGCCGCCATCTTTGAAGGTGCCCCGATTGCCCTGATAGGCGTTGACGTTCTGCCCCAGCAACGTGACTTCGCGCACACCTTGGTCGGCGAGCCCGGCGATTTCGGTCAGGACGTCGTCGAGCGGGCGCGATATTTCGTCGCCACGCGTATAGGGCACCACGCAATAGCTGCAGAATTTGCCACAGCCTTCCATGATGGACACAAACGCGCTCGGGCCGTCGACGCGTGCCGGCGGCAGATGATCGAATTTTTCGATCTCGGGAAACGAGATGTCGACTTGCGGCTGACCGGAGCGACGCCGTTGTGCCAGCATCTCCGGCAGGCGATGCAGGGTTTGCGGACCGAACACCAGATCGACATAAGGCGCGCGCGCCACGATGGCGGCACCTTCCTGGCTGGCGACGCAGCCGCCCACTCCCACCATCAGGTCGGGCTTGGCTTCTTTCAGCGCTTTCACGCGGCCCAGATCGGAGAACACTTTCTCCTGGGCCTTTTCGCGGATCGAGCAGGTATTGAAGAGGATGACATCGGCATCCTCCGGGGTGTCGGTTTTGACCAACCCTTCGGCCGCGCCGAGTACATCGACCATTTTGTCGGTATCGTACTCGTTCATCTGACAGCCGAAGGTTTTTACGTAGACTTTCTTGACCATAATGTCGCCGTTCGCAGTGGTTGACCTGGGGGCGGTGAGGACGTCGCCAAGGGTGGCGAGGCAAAAAGCCGTCCTCTAAGCACAAAATGACCGCATCGGCGTGATCGCCGCGGTCAATTCGACATTATACCGCTGTGCCAGGGCTTCCGGCGGCCAGGAACGGCGCCGCCGAACACCTGCGCGCGCCGGCGGCCGGCGCTGACGTCCGCTTACTGCGCGAGCACCCAGTCGACCACCGTCTTCAGATCCGCATCGCTCAATTGAGCCTGCGCCGGCATCGGAATCGATCCCCACACGCCCTGACCACCGTTCTTTACTTTTTCCATCAAGGTGGCTTCGGCTTTGGGGTCGCCTTTGTACTTTTCAGCGACCGACTTGAACGACGGACCGACCAGTTTTTGCCCGACCGCATGGCAGGCGAAGCAATTGTTCTTCTGGGCAATCGCATGGCCGTCCGCGGCCCATAGCGGCGAAGCGGCCAGGCTCAGACCGGCGGCGATAAGGAGATGGCGCATGTGTACCATGTTCGGATTCCTGTAATGAGCGTGAGTCAATTCGCTACCGTCTCCGGTGCGCGAGATCCTGTCGTGAACGACAGCACTATATGCGACAAATGACCAGCCTGCACAACACGCCCGCGCATGACACGCCGCTGTTGCGCCGCAGCATGGATTTCATCGCGCGTCGGCGTGGTGCGCAAGCCTGAAAGCGCGCTGACATCGGGTCCGCGGGCGGCCAGAACCACTGTCGTGGCAAGCAGAAAGTGGCCACCTGGGTGTATAGTCGTAAAAGCATTTTGAGCACAGCCGGGCAGGACGGTGCGCAGGCCAGGGATGTCGCTTTCCGGGCCCGGACGCTCTTCGTAAGTCGAATAACTCAAAGTCGTGTTCACGACGTCCAGGAGAATGTGTATGGCCATCACCTTCACGCTGAACGGCAAGCCCGTTACAGTCGATACCGAAGCGGATACGCCCCTGCTGTGGGTGTTGCGCGATGAAGTCGGGTTGACCGGCACCAAATTTGGTTGTGGCGCCGCGCTGTGCGGCGCCTGCACCGTGCATCTCGACGGCGCGCCGACGCGCTCTTGCCAAACCCCGATCAGTTCGGTGGCCGGCAAGAAGGTGGCCACCATCGAATCGCTCTCGCACGACAACACGCATCCGCTGCAAAAGGCCTGGATTGCGCACGATGTGCCGCAGTGCGGCTACTGTCAGTCGGGGCAGTTGATGAGCGCGGCGGCTTTGCTGGCCGGCAATCCCAATCCGAGCGACAGCGACATTGACGACGCCATGAGCGGCAATATCTGTCGCTGCGGCACCTACACCCGGATTCGGGCCGCAATCAAAGATGCCGCCGCAGAAATGCGCGCCAAAGCCTGAGGGGAACGCCATGACTCAGTCTCGTCGCGATTTTCTCAAAACTTCCGCCGCCTTGAGTGGCGGCCTGATCCTAGGCGTGTATCTGCCGCTCGGGCATGCTGCCACGGCAGCGGCCGGCACCTCGGCGCAACAACCCAACGCCTGGGTCCGCATCAGTCATGACAACAGCATTACCCTGATCTGCGCTCGCTCCGAGATGGGTCAGGGTGTGTACACGGCATTGCCTTTGCTCGTCGCCGAAGAATTAGGCGTCGATTTGCATAAGGTCAAAGTCGAAATCGCTCCGCCTGATCCGGCTTACGTCAACGCATTGCTTGGCGCACAAATTACCGGTGGCTCCACGTCGGTACGCGATGGTTGGGAGAAGCTGCGCATCGGTGGCGCTCAGGCCCGTACCATGCTGGTGACTGCCGCTGCCCAGCAATGGAAGGTCGACCCTGCCGCATGCCGGGTACAGGACGGATACGTGATCGGACCGGCTGGCAAGAAGGCCAGTTATGGTCAATTGGTCGGCGCCGCGGCGAAGTTGCCGGTCCCCAAGGATGTGGTGCTGAAGCAGCCGCAGGATTACACCCAGATCGGTCGCCCGACCAAGCGTCTGGATACGCCGTCCAAGGTCAATGGGACGGCCCAGTTCGGCATCGACGTCAAGTTGCCGGGTATGGTCTATGCCTCGCTGGAACAATGCCCGGTGATCGGTGGCAAAGTGGTCGCATTCGATGCCACGAAAGCGCGCGCCATGCCGGGTGTGATCGACGTGGTGCAGATCGGCGACGGCGTGGCCGTGGTGGCCAACACCTATTGGCGTGCCTTCAAGGCGCGCCAGACCCTCGATGTCAAATGGGATGAAGGCTCAGTCGCGCAGCTCGACAACGCGGTCATGATGGATGGTATTGCGCAGGCAGCCGCGCATGAGAAGGTGCTCAATATCGCCAAGACGGGCGATGCCGACGCCGCGTTGAAGGGGGCCGCCAAGACGTTGAAGGTCGAGTATCGCTCGCCGATGCTGGCCCACGCCACGATGGAACCGCAGAACTTCACCGCCCATTACGACAATGGCAAGGTGCTGCTGGTCGGTCCGACCCAATTCCAGCAGGGGGCGGTCGGTAATGTGGCGGCGGCGCTGGGCGTCAAACCCGAAGATATCACGCTGAAAACGACCTTTCTCGGTGGTGGATTCGGCCGCCGGCTTGAGCTCGACTTCATCGTCCAGGCAGCACAGATCTCCAAGGCGGTCGGCAAGCCGGTGAAACTGCTGTGGAGCCGCGAGGACGACACCACGCACGACTTCTATCGGCCTCTGGCGCTGCATCGGATGGAGGCCGGTTTGGACGCAACCGGCAAGCCGGTTGCGCTGACTTTCCAGCTGACCTCGCAGTCGATCACGCAACGCGCGTTCGGCCTGCCCAAGGATACGCTGGATCCGTTCATGACCGAGGCTGCGGTGGTGCCCTATACGATACCGAATATGCGCCAGGATCTGGTCATCCATGATGCCGGCCTGCGCGTCGGCTACTGGCGCTCGGTCAGCCACGCGCTGAATGCATTTGCCAACGAAAGCTTTATCGACGAATTGGCTGCGGCGGCAGGCAAAGATCCTTACCAGTACCGTCTCGGCTTGTTGGCCCCCGATTCGCGCCTGGCCAATGTCGCCAGGCTCGCGGGCGACAAGGCCGGCTGGGGCACGGCATTGCCGACGGGACATGTGCGAGGCGTGGCGGTGATGGACGGTTACGACAGCCATTTCGCCATGGTGCTGGAAGCATCGAAGGATGGCGACGATATCACTGTGCATCGTGTGGTGGTGGCGGCTGACGTCGGGCAGATGATCAATCCCGACACGGTGGAAGCGCAGATCCAATCCAGCATTGTGTTTGGCCTGTCCGCCGCGCTTGGCGATCAGGTCACGCTGGTCAAGGGGCGGGTACAGCAGCGCAATTTCGACAGCTATCCGGTGTTACGTATGTATCAGATGCCCAAGGTCGACGTGATCCTGGTCAAGAACACCGAGAAGCCGGGCGGTGTGGGCGAGCCGGTGACCGCCATGGTGGCGCCGGCGCTCGGTAACGCGTTGTTTGCCTTGACCGGCAAGCGAGTGCGGCAGTTGCCGTTCTCGGCGGAAAATATCGCCAACGCCTGAGTCGTGTGACGACGCGGCAGCGGAGCGAAACGCACCGCTGCCGCGCATGGCAGGGCAGCCTCAAGCGTTACGCAGTTCGTCGTGACGGTCCACCTTGGGCAGCACCTTCACCGCGCGTATCACCGGATGGCGCCACGCAATCGCCGCCAACAGCAGTGAGGCGACGCCCGCGAACGCCAGCGCGGCGCGTAGGCCCAGATGCTCACCCAACCAACCGCCTATCAGTGCGCCGGGTCCGGCCGGGATCAGGATCAGCCAGCGCATGGTGCTGGTCATGCGGCCCAGCAGTGGCTCGGGCGTGACCGCCTGACGCAAGGCGAGAAAGTTGATAAAGATCAGTACCGAACCGGCACTGAAGCAGATCAACATCACCGCGAACAATATCTTACCCAGCAGACCGAGCGGCGCAGCCGCGAGGCACAGCCAGCCGATAGCGCAGATTGCCACCCCCAACACCAGACACGGGCCGGGCCCAAAACGGCGGCTGATGCGATTGCCGAACAGGCTGGCCGCGACCGTCCCGATGCCCATGCCCATATAGCTGAAGCCTATCGCTTGCGCGTTCAGACCGAGTTCGCGCGTGGCGAACAGGATCTGCACCACCAGCGCCGCGTTGTAGCAGCATTGCCATAGGCCCACCGTGACCGCCAGCGAGATCAGCAAGCGTTTGCCCGCGACAAAGCGCACCCCGGCTTTCAGATCACGCCAGAAATGCGCGTTGGCGCGCTCAGGCCGATGTTCGATCACGCGCACGCCGCGCAGGATGGTGATCGACCACAGCAGCATGGTTGCATCGACCAGGAACGCCAGCGGCGCGCCCACCAGCTTGATCAGCGCGCCAGCCAGCGCGGGGCCCGCGACCTGGGAGCCGGAGGTGGCCAACGCGTTCTTGGCGTGTGCTTCGACCAGGCGCGGCCGCGGTACCACCTGCGTGAGCACGATCTGGGCCGCACTGCCGGCCACCGTGTAGACGGTGCCGATGACGAGACTCGCCACATACAGCCAGCTCATGCTGAGCCAGTCCAACCACCAGGCCAGCGGTACGCTCAACATCACCAGCAGCAGCACGGCTTCGCCCGCCACGTAGACCGGCAGTTTGCGCACGCGATCCAACCAGACTCCCGACGGCAGCGACAGTAAGACGAACGGCAGGTTCTCGGCAAATACCAGCGCGCCCATTTGCAAGGGCGAAGCGTGCAGCAACACTGCCGCCGTCAGCGGCATGGCCAACAGGCTGATTTGACCGCCAAACGAGCTGATCAGGATGGAGCTCCACAAGCGGCGATAAACCGCATCGCGCAGCAGGTCGTCGGCCGGCAGCTTGAACCGGCGTAATCCCAGTTGGGGGTACAGGACTTTGAGCCTTTGCAGCGAGGAACGAAGCGCCCCCAGGATTGGATATCCCATAATTAGCCTACAAATTCTTAACTACGTAAGATCGCATCGACGGATGCGTCGGGAGCGCGCCGACGCTAAATATCGGACTCATCCAGATATTCGCGCCGGTGGCAGCGGGGATGTCGGCCGCGCGAACGGCGGCGAGAATCAGCTGGCTACATGTATTTTCAGACCCGCTTGGGCCAGCGTATCGGCCATCGCCGCAGGCAGCGGCTGGTCGGTGAAAAGCGCGTCGATCTGCGACAAATGGCCCAGCCTCACCAGGGCGGGGCGGCCAAACTTCGAATGATCGGCGACCAGGAATACGGTGCGCGCATGCTCGATGATGGCCTCGGCCACGCGGACTTCACGCGTATCAAAATCGCGCAGCGTGCCATCGGTTTCAATGCTCGAAATACCGATAATGGCGAAATCGACCCGAAACTGGCTGATGAAATCGACCGTCATTTCGCCAACGATGCCGCGATCCCAGGGCCGCACCACCCCCCCCGTGACGATCACTTCGCAGTCGGTGTAGCCGCACATCACGGCGGCCACATTCAGATTGTTGGTGATGACCTTGAGGCCGCGCCGCTCGCTGAGCGCCCGCGCCACTTCCTCGGTGGTGGTGCCGAGATTGATAAAGAGCGATGCATGGTCGGGAATATGCGTGGCCGCGAGCTGAGCGATGCGCACCTTCTCGTCGCTGAACATGCGTTGCCGCGCCGAATACGAGACGTTCTCGGCGCTGGTCGGGAGGCTCGCGCCGCCATGATAGCGGCGCAGCAGATTCAGCTCGGCCAGCGCGTTGATGTCGCGCCGTATGGTTTGCGGTGTGACATTGAAGCGCGCGGCGACATCTTCGACCGTGACGAAGCCGTCGCGCTGCACCCAGGCGAGCAAATCCTGCTGGCGAGGGTTCAGCGTCAGGCGAGGGTCACGGGCGATCACAGCAGGCGGTTTCCGAAGCGTTGCATCAAAATCATATCTTGGCTGGAACTGCGCGCGCGCGCAAGCTCGGCTTGTGGCGGATAGGGGCATTGGGCGGTCATGCCACGCTTTCCATGAGCGGATCTCGATATCCCGCGGCCCGACTGAAATCGACGCGCACGCTTGTGCAGGGGGCGAGTCCGCTTCAATCATGAGATCAAGACATCAGCGACCTGCATTTTTTGCAGATTTCTTTTCTGCTGCGATCTTTAGAATGCACCGCAGGGCTTGGGTTTGAGGTGGGCGCCGACAGTCGGCGCTGCCCCATATTCCCGCCTGGCAGAGGCGGATCAGACGGCCTTTGTCCCAAACAAAAATCCACTTTTTGTGCGCCGCCCTGGTCCCCCCCGGGGTGGCGCTTTTTTTACTCGGAACGATGCTCAGGTTGATGGACTCTCCAGCGGGCTGGGCGGCCCCTTAGGCGAGGAAAGGCCAGCCGTAATCATGTCTTATTTTATTTCAAGATATTTCATGCGGGATATCGAGTCGTATTTTGTGCTGGTGGGGCGTGACTGCGTCGATGCGCGATCATTTCCCCGACCCCCGGCCGAGCCCTGAAAGGTCCAGGCCGGTCCCAAGTACGCCGTTTCTGTCGGAGGGGGCATGAAACCGAGTTGTGAACTGACTAGCCTGATCGAAGGGTATCCGCATTCGGCCAGCTTTAAAACGCAAGATACCGGTCGTTATCTGTATGCCAACCATCGTTTTGCCGACGATGTCGGGTTTGCCCATCCGGACGAATTGATTGGATTGACGGTGCACGATTTGCAATTTGCACGCACCCCGTCCGGATCGGCTCAGGCGCGAGCGCTGGCGCAACTGGACTTCGAAGCTTGTGAGAAACGTGAGATGGCGCGACGATGTTTTGCATTTTGCAAAACCGATAGCGGCAAGCTGCAATTCGACGAAGTCCTCAAATTGCCTGTGACAGGTCGGCACAACACGATACTCGGCGTGGTCACGTTGCAGAACGACCTCACCCATACCTTGTCACCCACACAGGTATATCAAGCGTACCGGTGTTGTTATCAAGGGGCCGAGGCGATCAGTCGCACGCTGCAGTTCCTGGGCATTGAGCACTGCTTCACCGTCAATCCAACCGAAGCGCCATTCAAGATTCTTCTGGCCAGGGCTGAGCGTCTGTCGACCAAGCAAATTGCCCAGCAACTGGGCATATCCCCCCGCACTGTCGATTATCAGATTGATAGCTTGCGCAACCGCCTGCTCGACGGTGACCTGAGGCGGGTGTTGAGACTGGTCAAGCGGGAGTCTCGATGAAAACGCCGCGCGACCCCATGCTGCAGATTGCCCTGACCGCGCACATCTTCGAAGGCTATGAGTCGACGTTGATCGGCTTCATGGCCTTAGAGATCGGTCAGCGCTTTTTCCCCGCAACCAGTGACAGAACCGCCGTGATGCTGAGTTTCGCCGTATTCGCCAGCAGTTTTCTGGCGCGACCGCTGGGCAGCGTGTTTTTCGGGCTATGGGCTACGCTGCGTGGTGCCGCCGCTGCTTTGCGCCTCAGCCTGGTCCTGGTGGCGGTGCCGGCGGCCTTGATCGCATTTCTGCCGACTTATGCGACGGCGGGCTTTTGGGCGCCCGCCCTATTGATCGCGCTGAAAATGATGCAGGGTTTTGCCGAGGGCGGTGACGCGCCGCTGTGCGGATACTTCGTCGCCTTGAACACGTCCTCGCGGCGCCGTGGCCTGTATTGCGGGGTGGCGGCTTGCAGCAGTTTCATCGGCTGGCTGCTCGCGTCCTTCGTCGTCTGCATGCTGCCCGACATCAGCGCTTGGATGCAGCCCCATCTGGCGCAACTGGCTGGATACGGCGGCGTGTCGATGCGCCTATCGGGCTTCTTTGCGCAGACATGGCGCTGGCCCTTTTTGCTCTGCGTACCGCTTGCGCTGTGGGTATTTTCGGTGCGAACGTCGTTGTTCGACGCGGTACCCCAACGTCCCCGCACACGGTGCGACTGGCGTCGGCTATCTATCGCCCCGCTCGTGCAAGTGGTGGTATTGATCGCCATCACCACGACCCAACTCTTCATCCTGTTTATTTGGCTGCCGAGCTATCTGACCAGTTACCTGTACGTCCCGCACCACGATGCCTACGCCAGCAATGTGGTTGCCCTGATCATGCTAACGGTCACCATGGTGGCGGCGGGTTACGCGACGCGCTGGATCCGTCCGGCAAAACTTGTCTTGCTTGGCATCGCCGGACTGGTGCTGTTCAGCTATCCCTTGTTCGTCGCGCTGCAGGGCGGCAGCTTTATCGTGCTGGTCGGTGTGCAGCTTCTATTTGCCGTGTTCTCGGGCTGTCTGTTCGGTGCCGTCTTTATAGTCATGCCCGAATTGCTGAAGGACAACTGGCAGGAGCTCGGTATGACGATTGCTTATACATTGCCTGTGGTCATTCTGGGCGGCACCGCGCCGTTGGTCAGCGCTTATCTGATCCGTGCAACGGGGTACTTGGCGGCACCGGCCTTGTATATCGTTGCAGTGGGGGCAATCGCGCTGCCACTGGCATATCGCTTGGCCTACGCGACGAATATGTCGGAGGGGCAAACGCCGACCGGGGTAGGCATGACCGAGGGGCTGGCGACCAGCGGTCGGAATTCGACGCCTGCGACGAGTCACGCCAACGATATCCAAAGCACTGTCTAACCATTACCTTGTCTTGCAAGCGGACCCTGGGCAGGCCCGGGGCCGATATGCTAACCCCTGCCGCGCAAGGATTTTATGCCTATCGATCCGCGCCTTTCGATTCCGGGATGATGCCGCCCCCTTGGGAACCGTTTTCCGTATAACCGGTCTACAATAAGGATAATGAGTACGGGCTTTGCCCGATAGGCTAATTGCTCTAGATACGCTAGCTGGAATTGACAGGTGCCTCGGTACCTTTCACACTGGATTCAGCGTCGGCCCACCCTGCCGACGGACCATGGGGATAGGTGCGAGCAGCACTTAAGAGCGTGATGCCTTCAACCGGATTGGGAACATGGCTAACCAAGACTCGAGCACTCTGCCTTGGCGGTATCAGGATATCGACTACAGCCGGATTGATCACAGCCTGATTGCCGATGACGAGGATCTGTTCTTTCTGTTGTGCGCGTCGTCGTTCATCGAAAGCGGGTCCGACCTTTACACCAGCAATCTCGCCACCTTCTTCGAAGGTGACGGTGCCATCACCGATTGGCTCAATCAGCACTGGGAATGTGAGGAACTACAGCATGGCCGGGCGCTGAAAGCCTATATTCAAGCGGTATGGCCGGATTTCGACTGGGATCTGGCATTCAAGCGGTTCTTCGACGAATACTCGTTGAGCTGTACGGTCGAGGCTTTCGAAAAAACACGTGCGCTCGAAATGGCGGCGCGTTGCGTGGTGGAAACCGGTACGGCTACGCTGTATCGCGCCATCAGCGGATTCGCTCGCGAACCGGTACTGAAAGACCTGACCGGTCGGATTCGCGCCGACGAAGTGCGCCACTACAAGCATTTCTACCAGTATTTCAAGCAATACAACGAGCATGAGCGCAACAGCCGCTGGACTGTGCTCGGTGCGCTGCTGCGACGTGTGATGGAAATCAAGAACGACGACTCCGAAGTTGCGCTGCGCCATGCTTATGCGATTCGCTATCCTGATGCGCCCGCTGGCGATCCCCGCCAGAAAGCCATGACCAGCCGCGTCAGTCGTATGGTGAGGCGCAATTTATCGGCCGATATGTGCATCAAGATGCTGCTCAAGCCGCTGGATTTGTCGCCCCGCATCCAGCCGACCATTCAGTACCCGCTCGAGAAGATCACCCAGCATGTGTTCTTCCGCTAAGTTCAGGGTTCGTGCCCGGCGCTGCGCCGTCTTGGTGGCCGCTTGAGCGCGCCATTCGACCGCCACGCTTCAGCCGCTTTGCCGACCGGGGCGTTTGCCGTGCTGCCCGAAATCCTGTACGCGGCGCTGGATGGTGAACACTGGGCCAGTTTGCCCGGCTTCACCATGGCCCTGGCCAGTGTCGATCCTGCCGGGCGCGTCCATACCAATCTGCTGGGCCTGGGCGAGGTGTTGGCCTGGCCGCGCACGGCGGCATTGGGTCATGATGCCCCACACGACACCCTGCGCTTTGCCTTGTGGCCAAGCGCACGGGCGGTTGCCTATCTGGAACGTAACGCGCGGGCGAGCTTTAGCTGCGTGCTCGAGGCAACCTTCTTTCAGATTCAACTGGATGCGGTCGCGCGCTTGCCGGATGCCGCCGGGCTGGCGCGCTTTGCCGGGCGTGTTGAGCAGGTCGAAGCTCAGCGGGTTGCCTATGCTGCCCTGACTAGCGGCATCAGCTATACATTGATTGAAGACGCGGCGACGGTCAACGCGCGTAAGGCCGCACAGATTGCGGCCTTACGCGCGGACTGAAGCTTGGTCAGCGCTAAGCGCGCTGAAGTCTGAGGTGCCGGGGATAAGTCCGGCAGGCTTTAGCGGCCGCGACCGCCAGACGAGCGGCGTGCGCCGCCACCAGTCGCACCCGCAGCACCAGCCTGCGGCGGCCGCGGGCCCCGCGATGGCCCAGCCGGCGCGGCGCGCCGGGCGGGTGCCGCAACCGACGCGTTAGCGCCCTTGGCGTGTGGACTGGACGCGCCACCGCCACGGCGGCCCTGTTGCTGACGCTGACCGCCGCCCCCTGCGCCGCCGTTAGAGCGCAACTGTATCGGCTGGGGCCGAGCGGTCGGATCGGGCTCGAAGCCGGCGATGACTTCGCGCGGCAACTGGCGTTTGATCAGCTTCTCGATGCCGCTGAGCATCTCGTGTTCGTCGACGCACACGAGCGACACGGCTTCGCCGGTGGCGCCGGCGCGGCCGGTGCGGCCAATCCGATGCACATAATCTTCCGGCACATTGGGCAGATCGTAGTTGACCACATGTGGCAGTTGGTCGATATCGATACCGCGCGCGGCGATGTCGGTCGCGACCAGCACCTGCAGCGTGGCATCCTTGAACTCAGCCAGGGCGCGCGTGCGTGCCGACTGACTCTTGTTGCCGTGAATGGCCAGGGACGGGATGCCGTCGCGCGTCAATTGTTCGGCGAGCCGGTTGGCACCATGCTTGGTGCGCGTGAAGACCAGTACCTGGAACCAGTTGTGTTCCTTGATCAGATGCGTCAGCAGTTCGCGCTTTTTGTCGCGATCGACCGGGTGAACCTTCTGGTCGACGGTTTCGGCGGTAGTGTTGCGGCGCGCGACCTCGATCAGTGCGGGCGCGTTCAACAGACCGTCGGCCAGATCCTTGATCTCGTCGGAGAAGGTGGCCGAAAACAGCAGGTTCTGGCGTTGCGACGGCAGCTTCGCGAGAATTTTCTTGATGTCGCGGATAAAGCCCATGTCGAGCATACGATCGGCTTCATCCAGCACCAGGATGCTGATATGCGACAGATCGATGGTGCCTTGCTGCATATGGTCAAGCAGCCGGCCAGGGGTAGCCACGACGATATCGACGCCGCGGCGCAATTGGTCGATCTGCGGATTGATACCGACGCCGCCGAACATCACCATCGATTTGAGTTTGGTATAGCGGCCGTAATCGCGCACACTTTGTTCGACCTGAGCCGCCAGTTCGCGGGTGGGTGTCAGGATCAAGGTGCGGATCGCCAGCGCGCCAGATGCGGTGCGCTGTTGCGCCGTATTCGACAGACGGTGCAGGATAGGCAAGGTGAAGCCGGCGGTTTTGCCGGTACCCGTTTGCGCGCCGGCCAGCAAGTCGCCCCCCGCGAGTACCGCGGGGATTGCCTGGCGCTGAATCGGCGTGGGCGTGGTGTAGCCGAGTTCGGCGATCGCGCGCAGCAGGGGTTCAGCAAGACCTAATTCATTAAAAGACATAACACTCTTATAGTAAGCATCGGCCCGTCGCCACTGGGGCGCCAGTCATGAGCTGATGAGAAAAACCCGTTTGGAGATGCCCGTTGACTGAGGACGGGCCGAGTATAGGCAATGTGCTTGCGGCGTGGCGCGGTCGAGAAGCTTCGCGTGAGAATGGCTCAGACGATGCAACGGGGGAACGCGGCGCCAGTTTCGATCGCGAATGGCGACGCAAGTTGCAAGAATTTAAGCGACGTAGCGCAAAATGCTGACGAACTGACACAAACTGCCTGCGAGCACGAACAGATGCCAGATGCCGTGACCGTGGCGTATCCGTTCGTCGTTGATGAAGAAGTAAATCCCAGCACTGTACACTAATCCGCCTGCAACCAACCAAGCCGTTCCTGCCGCCGGTAGCGCGGCGAGCAAGGGGTGAGTGGCGATGACCGCCAGCCAGCCCATCAACACATACAACACCATCGATACCACACGGGTGCGACGGCCCAGGGTCAGTTCCTGGACGATGCCGAATACGGCCAGACCCCAGATCACGCCGAACAGCGACCAACCCCAGGGCCCGCGCAGGGTCACCAGCGCGAAAGGGGTATAGCTGCCCGCGATCAACAGATAGATCGCTGCGTGATCGCATTTTTGCAGAATCGCTTTGGCGCGACCGCGGGCGATGTGATATAGGGTCGAAATGGTGTACAGCACGACCAGCATCGCGCCATACAAGCTGAAGCTGACTATTTTCCAGGGATCGCCCTCGTGACCGGCCAGTCTGACCAGTTCGACCAAGCCTGCTACGGCCAGTACGGCGCCGATCAGATGGGTTACGCTGTTCAGACGTTCGCCTGCGTGCAAAGGGGTGACTCCTCAGTTTCAAACCTATCGGGGCAGAGCTCGCAGACGCTCGCGCAAGCCTGTGTCATATGTGACCCAGTCGCTCGGGCAAGGTTCGTCGCCATCAGACTCTGTTACATCGTGCCGCAAGAAAAAATGGCGCCGCAGATGATGCTTGCGGCGCCGGTATGACTATAGCCAGGTTGCCAGGGCGAGGCGTATCCGGTGCTGAGGGATACACCCCGCTGGGGTCCACCTTGTATCAATCCATCGGCGTCGAGCGCAGTTCGCTGACTTGCTGCGGCGAGACCGGTTTGCCCGGGTTGCCCCAGGACATGCGGATATACGTGACCACCGCCGCGATCTCGCGATCCGACAGGGATTGCGCGAACGGCGGCATGCCCACCGGGCTCGGGTTGCCGGCAGTCGACGGCGGGTAGCCGCCATTCAACACGATCCGGATCGGATTATAGGCTGCGTTCATGGTGATCGACTGATTGCCGGCCAGAGGCGGATAGTTCGGCGGATTGCCGCGTCCATTCGCTTGGTGGCAGACCGCGCACTGGGCCGTGTACACCTGAGCACCTTCCTTCAGCAATTGCTTGCCGAATGCATCGGGCACTTCCAGTTGCAGCGATTCCGGCGCGTGATCCTTCTGCGGCAGGGCCTTCAGATAGACCGCCATCGCGCGCAAGTCGTCGTCGCTCATGTATTGCATGCTTTCATGCACCACCGACGACATCGGGCCGTAGACGGCACCCTTGTCCGACACACCCTTCTTCAGGAAGTCGACCAGATCCTGCACGGTCCAGTCGCCCACACCTTCTTCCTTGTCGGAGGTCAGCGACGGGGCGTACCAGTTTTGCAGCGGGATCAAACCGCCCGCGTAGGCCGCGCTCTTGATCGGACCGCCCAGGGGGTTGATGCTGGTGTGGCACATACCGCAGTGACCCAAGCCTTCGACCAAATAAGCGCCACGGTTCCACTCGACCGACTTGTTCGGATCGGGCTCGTACTCGCCCTTGCTCATGAACATGATTTGCCAGCCGAGCAGCGACATGCGGATATTGAACGGGAACGGCATCGCGTTCGCATGGTTTTCCTGATGCACCGCCGGGATCGACTGCAGATAAGCGAAGATTGCATCAGTGTCGGCGCGCGTCACCTTGGTGTAGCTGGTGTACGGGAACGCCGGATACAGGAAGCTGCCGTCCTTGGCGCGACCGGTGTGCATGGCGCGGTAGAAATCGTCGGCGGTCCAGCTGCCGATGCCGGTTTCTTTGTCGGGCGTCAGGTTGGGCGAATACAGCGTACCGAACGGCGTCGGCAGCGCATAGCCGCCGGCGTAGGGCTTGCCGCCTCGCACCGTATGGCAGGCGATACAGTCGCCGGCGTGAGCCAGATACTCGCCGCGCTTGATCAGATCGGCCTGGCTAACCGGCTGGGGTGCCGACATGGCCGTTTCGGCGGCCTGCGCCGCGCCGTGGCCCGACCAGAAAACGGGCGCCATGGCTGCTGCCGCGGCGATCACGGCTGCCGACACGGCGAACAGGGTTTTGCGTTGCATCAATTTCTCCTTGACCTTCTCTTCACGCTGGGCGGCTTGAATGCGGCTCAATGCGGCGGCTCACTGCGGCGCTTATTGCGGTTCGCTACCGCATGCGAGCGGCAGCTTCTGCGAGCCAGCCGGCAGCGGGCTTGCGTTTTGCGGCGCGGTTTGCGCTGCAAGCCAGTTGGCGACTGCGTAGACATCGTCGTCCGTCAGATGCGTCGCCACCGTGTGCATGCAATCCGGGGCGATAGCTTGGCGGTTGCCCGAGCGCCACGCGCCGAGCTGAGCGCTGATGTAGTCGCTATGCAGACCCAGCAAACCCGGAATAGCCGGTTGCATGCCGCTTAGCGTCGCGCCGTGACAGGCCGCGCAGGCCGGTACGCCGTTTGCTGCATCGCCATGGAGGACCAGATCCTGGCCGCGCGCCAACACCGCTGCACTGACCTTGGTCGGCTCAGGCGCCGGATAAGGCGTGTGCAGGTTCGAATAATAGTCGGCGATTTGATGCAGGAAATCGTCGCTCATATAGGTGGTCAGATAGTTCATCGGCGGGTACTTGCGATGCCCGTCACGGAAACTGACCAACTGATTGTAGAGATAGCCTGCGGGCTTGCCTGCCAGGCGCGGGAAATAGTCGTTCTTGGTACCTTCACCCTGTGCGCCGTGACAGGCGGCGCAGGCTTGCACGTGGGCAGCCATCGGGTCTTGCGCTTTCACCGTGGTTTGTGCCGAGGTGGGCTGGGCGGCAGCAAACAACATCGCACCGCTGGCTAGCAAGATGGCCAGCATGGGCCTGAAAATGCGTCTATGACTGCGTTGGTTGAACACGCGTGACTCCATCGAAAACGGGGACCCTGTCAGTTGAAGCGGTTACGCATGACCGACACGACCGGAAACTCCGGCGCATCGGGATTGTAATCCGGCCCACTCACTGCAACCCTGAATTTTATCATTGTCTTGTAATCATATCCATTTCAGAAGCGACAGATACGACTACGGCGACACATGCTTGAACGTTCGACGGACCTTCGTGGTCCTGATTCGGCGTTCACCTTGCTGCAACGCGGACTGGTTAGCCGGCATCAGAGCTTGGCGCAGACCGCCGATCTTGGACCCTCGCT
>Ga0116226_10001394_pt1 | contig 20923 bp, 21 predicted proteins | sample S1TSphfallax_FD_89692 | JGI IMG/M metagenome (GOLD analysis project Ga0116226, IMG submission 89692) | Host-associated microbial communities from peat moss isolated from Minnesota, USA - S1T2_Fa - Sphagnum fallax MG | ecosystem: Host-associated > Plants > Peat moss > Unclassified | place: USA... | reverse complement strand
GGTCGTCCGGGCCGGCGACGGGGGCGTCGGGTCTACGGATCGCATACGTACCAACGACATGATTGCTCTACGGCGGCTCAACGGCCAGGCTATAATGGTGAACGCGGACCTCATCGAATCGCTGGAAGCGACCCCGGACACCGTCGTTACGCTCACGTCGGGCAATAAATTAATCGTCCGCGACCGACTCGAAGAGATTCAGGGCAAGATCATCGACTACAAACGCAAGATTCACGCGCCGTTGACGCAAACGTAGCCGACACAGGGTCGCCGGGCATCCCGGCCGACCTTCCGATCGGCCAGTGTAAGGTCCGGGGACCGGAACGCCGATAGGATAACGTAGCGCGCGTTCGTTTTCGAGGGCTTGTAATTTGGATTTCGCGACGGTCATCGGTATCGTCCTCGCGTTTGGGGCGGTAATCGTCTCAGCGTTCATCGGCGGGGTCGATTTACGCATTCTTTACGAACGCTATGAGGCGTTCATTCTGGTGTTCGGCGGCACGCTCGGCGCGACGCTGATCTCGTTCCCGCTGCGCACCTTCATTCGCGGGTTCATCGGCGGGCTGCAGACGGTGTTCACCGAGCCCGTCTACCACGAGCGCTCGACGATCCAGACGCTCGTGTCGTTCGCCGAGAAGGCGCGCCGCGAGGGCCTCCTGGCACTCGAAAACGAGGCTGCTGCGCTCGAAGACGAGTTCATGCGCAAGGGCATCCAGCTCGTGATCGACGGCCGCGACACCGACATCATCCGCAAGATCCTCGAGACGGAAGTCTCGTTCGTCCAAGAACGGAACTCCAAGGCCGAGCTGGTCTTCATGACGCTCGGCGGCTACTCGCCGACGCTCGGCATCATCGGCACCGTGCTCGGACTCATCGCGATGCTCAAGGGCCTGGCGGGCGCGAGCAGCGGCGGCAACGTGACCGGCTCGATCGGCACCGCGACCGCGCAAGCGTTCGTCGCGACGTTCTTCGGGATTCTGCTGGCAAACTTGCTCTGGCTCCCGATCGGCTCGAAGATCAAAGAACGCAACACGCAGCTCTTGCTCGTGCGCGAGATCATGATCGAAGGTATCCTCTCGATCCAGGCCGGCGACAACCCGCGCCTGCTCGAAGAAAAACTCCACGCGTTCCTCGATCCCGCCGATCGCGACACCGAAGTCGAAGAGGGCGGCGGCGTCGGCGCCGGCGCCCTGGCGGGTGCGTAGCGCTTGGCAGTAGCAGGCGGCGGCGGGCGCGGCGAATCGCGCCTGCACAAGAAGAGCGAGGAAAAGCTCGAATCCGCCGGCATGATGCGTTGGCTGCTCACCTACGCCGACATGATCACGCTCTTGCTCGCGCTCTTCATCATCTTGTTCTCGATCTCGACGATCAACAAGGTCAAGTTTCAGGCGCTCGTCCACGACGTCTCGGGCGGATTCAACAGCGAGTACGCGATCAATAATCCGCCGAACGGCGGTCAAACCGGCGAGAAAACGGGCCAGTCGGGCGATGCCAACCTGCAAAAAGTCCAGCAGAAAATTGCCGCCTACGTCAAGCAGCAGCACCTCGAGCAGAACGTTCAGACGCGCATCGATCGCCGCGGCCTCGTGATCACGATCCTCTCCGACAAGGCGCAATACGATAGCGGCAGCGCCGACCTCAAGCCGTTCCTGCTCCCGCTGCTCGATCAGTTGAAAGCGCCGCTCGCAAAGACGCACAACGACATCCGCGTCGAGGGCAACACCGACAACGTTCCGATCGCCAATGGCGAATTTGCCAGCAACTGGGATCTCTCGGCGGCTCGCGCGACCGGGGTAACGCGCTACCTCATCGATCATGACGGTATTCTGCCGACGCGCATTTCGCTTGCCGGCTACGCGGAATATCGTCCCGCGCACCCGAACGATACGGAGTCCGACCGGCAACTCAACCGGCGTGTCGACATCGTGATCCTCAACGCCGAAAGCACCGCCGCGGAGCAATCTGTCCAGCCATGAGCATGCTCTCCCAAGAAGAAATCGATGCGCTGGTCAAAAATCTGGCCGCGCCCGAGAACGACAATGCGGCCCTCGAGGGCAAAAAGGTCAAGTCGTTCGACTTCCGCTTCAACAAGCGGCTCGACAAGTTCTCGACCAACCAGCTCCAGACGCTGCGCACCCTGCACGACAACTTCACCCGCCTGCTGAACAACTCGCTCTCGGTGTATTTGCGGACGCGCGTCGAGGCGACGATCGTTACGATCGAGCAGATCAGCTACGGCGATTTCATCGCCTCGATCGGCATCCCGTCGATCCTCTCGATCTTCTCGATGGATCCGCTGCCCGGCTCGGGGATCGTTCAGGTCGACCTCAATCTCGTGTTCTCGATCATCGACCGCCTGCTCGGCGGCCCGGGCTGGTATCCGCAGAAACTGCGCGACCTCACCGACATCGAACGCACGCTCATGCAGCGCTTCATGGCCCGCATGCTCAACAGCTATCGCGAGTCGTGGAACTATCTGCTCACGCTCTCGCTCAAGATCGAAGCGCTCGATTCCAATCCGCAGTTCATCCCGCGCATCATCCCGCTCGACCAGATCGTCGCGTTCGTCTCGTGCGAACTCAAGATCGGCGATATGGCAGGCGTGATGAACTTCTGCCTACCGTACCTGGTACTGCAGTCGATCGGCCCGCAACTCTCGGATTTCCAGTGGTCGCCGTCGGTCGTCGCCGGTCGCGGCATGACGGAAGAAGACATCGCGCAGCTGGTCAAAAATGTCGAGCGCGCGGAAGTCGACCTCTCGGTGGAACTCGGCCGCACGATCGTCTCGCTGCGCGATCTGATCTCGTTGCAGATCGGCGACCTCGTGCTCTTCGAGAAGTTGACCACCGAGCCGCTCTCGGCACTCGTGAACGAGCGCGAGAAATTTCGCGTCTTCCCCGGCATCAACCGGGACAAGTTCGCCGTACAAGTCGCCGAAGTAATCGAAAGCGAGGAATAGGAAAACCGTGGACAAGCGTATCGCCGATGCCATGTTTGCATCGGCAGCCGGCGTGCTCTCGACGCTGGTCGACCGGACCGTTACGGCCGGCCCGAGTGCCGACGGGAGCTCCGATTCTTCGATTCGCGTCGAGTCGGACGTCGTGGCCTGCCTCACCCAAATTCCCTCGGCGAGTTTCTCGTTCGTCACTCGCTTTGAGAAAGACGATCTCGGCCGCGTCGTGGAGCTGATGCTCGGCACGGCGTCGGGCGACGGCGAGATGGATGCAATGCAGCTCTCGATCGTCGCCGAGACGGTCGCCCAGATCGCAAGCGCGATGGCCGAACGGCTCACGCAGGACATCAAGACCTCCGCCGACGGCATCCATTCCGAGGTCGTCACCGATAGCAGCGCGTTTCCCGCGCCGCCGTTCGCGACGTTCGTCGCGGCGCTCGACATCGGCAGCGAGTTCAACGCTCGCCTCACGATCGATTTCGACGGCGTGGCTCAGAGCAAGATCGAACCCAAAGACGTGAAGCCCGCGGCCCCGACACCGATCGAGCCCGCGCCCGAACCCATGCGCAGTTCGCGCCCGGCGCCGCCGCCACCACAATCCCAGGCCGCCAGTTTCACCGCAATGGCGCCGACGCCGCTGCGCGTCGCGGCACCGGGTCAAGCGAACCTCGATCTGGTTCACGACATCCCGCTCCAAATTTCGGCCGTGCTCGGGAAGACGGCCCTCTCGCTGCGCGACGTCGTAGCGCTTCAATCCGGTAGCGTGTTCGAGCTCGACAAGCTCTCGACCGACCCGATCGATCTCTACGTCAACAACATCCTCATCGCGCGCGGCGAAGTCGTCGTCGTCGACGACAAGTTCGCCGTGAAGATCAGCGAACTCAACCCGGAAGTGGACAAGGTCTAAGCTGGATTTCCCCCTCGTTCTGCGGGTCGTCTGGGCATGTGCGCTCGTCGCGCTCTTGCTGCTCGGTCTATACTACGCCGTGCGCGGGCTTGCTCGCGGGCGGCTCGTCCTCTCGACCGAACGCAAACTCCTCACCGTGGTCGAATCGACCTTCCTCGCCCAACACGTCACGATGCACGTCGTCAAGATTGCCAATCGCTACTATCTCGTCGGCGGCGGCCAGAGCGGGGTCACGCTCATCGATGAGGTTCCCGCCGACGTCGTCGAACCGTGGATCGACGCACAGCGGATGGCGCTGGGCAGCCAGCGCGATGCCGTGCTGAATCTGCTCAACCGCGTGCGCCGCCGATGAAGCGCGCGGGCGTATTTTGGCTTGTGATCGCGGTCCTCGCGGGCGGCTTGCTCGCGGCGTTCGCGCATCCGGCGCTCGCTCAGGCCGTGCCGGGGCCGTCGTCGCCGACGGTGGCGATTCCGCGCGTGAACCTGGGGATCACGCCCTCGAGTAAACCCAGCGACGTCGCGATGACGCTGCAAATTCTCTTGCTGCTGACCGTGCTGACGCTCGCGCCGTCGCTGCTCGTGCTGATGACCGCCTTCACGCGGATCGTGATCGTCCTTTCGTTCGTTCGCACCGCGCTTGGGACGCAGCAAGTGCCTCCCACCCAGGTGCTCGTGGGCCTCGCGCTCTTGCTGACGTTCTTCGTGATGAGCCCCGTGATCGAGGACGTCAACAAGAACGCCCTGCAGCCCTATCTTGCCAACAAGATCTCCCAGTCGGTGGCGCTCGACGCCGCGCAGAAACCGATCCGGGCCTTCATGTTCAAGCAGACGCGCGAGAAAGACATCGCGCTGTTCTACTCGATGACGAAGGAACAGCGGCCGAAGACCCAGGCCGACGTGCCGACCTACCTGCTCGTGCCCGCGTTTACGATCAGCGAGCTCAAGACGGCGTTCGAGATCGGCTTTGCGATCTATATCCCGTTCGTGGTGATCGACATGGTCGTGGCCTCCGTCTTGCTCTCGATGGGCATGATGATGATCCCACCGGTGCTGATCTCGCTGCCGTTCAAGATCCTGATCTTCTTGCTCGTCGACGGTTGGAACCTGACCGTCCAGGCGCTCTTCACGAGCTTTCAGCATTGACGTATGCCGCCGCGCTGAGCCTTGGCCGCGAGGCGATCACGATCGCCTTGCTCGTGTGCGCGCCGGCGCTCGTCATGGGCCTCGTCACGGGGCTCATCATCTCGATCTTTCAAGCCGTCACGCAGATCCAGGAACCGACGCTAGCCTTCATCCCCAAGATCATCGTCGTCGCCTTCGCGATCCTGTTCTTCGGGCCGTTCATGCTCGCGCTCCTGACGGACTTCACGCGCCGGGTGTTCCTCTCGCTCTCGACCTACACGCAGTGAATCCGCCGTGCATCCATTCAACGTCTTCGGGCTAAACCAAGCCCAGTTCGAGACCTATCTGCTCGTCGCGGTGCGGATTCTGGGGATGTTTTCGGTCATGCCGATCTTCTCGGGACAGCAGGTGCCGGTGCTCGTGCGAACCGGGCTCTCGGTCATCATGACCTTTGCGGTCGGTAGCGTAGTGACGCCGCTCGCCGATACGCTGCCGCTGGGTCCGCTGGCCGCGGCGGTGCTCGCGCAGACGGTGGTCGGGATCGTCTTCGGCTTCGTCGCGTCGCTCGTGTTCACGGGCATTCAGTTCGCCGGCCAGATCATCGATACGCAGATCGGCTTCGCGATCGCGAACATCATCAATCCGACGACGCAAGAGCAGGTGACGATCATCGGCGAGCTCGAGCTCGGGCTCGGCACGCTGCTCTACCTTGTGAGCAACGCACACTACTTTATGCTCCAGGGCATGGCCGGATCGTTTGCGCTCTTACCGCTGCCGTTCATCGATCCGCATATCGTGGTCGCAACCGACATCGTCCACTTTTTCAGCGAGGCGCTGATGCTCGTTTTCCGGATCGCTGCGCCGGTCGCGGTGACGCTGGTCGTGGTCAATATTTCGCTTGCGTTCATGGCCCGCGTTGCGCCGCAGATGAACGTCTTCGTGGTGGGCTTCCCGCTGCAGATCGCCGTCGGCCTCATCATGCTCATCGTGAGCTTGCCGCTGATGGGTTTCGTGCTGCCGCAGGTCTTCGCCGAGCAGCCGGCCCAATTCGACGCGGTCTTCCGGGGTCTCGCGGCCTCGCCGCTACCGGCCCCGTCGCCCTCGCCGGCGAAGACGCCCTGAGCGATGCCGAAGCCCGAACAAACCGAGAGCGCAACACCCAAACGCCGCCGCGAGGCCCGCAACAAAGGCCAGGTCGCGCGCTCTCAGGACATCGGCAGCGCCTCGATTTTCCTCGCCGTCATCATTGCGCTGCACATCGGTTTCCTTGCGACGCTCAGCGCCGCCGCGCACGGGTTCCAGGTCGCCTTCGCGCATTCGGCGGATCCGGGCGAGGTGACGATCCACTCGGTGTGGGGACTCTTCGTGCGCAGCGGGATGGCGTACATCGCGATCCTGACCTTCGCCTTCATCGCGGCCGTCGCGATCGCGCTGGTCGTGAATTTTCTTCAGTTCGGTCTGCTCTTCACGCCCAACGTCATCGCGCCCAAGTTCAGCAAACTCAACCCGCTCACCGGTTTTCAGCGGCTGTTCTTTTCCACCCAGACGTTCGTCAATCTGCTCAAGCAGTTGCTCAAGCTCGGGATCGTCGTGCTGCTCGTGTACATGGGCATCAAAGACCATGTGAGCACGTTTTACGCGCTGGGCAATTCCTCGCCGCAGATGATCGTAACGACGATCGAATCGCTCGTCTACAACATCGCGATCCGCTTCGCAATCGTCCTCGTCATCCTCGGCATCGCCGATTATTTCTGGCAGAAGCGGCAACTCGAGCAATCGCTCAAGATGAGCAAGCAAGAAGTCCGCGACGAGAACAAACAAGCGGAAGGGTCGCCCGAAGTCCGCAACGCCGTCAAGGCCCGGCAGCGCCAGTCGGCGCGGCGGCGGATGATGGCGGCGGTCCCCAAGGCCACCGTCGTCGTCACGAACCCCACCCACTATGCGGTGGCGCTCGAGTGGGACGATCTGACGATGAATGCGCCCGTCGTGCGCGCGAAGGGCGCCGATCTCATGGCCAAGCGCATCCGCGAGATCGCTCGCGAGCATAACGTCCCGATCCTCGAAAATCCGCCGCTCGCCCGCACCCTCTACGACAAGGTCGAACTCGATAGCCCGATCCCGCCGAATCTGTACGCGGCAGTCGCCCAAGTGATCGCCTTCGTTTTCAAACTCAAGAGCAAGACGATCGCGTAGCGTCGTGGTAAATCTTTAGCAAACGTCGTTGACCCGCCGCGGCGCTCGGGCTACGCTGGCGTTTGACGTGCTCAGCTTCGCTTTAGCCAGAGCCCAGCCGGAAAATCGCCGGATGGCGCTCGTTGCGGCAGCGATCGTCGCGACGTTGATCGCGGGGACGTTTCCGTTTGCCGCTCGTCCCTTGCCGCACATCGCCGCCTTCTTACCGATGTTCGCGGTCTATGCGGTCGGCGCCGACGCGCTCAGCGCGTATTTGCTGCTGATGCACGAGCGGGTGGTGCGCTACCCGCCGCTGGCCGTGCTTGCAGCGACGTTCGTGTTCAGCGGCTGCATCGCGGGACTTCGGGTGCTGACCTTCCCGACCGCGTTCACGCCGAGCGGATTGTTCGACGTGAACGGGCAGACCGCGATTTGGATGTGGACGTTCTGGCATCTGGGCTTCCCACTCGGGATTCTCTTGTACGCGACGGTCGACGCGCGCTGGCTCCGCTCCGAGCGCCTCGAAGGAGCCGCCCCGCCGGCCTGGATGGGGGCTGCGATCCCGCTGGCCGCCGCCGCAGCAGCGGTCGCCCTTGCGGCGTCGATTGCGCTCTCCGCCCGCGTGACGCTCATCGTGCACGGCGACTTCTCGCCCGGTTTTCGCAGCGGCGTGTTTCCACTCGTGTTGATCGTCAACGCCGCTGCGGTCGCGGCGGGCTTCGCGCGCTTTCGCAACGGGACCGTCATCCAGATCTGGATGCTCGTCGCGCTCTTCACCACCGGTGGCGATGTTGTGCTCAACCTCTTGGGAGCCCACGCCCGGTTCACGCTGGGTTGGTACGTGGCCCGGCTGTGCACGCTGATCTCGACGTCGACCCTGCTGGCGGTGCTCATTGCCGAAATCCACACGATGTACGCGCAAGCCGCGGAACTGGCCGGGATCGACGGCCTGACCGGCGTCGCCAACCGGCGCATGTACGAGGAGCGGCTCGAAGGCGCCCATCGGACCGCTGTGCGCAGTCGCCGGCCGTACGCCGTGATCATGCTCGATGTCGACTGGTTCAAGGCATACAACGATACCTTCGGGCATCTCGCCGGCGACGATGCCCTGCGGGCCATCGCCGGGGCCGCGCGGGCGTCGCTCGGCCGCTCGTCGGATGCCCTCGCGCGCTACGGCGGTGAAGAATTCGCGGTCGTCCTCGGCGATACGACCGCCGCCGGTGCAAGCATCGTTGGCGAGCGGATCCGCGTCGCCGTGGCCGGCTTGCGGCTGGCGCATGCGCCGGCGAGCGGGGCCGCGTTTCTCTCGGTGAGCGTCGGCTGCGCGGCCTACGAGCCGCCGAGCGACGAGACGGCATTCGATCTCCGGATGCGGGCCGATCGGGCGCTCTACGCGGCCAAGGACGCCGGGCGCAACCGGGTCGAAGTCGATCCAGCGGCCCGGTCGCTAGCCGGCGAGCCGACCTACTCTTCCGCGTCCGGAGTGCCGATAGCAGAAGTAACGTGCGACGCTCTATGAGACCATGGCGGTAAACGCTCGGCCGCGGTCCCCCGGCCTGCTCGACCGGTTAGCCTCGTCGGCCCATCTTTGGGTCGCCGCGGCTTCCGTCATGCTCGTCGTCTTGATGATCATCCCGGTTCCGCCGTGGATTCTCGACGCCTTGCTCAGCGTGAATATCTCGATGGCGCTGGTCATCTTGCTCGTCACGCTCTATACCGAGAACGCGCTCTCGTTCAGCGTGTTTCCGACGCTGCTCCTGATCATCACGCTCTTCCGGCTCTCGCTGAACATCACGGCGACCCGCTCGATCCTCTTGCATGCCTACGGCGGAGCGATCATCGAGGCGTTCGGGAATTTCGTCGTCGGCGGCAACTATGCGGTCGGCATCGTGATCTTCGCGATCCTGATCATCATCCAATTCGTCGTCATCACGAACGGTGCCGGTCGCGTCGCCGAAGTTGCGGCCCGGTTCACCTTGGATGCGATGCCCGGCAAACAGCTGGCGATCGACGCCGACCTCAACGCTGGCCTGGTCACCGAAGCCGAGGCGCGTCAGCGCCGCAAGGACATCCAGCGTTCGGCCGATTTTTACGGCGCGATGGACGGTGCCTCGAAGTTCGTGCGCGGCGACGCGATCGCGGCGATCATCATCGTCATCGTCGACATCGTCGGCGGGTTCGTTGTCGGCGTGTTGCAGTTGCACCTGAGCCCGGGCGCCTCGGCAGCGCGCTTCACGCTCTTGACCGTCGGCGAAGGGATCGTGACGCAGATCCCCGCGCTGCTCATCTCGACCGCGACCGGTATCATCGTCACCCGGGCGGCGTCGGAATCGTCGTTCGGCGGCGATCTCACGAAGCAACTCGTTCAGGAGCCGCGCGCGCTCTTCATCGCGGGCTCGCTGCTCTTCGTGTTCGGGATCTTCGGGTTGCCGTGGTTCTTCATGTTCCCGATGGCCGGGATTCTGTTTTTCCTCGGGTTCCGGCAACTCGGCGCGGCCGCACGTGCGAAGCTGCCGGGCGGTGCCGGCGTAAAAGCGGGCGCGGCGGGCGCAGGCGGATCGTCGGCGTCGCCGGCCGTCAAACCCGCCGAATCCGTCGTGCCGCTGCTCTCCTACGATCCGATGGAGCTCGAGATCGGCTTCGGGCTCATTCCGCTCGTCGACGTCAGCCAGGGCGGCGATCTGCTCGAGCGGATCACGATGATCCGCCGCCATGCGGCGCGCGAGCTCGGCATCGTCGTACCGCCGATCCGCGTCCGCGACAACTTGCAACTCAAGCCCTCGACCTACATCGTGAAGATCTACGGTCTCGAAGTGGCGCGCGCCGAAGTGATGGTCTCGCGGCTGCTCGCGATGAACCCGGGTACGGCGACCAACGGCATCGACGGGATCCCAACGACGGAGCCGGCGTTCAATCTGCCGGCGCTGTGGATCCCCGAGAGTTCGCGCGGCGACGCCGAGATCGCCGGCTACACGGTCATCGATCCGACGTCGGTGATCGCGACGCACATCACCGAGATCATCAAGTCGCACGCACCGGATTTGCTGGGCCGTCAGGAAGCCTCGGCGCTGCTCGACAACGTCAAGCAGCATTACCCGGTCGTCATCGAGGAACTGGTGCCCAACCTGCTCACGGTCGGCGAGATCCAGCGCGTGCTGCAGAATCTCTTGCGCGAGCGGATCCCGATTCGCAACCTGCTGCTGATCTTGGAAAATCTCGCCGACGGCGCGCGCCAGTCGAAGGACATCGATTTCCTCACCGAGCGTGTCCGCGCCGCGATGGCGCGTCACATCTGCGCGGAATACGCGGAGAACGGTCTGCTCTCGGTCATCACGGTCGATCCGAAACTCGAATCACTGCTCGCCGAGGCCGTCCGGCGCGGCGAAGACGCCTACGCGCTGCTCGATCCCGCGACGGTCGCCCGGATCTACAACTCGCTCACCAAGAACATGCAGACGGCGCAGCAGGGCGGCCTCGTGCCGATCGTGCTGGCCTCGCCGTCGGTACGTCTCGCGCTCAAGCGCCTCACGGAGCGCGCCGCTCCGGCGCTCGTCGTCCTCTCGTACTCCGAAGTCGCTCCTGGTCTGCGCGTCGAATCGATCGGCCAGATCACGGCGACCGAGGACGTTCCCGAGCCGGTCGGCGCGGTCTAGAGAGCGAACGATTCGAACGATGGTCATGCGCGCACTAGGATTCAAATCGAAACCGTCCGGGGCGGCCCTTAAGGCAAAGCTGCCTGCGGCCAATTCGTTCGTGGATCTTTCGGTGCCCGGCGGGAAGGGCACGGCGTCCGTCTGCGTCGAGCAAATCGATTCGAAAGGCTTCACGTGCACGGCTGCGCCCGACGTGAAGCCGGGATCCGTCGCGGTGTTCGTCTACCGCGGCGAGGGCGGCAAGTATCGATTCAACGCGAAATGTACCAGTATTCGCGGTGAACACGCAGCGTTCGATCTGCCGAAGTCGATTGAAACGCTGGCCAAGTTCGGCGGCTCGCAGCAACGCCAGACGGTTCGCCTCGACGCGGTCGTTCCGGCGCATTGGCGCGCGGCGCAGGGCGGCCAGGGACGCGGCGAATTCGTCCGTGCATCGCTGACCGATATTTCGCGCAGCGGTGCGTCGCTCATCATCGGACACGAGCTGGCGAGGGGGACGCAGGTTGAGGTACGCTTTACGCTCAACTCCGAAGCGTCGCCCGTCACGCTTCTTTGCGAGGTGATGCGGACCTCGAAGATCGGGACGGCCGGTAAGGTCTCGCTCGGGTTGAAGTTTCATGGCATTCGGCCCGAAGACGATCGCGCGATTATGGAGTTCATCAACAAACGCCAGGCCGAGCGGCGCAGCCGCGGGCTGGCTTAGGGGCTTGAGGAGAAGCGGCTGTTTTTATGAGTAAAAAGGTGCTGATCGTCGATGACGCGGTCGTCATGCGAATGATGATCAAAGGCATCCTGTCCAAGAACGGCTTTGAAGTCGTCGGCGAGGCCCAGAATGGGGCCGAGGCCGTCGACAAATACAAGCTGCTGAGTCCCGATTTGGTGACGATGGACATGGTCATGCCGGAGATGGACGGAATTACCGCCGTCAAGCAGATCATCGCTTCGGACCCCAATGCGAAGATCATCATGTGTACGTCGATGGGCCAACAGGCGCTCGTCGTCGAGGCCATTCAGGCCGGCGCGAAATCGTTCATCACGAAACCGTTCCAGCCCCCGAAAATCCTCGAGACCATCAACAAAGTCTTAGCGTAAGCGAGAACTGCCATGACACCAGCGCTCAAACTCTCCGACCTGCAAAAAGACGCCCTCAAAGAAGTGGGCAACATCGGGGCGGGCCATGCGGCGACGGCCCTCTCGCAGTTGCTCAACACGACGGTCAAACTTTCCGAGCCCTCGATCGACGTGATCAAGTTTCGCGATCTCGCGACCCGGGTCGGGTACGAGAACCGCGTCGTCGCGGCGCTGCACATGTACGTGCGCGGCGAAGCGCCGGGTCAGATGGTCGTGCTGTTCGACCGCGAGAACGCGCTCGAATTCGTCAACGTGTTCATCAAGCGCATCATCGGCGATATCCAGATCTTCGATTCGATCGTCGACTCGACGCTCAAAGAGCTCGGCAACATCATCGCGGGCTCGTACCTGACCGCGCTGATCTCGCTGACCGGCATCAACCTGCTGCCGTCGGTGCCGACGCTCTCGTACGGCACGATTCAGGCCGCCTTTCGCACCCTGATGTCGATCTTGCCCGACCAAGACGTCTTTCTGATCGAGTCGTCGTTTCTCGATAAGGGCGCGGTCGTCTCCGGTCAGTTCATCCTCATCCCGGAGACCGGTTCGCTCCAGCCGCTGCTCAGCGTTTTCGGCGTCGACTAACCGCGTGCGGTTCTCGCTGCCGCTAGCGAGCGCGTTCGCGGCCGGCGTTCTCATGCTGTGCGGCGTGGCGCAGAGCCCGCCGAATGCGCTTGCAACACCGCTCGCGCAGGCGTCGGATGCGGCGACCGCCGCTCCGGAAGCCGCATGCCCGGTCGATGTGATGGCGGTCGTGCCGCTGCCCGGCAATGGGATCACGTCGACCTATGCCGCCGTTCTCGCAACGCCTCGCACCCCGGGGCTTGCCTCGGGGACGCTCTGGGTCAATACGTCGATGGGCCCGTTTCACGTGCCCTTCGTCCACCGCCGCGTGATCGGCGTGCCGTACAATGCGGGTGACGATCCGATCGTCTTCACCATCCCCGCTGCCGGAACGCTGCTGAGCGTGTTCGTCGATACGCTCGGCGATGCGCCGCCGTGTCCGGCCGTCGCGCCCTGGGTGCCGACCTACACGCCGCTCATCCAGGATTCGGTGCGGCGGCCGCTGATGGCCGCACTCGCAGACCCGGAGCCGCCGGCCGGCTCGACCTCGATCTCCGATCCCACTGCATGCCGCCTCCCGGACATGCCCGCCCGCGTCCTTGAGGCGGCGCAGGTGATCAGCGCGCCGGGCCTGGGCGGCGGCGTCGTCCAAGTGCGGGTTCACCTGGCCAAGGACAGCTCGATCCTCTCGGCCGACGTGGTCGACCCCAACTCCGGCGTCCGCTACTACAATCTGCGCGCGCTCGCAGCCGCGCGCGCATCCGTCTACGCGACCGCCATGGTCAACTGCCGCCCGGTCGAATACGATTATGTCTTCTCGATCCGGTTCAACTAGCCGGCTTAACGCATTCGTTTCGCCGCCAAGGTCAGGTTTGCTCGCTCCGCTGCCGAACACCTAAGAGCATGTCGGCCGACGATTTTTTCGATCGAACGGAGTTCATCCAATACTTCCGGGATGAGACGGAGGAGATACTCCAGAGTATTGACTCCGATTTGCTGCGCCTCGAAGGTTTCGTGGATTCGGGCAACGTCGATCCGGAAATCATTGCCTCGCTCTTCCGCGGGCTCCACACGATCAAGGGCAGCGCCGGGATGCTCGACTTCAAAGAAGTCCAAGGCGTCGCGCACAAACTCGAAAACGTCTGCGACCTCTTGCGCAAGGATCGCATGCCGCTCTCGGAGAGTTGCGTCAACTTGCTCTTCGAGGGCCGCGACATCCTCACGGCGCTCGTCCATGCGGCGATCGACGGCGGATCTGCCCCGGTCGGCGTGCAGAATTTCATGGATCGCCTCGACTCGTTCGCCTCCGTGTACGAGACGACGGCGGCGGTGATCGATGGGACGAACCTGCCCGACGGTCTCGGCGAACATCATGACGAGATGATGCCGGTCGACCAGCACCAGATCGATGCGTTCGAGGCCGAGGTCGAGCGCCTCTTAGCCGCCCAAAATAGCCAATCAGGTCCGGAGCCGTCCGCCGCGATCCCGGCACCGGCGCTCGCAAGCCCCGCACCGCCGCTGACGTCCGCCGAAACGGCAGCCGGCATCGTCGACGCCGCCGCCGCGCAGGCCGCCATCGACGCGCTGCTCGCACCGGAGTCCGTGGCAACGCCGGCCGCGGCCGTTGCACCCGCCGCGCCGAAAAAGTCGGCGGCGGAAGCCGTCGCTACAGCCTCCCCCGCTCCGACTCCCGCCGCTCCTGCGCCGGCCGCTCCCGGCAAAATCCCCGTCGCCGGTGGGAAGAACCAGACGATCCGGGTCGACATCGAGCGCCTCGACATGCTGCTCAACCTCGTCGGCGAACTCGTCATCAACCGGACGCGTATCTCCGATATCGCGAACACGCTCTCGCGCAACGTCAACGACCCGAACCACCATCAAGACGTGGTCGTCCCGCTGGCCAAAGACCTGGCCGACTCATCGGCCTTGCTCGCGCGGACCACGAACGAGATTCAAGAAAGCATCATGAAGGTCCGCATGGTGCCGATCGGCCAGGTCTTCGACCGCTTCCCGCGCATGGTGCGCGATCTCGCCAAAGCGCGCAACAAAGAAATCAAACTCGAGATCGCGGGCGCGGAGACGGATCTCGACAAGACGATCGTCGACGAAGTCGGCGAGCCGCTCATGCATCTGGTCCGCAACAACATCGATCACGGAATCGAAGAGCCCGCCGTGCGCGAAGCGCGCGGAAAACCGCGTGCCGGCACGATCAAACTCAACGCCTACCACGAAGGCAACCAAGTCATCATCGAAGTCCAAGACGACGGTGGCGGGATTCAGCTCGACAAGGTCCGCGAGCGCGGCATCAAACAGGGCCTCATCACCGAGGCCGACCGGCTGACCGATCGCGAGATCATCGAGTTGATCTTCACGCCCGGCTTCTCGACCGCCGAACAAGTCACCGACGTCTCGGGCCGTGGCGTCGGCATGGACGTCGTGAAGAAGAACATCTTGCGCCTCAAGGGCATCTTCGATGTCGACTCGGTGCTCGGCGAAGGCACCAAGTTCACGATGAAGTTGCCGCTGACGCTAGCGATCATTCAAGCGCTGCTCGTGCGCGTCGCAAACGAACTGTACTCGATTCCGCTCGATGCGGTCATCGAATCGCAGCGCATCGATACGAGCGACGTGCGCACCGTGCACGGCGGCGAAGTGATCACGCTGCGCGGTCAGGTCGTGCCGCTGATCCGCGTCGGTGAATTCTTCAACCTTACGAAAGAGCGCGATCCCGATAAGGTGATGATCGTGATCGTCGGTCTGCAAGGGCGGCAAGTCGGCCTCGTCGTCGACTCGTTCCAGGGCGAACAAGAGATCGTCATCAAACCGCTCTCCGATGTGATCGGCCGTATCCCGGGCATCTCCGGCGCGACGATCCTCGGCAACGGATCGATCTCGCTCATCATCGACGTTCACTCGCTCGTCGCGAGCGCGTACGCGGGCGGAAAAGTCGCTCGCGCCGAATTCTCCGGCGTTTAACCGAATTATCTCGCACCGATTCCATAAGGGATTTCCATGGCAACGAAAGACAAGGCTCCGACCAAACTCACCGGCCAGACGATGCAAGTCGTGAGCTTTGCGCTGGGCAGCGAAGAATACGGCGTCGACATCGCGCAGGTCCAGGAGATCAACCGGATGGTCACGATCACCCACGTTCCGCGCGCGCCGCACTTCATGGAAGGCGTCATCAACTTGCGTGGCCAGCTGATCCCGATCATCGATCTGCGCACGCGCTTCGGCATGCCGCGCACGGAGCACACGAAGAACACGCGCATCGTCGTTACCGAGATCGGCAGCAAGCGCGTCGGGATGGTCGTCGATTCGGTCTCCGAAGTGTTGCGAATTCCGACCGAGCAGATCGAGGACGCGCCCGACATGATCGCGGGCGTCGAAACCGAGTACATTCGCGGCGTCGGCAAGATGGGCGATCGGCTCATCATCATGCTCGACCTGGGCCGCGTGATCTCGGGCAACGAGAAGCGTGATCTGGAGTCCCTCGAAACGGAAGCGGTCTCCGCCTAAGGCGTCGAAGGGCGACCCGTGACCAAACCCGAGATAGCAGCCGCACCTTCTGAGAATGGTTCGACCCCCGAGCCCGGGCGCTCGAATGCTACGCTGACGCGAACACTCGTTTGGGTGGGGATCGCCTCCGCCTCCGCGGCGCTGACGTTCTTTCTCGTCCGTGCCTCGATGCGCCGCGCACCGGCCGACGAGACAAGCGAACGCATTCAAACCCTGATCGACGAGGCCAACCGTCTTCTCCGAACGCTCGACGAAAAAAAAGCCAACGGCTAGCCGCGGCGGCATCATGCCGGGCCCTGCCGAGCCCGGCATCGGGCTCGGCTCGGTCGCGCGGGTGACGTTCACCGACCTCCTGGCCAACGGGCAAGGCGTCGGCCGGATCGATGGCCGAATCGTGGTGTTCGTCAACGGCGCCCTGCCCGGCGAGCGTGCCCAGGTCCGCATCACGCAGGTGAAGGCGAAGTATCTGGTCGGCGAGATCGTGGTCCTCGAATCACAATCGCCGCTCCGGGTCACGCCGTTTTGCGGCGTGTTCGGGGTTTGCGGCGGCTGTCAGGTCCAGCACCTGTCGTACCCGGCCCAGCTTTCGTGGAAAGAGCAGATCGTCCGCAGCGCGCTGCGCCGCATCGGCGGGCTCGGTGAGGTCGACGTGCGGCATCCGGTCGGGATGGTCTATCCGCGCCAGTACCGCAACAAGATGTCGCTCGTCGCGCAGCCGTCGCCGGCCGGCACCGAACTCGGTTTCTACCAAGCCCGGTCGCACGCGCTGGTCCCGATTTCGACGTGTCCCGTCGTGCTACCGCACCTCGACCGCGCGATCGGCATCCTGCACCAATGCGCTGCGGAGGGTTCGGAGACCGCGCCCGCGTTCGCCGGCGTCCGCCACGTCACGATGCGGATGGGCGCCGCCTCGGGGCAATCGGTGCTCTCGCTGACCACCGACCGTCCGTCGCCGGCAATCACGGAGCGGGCCCCGTCCTTGGCGCGCCGCGTCCCGGGCGTGGTCGGCATCTCGAATTCGTTCGAGCCGCGCAACGCGAACTCGGTGCTCGGGCGCAAGATGAGTTACGTGTACGGGTCGCGCGAGATGGAAGAGGCGATCGAGGACGTGCGCTTCCGCGTCTCGCCGGCGTCGTTCTTCCAAGTCAACAGCGAAATGGTCGGGAAGATCTTCCGCTACATGGCGCCGGGGATGAAGCCGGGCCGCAAGATCGTCGATCTCTATTGCGGCGCGGGAACGTTCGCGATCTTTTTCGCGACGCGAGGTGCCTCGGTCGTCGGGATCGAGGAGAATCCGTCCGCGATTCGCGAGGCGCGCGTGAACGCCGATCTCAACGGTGTCGCCGATCGCGCCACGTTCATCGAGGGTCGCGTCGAGGGCTCGGTGATCAGCGAGGCCGGGAAGAAGGCGCTGGCCGAGGCGGAGATCGTCTTCCTCGATCCGCCGCGCAAGGGTTCCGATGAAGCGACGCTCGATGCGATCGGCCGCGCGCGCGTCCACAACGTCTGGTACCTTTCGTGCAACCCCGCGACGCTCGCGCGCGACCTTGCCTATCTGGTCAAGTTCGGCTATCAGGTCGGCGTCGCGCAGCCGTTCGACATGTTCCCGCAGACCGGCCACGTCGAGACGCTCGTGACGCTGCACTTCGCCGGATCGCCCGAAGTCGAGCTGCCGGAAGCCGAAGGCACGCCGTGGACCGATCAGATCCCCGAGTGGCCTTCCGACGGCCGCTACGCCCAAGACGTCTACCCGAGCTTCGTCGAACCCCGCGAGGGCTAACACCCGCACGCGAACCGCGTCGCAGTCGTGCCATCGTGCGCCTCAACCGCATGATCTTGAGCCCGTCGAAGAATTGGCATGGTGGTCGCAGGGAGACATCGCCGTAACGACCTCGCGTTTCACGATCATGAGTGCGAATTCGTGCGCATGTGATATGCCTAACTGAAAACGTTTGATCCGCATCTGTTCGCAGGGGCCTCGTTCCGACGAGATAATTTGCTCGCTTCGTCGATTTCCGGTTTTCCGGCATCGCCCAATACACTGAGCGCTTTAGAAGCGCTCGATATCTTCGCGCGGGGAATATTTTGCGGGATCGGTCTCACGCTGCTACGGAGTGCCTCTTTTTCGTTATCGCGCTGTCGCTTGTGGGGTGCAGCGGCAGTAGCCTGACCTCGATACCACAGCGAGCGACCACCGGCGTTCCATCGGTTCCCGCGTTCTCGGCATCCTCAACGGGTGCCGCGAGCGCGATCGCCGGGGTCGTCACGATTTCGTTCCCGCCCAGCTCCGGCTTTGGCGGGGACGCGCGCCTGCCGGTCTCGACGGTCCCCGCGAACGATACGTTTGCGGTTGTCTTGTCGTCATCGCCGCCGGACGGTTCATCGGCGCTGAGCGCTCGCCGTATTCAATCGGTCTCAACGCAGACGCCGATCGACTACGCGTGCATCGCGTTCTCGGGCGGCCTGACGACGACGAGTACATCGACGCTTCTGTTCACGATTCCAACGAGCTTCACGTCGTTATCCGGGACCTATTATCTTGCGCAGCTCACCGCGAGTGGTTGGAACGATGCGTACGCCGGTCCGGGGATCGTCGCGCCAGGCCAGGTGACGTTTCCGATTGCGGATGTCCTGACGTTCACTTCCGGCGCGCCCGAGTGTTTCGGCCTGTTTTACCTTCCGGCAGGTGCGCCGGCGCCGACCGCGAGCGCAACGCCGGCGGTAACGGCATCGCCCTCTGCCTCGCCCTCGTCGTCCGCCGCTCCGGTCGGCTCGCCGTCGCCGGTAGGAAGCAGCGCACCGGGAGTATCGCCGAGCCCAAGCGCAAGTGCAACGCCGTCGACGGCTCCGTCTGCATCGCCGTCGATTGCTCCGTCCGCGTCGCCGTCGATTGCTCCGTCCGCGTCGCCGTCGATTGCTCCATCTGCATCGCCGTCGATCGCTCCGTCTGCATCGCCGAGTCCATCGCCGTCTCCGTCACCCGGCGTACTCGGCGCGACGCCTGCGCAACTGAACATCCTTGGCACCGGCTCGGCCAGCGCACAGACGATCACCGTCACCGAGGCTGGGTACGCCGGCACGTTCAGTGAGAGCGATACATGCACGAGCGCCGGCTACGCGACAATTGCGGTCACGGGAACATCGCAGGGTCCATCGGCGACGTTCAGCGTGACCGGGGAATCGGCCGGCGAGTGTACCGTGACGTTCTCGGATCGCTTTAACCAGATGACATCCGTCTTCGTGAACGTCACGACGAGCGGCTACGTCATCGAAAGCCACCGGCGCTGATGCCGACTCTTCCTTCCAAAGGATATCCCGTGCGCAAGATCCTCCCCCTCATCGCTCTCGTTTCGCTCGCCGCGTGCGCCGGCGGTGGTGGTGCAACCTCGAGCCCCCCAGCTCCGTTGCCTGGCCAAACGACATCTGGGCAAACGACGCCGCAGAGCAAATTGGTCACCCCGCAGTTTGTGATCGACGTGCCGACGGGTGCGTCGTCGAAATCGCGTTCCGCGCAGCGTGTTTCGCCCGCGACGAGCTCGGTCACGATCACGCTGACGAACCCGCCCGCCGGCTTGACGCCGACCTCGGTCACGACGCAGATAACGCCGGCGAACTGCCCGTGCACCGTGAGCGGCCCCGCCGCACCGCCGGGAGTCGCGGACAACTTTACCGTGAGTACCTTCGCGTCAATGAACGGTTCGGGATCCGCGCTCGACACGGGCAGCACGACGAGCACGCCGACAACCGGCTCGAACGATGTCATCACGATCGCGCTGGGCGGGATTCCCGCGAAGGTTGCGATCTCGGGTGTGCCCACGACGTTCGCCGCCGACACGCAAAACCAGAGTCACGCGCTCACCGTGACCGTGAGCGACGCGTCGAATCAGCCCATCACCAGCGGGACTTTTGCGAATCCGGTCGACATCTCGCTCTCCGATAGCGGCCCGCATGGCACGAGTTTGAGCGGCACCACGACGTGTTCCATCGGTACGAGCTGCATTGTCCTCGCGGGACCGGCATCGACCGCGACGTTGCTCTATGGCGGACTCGCGGAAAACGCCGTGACGATCGCATCGTCGGGGACCGGGCTGACCAGCGCGGGGACGGCAACGTTTACGCCGGTGCTTGGCGCGATCACAAGCGTCGCGGGCAATCCGACGACGACCGCGACCGGTGGCGGCGTCGGTATCGACCTTTACAGCACGAACAGCTCGTCGATCGGCTACAACGGCACGGTGAGCTACAGCGAAGCGGGTTTCACGGATGCACCGTATTCGCAACGCCTGAGCCTGGTTGCCGGTGCCGGTTGCGGGACGTTCGCGACCGTGAGCGCGGGTGCAAACGCCGCGAACGCGACGCCGTTTACCGCAACCGCGATCGCTTCGCCGGCCTCCGGCATCTGCACGGAGACCGTCACCGACGGCCTGAGCGATCAAACCAGCACGCTCCCGACGTTCCGGGTCACCTACACCGCGACCAGCGTCGGCGCTACCGCGAAGCACCGCAGCCACTAATCGTCGTTTGCCCCAAGGATCACCTCACCGCATGAAGGTTTCGTTCCCGTACTCGGTCGGCGGCCTTGCAATGGCAATGCTGCTCTCCGGGTGCGGAGGGGGGAGCGCGCATGCGGTGCCGGGCATGGTCCCGCCGGCGTCTGCGGTACCGGCGTACGCGGGACCGCTAGCGCATGCGGCGATCACAATCACGATTCCGCGCACGAGCGCCGCAGCGGCGACGACGAAACGCAAACCCGCGTATGTCTCGAGCGGCACGGCTTCGGTGTCGATCGCTCTCGCGAATCCGCCGACGGGATTCGTGCAGCCGGGGAGCTTCGCGGTAACCCCGGGTGGCACGAACGCGACGAGCGGCGTTGCGTGTCCGGCGGTGACGGCCGGGTATGCGTGC
>Ga0116226_10001393_pt1 | contig 20923 bp, 17 predicted proteins | sample S1TSphfallax_FD_89692 | JGI IMG/M metagenome (GOLD analysis project Ga0116226, IMG submission 89692) | Host-associated microbial communities from peat moss isolated from Minnesota, USA - S1T2_Fa - Sphagnum fallax MG | ecosystem: Host-associated > Plants > Peat moss > Unclassified | place: USA... | reverse complement strand
TAAATATTGATCGCACGCGGATGAAACAAATGATCATTCGTGAAGTTGGCACTGGCGGAAATCTCCAGTAGCGCCAGCCGGGGTGGCGCGTCGGGTTCAGGCAGCGACAAGGACTTGAGAAAAGCATCGAGTACCGCCGCCTGTTCGGTCTGCGAACCACCGGAAACACCCAAATTCAGCGAAATCGAGCCCGCCTTCGTGCCCATTTCCCGGTCGAAGACGCGCGGGTCGAACCCATTGTCAACGTGGCTGCTGCCGAAGGCGGCGGTGTTCGCGCGTCCGCTCCATTGATCGAGCATGGCGAGCTTTTCACTGCGTATTTCAGCGTATAAATGCAAAGGGTCACGAATTCCCAGATGGATGATCGCGGCGGCGAGGCCGAAACCCGCCACGACCATCACTAGCGCTGTGACGACTTGGCGGGTAGTTGGGTGGGGCTTGGGAGAGTCGCCCGCCGACGGTTCCACTTAAAAGTCGCTCCGAAATTCGCCGTCGCTCATGACTGATCCCAACCTGATGCTTCATCGCGAGACTGAACAAGTTCTTCGCAAAGCGCAATCCACTGAAGTTTTTATATCTCTGGGCCAAGGACGGCCGAGTCATGATAGTAGCCAACCTTCAGATGATCTGATACCGTGATCATGCGGAGTGATGTTGTGGCTAGAGAGCCTACTCAATAGGACTCCGATGAACTCTAATGACATCGTAAGGGATCGACGCTTGGTCGTCATCGATGAATGGCGTGGAATCTGCGTCATCATTGTCATCATCCATCATCTGGTGATTTTTCGATTCTTGGGAACATTCAATGTTCCTTATCGATTGACGGAGTTCAATATCCACCCGTCCGCCGATGCGTTTGGCAAAGTGGCTGCCCGACTTTTTTACCTGTGGGCTCACGGATTGGGGCCCTTGGGTGTACAGATTTTTTTCGTCATCAGTGGATACGTAATCACCCGTCTTCTCATTTCGGAGCTGGCACGCGAGGGTACGGTATGCATCCGCTGCTTCTACATTCGTCGTGCCTTCCGAATTCTGCCGGCCCTCGTATGTTTCATGCTCTTCGTCGCGACCTTGAGCGCGCTCGGCATCATTTCCGCCCCGCCGGCCACTTTCGCCAGCGCAGCCACTTTTCTGTGCAATACCACGTTAATCAATTGCGGCTATCACTTTTCTCATCTATGGAGCATCTCCATCGAGGAACAGTTCTACCTGATCTGGCCCTGGCTGTATCTCATCATACCGCCGCGGCATCGCATCTCGATAATGTGGGGCATTTTCGTCGGCTGTATGGTCTTAGCGTCGATCCCGTCCTTGCGAATCAATGGCTGGCTCAACAATGGACTATCGTTTGGTTGTATAGCAGCCGGCGCTCTATATGCGCTCGATGCGCGTATTCAACATTTCGTAGCGGCATTCCGCCGACTGCCGGTCGGCGCGACCGGTGCCGGGCTGGTCATTGCGGTGCCACTGCTCCCAGTGTTCCTGCCGCGCCTGTCACCGCTCTTCACGCTGCTTTTGCCTGCGCTCATTCTTGTGGTGGTAATGCCTCGCGCAGAGCTCCGTGCCGATCGCATCAAAAGCTCACTCGCACAAGGGTTGCGCAAGGTGGGACTCATGTCTTACAGCCTGTACCTGTGGCACTGCGCGTTCACGTGGGAGGCCTTTACCTACCATTCCGAAGTGTTTCTCTTCATTTCGATTCCGCTCGTTCTCGCGCTTGCATGGTTGTCAGCACGTTATCTCGAGCGTTATTTCATTCGCAAAGGAAGAGAGTTCGCGCCGGTCGTCAGAATTCCACCTCAGGGCATCGTACCGTGACACACGCACACCGTGCCCCGCCATGATGATACGCACTGGCGCTGCACGCGACGAAGCTGAGGAACGGATTTCGACCGTCCCGCAGTCACAGGTTTCATTGATCGCTTTCATCATGCGGTGGAGACTAAGATAGCAACGACGATGTGATAACCCAGCGCGAGGTGACCGGATGGCTGCTTCATTGGGAATAGCTGTTTCAGGTGGTAAGTATGCACGCGGTGCCTCGGCCCTCCTGATCGTGCTTTTTGCGGTCGTGGTGGGATTGTTTGCCGCCGTATTAATCCGCTGGCCGGATAACTTCTTTGCGGATGACAGCTACTTCTACTTTCAGGTGGCCTGGAATATCGCACGCGGGCTGGGGAGTACGTTCAACAACATCATGCCGACCAACGGCTATCACCCGTTATGGATGATGTTTTGCATTCTTAATTTTAAATTGTTCTCGTCGAAGCTGACGGCGATGCATGGGATCGGGGTATTCATCTCGCTGTTCGACGTGGGCGCGTTGCTGCTGCTGGGAAGAACCCTGCGGCGAGTGGCGCCCGGGGCATGGTGGTGCGCGGTGTTGGTTTACACGCCCTTCTGCTTTCTGACGCAATTGGGGACGGAAGGAGCATTGAGCGGGTTTTTTCTGTCGGCCTATGTGGCGGCGGCCTACGGTTTGTATCGTCAGCCGGACCACCTTCATGGGTTTCTTTTTGCGATGACTGGCGCGTTGGCGGTTTTGAGCCGGTTGGATAACGTCTTCGTTGTGGGCCTGATGTATCTGGCGATGTTGGTTGCGGCACCCGGCGCAGAGGGTGCACGATCGGGGAAACTGGCGCTACTGTGGTCGCCGGTGGCGGTCTTGACCTCCACCGCCTACCTCGTCAGCAACGAGGTCTGGTTCGGGATCATTCAGCCCATCAGCGGGATGCTGAAAGCACATAGTCATGGAGAGAGCAGCCATGTCCGACACCTTCCAAATGTGGCGTTGTATGGCCTGGCGATGATCCTGCCTTGCCTGCTGGTATTGGCCAGATACCAGAGGGATGCTTTCTTCCGTTTGGTCGAACTGCCGTACGCCTTTGGAGTCTTCGTTCATGCAGGGTATATCGTCTTCGCCTTGTCGAGCGAGACGCGCTGGACGTGGTATTACACGAGTTGGATTCTGCTGGGGTCCATTGTGTTGAGCCGCGTGGTCACACTGGGGACGGAACGGCATCCGCAACGAGTACGCCTGGCGCTGGCAACTGTGGGCTTGTTGATGTTGGCGGGTGTTTGGATGCGTGGCAGTTACCAAACTTTTGCGCATGACATGAGCTCTGCGAAAGGCGCTGGATTTCAGGAGAATCTGGCAAACCGGTTGCACATCCACCTGGCGCTTGCATTCGATAAGCCGGGCCGCATGGCGTACTATTCGGACGTGCCGATCGTCGCACTGGACGGGTTGATGGGCGATCTAAAGTTCCAGCGTGATCTGGCCAATGAGGGCATTGCGGCGTTCGACGCACTCCACGGAGCCGACGCGTTTGTCGGGCCGCCAGTTCCATTCGATGCGAACGGTAAGGCCGCATTTTGCGATGCGATTTACCTGTCTTCAGTGCGATTTCACTGCGTTCCGGATGGCGCAGGGAAGTGGATGCCAGACGCGGTAGAAGTGTTTGCGCGGCTTACAGGCAAGTCCGCGGGGTCGCTGGCTTTGCCCGAGAGTGCGCTCGAATGGAACGAACCAAATTTGGTCGCAGTTTGGCATTTGCCGACGGCCAGACCGTAGCAACGGGGCGGCGGGACTCACTTTTTCTTGCATTCATAAATACGGAAATCATTCGTTTTATCCAAAAGCTGATAATCCCGTTCAAACGCCGCCCGAACATGGTCTGAAAACAATGGCCGATCGGTGTAATAACTCTCGGTTGAGAATGGCACGCCGCTTATCGGGAGGGCAATATAGGGCAATCGGCAGCTGAGGAGCGCCAGATACAGGCCGTCATCCGGGACACCGCTGAAACTCAGATCCATGAACGCCGCATAATCAATCTGCCTGTATCCCTTGGCCTCCAGTATCGCCCGAAGAAATACATAGCTGTAGTGTGCCGTATCGGAAGCGCCCAGTACGACGCCGGGATACTTGTTACCGATGGCGACGACCTCGGCCTTCAGTTGGCGCTGAAGAGAAAATCCGTCGGCGGCGCGCCAGGCCATTGTCAGCGACAGGTACAGGCCGCCCAACCCCACGACCAGCAGGGCGAATTTGTACGGCACCAGCGACGAGTTCAGGCGTGGGTGAGCCGCCAGCAGGCTGGTGCACAGATAAGCGTTCACCGGAATGAACGGAATCAGATGGTGCGGACCTGCTCCCGGTTTGGCGCCGATGATGGCGACCACCAACTCGATCAGCAGTAATAGCCAGAGCAGAGCCTTCGCGCCTCGCGGGCCGGCACCTTCATACAGGCCCAAATAGGCGACTGGCGCAATCAGTACCGCCAGAAAAAACAATTCTTTCAGCAAATCCAGCGGCGAAATCCCGTGCTTGCCGGCCAGTTCGAGATAGGAGAGATAGCCGACCGCCGACACCTGCACCGGACTGAACACCAGCAGCAGCGTGATGAGTAGACCGGCCATTATCGCCAGCATTCTCGCTACCGACCAAATGTCGTGGCGCCATACGACGATCGTGGCGGCCGCGATGTACAGCACGGCATGCGGCTTCAGGCAGCTGACAAGCCCGGCAATGCATCCGACCGCCAGCGCGGAGGCCAGATTCCTCCGATGGCGCAAAATGAGCAGCGACACGATGACCAATAGGATGAAAATCGGTTCGGCCCGGTCCCAGAACAAATAGCAGCCGAAGGGAATCAGCAGCAGCAGGTAAGCCCTGGCAAATCCGTCTTTGTAGAGTCGCTTGCACAACACCAATGCCATCAGCAGGGCGGCCACCCCCGGAATTTTCGAAGCGAGAATCACCGGCAATCCGAATGACTGGATGAATGCCTGTAGCTCCGAGAAGCCGGGCCCGTACAGCAGACCATGGTACGAATAGTCACTCAACGAGGGATAAATCTGGCCGCCTTGCCGAAATATGGCGCCCAGACTCGCCACTGTCGCTTCAACGTGAGTCAGGTAGGTCGGATATGCCAGGTAGGCGAGAGCCAGGATGGCTATCACGATCACATTCAGATCGACCACGGCGGCGAGCGAACGGTCCAAACCGGTCCATCGAATATTTTTTCGCATTGCCACCTCGCCGGCGATGCCGCCGGCGCAGGCCAGAGGCGTCAAATACAAGTTGCTGACGATCCGGCAGGCATGGTCGAGTATCCTGAGCGCTTCGGTGATAAAAACCATGTTTTGGCTCCAGGTTGGCAAAACATCGAAGCCGCCGGACCCAAGCTCCGGCCAATCCGTCTCGCGTCAGCTCAGCGAGTCTGGTAAAGCACGCTAAAGGTCGCTTGTTGGTCCTGATAGCGAAAGCCTTGTCCATTGGCGCTGCGTTCCGAGCGGCCATAAGAAAGACTCAAGTGCCACACATCGCGCGGCGAATAATTGAGGTTCGCACGCTCGCCCTGGACCTTCGCCTTGAGCGGACCGGATGTCGTCACGACATAGCTTTGACTCTCGGGAATGTAATTCTGCGTTTCGTAAGAAAAGGCGGCACCAAGCGAGATTTTTTCGGTCGCATTCCAGGTCGGCGTGATGCTGCCGCCCTGGGAGACGAAAAAATTCGACTGCGCCACCAAATAGGCATGAAGTTCATGCCAGGCCGCGACGACGACCTGGGTCTTCTCGGTTGGACCCCAATTGGCGGTGAGCCGCCAAATGTCGCCGGCAAACGACCCCAAGTCGGTGCTAGGATAGAAGCGTTTCTGATAGCCCACCTGGGCGACCAGCTGGGTCTTTTCGCTGACTGAGTGCTGCCCTGTGAAAAGCAGCGTTTGATCGTGAAAATCGGGGCTGAAGGTCTGCGAGCCGAGAGTGAAAACCTCTCCCGTCTTGAAAACGCCCTGGTCATAATGATACTGAAGACCCAGCGTATCGGTGGAGTCCAGCGAATACTCGAGGCCCATGTTGCCCGCCTCGGTACGATAATTACCGGAGCGGGCCGCCACCGCGCTGTGAGAGATGCTCGAGTCTTCCAGCCCACCGTAGACCGACCAATGCGGTCCCAACTGGTAACGCCCCGTTACAAAATAGTCCTGCGCATCGATCAAATCCCGGCCTATGTAGATGGCTTCACCAAAGCTGGTCAGGGCATGGGAGTAATTCGCGCCGGCGGTCCCTGAAAAATACGGCCCCACCTCCCAATTCACTAGGAGCTTGCCGTAGCCGGCAAAGTTATTCAGCAGAGTATTGCGATCGAACCTGTTTTCATCGATATGCAGGTCGACCAGAATGGTCTGTCGGTCAAAGACCCGCTGTATATCGGTACCGGCTGCCACGGTGCTTTCCCGGTCGGCGCGTACCGCATTGGGATCGACGGCCGTGGATGCTTCCACGTTTTGAGCCAGCCGGAAGATATTATTGTCATCCAGTTCTTGGGCGCCAGCATATAAAACGAAGACGTCGCCCGCATCAGGCAACGGAGGCTGCGCTCCCACATCGGCCACCGACGGTTTCGATAGACTAGCTGCCAACCCCGCGAAAACCACAGCCAACCCTGCCGAGTTCCGTCTCTTCCCCGCCCGTTCAACCTGACTCAAATGAATCCCCTGAAACCCGAGCTCGCTAGTTTAATCTCGAGTTTCGCAGGAATCAGCTCGAAACGCTCGTCGTTGCTGTCCTACAAGCTCCTACGTCGGGTCACGAGGTGACATCGACCGTGGCGGTCGCCGTGGTCGAGCTGCCGCCATTGCGACAGGTGACGGAAAATTCATAGACGCCGGCGGTTGGGAACTTGATGTATTGTCCGCCATTGGTTCCCAAGGCTCCGGTCCAAGGGCCGGAACCCGAGCAACTGGTGGCGGACCAGGCCTGCCAGGTGAGTTTCGTGGTCTGGCCCACCTTCAAAGACACCGGTAACGCGTTCAACTCGACTTGCACGGATCGACTCTGAGCCTTCAAGTGCTGGGATGCGTTATCGAGGATCGAATAGTTCATGGACACCGTGTTTTCTTCACCGGCGATCGTGGGGAACGGCGCGTTCTGACTGTCCCATTGGTTCAGTGCCACCTGTACATTGGACAAGACGATGTTCTGATTGCTCATGAGGCCGGCACTACCGATCGGCCCCGCAACCGTCTTGGCGGCGGTATCGGTCAATGAAATGTTCTCGAATTTGACGTTCTGGTAAGACTTATCTGGAAAACGCCAGCCGGGGTACATATTGTTGATGAACGAGGAATCGTAGGTGCCGGTGACATTGGAAACCGTCAAGCCGTTCACGTTCAAGATATCCATGAGTCCGTCGGGGCGGGCGCTCAAGTAATTATTGACGCTGCAGTTCGTGCAGCCGATTTTCAAAGAATTCGCATAGCCGCTGACGCTATCCGATCCGCCGAGATCACGCGCCTTGCCGACGCGGATCCCATTGTCGGTGACATTCTCGATCTGGATGTTCGTATTGTACAACGCCGAATCACCCGTCAGATCGTAGGTCAGGTAGATCAGATGAGGCGGTGCGAACCACTTCCCCACTCCACCCACGTGCTCGCCTTTGGCGTCCTGAAGGTCCCCGTAGCGGTTTGAGGTGATACCCTGGAACACCGCGTTCTGAACGCCGCCGACCCACCCCATGTAGATGCCGTCCAGCGTCACGTTCGAGAAGATGACATTGGTCGGGACGGCTTCATACTTCGCCGTTATCGGTGTCTTGGACGTGATGGTCTGGTTGCGCCTGAAATTCGTCGACAACGTGAAAGCGGCAGGCATGAATTCGTGTCCCCCGGCCGCCGGAGGCACATACAAATGCATACCGGTGACGTTCAACTTATCCACGTCCCCGGTAATGTAGAAAACCGCCGTGGCATTGGTGGTACCGCTCCATTGGGCCATCACGGCGCCATCAGCCTTGCTGAAGACGATCTCTCGATTCGCGGTCAGCCACTGGGTCAGGCGCAGGTCGTTGAACGCATTGCCAGGCTTGCCGGGGATCGTCTTACCGTGGTTCTCGTAGGTCTGCATCTCCACGACCGGGATACCGCCGTCATATTGCACATTCCAGTCGATCAGAGACACGTTGCTCGAGTCCGCGATCACGAAGGCGGGAATCATTACGTTATCGACGATGAACTTGCCCTCACCGGTGAATTCGACGGTGGTCTCATTGCCGATGAAAAGGGGGCGCGAGATGTCGCTGCCGACTTTGATGTACACCGGGCAATCCACGACCAACGTGAACGCGTTGTTGGCGGCCGCTGCAAGCGCCTTCGCGACCCCGGCATTGTCGTCCGTCGTACCCGTGCACGACACATAGGAGTTGATCGACTTCTTCACCGCGGCGGGGCTCGGGCTCGGCGGAGCGGCCGGGGTCGGCGTCGCGGGTGGCGTGGGCGTTGCCGGAGTGGTCGGCGTGCTGCCTTTCGGCGTACCAGCGGTTGGGTTCGTGTTGGCGGGCGTGGTCGAGGCCGGCGCCGTGGTCGGGGCGGACGCGATGACCGCCACTGAGGGCGCGGCCTTCGGGACCAAGGTGGTGGCGGGGGTGGTCGTCGACGAACTCCCGGTCGAACCGCTCGTCGAACCGCGGTTGACCGTTCCCGACACGGTAGACGAGCCGGCCGAGGTGGTGACCGAACTGCTGCCCGAGGCGTTGGCCGTGCTCGAACTCCCATCGCTGGCGCATCCCGACAGCGAGATGACACTGGTCGCCAGAAATGAGGCGAAAATCCGCAGTGTCACGCAGTGACGTTTCGTCTCGCGTCCCGGGGCGGAGACATTGGCCTGGAAAGCGCTGCTCACAACGGTGTTTGCCTCGAGGGAAAGATTAAGTTGGATTCATCCTGAGGTTTGGACTGTAGAGACACCCACCTCGTGGATCAACTGTGCATGAATTGCGACAGTCGTCACGACCTGTTATGTCTCGTCGGCCGTTTCTGACGCTCGCCACGATGGCATGTGCAACGATGGTGCGGAGGCGAACACCATTGGTGCATGAAGCGACTCGTGCATGAAGCGCCGGACAGGATACCGCGCGCCGAAGGTCTCAACGTCGATATCGGGCGAGCCGCTGAACCCAAGGCCTAAGCCACGACTTGACCCGCCCCCGGAGCGATACGGGAGTCATCAGCACTTCGCCGTTACCGAAACGACGCAGGAGCTCCTCCTCCCCCACAACGGCAGCCCAGGTCTCGAACAGCGGCACGATGGCGGCGCGCTCCGAAGGTTCGAACCCGCGGCTCGCGCCCACGAGATAACGCCGAAAATTACTGCGCTCCGCGGCTCGGATCCACTCCCGATCGGCAAGGCCGGCGCGCTCGGCAGCGAGCGGGATGACCTGTGCAAACATCCGCATTTCATCGCGAATCCACATGCCGAGGCGACGCCGATATTTGTCCCCGTCATGTCCCACGCGGTAGCCGCTGATGAGTTCATGCTCGTAGACGAAAGTCCCGAAAGGCGCGAGCTGCACGAACAGCGCCCAATCGGCCAGCGATTCCAACGCCGGCAGTATGGGCCCGGAGCGCCGATAGACTTCACGCTTGATGGCGAAGGCGGCGAAGCTCACTTTGGGGCCGTTTTTCTGCGAGGTCAGCGTGGCGGGAGGCGACTCCACCTTGGGTACGCTCAGCAGATAATTCACACCCACGCCTTTGCCGGTCGGGTCGATATTCTCCCAGCCCGACCGGACCAGCACGGCGTCGTCGCGGGAGGCCGCACCGCGAGCCAACACCTCACAGAACCGCGGCCGCGCCAAATCGTCACTCGACAGCAGGGTGATCCAATCAGCCGTCTGGCTGCTGAGCGTAAAATTATACTGATCTGTGAGATTTGATCCCGGCGGCGGCTTGACCCCGCGAACCCGCCCTGCGTACTTCTCGATGATTTCGGGAGTTCGGTCGGTGCTGAAATGATCCGAAATGACGATCTCATCGGGGGGACGGGTCTGAGCGAGCAGCGACTCGATCGTTGCCTCGAGATAATCCGCCTGGTTGAAGGTTGGGATGCCAACCGAGAAGGTGAGCCGGGCGTTCTTCAATGCTCGCTCCTCGTGCCGGTCACGGCGTCGCCCGCGCCGCGCCGCGCCGCGAAGTGGCCGAGCAGTTCGTCGGTGTAGTCGGACCACCCGCCGATATGTTCGATTCGTTGCCGGGCCTTTTGGCCCATCTGCACGGCGCGCGCCGGATCATCGGCGAGCAGCTGCATGCGCTCGCTCAGCGCGTCGACGTCGCGGGCCGGCACGATGAAGCCGTGCTCGCCATCCTCGTAGAGATCCTCGGCGCCGGTATTGCGCGAGGCCAGCACCGCGCAGCCGCAGGCCATGGCTTCCGCCATGACCAACGCCAGACCCTCTTCTACGCTCGGCAGTACCAGCACATGGGCCGCGCTCATGTGGCCGGCCAACTGGGCCTGGGGAATCGGTCCCAGAATGCGGATATTCGCGCTGGGAAAGGCCGCGAGGATCTTGGGGGTCTCGTGCATCGATGAGCCGATCAGCGTCAAGCGCTTGCGCGGGTGACGCACGCGACCGAAGGCCTGCAATAGATACGGTAGCCCTTTGCGTATCGACAGCGCGCCGACGAACAAGAATTCGACGCCGTCCTCGCTCTTCGGTGACGTCGGCCCGAACATCGACAGATTCGCCCCGTAGGGCACGACCCGCAATTTCCGCGCGTCGATACCGCGCTTGATGAAGGTCCGCTCGACGAACCGCGAGGGCACCGTGATGAGATCCGAGGTCGCATACTCGATCAGCTCCCGCTCGATGCTGCGCGGGTCGATCCGCGGCGGGGCGACGCCCTGGGTGCGGTATTCCTCGGTCAGGATCTCGCGCTGCTCCTCGATATGGGTCGAACCGCGATCGCACACATAGGTTATCCCCAGGTCGCGCGCCACCGCACCACTCGAGGTTCCGGTCTGGGACAGCGCCATGTACACATCCGGCCGCACTTTGGCCCCTTTGAGCACGCGAGTCGCGGCACGGTCCACCGCCAGGGTCGAGCGAAACTTGAACTCATCGTAGGGCGCCGGTATTTTGAACCGGCCAAGGCCGAAATGCAGCGTTTGGTAGAACGGCGCCGTCACCAGCAACGCAGGCTCGATGCGCTCGCGCTTCAGAGCGAACGCGGGGAAGCCGCTGACCACCCGCAACAACGACCCGCGCTTCTGGAGCTCGCGGGCGAGCGCCATGATGTGGAAACGGCCCGGCGTCGCCAGCAGCACCTTCATGCGGCACGCCGCCTGCGCCGGAACAGTCCGAGCATCTTTTGCACGGCGAGCGCCGGCAGCGTTCGAAAATACACCACCGCGATCACGCCATTGACCACCATGGACACCCCGACGATGGGCTCGATGTACTGCGGCCAGACCACCATGGACAGGATCGAGAGCGCCGCCAGGACGATCGAAGCCACCGCGAGGTAGAACAACGCAAACGGAAAGCGGATGCCGTTGACATCGAGCCAGCGCTTGGCGAACCACGCCGACAACAGCGTCGCCGCCAACTCGGCCACCAACAGGGCGGTGGCCGCCCCCGAGACGCCCAGCACCCGGGTCAGCAACAGAATCCCCACCACGGCGATGACGCTGTTACCGATGGAAATGAAGAGCTGCACCTTGAGCAGATTATTGCCCTGAAGGATGGCAATGAGCGGACGCGCCAGCGCGAAAATCAGCAAACTGATCGAAAACAAGCCGAACAGCGACGGGTTGAAGCCGATCTTGCCGCGCGTCCAGTAGTGGAACACAAAGGGCATCAGCCACTGAAACACCGTGAGCACGGGCGCGAGGGCCACCACGGCCAGCGCCCATACGAAGCCGATGATGGCGTTGGTGCGATCGGCGTCGCGTTCACGCAGGAAGCGCATGATCTCCGGCATCACCGGCGCGGTCACGGTGCCGATGCCCTGCAGCGAGATGTTGCTCATGGTGCGGGTCGTCGCGAACGCGGTCATGCCCGTCACGCCGATGGTGGAGCTCAGCAACACCCGCACCCCCTGCTGCCTGAAGATGTCGAGCACGGTGGTCAGAGCGATGGCGAGCGAGTGCCAAAAGTTCAACAGTCCGACGCGGACATGAGGCCGCACGGGCCAGATTCGGTGACGACTGAACATCCGCCACAAATCGAGGTGAATCGGCACATTGAACAGCAGATTCGCGATGACGCTCGAGATCGAGGCCCACAAGAGATCGGCGCCGAGCGCAACGGCCGCCCCCGACGTCAGCGAAGATACGGTGGTCAACCAGGTCTGCCACCAACTCATGCGCGGAAAGTAGCCATAGGGCGCGACGGCCCGCCCCGCGAGCCCACCGATACTCGTGAGGAGCGCCATACCTGAGTACAGGATCACGGACCAGAATGCCTGATGCAGCAGGCTCGCATCGAGCGAATGGTGAGGATCGAAGGTGGGCCGCATCCAACCGGTTTCGATCAGCGTCGCCAGGGCCAAGAGCTCGAGCGTCGCGATCGCGAGCACCCACGGTACCGCCGAATAGAAGAGCACCCGAAACTCCTCCGGCCGCTTGTCACCCACTTTGAGAAATTCGAACCCCACGTAGTTCTGGTGTCCGGCGCTCACGATCGCCGACAGCGCCACCACCGTCTGGATGACCAGCCAGCAGCCGTACTCCTCCACCGACCAATACTTCAGAAAGATCGGCACCAGCAGCAGCTGGCTGCAAGCCGTCAGGAAGATCTTCACCCAGCCCGCGGCGCTCGCCGACAGGAATCGATGCAGCGTGCTCATCGTCGCTAGAAACCGGTCCGGGCTTTGTACAGGGCGATTTCCTCCGCCGAGCCGTGCTGGAAGTAAAACACGTCGTCGCTGAAATCGATCGGCCGTTCCCGCCCATAACCGAACGGCAACACCTCGTAGTTACTGCGCAACTTGCACATGGCCGAGAACAGGATCAGACCTAAGCGGCGCAGCTTGTCGATGCTGGTGTGCGCCGCCAGACCCACGAGCGGCCCGGGCAGCGGAAGGGAGCCTGCGAACATGAACTTATGCTCCGGCGCCACCCGCTTGTCCGAAAAATCGATGGCATGCAATGCCTTCAGGAAGCGTCGGATACCGCGCTTGTTCGCCGCGAAGAAGCTCTGTTGAATGTCGACTTCGGAGGTGCCGCCGAATACGAGGTCGCGCCGCCGCAGCGCCTGCTTGGTCTTTTCGATGATGCGTTCGCCGAACAGCAGCGCATCCTGCTCGACGTAGACGAACAGGTCGACGTCGTTCAGCAATGCAAATTCCAGGCCGAGGATCACCCCCGCCATATAGCCGCAATAATGCATCGTGCCGTTTTGGGAATGCCCGGGATTCACCAGCATCTCGATGGTCTGGAAAGGGGTCGAGGTGAAACTTGCATCGTCCACCTTCACCGGCGAGGCCGAGTCGATGATGAGCACGTGCCGGGGCGCCGCAAAGGCATCGAGCGAGCGCCACCACAGCGGGCGAAAGTCCACGCCACGAATCAGGTCATCCCCCTTGGTCCGGTAGCTGCGGGGGGTCATCGATGAATACCACCCGGTGGCGACGAACTCGCAGGCCATCAATCGCCCTGCCGAAGCTTGCGGATCGCCCGCGTCAGAATGGGCGGCGTCACGTCCCGCACGAGGGCCTTGAAGGTCAGGCGGTTCGTCCCGTGCAGCCGCGGCGCGAAGATCGAGGTATGCGGTTTGATCGGCGCCGGATCGTTGGAAATGGCGGTATGGTAGTAGAGGATGAACGATTGTCGCATCCGGTCAACGGGACACTCGAGCGGCGTCGGCACGCCGTGAAAATTAGGATTCGCCACTTCGAACAGAACCGTACGGTTGTAAAGCGGCGGCAGAGTCACCTCACAGGTCTTGGCATCATGACTCCACAGTTCGAGGTTGCCATGGTACTCGGGCGCCCATGACTTGTTGAGGAACACGATCATCGCGAGCCGCCGCCGCAGGCCCGTTTCATAGGCGACGTTGCGGTCGGAATGGACACCAAAGTAATCGCCCCGCCGCATCATGGCGTAGCCCGAGCCTTGCAGGTACGGATCGGGCAGCAATTGCGCGATGCCCGTGATCTCGGACAGGAAGTACAGGAAGGCCGCCGAATGCACGATGCCGAGCAGCCGCTCGCCCGCCGCTCCCATATGAGCGGCGGAGCGCATACGCAGCGTACGTTCACGCGTGTCCTGGTCCACGTCTTTCCATTGATCACGGCTCATGGTGGCCATTTCCGCCAGCAATCCGTCGAGCAAGTCCGGTTTCAGCAGCTCATCCATGACCAGATGGGGAAACGGTTGCGCGCTGCGATATCGGTCACGCAACGCCTCGATGTCCTCGGTGAGCATCACCTTGTCGACCAGCAGTTCCCGAAATTGCGTCGTCAAATCACTCGACATCGCTCGCACTCTCCAACTCGCGCACCTTCAACACGATCATATATTCGTACATCGCCTGTAACACCGCATAGGTCAGCCCGGCGCGGCCGTCGAGGAAGCCCCGCTTGCCGAGATAGAGCAGCAGGAATTTGACGATCGGGCGCAACGGCAACCGATAGAAGAGCTCCTTCTGATGGAAGCGCTTCTCGTGAAAATCCGCACCGACGAAGGCCTTGCGCAGCGAGAAAGCGACGCGGCCCCGGCGGTTGTCCATGATCTGCCGCGCCTCCAGCGTGCTGTAGGAATTATGCCGCTCCAGCCAATAACCGACGCCTTTGCTGAATGGAAAATGGTCCAAATAGCCCGACACCAATCCGGTTGGACCATCGACGATCGAGACGGGGTTCACCAGGCGCTCGTAGCGCAACTTTTCCGGGCGAAACAGCCGGACGTAGTAAGGGGAGGCTTGTACGTGGCGAAGCCACGTCCCCAAGAAGAAATCCCGCCGCTGAACACGGTACGCAACGGCATCCACAGGCTTGCGCAACGTCGCCTGAATTGCAGACCGTAGTTCCGGGGTCATGCGCTCATCCGCATCGATGTAGAACACCCACGGATGCTTGAAGGGCAGATTTCGAAGCCCCCAATTCTGGTGGGAAGCCCAGTTGTCGAAAGGCCGTTGCACGACCCGGGCACCGAAGCGCTCGGCGATCGTGCATGTCTCATCGGTGCTCAGCGAGTCATAGACGATGACGTCATCGCTCCAGCCCACCGACTCGAGGCAGCGCGGCAGATCGCGTTGTTCGTTCTTGGTGAGGATCAGGATGGACACGGGAACGCCATCCGGCATGCTCATCGCACCGTTCATGGTGGCCCTTCCTTTCCCAGTACCTGGCGATAATGACGAACGAAATTCGGCACCGCCACCGACCAATCGTGAATCGCGGCCGCCTGACGTGCCGCGTTCGACATCGCCCGCGTGGCTCCCGCATCAAGGGACAGCAAGTCCGCCAGAGACTCCGAATCCGCGGTGCTCCCGTCGAACTTGAGCGACCAGCCCGACTTGCCGTGCTCGAAGAAGCCATTGATGGGCGCGATGTCGCGGCACACGACGATCAGGCCCGCGGCCATCGCCTCGACGACGGTGAGCCCGAAGCCCTCATGTTCGCTCGCGGTGATGAAGATCGAACGCCGCTCGAGTTCACCGAGCAACTGCGCCGTGCCTAGGTACGCTTCGAAGCGGACGAATCGTTCCATCCCGAGCCGCTCGATCTGCGAGCGTAGCTCCGGCATCAAGCCATCGAAATCCTTGCCGCAGATCAGCAGCTCGACCCCATGTCCCCGGGCATGCATGGCCGCAACCGAGTCGATGATGAGATCGATGCGCTTGTTGCGCGACAATCGTCCCCAGTAGATCCACTGGTCGAGCCCCCCCGACTCGCGACCTGCCACGCCGTTGAATCGCTGTACGTGTACGCCGTTGCTGCACAGATCGACTCGGTCGACGAAGCGCTTGAAGTAGTCGAAATCACTGACGCTGCTCGCGAGCACACGGCGGTAGTGACGCACCGAACTGCCGAGGAACGTCGCCTCATAGAGCCGCTTGGCGAGATAGCCGCGACGGGTGTGCCAGAAGCCCCCGTGCGTGCTCAGCACCGCGGGTATACGGCCGCAGCTCACCCGCACGTTGCCCGTGATGGCGAGGAGCTGGGGATCGTGCACGTGGAGCAGATCATAGCCCGAGGCGAGGCGGCCAAGGGACGGTGCCCAGCCGAGCGCGCGATGGCCGTAGAGGGGAATCCGGTGCACCCGCACGCCGTGCAGATCATCCGAACTCGACGTAAGCCCGGTTGCGATGTGAGCCACGTCCATCGAGATGCCATGTTCGCGCATCCGCAGCGCGAGTTCGAGAACCACCTGTTCCAGGCCCCCGATCTGCGGAAAGAAGGTCGGGGTGATCGCGAGTATTTTCATGGCGCCCATGAAGCGGGATGACGCTTGAGCTGACGCGGTTTGAGGACGCGCGCCGGGTTGCCAGCCACGACGGTCCACTCGGGGACGTCCTTGACGACGACCGAACACGCCCCGACCACCGCGCCCTCCCCGACCGTCACGCCCGGCCCGACGAAACAGCGCGCCGCCACCCAGGAGTGCGCACCGATCGTGATCGGTTCATAAGTGAGCGGCATCGTCGGATCTTCGAAGTCATGGGATGCGCTGCAAAGATAGGTATCCTGGGAAACGGTCGCCTGCTCACCCACGGTGATGTGCGCATAGTTATAGACCTCGACACCGCGTCCCAACGTGCAGTATCGATGCAGCGTAAGGCTCCAGGGATGCCACACGACGACCCCGTCCATGATGAGCACCGGGTGCTCGATTCGGGCGCCGAACAATTTCAAGACCGCCACCCGTAGAAACGACAGGCGGCGGCCGCTGCCGCGCACGAACAACAGGCGAAACGGCGCGAACAAAACCCTCTTCAATTTGACGCTCAACGGCCAGCCGGAGCGCGTGTATTGCAGCTGCACCCGCCGGGGCGCCGCGGTGACGGGCTCGCTCATGCGGACGCCGGCGCGCCGGCCAAGGCGCCGCCGCGGGTAATCACGTCGATGAGATCGGTGGCCATGGCGTCCACCGTGAAGCGGGCGCGAAACAACGCCGTCGCATTCGCGCCCATGGCCAACCGCTGGTTAAGCGTCAGGGATTGCCATTGGCCGAGCAACCCCGCCATCCCCTCGCGCGTATCGGGCGCGACCAAGCCGGCGTCGAACTCACGCACCTCGCGCCAGATATTGACCTTGTCGGAGATCAACACCGGCAAGCCGCAGCCCAACGCTTCGGCCACGGCGATGCCGAAGTTTTCCTGGTGCGAGGGCAGAGCGAACACCTCCGCGCTGTAAAAGGCGCCCCACTTGAGATCCCCGCGGAGCATTCCCGGCCAGGTGATCCGATCGGCGACACCACGTCGTTCAGCCTGCGCCCCGAGCATCGGCACTCTGCCCTCTTGGTCAGGACCTGCGATCACCAGATGCAAATCCGGGTCGCCGGCCGCCGCGTCCGCGAAGGCGTCGACCAACAGATCGCAGCCCTTCTTTTCGTGGATTCGGCTCAGGAACAGCACCAGACGTCGGCCACGCAGAGCCGGATGCGCCGCGAGGAAACGCTCGCGCAGCGCCGGCGCGTCAGCGGGCGGCGGCGTGGTGCCATAGGCAACCACACATTCACGGGCCCGATACAGGGCAAAAGACTGACGCGCGAGGCGCCGCTCTTCTTCACTGGTGAAGAGGACTGCCGTGGCATCGCGCAACACACGATAATCAGACCAGGGCCAATACAGCCATTTCTTTAGGTGCTTGAGCGGATAGCGACGCTTGAACCAGGGATCGAGCATGCCGTGAGTGAAGACGAAGTAGGGAATCCCACGCTTGCGCAAGACCCGCCAGGCCCCGAAGCTGTGGTACTGCCAGAGACCATTGATGACCACGGCATCGAATGACGCCACATGACGTTCGAGCCAGGGCACCAGCTTGTGGCTGAACCGGTAGCTGCCGCGGGCCGGCCCAAGTGCATGGACGGTCAACGGAAAGTCGGCCAGGAAGGCCTCGGTGGGAGCGTCGAGCGTGGCCAGTTCGACGACGTGCCCCATCTGCAACAGACGCAGGCCCCGCTGCCGCACGCCCTCGATGGGACCTCCACCCTGGGGGTTCGCGCTCGATAGCACGTGCAAGATCTTCAGACCCGGGTACTCTGGCCGAAGCGCACATCGATGGAGCAATGTGCGCCCGACTCCAACACATCCTTGTAAATGGCCAGATACTCATCCACCGCCTTCGCGATGTCGAAACGCTTGACCCAACCTTCAGCCTGGTCGCGACGTTGCTGCCGCGCGGCTGCCGGTTCGTCGAGCAAACGTTGCAAAACCACGGCACCTTGCGCCGCCCAGGCATCCATCTCAGCCATCGATTTCAGTCTCGGCAGATAGCAGGCCGCCTGACCGGCCACTTCGTTCATCGGCGCTTCGTCGGTGGTAATCACGGGACATCCGCAGGCCTGCGCTTCGATCAACGGCCAGCCAAACCCTTCAGCCAAACTCGGAAACAAGAATGCGCCGGCCTTCGAGTACAGCGCCTGGAGCGTGGCACTCGGTAACTTCGATACGAAACGCACCCGGCCGTTGGCGGGCACCGACTGCAACCGCTTACGCACCTCCGCGTTGGGGTCGGGCGAGACACAGATCAACTCCCGCGGGTTCGGCGTGAGAGCGGCATATTTGGCATAGAGGGCGACCACCCCGGCGAGGTTCTTGTACCACTGGCCGCCGCCCACGTGAAGAATCGGTGCGGCCGTCAAATCGCCCAAACCAATCGCACGCAAAATGGCTTCGGCGCTCGCCTCCGGGAGCCGACGGTACGGATAATTCATGCCGTGATAAACCACCGCCGAGGTCAGCGGAGTGATCTGGCCAAAGCGATGCAACTCCTCGCGAGTCTTCGTCGATATCGAAATGAAATGCCGTGCCTGTCGGAAACCGTGGCGGATGTAGCGCTGGTAGATCTGTCCGGTGATCGAGGTGGGATTCTCGGGCACGTCGCCGAGCGCCGAGCGCAGTGCGAGCAAATCATGAACATGTACCACGTGAGGGCGATCCGCCACGAGGGGCACCCAAGGCCCCAAGGCCTGATCGCAGAACACGAACATGGTCTGCTCCGACGTGCGTTTCAAAGCGGAGCGTACCCACCACGGGAACAGGATGTACTGGTCGATGTAGCCGGCCCATTTCGACGCGCGGCCGCGCCGCAACCCGTTGTACACGATGGCCCGGGGACTCCAGACCTCGACACGATGTCCACGCGCCTCGAATGACGTGCGCAGCAACTCGGCAAAACGGGGCATGCTCTGCGAGGGGATGAACGTCGGGTGGCAAAACAAGACTATATCCACCGCCTATCCCTGTTGCCAGGTCGGCAACGCGGTGGCCGCCGCCGGCGCACGCAGATACATTGCTAGGACACGGGTTACGCCGAAGACGAATACGTAGATCAACACCAATTGTTCGAAGTTACGGAACAGCAGATACACGACGAGATGCAAGCCTTCGAACGAGATGCCGCCGAGGAAGTAATTCCAGATCTGTAGCATGCCGAGTGTGCTCAACATGACCTTTCCGCCAACAGACCTCACGGTCAAAAGATCCATCAAGCCGAACAGAAGCCAGCAGATGAGCCCATAAACGAACGGAAACAAGGGGCCAAACAAGACCATCCCTTGGGCCAGCATGGAACCGATCGTAAAGCCACCCAAGGGGACCCCGCGACTCAGGTAGAGCATATAGTCGCCCATCGAATAATGTAGACCGTCCTTGTCGACCGGAATACCGAGTTTAGCGAGGAGCGGCGCGGGCAGACCCGCCCAGGCCATCTGGATCGAAAAATCTGCGAGTCGCCGCCTGGCCGCGTCACTCGTGATGGACGCGCCGAAGTGAAACGCATTGTCGTAATACTTGGTGGATACGAACCGATTGAGAAAGGGGTTGGCGACATAGCGTTCATCGTACACACCGAAGCGCGACGCGACTTCGCCCTGCTCGCGATAGGCCTCGATCAAATTAGGCTTACCCAGCACGAAGAATGTCGTCTTCACCATCTCGACGGCGTCCACCTTACCGCGCCATTGACGGGCGATCGCCATCGATGTCGCGATATGCGACAGCGGCCGGGCGGCCACGAGCAGCACGATGGCCAGCATGGCCAACCGCCCAATCGCCCGACTAGTCACGGGAACGTGACTGCGCATGCCCGCCAACAGATAGAGTGCGCCGATCGTGGCGACGCCGGAAAACATGATCGCGCGGGTGTTCATTGCAAGCCCCACCACCGCGGCCGACAGCGCATATACGACGAGCAGCCCCTTGTGCAGCCGGCCGCCGCAGTAGGTGTCACCATACTCCCGGAGGTACAGCGGGATCAGGAACGGCGCCCAGAGCAGAAAAACGAATCCCATGGCGATCTTGCCGACCACACCTTGGAAATGTACCGCCAGGAAGGCGGAAAAGCCGACCAACCCCATAAACCAGAGCGCAGGCGCCGGCGGAACCTGGTACAGGCCTAAGCGGCCGAACAGTTGACGTATGGGTCCACCGTTCGAGCGCTGAGATACCGAGAAGAACCGATAGACAACGTGAACCGCCAGGGCGATCGCCTGAAAGAAGGCGAGCATCCCGAAGGTGTGAAGAGGGTCATACAGAAATGCGCTGATCGGGGTCCACGCCATCGTTTGGACCAGTAATGCCCCCATTTGCGTGGTACCGCAAAAACCGAACAGCGCGAAGGTCGACAGTGGGTGCGTGTGAATGGCTCGAGACCAGGCGATGTAAAACAGCATGACCAGCGATGAGGCCGTGACCATGCAAGCGGCCGCCGCGTTCACCATGGACGGATCCATGATCACCTGCACCGGAAAGGCCAGAAAGGTGATGGCGATCAATGAACCAATGAGGGCTCGGCGGACGCTCATGTCAACCCGCCCGCCAGAGCGCGCTCGACGATGGTCCGCATGACGATCTCATTGCTATGCCCATTTTTTAGGTGACGGGCATGGCCCGCCGCCTCGATCCGGCGGCGCCGCTCGTCGTCCGCGAGCAGGTCGAGACATGCCGCCGCGCACTCCTCGGCAT
>Ga0116226_10001392_pt1 | contig 20931 bp, 19 predicted proteins | sample S1TSphfallax_FD_89692 | JGI IMG/M metagenome (GOLD analysis project Ga0116226, IMG submission 89692) | Host-associated microbial communities from peat moss isolated from Minnesota, USA - S1T2_Fa - Sphagnum fallax MG | ecosystem: Host-associated > Plants > Peat moss > Unclassified | place: USA... | reverse complement strand
GATGCGGGCGCGCTTGAGCGGCGCGGTTTCGCTCCACGACACAAAAGCCGCTTTGGCGGCCGCCACCGCCTGACCGACATCGGCGCGCGAGGCCAGCGCCACGCGTGCGGCCACTGTCCCCAGTGCCGGGTTGTAGACATCCGCGTAACGTTCGCTGCTGCCGGCGACACGGCGTCCGGCAACAAAGTGTGCCAAGCGCGCGATACCATTTTGGTCGGTTTGAGGTTGAGCGACGGTTGACATGGTGATCCTATTTTGTTGGGGTGAACAACCACTCGTGCGCGGGGTCATTGTGAAAGTGCCAGACGCGCTTGGGTCCCGCCATGACGTTCAGATAGTACGAATCATAGCCATGCGGTACGACCACTGGGTGGTAGCCGCGCGGCACCATGACCACATCGTGATCCTCGACGGCCATCGATTCGTCGAGATCGCGCGCATCGGTGTAGACCCGCTGAAAGGCAAATCCTTGCGGGGGGTTGAGGCGGTGATAATAGGTTTCCTCCAGCGAGCTTTCGGCCGGGATATTGTCGCTGTCGTGCTTGTGTGGCGGGTAGCTTGAGGCATGGCCGCCCGGCGTCAACACTTCGACCACCAGCAACGATTCCGCCGCTTCGGTCTGCGGCAGGATATCGCGCACATAGCGGGTATTCGAACCGCTGCCGCGTACCGAATACTTGATGTGACCGGGTTCGATCAAACGCGCCGGATACTTGCCGGTGGCGGGGGCGCTGCATAGGCCCAGTTCGGTGTCGCTGGTGGCGTCGAAAACGGCGCTCACACCAGGAGGCAGATACACCGCGTGCGGAGCCTGATCATCGAACACCGAGCGCCGCCCGCCAATATTGGACCATCGCTTTGCGCCATCGATGGTGACCGATACGGTGCCGCTCAGAATCACCACGCAGGACTCACGCAAGGCGTCGCCGACCGTCAAGGTTTCGCCGCTGTGCAAGCGGCGTGCACTGAAACCCACATAGTGCCAGCCAGCCGATTCGGGCGTGACGGTGGCGATCTCCGCCTGATCCAACTGCGCTTTGACCAGCAACTTCATGCTGCACCCCGCTGCAAAGTGGCTGTGCCGTGCACCAGGTTAGACAGAGTGCGATAGCCGAGATCGGCGTAGGTATAGCTGGGCGCGACGATGGGATCCTGCTCGGCTTCAACCACCAGCCAGCCGCGGTAACCGTGTTGCTGCAGCCGCGCGACCAGTGGTGCGAAATCGATCGCGCCGTCACCGGGTACGGTGAATACGCCATTGATAACAGCTTGCAGAAAGGTCCAGTCGCGATTTCGTGCCATGCGCATGACTGCGGCCCGGACATCTTTGCAGTGCACGTGGCAGACTCGGGCGATGTGTTTCTCCAGCGTTTGCAGTGCATTACCGCCCGCCAGGGTGATATGACCGCTGTCGAACAGCAGGCCGACCTCCGGGCCCGTCATTGCCATCAGGCGATCGACGTCGGCGGGTGTTTCGATATAAGCGCCCATATGGTGGTGGTAGGCCACGCGCACGCCGTGCGTCAGCGTATAACGGGCAAAGGTATCGAGCCGCTCAGCGTAGGTTTCCCACTGCGCATCGGCGACAAAGCGCGGTCGCTTGAACAGCGGCTGAGCGGCGCCCTGAATCGAATCGGCCACTTCGCCGTACACCATGACACTGGCGCCGTTTTTGGCGAGCAACTCGAGGTGCGGTCCGACCGCATCGATCTCCTCTTGCGCGGAGCGATGCGCAAGGCGTCCCGAGTACCAGCCGGAGACCAAAGCCAAATCGTAGCGCGCCAGCAGGGTGCGCAATGCTTCGGGCTCACGCGGAAATTTATTGCCCAATTCGAATCCGGCAAAGCCGATTTGTTTTCCTTCGCGTAGCGCCAACTCCAGCGGTACTTCACCGCCCAGCGATGGCAGATCGTCGTTCATCCACGACAGTGGATTGACGCCGATACGGATGTCAGCAGAATGGCGTGAGTCGGTCATGCTCGTGTCCTTTTGTATCAGCGTTATTTCACTTGGATTGCGGTGTCTGTTGACGTTTGCCGGCTTCATAGGCGGCGCGTGCTGCGCGTACCTGACTGCGCTCGGACACTTCCGGCACCGCGACCTCCCACCACCAGCCACCGTCCTGCGTGGTACGTGCCGGGTCGGTGTCGATCACGATGGCGCAGGTACGGTCGCTGGCGCGCGCCTGTTGCAGCGCATCGCGTAGCGCTTCCACGTCATCTACATGAAGCGCGTGCGCGCCCAGTGCGCGGGCGTGCGCGGCAAAATCGATGACCGGCGCGCCCTCCGGCCCTTGCACACAATCGACTAGCAGATTATTGAACGGTGGCGAACCACAGGCCTGTTGCAAGCGGTTGATGCAGCCGTAACCTCGGTTATCCAGTATCACGATAATCAGCTTGAGACCCAGCATGACCGAGGTCGCGATTTCGCTGTTCATCATCAGATAGCTGCCGTCGCCCACCACCACAAACACTTCGCGCTCGGGACGTGCCATCTTGACGCCCAGACCACCCGCGATTTCGTAGCCCATGCACGAATAACCATACTCGACGTGATAGGCGCCAGGCACCGCTGCGCGCCACAGCTTGTGCAATTCGGCGGGCAAGGTGCCGGCGGCGCAGACGCAAATATCCGTGCTCGGCGAAGCGGGTGCAGAGTGCTGGATTGCGCCGATCACATCGGCGTCATAAGGCAATTGTCCAGCCGGTGCCGGTTCGCTCCGGGTGAGCCTGTCGACCGCATCGCGCCAACTGGCCGCCAGCGTGCGCGCGCGGGTCGACCAGGCGGGATCGGCGCGCCAAGCACCGAGTTCGTGGTCGAGTGCGCTCAGCGCCAGCCGCGCATCGGCCTCCAGGGCGAGTGCGTTGCACTTCAACGCATCGAAGGCGTTGACGTTGATGGACAGAACCTGAGCTTGCCCGAACAAGGTATTCGAGCCCGTGGTGAAATCTTGCAGCCGCGTCCCGACCGCGATCACCAGATCGGCTTGATGGGCGAGCTCGTTGGCGGCAGGCGAGCCTGTCACGCCGATGGCCCCGAGATTGAAAGGATGGTCCCAAGGCGCGCTGCTCTTGCCCGCCTGCGTCTCTGCCAGAGGAATACCGTGGCGTTCTGCAAACGACGACAAGGCGGCGCTGGCGCCGCTATACAACACGCCGCCGCCCGCGATCAACAATGGCCGTTTGGCGGCGCGCAAGGCGGCCAGAGCCGCCGCCAGTTCATCAGCGACCGGCACCGGCGCATGCACCGCTACGACTCGCGGCGTGAAGAACGACACGGGATAGTCGTATGCCATCGTCTGCACATCCTGCGGCAGTGCCAGCGTGACCGGTCCGCATAGTGCCGCGTCGGTCAGAATTCGGATTGCGCGCGGCAAGGCATTGAGCAACTGGGCGGGATGCACGATGCGGTCGAAATAGCGTGAGACAGGTTTGAGACAGTCGTTGACCGAAACGCCGCCATCGTGGGGTTCTTCCAGTTGTTGCAGGACGGGGTCTGGCGCGCGCGACACGAAGGTATCGCCCGGTAGCAGCAGCAACGGCAGGCGATTGACATGGGCGAGGGCTGCGGCTGTCACCAGATTGGTGGCGCCCGGCCCGATCGAGGTGGTCACTGCCATCATGCGCCGGCGAAAATGGGCCTTGGCATAGGCTGCGGCTGCCAGCGCCATGCCTTGCTCATTGTGTGCACGGTACGTCGGCAAGGTCTCGCGCATCGCATACAGCGCCTCGCCCAGTCCGGCCACATTACCGTGGCCGAAGATGGCAAAGACGCCACCGAACAGCGGCTCGGTAGTGCCGGGTTCGCTGCCCGCGACCCGCTGTGCCGCCAGATAGCGCACCAACGCTTGTGCTGCGGTCAAGCGGACGGTGCCAGGCGTGACGCCATCGGAGTGTGCGCTGTCGAGCTGGTTCAAGGTCGGTCCGTTCATGCGGCACGCTCCGCATGATGTGCGGCTTGCGGGTCAGCCGGCTGACCCTGGTGACGCGTAGCACGCCATAAGGCAATCAGCGCTTCGAAATTGGCTCGGATGCCGGCGATCAGATCGGTATCACTGATCGTTCCTTCCAGCCAAGCACGGCTGGGTTCCTGGAAGATCGTGCGACCTACCATAAAGCCACGGCAATGACGTGCGCCGCGTGCCTCGGCAAAGCCTTCGGCCAGACGATCCAGCGAGGCATTCAAGCCCAACAGCACCACGCCCCGGCAATACGGGTCCCGTTCGTCGATCAGTGCGTCGATCTGCTGCCATTGCGCCGTACTGAGCGGAGCTAGTTTCCACCAGTCGGGATAGATACCCAGGTTGTAGAAACGCTTCAAGGCACGAAATACGGTATCGGGCGCGCAGGGCAGATGGCGTGCCGGTATCACTTCGAGCAGCAGTTCATGACCACTGGCCTGGACCGCCTGATAGAGCGCAGCGACCTGGGCTTCCTGTTCGATCCGGATCTCGATATCGTCATCCGGGTGATATTGCACCAGGCATTTGACTGTATGTTCGTGCGGCCAGCTGTTCAATGCGGTACCGACCGAGCGGCCGTGCTCGAACACCAGGGGTGAGGAACCCGGTAACTCGACCGGACGCCCGATCCACCAACCGCGTCCGGTTGCGGCATCGAGCGCGTCCTGACCATAGCGGTCGTCGATCAGCATACCGATTTTGCCGTGCAAATGCTGTGCATGTTCGACTTGTTCGACCGCCTCAACCAACAGACGCTTCAGCTTGGCAATCCGCGTTTCGTCAGCGCGCGCCTGTTGCGCCAGCTCGAAGAATTGATTGCGGTGGTCGAAGGCAAACACCATCAGCTCATCCCAACGTGGTCGCGCAATCGTGACGCGGTGCAGCCGCGCCAGATGCGCGTCGCGATCTGGTCTTCGCATCGTCAGCGGATTGTTCTGTGCTGCGCGCAGGAAATAATCGAGTTCGACCGGCGTCGGCATGGCCGGCGCGCAGCCGTGACGCGAGACTACCAGTGCGCCGCACGCATTCGCCAGTTCGGCACAGCGGTGATGATCCTGATCACGCAACCAGCCGGACAGAAAACCCGCGGCGAACGCGTCGCCCGCACCCAATACGTTCATGACTTCGACTTGCACGCCGCCGAAAGTCGGTGCGGCAGCCGGGTCGGCAGGCAGATCACCTTCGAACACGCTGCAGCCCAGTGCACCGCGCTTGAGAACCAGGGTGGCCTGGGTCACACCACGCACGGTATGTAGTGCTTGACTGAGATCGTCACTGCCACCGGCAATACGAAACTCTTCTTCGGTGCCGATGACCAGATCGAAATGCGCCAGTATCGATTGCAGATGCGCGCTGACACCGGCGTTGGCAACAAAACGTGTTTCGCCGTCGGCCTTGCCGGTCAAGCCCCACAGCACAGGTCGGTAATCGATATCAAGAATGGTGCGCACATTGTGGCGACGCGCGAATTCGAGTGCGCGGCAACTGGCCTGGTTAACCTTTGCAGTTGAGAAGTGTGTGCCGGTGATCAACAAGGCGCGGCTGGAAGCGATGTAGTGTTCATCGACATCATCGGCCTCGAACGCCATGTCGGCGCAGTTTTCCCGATAGAAAATCAGTGGGAAGGTATCGCGGTCCTTCAGGCCTAGCAGCACCAGTGCCGTCAAGCGGTCGTGATCGACCTTCAAATGACTGACGTCGCAGCCTTCACGCGCCAGCGTTTCACTTAGAAAGCGACCCATATGGTCGTCGCCGACCCGCGCCAGCATGGCTGAGCGCAAGCCCAGGCGGGCACTGCCGAAGGCAATGTTGGCGGAAGACCCACCCAGATACTTGGCAAAGGAGGTGGCGTCTTCGAGACGCGCACCGATTTGCTGCGCATACAGATCGACTGCGACGCGGCCGATACAGATCAGGTCCAGCGGCCGGTCCGCCGCCACCCGGGACGGCAAGCCGGCCCCGGCAGAGGATGCCGCATTTTGGGCAGAGTGCATTGCAGTTTCCTTTTCGCTGTGGGGACGACTCAGATCGTCGCGCCCTCGAGTTCGCTGATCATCTTTTGCATTTCGGCGCCGCCGGCCATCATGTCCAGTACCTCATCCTTGCTGATGGTGTCTTTGGTGAAGGTGCCGAGCGAGCGCCCGCGATTGAGCAAGGTGAACGAGTCGCCGATTGGATAGGCGTGATGTACGTTGTGCGTGATAAAGATGACCGAGATGCCCTTGGCGCGCGCGACGTGAATCAGCTTGAGCACGTTGAAGCTTTGCTTCACGCCCAGCGCGGCAGTCGGCTCATCGAGGATCAGTACGCGCGCACCGAAGTGAATCGCGCGGGCAATGGCGAGACATTGTTTTTCACCGCCAGACATGGTGCCGATCGGATCGTGCGGATCGCGCACATGGATGCCCATTTCGGCCAGCTTGGTACTGGCGACCTGTGCCGCACGCTCAAGGTCCATCACGTCGAACAGGCCGAACAATTTTTTTTGCGGCTCGCGGCCGAGAAAGAAATTGCGTGCCACCGACAGCAAAGGCACCAGAGCCAGGTCCTGATACACGGTAGCAATGCCCAGATCCAGCGCCTCGCGCGGCGATTCGAACTGGACCGGCTTGCCGTCAACCAGGTACTGGCCGTTGCTGGGCTGGTGGACGCCCGCCAGGGTTTTGATCAGGGTCGACTTGCCGGCGCCGTTGTCGCCCAGCAGACAATGGACTTCACCCTGGCGCAGGCGCAGCGTGACGCCATTCAGGGCAATCACTTTGCCGAACGTTTTGGAGACATCTTCCAACTGCAGGATGTATTCGCTCATGCTGCTTATCTCCCGCCGCCGGCACGGCGACGTACATAATGGTTGAACAGCACCGCGAGCAGCAGCATCAGGCCGAGAAACACGCGGAACCAGTCTGAGTTGACGTCGGTGTAGCCGATCCCGATCTGCACCACGCCAAACACCAGGGCGCCGAAGCAGGCACCGATCACCGAGCCATAGCCGCCCGTCAGCAGACAACCGCCGATCACGGCCGCGATGATGGCTTCGAATTCCTTTTGCAGACCGCGGTCGGCCGCCGCCGAGCCGATATCACACACTTGCAGCACGGCGAACAAGCAAGCACAGAATGCAGTCAGCATAAACATCAGCACTTTGACGCGCTTCACCGGCACACCGACATTCTTGGCCGCATTGGCATCGCCGCCGACCGCGAAGATCCAGTTGCCAAAGCGGGTGCGCGCCAGCATAAAGGCGCCCAGGATGGCCAGCAAAGCCCACCAGAGTATGACTTTGGGCAGGCCGGGCACCAGCGGTGTATTCGGGTCCAGCATTCGCACCAGGCCCAGATGGCCGAGACTGACGATCAGGCCATGGAACGCCACACCCTGGAACAAGGCGCGTGCGAACCAGTCTTGCGCCGCGACATCGCCGACGCCGGAAATAATGGTACGGTCGGCGAACTGTACCGAGAGCGCGAGGGTCAGGCCGCGCAGGATAAACATGAACGCGAGCGTGACGATAAAGGAGGGCAGGCGGGTGCGCACGACCAGATAGCCGTTGAGCGCGCCCAGTGCGATGGAGCCGGCGAAGGCAAATAGAATTGCCAGCCAGATCGGCCAGTGGAAATACATGGTCGGGATCGCAACCATCATGCCGGCAAAGCCAATCATCGAACCGATCGACAGATCGAATTCGCCGGCGATCATCAACAGCGCGGCGCCGATCGCGATGAGTCCCAGGTAAGCGGATACCTGAGCCCAGTTCATCACGCCGTCGAGATTGAACATGCCTGAATTACCGGCGGACACGATAAAGATGGCGAACACCATCACGGTACCCGCCAGCGCGGCGAATTCCGGGCGATTCAACAGCGTGTTGAACCACGACTCGGTGCGTACGCGCTCGTCGGACGCAGTGCCCTTGGCGGCGGTTGCGTCTGCTGCCAGATCGGGCACGCCGGGGTGGAAGCGTTTTTTGACGACGCTCATGGGTGTCTCCTTCTAAGTGGACGGGTACGCAGCGTCCTGGATCTTGCGGGCGGGGCGCAGCGACTGCGTCCCGCCCCACCTACGGTGGAATGCCGCGGCGTAGCGCCGCAGCGACGGGATCAGCGATATTGACCTGCGTACTTCAGCACCTTGTCGACATTGTCCTTGGTGATAAAGCCGGGACCGGAACCGATATTGCGCGGACCGTAGGCCGGGGCGAGACCATAGGTTGCAAGACGCTGCTTGAATTTTGGATTAGCTTCCAGGGCAGCACGGATCTTGGCGGGATCGGTCGTATGGTCGCGATTGACGATGGCCAGCACAGCAACCGGGATATAGCCTTGCAGATAGGGTTGCTGATCGATCGCAAACTTGATTTCGCCGCTTTGAATGCCCTTGGCGATATCGCTGGAGAAGTCGAAGGTAGCGAACCAGGTCTTGCCGGCCAATCCCATCTTTTCCAGTGCCTTCAAGGTCGGCGTGGCCGAATCGGGACCCAATGCCAACACACCCTGGGTGCCCGGATGATTGCGCAGATAGGCTTCGACCTTGCCTTCAATGCCGTTCGGATCGGTGCCAGCGTCTAGCGTGGCCGGGCGATAGTCGACACCGATCGCGTCGGCAAAGCCGCGGCAGCGTTCGAACGATGCCGGATTGGTCGCATAGTGATTCACGCACAGGAAGGATTTCACCCCATCGGCCTTGGCGCGTTCACCCGCCGCTTTGCCGGCAGCATATTCAGGCTGCCCGACGTGCATGATGGCGCCCAGTTGCGCGCTTTGCTCCTCGGTACCGGAGTTGATCGTGACCAGCGGGATTTTCTTGGCGGTGACCTTGGCGATCGCGCCTTTCAATACGTCATAGTCGGCGATCGAGACGATCACGCCGTCGTAGTCGCGCGCGGCAGCCTGTTCGACCAGACGGGCCATATCGGCCAGGTCGCCGTTGGGGGGATTACGGTAGTCGGTCTGTGTGCCCCAATCTTCATCCGCTTGTTTGATGGCGTTCTTGATCGTATTCCACCAAGTATCGGAATCGGGGGCATGGCTGATCAGCACGAAGTGGGGCGGGGCTGCGCTTGCGAGCGCGGCGAAACTGAACGACAGAGATGCGACTAAGGTGCGCAAGGCACGCTTGCTAAAGATTGTCTTCATTTGTCTCCACCATTTTTATATTGAGATGACATCTACGTGATTCGGCCCCGTTCTGGCGAGGCTTCGGATCACGTCATGGAAAGATTAGTGCAAAGCACGGGGCGATGCAACATTTCATGCGATATTTTTTAATATGGAAAATTTATTCCAAATTTGCGTGAGCTTGATTACAATCCGGACACAGTGGCAAAGGAGTGGAGATGAGTGATTTGGAACCGGCGCAAACCGTCGATGCATTGATGCGGCAGATTACCGAGGCGTACGACAGCTTGCCCCGCCAGTTGAAGAATGTGGCCAACTACGTGGACCAGAATCGGGCCAGCGTGATGGTGGATCGCACTAGCGATATCGCGGCACGCTGTGAAGTCCACCCCTCGGCGGTGGTGCGCTTTGCGCAGCGATTCGGTTTTTCGGGTTTTTCGGATTTCCAACAGGTGTTCAAGGAAGCCTATACCGAGCAGACCAGCCCTAATCGGAACTATCAGCAGCGCATACGCAAGCTGATCACCGACAAGAAAAAGACACTGAGCAGCGCCGACGTGGCGCGCGAGTTCATCGCCGGTAGCCGCAGCGGGATTGACGAGCTGGAATCCGGACTCGACGATGCGCAATTCGATGCCGCGGTCGAGATGCTGCGCCGCGCCGACAATATCTACGTGGTCGGCGTGCGCCGCTCGTTTCCGGTTGCCAGTTACATCGTGTACGCGCTTCAGCACACCGCCAAGCGCGTGCATCTGATCAGCGGAATTGGCGGCATGTATCGCGAACAGATCCGCAGCGTCGCCAAGGGCGATGTGATGGTGGCCATCAGCTTCGCCCCCTACGGCAAGGAAACCCAACACTGTTTGCGCGTGGCGCGCCAGCACGAGGCGCGCTCATTGGTCATCACCGACACCAAGTTGTCGCCGCTGGCTCGTTCGGCGGACGCCTTATTGACGGTCAAGGAAGGCAGCGCATTTGCGTTCCGTTCGCTGACCAGCACGATTTGCCTGTGTCAGGCGCTGTTTATTGCCCTGGCCTACAAGATGGAACTCGACCCAGACGAAACCAAGGAGACAGGTGGCTACGATGACTAATTTTCCCATTCAGGCGGCGGTGTTCGGCGCCGGCCGGATCGGCAAGATCCACGCCGGCAATCTGGCGCGCCAGCCCGGCGTGCAACTGAAATATGTGATCGATGTGCATGCGCCTTCGGCGGCGGCATTGGCGCAGGCGCATGGCGCCACGGTCGCCGACGTGGATGGCGCATTGGGTGACCCCGCCATCAACGCCGTGGTGATCGGTACCAGCACCGACACCCATGCCGAATTGATCATCAAGGCGGCGGCTGCCGGCAAGGCCATATTCTGCGAGAAGCCTGTCGACCTGACGCTGGAACGTGCACGCGCCTGCGCCGAAGCTGTGCGACAAGCCGGTGTCACTGCCATGATCGGCTTTCAACGGCGCTATGATCCGACCTTCTCGGCCTTGCACGAACGTCTGCTGCGTGGCGAAATCGGCACGCCCGAAATGTTGATCGTGACCAGTCGCGATCCGGGGGCACCGCCGGTGTCCTATCTGAAGAGCTCGGGCGGTATTTTCAAGGACATGCTGATCCATGACTTCGACATTTTCCGCTGGATTCTCGACGACGAAGCCGAGAGCGTCCACGCGACCGGCAGCTGCCTGTCCGATCCGGCCATTCTGGAGGCGGGCGATATCGATTCAACCGCCGTCACGATACGCACCAAGCGCGGTCGCTTGTGTCAGATCAATACCGCACGCCGCGCCGCCTATGGCTATGACCAACGCTTCGAGGTGTTGGGTAGCCACGGCATGTTGCAGGCGGGCAATGTGAGGCCGACTGAAGTGGTGGCCTATTCCAAGACCGCACAAAGCTGCGATGTACCCGAGCCGTTCTTTCTCGAGCGTTATCGCGCCGCCTACGCGGCGGAAATGGCGCATTTTGCCGAAGCCATCACGCAGGGCACACCGGTGCGCACCACGGTGGAGGACGGTCTGAAAGCGTTGGAGCTGGCCGAGGCTGCTACACGCTCCTGGCGCGAGCAACGCGCCATCGCGCTCGGTTGAAGATCAGGCCGGGCAGGTGAGACCTCTGCCCGGTTGTCGAGATGCGCGCCACCTGCGTGGTGGCGCGATACCTGAATCGAACTAAAAAAACAGCGTACGGAGACAGCAATGAAAGCGAAGAGTGTCGGCATCGGTATTGTCGGGTTGGGTCGATTGGGCCGACGCCATGCGGAGAATCTGGCCCGCTACACCCCGGGCGCGCATCTGGCGGCCGCCTGCAGTCCGCTCGAAGCGGAGCGTCAGTGGGCGCGCGATCATCTGCCGGTGCAGGCGATCTATGCGGACTACGCCGCGGTGTTGGCGGACCCTGCGGTCGAGGCGGTGTGGCTGGTCACACCCACTTCGCTGCATCCGGCGCAGATCATCGCTGCCTTGGAGGCGGGCAAACATGTGTTCTGCGAAAAGCCGCTATCGCTTGATCTGGACGAATGCCGCCAGGTCACCGAAGTGGCGGCGCGCTATCCGCACCTGAAGGTGATGATAGGTTTCGTGCGCCGCTTCGATGCGAGCTATCGTGCAGCGCAAGCGCGGATCGAAGCGGGCGAGATCGGTCGGCCGTTTATGGTGCGCTCCCAGACTTGCGACAAGAACGACCCGGACGGCTTCTTCGTGCAATTCGCGCCGACCTCGGGCGGGATCTTCCTCGATTGCAGCGTGCATGATATCGATCTGGCGCGCTGGATGCTGGGCAGTCCGCGCGCCAAGCGCGTCTATGCAAGCGGCACCATTGCGCTGCACCCTGGGCTCGCGGCCTGCCAGGACGTCGACAACGGGGTGGCGATCTGCGAATTCGAAGGCGGGCAGTTGGCCATGTTCTACGCGTCGCGCACCATGGCGCATGGTCACGATACTCAGACCGAAGTGATCGGCACAGCCGGCAGCGTGGCGGTGGGCCGCCATGCGCGTGCCGATCGGGTCGAGATTGCCGATGCCAGCGGCATACGCAATACCTGTACGCCAAGTTTTTACGAGCGCTTCGAAGATGCGTTTTTGCGCGAGGCTCAGGCTTTCGTCGCGGCAGTCGCCAGCGCAGGCCCGCTGCCCTTGAGCCTGGACGATGCGCTGGAGGCGACACGGATAGGCATCGCGCTGCGTACGTCTTTGCAGAGCGGTCAACCGGTGGTATTGGGTTGACCCGTTAAGTCCGGTGGTGGTTCAGCGACGCCATCCGCCGCCGCCCCAACCACCATGCCAACCGCCATGCCAACCACCACCTATTCCTATGCCTATACCCACGCCCACGACCGGTGCGCCATAGTAAGCCGGTCCGTAATAGGCCGGTGCGTAGTAGTACGGCGAATAGTAGGGCGTACCGTAGGCATAGACCGGCGGCGGGGGCGGAGGTGGCGCTTGCACTACCTCGGTGGCGGGCGGCGTATCCAGATATGCCAACGCGGGAATCGGCTCGCCCGTATTCGGATCGAAACGCAAGGCGAGCGTGCGCCCCGGATCGCTCGGGGTCTGAGCCGTGTAGGTCTGCCCCTTGTACTGATACTTGACCTCGTAACCGACCACCGTGTTTTGTTGCACGGGTTTGCTTTCGCAGCCCGGCACGGCGGTACCGTTAGGATTCAGGCAAGAGGGCTGCATCACCGTGCTGCGCTGGAGCAAGGGGGTTACCGATAACACGTTGCCGTATTCGGTCGCCCATGCGGACGAGACGCAACCGGCCAACACAGCGCATAGCAAGAGCTTCTTCATAATCGTCATAGTTCCCTGGCATAGTCCCCGTCACCGCAGCAGGAGCGACACTGGGTTGTCACTGGGGCAATAACTCTAATATAAGACCAATCCCGATATCGTGTTGTGGCTAGGCAGGTCGTGTTGGTAACACGATATTCCAACGGTCCCCCTGACAATGGGATGAATTGGCGGGTCCGGTCTGCTGAGTCGGGTCTAAATTGCTTTTGTGGCAAGGGGTTAGGGGCGATCTCCAGTTCATGGCGCCAGCACGTCGGTCGATCGCCAACCATTACTGCGGTAACAAAGCGCCATCCATGGCCTGGACGCGCCCGGCAGCGCGCCATTCTGTGTGGTTGGCCAAGGCTCCCGGGACCGTGTAAAGTAGCTGGATTGTAATGAGGCTTACCGCAACCACACCATCATGTCCGTCACGATAGTTAAAAACAGTCTGCTGGAAGCCCAGCACGCCCTTGAACGCCTGCTGGCCGACGACGCCGGCTTGGCCAGCGTGGCTTCTGCTGCCGACTTGCTGGTCCAGACGCTCAACCGGGGGGGGCGCATTTATTCGTGCGGCAATGGTGGTTCCATGTGCGATGCCATGCACTTCGCCGAGGAACTGACCGGTCGCTACCGCAAGAATCGACGTGGTTTTGCCGCACAGGCCATCAGCGATGCCGGCCATTTGAGCTGCGTAGCCAACGATTTTGGTTACGACCAGGTCTTCTCGCGCTATATCGAAGCGCAGGGGCGCCCCGGCGATTGTCTGGTGGCGCTCAGCACCAGTGGTAAAAGTCCGAATATCCTGCTGGCGGTGACGCGCGCCAAGGCGCTAGGCTTGTCCACCATCGTGCTGACCGGTCGGCCAGGTTCACCGGTGGGTGGTGCGGCCGATATTGATATCTGCACACCGGGCGGCGAATACGCTGATCGGGTGCAGGAACTGCATATCAAGGTGCTGCATATCCTGATCGAAAGCATCGAACGGGCACTGTGCCCCGATTTGTACTGAGCGGCTTGCGTTACTGCCTCGGCCGGGCGGGTGCCCGGTGAGGCCGCCTTATTGCATCAGCCAGCCAGGATGGCGCGCTCCGCGGCAATAAAAACCTGGCGCTGTGCTCGGTTGTCGACCGGGTAGCGCTGGAATCCGTCGCCGTCGCGCAGATCCGCAAATAGGCCGGCGGGATCTTCGTGGAAATGCGTAAACGACCGGGCGCGCAGGTAGAACACGCCATGCGTACGCTCGCGTAATTGCGGCATGGCCCGCAGGGCGCTGATCACGTCCTCCAAATCGGCCAGGGCTGGCTCGCGGGCATGTCGCATGGTCTGCTCCCAAGGTCAGGTGGCCGCGCCAGGCGCTATGCCCTTGCGGCGCGGTTCAGGCAGACTATAGCTGGGCGCGTGTTTGGCGCCTAGCCCATGCGGTCTGATCGTGGTTGCCCTGCGGTGGCACCGGCGAACTTCGCTGCGTGGACCGGATCGAAACACTTCCGCTACCCAAAATTATGATGATGACCGACTTTCGGCCCGCTTGGCATGCGTTGCGCGCATGGTTCGCTTTTTGCTGCATTGGCGCGGCACTGACGTGCTGGTCCTGCGCCGTAGCGGCCGCCCCGGCATGCGGCCCGTGGGACCGCTGGGCCTATTTCAAGGCCACTTTTGTCAGCGCCGACGGCCGTGTGATCGATGTGGGTCAGGCCGATGGGCGCACCGTGTCGGAGGGGCAAGGCTACGGCTTGTTCTTTGCGCTGGTCGCTAATGACAGGCCGACATTCGACAAGATACTGGGCTGGACTCAGGCCAACCTTGCCCAGGGCAGTCTAAGCGGGCATCTGCCGGCCTGGTTGTGGGGGCACAAGTCTGATGGTAGTTGGGGCGTGATCGATGCCAATGCCGCGAGTGATGCCGATGTCTGGTTGGCGTACACCCTGCTGCAAGCCGGCCGGGCTTGGCGTGATCCACATTTGAGCGAACTGGGTGCAGCCCTGGCGCGACGTATTGTCGAGCAGGAAACGGCACTGCTGCCGGGCTTGGGCTTGACCCTGTTGCCGGGACCCCAGGGTTTCCAGACCAGCGCCGATACTTGGCGACTGAATCCCAGCTATACGCCGCTGCCACTGCTGCGCGGCATCGCCAACCTATTACCGCCGACGCAGCCGGTAGCGCCCGCAGCAAGCAGCCAGCCTGGCGTCACTGCGATATCCCCTGCGGCGGGCGCCGCAGCTTGGCGCGCTCTTGCGCAAAGTGCGCAAATCGTGCTGACGCATACCGTGCCGCATGGCTTTGCGCCGGACTGGGTGCAATACCGCGCGAGCGGCGGCGATGGCGCTTTCGAGGCGGATCCTCGTAGCGGTGCGTTGGGTAGTTACGATGCGATCCGCGTGTATTTGTGGGCTGGCATGACGGCGCCACAAGACCCGGCCGTGGGCGACTTGTTGCTTAGCTTGCGACCCATGGTCGATTATGTGGCCGAGCACGGTTACCCGCCCGAAAAGATCGACACGACGCATGGTACGTTTGGGCCGCATGCCGGACCGCCTGGTATGTCCGCCGCAGTGGTTCCGCTGTTAGTGGCGAGCGGCGCGCCTGAGCTGGCGCAGGCACAGTTTGCGCGTATCGCCGAGCTCGAGGCCAAGACACCGTCGCTTTACTATGGTCAGGCCCTGATGTTGTTTGGATTCGGCTGGTACGAGGGACGTTTTGGATTCGACGCCGACGGCAGCTTGCGACTGGCCTGGTGTTGAGCGTGAGTCAGCAAAGCGCCTGCAACCCGGGTGCAGATCTGGCATGGATCCTATCCATGCCGCTTCGCGGTTCCCGCAAAGGTGAAAACTCCCCGATCGGGGGAATTCTCGCGACGGTCTTGCAAGCGTTTTGAAAAACTTTAGGGTTTCTGCCCCCATAAATATTTCAAAATGTTACGACCCGCAATATCCGTAAGATTCCGGAAGGTAATCTGCGTGCTTTATCCCAAGCCAGCGTCGATACTCGCGTCCGTATCGCTGAAACGGATGCGGCGCCGCTGATTTCTGTCTCGACTCTAGCTAGCCAAAACAGTGCCATGTCCGACAGCGTCTCTCCAGCGTCTCATGTGTTGAAGGCTTCCGACTCATGGTTTTGCCCGCGCTTTCCGTTGTCGCCGAGCTTACGCGTAAGCGCTTTATTCAGCGCGCCTTGTCGCGCCTCAACCATACGTTCGCTATCTCTTCCTGGGCGCGATTTTGAAGCTGACCCAGCCACATTTACGTTCGTTACGTCATCCGCTTGTGTCACTGTGGTGCAAAGTGGCGGTGGCCATGTTGATACTGCTGGTCCTCGATCACTACCTCATGGCACCGTCGCGACCACAGGCCGACACTGTGCCGGTTGGGCGGGCATTCGACACCACCTTGATCCGGGCGCTGTTGGCCGCTGCGCTGGCGGCCGTCCTGGCCGCCGTGGTGGCGCGGCTGCTGTGGGCGCCGTTGCGCGACGCGGCGCGGGCTGCCGCCGAGGCAGTGCGTCGTTGTGACGACACGGTGAGCGAACTGCAGCAGTTGGAACAGAACCGAGCCCTGACCATGGCGGGCTTGGCGCATGATCTGCGTGCCCCGTTGACGCGCTTGCGTGCCCGCGCGGAAGTGATGCTGGACGTGCAAGTAGCCGATGCGTTTATACGCGACGCCGATTTGCTGTCGCATATCATCAACCGCTTTCTCGATTACTCCAAGCTCGATCCTGATCTCGGCCCGGCGGTACCGGTCGAAGCTCATTGCCGCGCCCATTGGGGGCCGGTCGAATATCGCGGCACGCGTGTCGCATCTATTGTGTTCGACTTTGCGGCGGGCGATGCATTTCGGCTTCCTGCGGTCGATATCGAGCGCCTGCTGTCCAATCTGATCGAGAATGCGATGACCTACGGCGCCGGTCCGATCCGGATCCAGACTCGCCGCCGTACCGCGGATGCGTCGAGCGGGACGGGGGGCATGCGGCAGGACTACTGGGAGTTGTCGGTGCGCGACCACGGCAGCGGTATTGCGCCGGCCAAGCTTGAGGCGGCCCAGCAACCGTTCGTGCGTTTGGACGGCGCCACGGGCGGCGCCGGTCACTTTGGCCTGGGTCTCGCCATCGTCAACAAACTGGTGCTGGAGTATCGCGGGGTGGTTGTGCTCGAGAACGCCCCAGGCGGCGGCTTGTCGGTGTCAATGCGGTTTCCGATGTAAGGCCAGCCCGGAAAAATATTTTTCGTTCATGCTTGACTATCTATCTATGAGTAGATATATTTCGGTCATGGCAGGCGAACACTGCGAAACGTCAAAGCAACCCGGTAATACGACGGCGACGCAGTTTGAATGCCAGTGCCATTCGGCAGGGTGTGAGTTATGTATAAAGGCGATTTCGCATTAATATCTATCTAGTAATAGATAGTTTTGGTGGGGCCGCCAAGCGGTATGTGTGTCAATCTAAGCGGTTATCTATCTACTAATAGATAACAAACGATTCTTCTCAGTACGGTAAAAAGGAAAACGTCATGTCCCCTCTGAAACAAGTCGCAGCTGCAGCCATTTTGCTTGGTGCTGCTCAGGTCCACGCCGCTCCCGTCCTCGAACCGACGACGCAAGCCTTTATCAACGCCTTGGCCGCCCACGCGGGCCCGCCCATCTATACCTTGTCGCCGACCGATGCCCGCGCAGTGCTGGCCGGAGCGCAAGCGCAGCCGGTTGCAAAGCGGCCGGCACAGATCGAAGATACCGTCCTCCCAGTCGGTCCGACCGGTAAAGTGGCGGTGCGTATCGTGCGTCCCGAGAATGCAAAGGGCGTTCTGCCGGTCGTGATGTATTTCCACGGGGGCGGCTGGGTGCTGGGCGACCAAAATACCCATGACAGACTGATACGTGAAATCGCCAACGGCGCGCAAGCTGCGGTTGTCTTTGTCGAATATGACCGTTCGCCGGAAACTCAGTATCCGGTGCCGATCGAGCAGGCCTATGCGGCTACCCGCTATGTGGCTGAACACGCGCAACAGTTCAAGATCGATCCGAGCCGCATCGCAGTGGCGGGTGATAGCGTCGGCGGCAATATGGCGGCAGCCGTGACGCTGCTGGCCAAGCAACGCAGCGCGCCGGCCATCGGCTTCCAGGTTCTGTTCTATCCGGTCACCGATGCCAACTTCGACAACGGTTCGTATCACGAATTCGCCAACGGTCCGTGGCTGACCCGCGCCGCGATGCAATGGTTCTGGAACGCCTACGCGCCCAACCTCAAGGATCGTGAACAGATCACCGCGTCGCCGTTGCGTGCCACTACCGAGCAATTGCAAGGTCTGCCGAACGCGCTCGTGATTACCGACGAAAACGACGTGTTGCGGGACGAGGGCGAGGCTTATGCGCGCAAACTGACTGAAGCGGGCGTGAAGGTCACTGCCGTGCGCTACGCCGGCACCATCCACGACTTCGTGATGTTGAATGCGCTGGCCGATACCCCCGCGGCGCAGGCCGCCGTCACCCAGGCCAACGGTGCGTTGCGCGCCGCCTTTGCCAAGTAAGCGCTACCGTCGAAGCCCCGCTGCCAAGCCCTGCAGCGGGGCGTTCGACGTACGGTGCCAACTTGACATGCTACCTATGTGTAGATAATGTCGAATCATGGAAACCTCTACCGTTCGTGAACGTCTGCTTGAACACGCGCAGACCCTGATCCAGCAGCGCGGCTATCATGGCTTCAGTTACCGTGACCTGTCCACGCTCGTCGGCGTCAAAACCTCCAGCATCCACTATTATTTTCCGGCCAAGGATGACTTGGTGTTGGAGGCTGTGCAAAATTACAGCACGGCCGTGCTGACCGAAATGCGGGAGATCCCCGAAACCTTTCCTGCACCCAAGAAGCTGGAGCGGTATTCCAAGCTATTTGGCAAGGCCTTGGGCGAAGGCGATCGTATCTGCCTGTGCGGCATGCTGGCCGCCGATATCCAATCGTTGCCAGACCCGGTGCGCAATGCCATCCAAGGCTATTTCCGCGCCAATGAGGCTTGGTTGACCGAGGTCCTGACGCAGGGCGTGGAAGAAGGCAGCCTGAATGTTCCCGGCGAGCCGGCGGTGGCGGCGCGCGCCATGTTTGCCGCCTATCAGGGCAGCGTGATTGCAAGCCGCTTGTTCAATACCAAGGTGCGCTTGAATGAAGTCGGGAATTGGTTGAAACCACGCGGTTGAAACCACGCGGTTGAAGCCAATCGCTTGAACGCGCAGCCCGGGATCAGGCGCAGACCGTTCAGCAGTGGCCGTTGCAGCAAGTCTCGGACAGCGGCGTCTCGGCGGCGCGATAACGCTGCTGCGCGCTGTCGAGCGCGAGGCGCATGCCGCGTGAAAACAATGCCCACAGCACCGAACCCACACTGAGATCGGATGTCGCCGTCAATTGCTGCAATTCGAGCAAGGGCAGCACAATGGCAGGATGGTAGATACCCTGTTCAAGCGGCGCCAGCCAGGGCGCCCGCGTCGAGGCAGGGCGCGCCACGAGCCCGCGCGTCGACGTCGGCCCTGCAAGCTCGGCGGCATGTTCGTCTGCGGTGGGGGTGGGGTGGCACGTTTCCATGGATGCGATATTAAACAGATGCTGGCAACGAATAAATGCGCCTTTGGCTAATACAATAGTTCGTAAAACACAACAATCGCCCAAGGCGATGCTGCCGTGGCAACTGCCCTGGCATCAAACGGGGCCGTGCTCCGAATAGAGGGACACATGGATAAGCTGTTTGCGATGAAGGTATTTACCCGGGTGGTCGACAGCGGCAGCTTCGTCAAGGCGGCCGATTTGTTGCAATTGCCCCCGCCCAATGTGTCGCGCGTGGTACAGGCACTTGAACAGGATCTGGGCGTCAAATTGCTGAATCGGACCACCCGTCGCATCGGCTTGACCGAGGATGGCTCCCAGTACTATGCGCGTTGCCTGACCTTGCTCAACGAGATCGAGGAAATCGAATCGTCGTTGAGCAGCGCAAAATTGAGCCCCAAAGGCCGGATCAAAATCAATCTGCCGACCTCGATCGCCAATTCCACCATCATTCCAGCCCTGCACGAGTTCCAGGCGGCATATCCGGATATCGAGATCGAGATGGGGTTGACGGATCGCACCATAGACATGATCGAAGAGGGCGTCGATTGCGTGCTGCGGGGCGGCGTGCTGGAGGACTCCGGCCTGGTGGCGCGCCAGATCGGCTTGATTACCAATGCCACTGCGGCTGCGCCCGCTTATTTGACGCGTCACGGTGTGCCACATGATCTCGATGATCTGCAGCATCACATCGGCGTTCAATATCTATCGGCCAGTACCGGCCGGGTGCGCGATTGGGATTATCTGGTGCATGGGGCGCCGCACTCGCTGCGCATGAAAGGGACGCTTTCGGTCAATGACACTGGCGCTTACGTGCGCTGTGGCGTGGCGGGCCTGGGCTTGGTCAAGGGCCCGCGTCATCTCATGTTGCCCTTCCTGGCCAAGGGCGAGCTGGTCGAAGTGTTGCGCGAGTATCGTCCAGCTCCCCGTCCGATCTCGGTGCTCTACGCACCGAATCGGCATTTGACGCGTAAGGTGCGCGTCCTGATCGACTGGATGGCCGAATTGTTCAAACGGCATCCCTGTCTTCAGGGCGAGGGCTAGCGCCGGGACCCCAACCACGCGGCGGCGAAGGCCAGGGGCACGGCGAACAAGGCGGGGCTTGCATAGGGGAACAGTGGGTGGGTGTGACCAAGCACGCCGACCCAAACCGCCGGGCCTGTGATGATCAGCAGCAGCGAAGCGGCGATCCCCGTGATACCCCCCCACCATGCTCCGCGCGCGGTCAGTCCTGACCAATGCAAGGCCAGCAACAACACCGGGAAGTTACCTGCTGCCGAGATGGCGAAGGCCAGGCCCAGCAAAAACGTGATGTTTTGATGCCTGAACCAGGTCGATAACAACACGGCAATCAGTCCAAGGCCCAGGGCAGCCCAGCGCGATGCACGTAACTCGCTCGATTCGTCGGCACGGCCACGGCACCACCAATTGGCGTAGAGATCATGGCTGATGGCGCTGGCGCCAGCCATGGTCAGGCCTGCCACGACCGCGAGTATGGTG
>Ga0116226_10001391_pt1 | contig 20931 bp, 12 predicted proteins | sample S1TSphfallax_FD_89692 | JGI IMG/M metagenome (GOLD analysis project Ga0116226, IMG submission 89692) | Host-associated microbial communities from peat moss isolated from Minnesota, USA - S1T2_Fa - Sphagnum fallax MG | ecosystem: Host-associated > Plants > Peat moss > Unclassified | place: USA... | reverse complement strand
CCGTCACACGTCATTTACATGGCTACATTATACACACCACTCGGCCGCAGAACTCCGCGCAAAGCCTGCAAATTTAAGGCTCTGCGCAATCTCAACTCAAAGTCTTGGGGGAGAATTCCCGACTAGATTCCGCCTGCTAATCCTGCGGGCAAGCTGCGTCTCTTTATCTTCTCGCGGTTGGAGGTCCGCGCGCATCCCTCAGGCAGCGTCGACGCCGATCACTGCTTTGATCTCGAGGAAGTCGCGCAAGCCCGCTTCGCCCCACTCGCGGCCGTTGCCCGACATCTTGAAGCCGCCGAACGGCGTGTGCATGTCCCCGGAGCTGCCGTTCAAGGCCACTTGTCCGGCCCGGATCCGACTGCCGACTCGCCGCGCGCGCAGCTTGTCCTGCGACCATACGTAGGCGGCGAGCCCATAGGGTGTGTCATTGGCGATTGCGATCGCCTGCTCCTCTGTCTCATACGGAATAATGCAGAGGACGGGCCCGAAGATCTCCTCGCGCGCGATGGTCATTTGATTGTCGACGCCGGAAAAAATGGTCGGCTTGACGTAGTAGCCCTTGGAGAGACCCTCGGGCCGCCCGGCGCCGCCGCAAACGACGCGGGCGCCCTCGGCGATCCCTTTCGCGATGTAGCCCTGGACCCGCTCGAACTGCCGTTTGGAGACCACGGGACCGAGAGTGGTGCTCTCGGACGAAGGATCTCCGACGATCATGGCGGCGGCGGCCCGCTTGGCGATCTGCTCGACTTCGGCGACCCTCGAGGCCGGCACCAGCATGCGCGTCGGGGCGCTGCAGGATTGACCGGAGTTGCGAAACACGTCGACGACGCCCTGGGTGACGGCCTTTTCGAAATCGACGTCGTCGAGCAATAGGTTCGGTGATTTGCCGCCCAGTTCCTGGTGTACGCGCTTGACCGAGGCCGCGGCCGCCCGGGCGACTTGCGTGCCGGCTCGCGTCGAGCCGGTGAAGGACACCATGTCCACGTCCGGGTGCGCGCAGAGCGCTGCGCCGACCGTTTCGCCATCACCATTGACGAGGTTGAACACACCCGCCGGCACACCGGCTTCGTGCAGGACTTTCGCCCACAGGATCGCGCTGAACGGCGAGTACTCCGAGGGCTTGAGCACCATCGTGCAGCCGGCCGCCAGCGCCGGGACGACCTTGGCTGCGACTTGGTTCATGGGCCAATTCCACGGGGTGATCAAGGCGCAGACGCCGACCGGTTCCTGCACCAGCCGGATGCTGCCTTGCGCTTCCTCGAACTTGAAGGTCTTCAGCACATCGATCATCGCGCCGATGTGGCCGATGCCGACCTGCGTCTGCAAACCTTGCGCGAGCGTGATCGGCGCGCCCATCTCGACGGATATCGCTTGCGCGATCGCATCGTAGTGTCGCTGGTAGGCGACCAGAATGCGCTCCAAGAGCGCCAGCCGCTCGGCGGGAGTCGTGCGCGAATAGCTCTCGAAGGCGCGCTTCGCGGCCGCGACCGCCCGATCGACATCGGCGCTGCCGCCCAGGGAAATTACCCCGGCGGGCGCTTCGGTTGCCGGATTGATGACCTGGAATTCTTGCGATGCAGCCGGATCGACCCATTGCCCGTCGATGTAAAACTGCCGATCGTCGTACGTCATCTCGATGTCCTCTCACTATTGACAGTCTAATTGTAGCGCCTCGGTATAATCCGAAGGAATGAAGTTCATGCTTGCATCTGCCGTCTTCTTGTCTGCAATGACACAGGCGCAATCCCCATTACCTGGACAGACGTCAGCCTCCCCCGCTGCATCCGCATGGATCTTATCCACAGAGCGATTCAACAATGGTTTCGAAGCCGAGCCCTTCGTCGGTAACGGCAATCTCGGCTTGCGCATTCCGGCCGCCGGCATGGGCTTCCTCGGCGGCTTGGGCCAGGTTGGATGGCCACTCGGAACCGAACGGATTGCTTCCGCAATCGCTGCCGGGGTGTACGCCAAGGTCGCCGAAGGCAGTTTCTACAAGGAGCCGAAGGAAGCCATCGCCTTGATCCCCAATTGGTCCACGCTGACGTTCGCGGATTCCTCTGGCATCTATTCATCCGGCACGGCTACGGCTGCGAATGTCAGCGACTATGCGCAGCATCTCGATCTTCGCTCCGGCACCGTGACGACCTCCGGAATCTGGACTTCGCCCGCCGGGAACAAGACGCACTTCGAGTATCGTGTCGTGACGGATCGCGCCCATGGTCACAGAGCCCTCGTCAGCCTGGCACTCACGCCCCGATGGAACGGCAAGGCCATCATCGACAATATCTTGGACGATGCCGGCGCGCGCCGCCTCGAGCGCCTGTCGGCCGGCGCCGATCTTTCCACGCATACCATTCGTCTGAACACCAAAACCATCGGCACCGGAATCCAGGTAGCCGAAGCCGCGCAATTGCAAAGCTCCTGCGAGCTCACACCGGTCGAGGCGCGTTCCGCCTCGGTCCCATCGGCTTCCGAGCGAGTCAGTGTCGAAGCGCGGACAGGAAAAACCTGCACCTTCACCAAGTATGTTGCCGTGGTCACCAGCCGCGACTCGAGCACGCCGGAGCGCGACGCCATTGCGGAGTCTCAGCGCGCTGCCGCCGAGGGCCTTGCTGCATTCGAACAGGAGAATCGTGCCGCCTGGGCTGCCATATGGAAGGCCGGTATCGAAGTGGACGGAAACCCAGCCCTGCAGAAGGCCCTTCGTGCGAACGAGTACACACTGTTCGCGAGCATCGCCCCCGACAGCCGGGATAGCCTCGGCCCGTCGGGCCTCACCAGCGATGGCTATGCCGGCATGGTCTTCTGGGACGCCGATACCTGGATGTTCCCCGCGCTCCTGGCGGAGCACCCGAGCCTTGCGCGCGTGATGGTCGACTACCGCGCGGACACCTTACCCGCCGCCAAGAGAAACGCCCTTCAGAATGGTTACGAGGGAGCCCTCTATCCATGGACCAGCGGTCTCACCGGGGATATGGGTGATGAGTGCTACGGTGCCGTCACCGACACCAGCGGCAAAGTGGTTGCCGACCCCAACAAGAGTTGCACGCAGCAGCTGCACCTGCAGTCCGACGTCGCTCTCGCCCAGTGGCAATACTACGAAGTCACCGGAGACAACACCTGGCTGGCGGAGCGAGGATGGCCCGTCTTGGAAGCCGTCGCCCAATTCTGGGAGTCCAAGGTCTCCAAACTTGCCGACGGTTACGCCATCCGGAATGTCCAAACCCCCGACGAATACGCCACCGACACCGACAACGATGCGTACACCAACGCTGAGGCCGCTCTCGAACTACAGGCGGCCACGCAGGCGGCGGCAATTCTTGGCAAATCCGCGCCCGCTTCCTGGCAGGAAATCTCCGCCGGATTGATCAAGACCATGCGCATCGATCCGGAAAAGAACATTTATGTTGAGCACGACGGCTATGGCGGCGAGAAGATCAAACAGGCCGACGTCGTCATGTTGACCTATCCGCTGAATTTTTCCATGCCCAGGGATAGAGCCATCAACGACCTCAACTATTACACGCCGCGCACGGACATCGATGGCCCGGCCATGACCGATGCCATCCACGCCATCGCCGCCGCCGCCGTCGATGCCCCCGGCTGCTCGGCTTTTACTTATATGTTGCGGAGCTACGAGCCATTTTTGCGCTCGCCCTATTTGCAGTTCTCCGAGTTCGCGCCCGTCCAGCTCACTGAAACATCGTATGACTTCCTGACCGGTGTCGGTGGCTTCATGCAGGAGTTTCTATTCGGTTTTTCCGGCTATCGCCCGCTGGTCCATGCGGTACACCTCGATCCCAATCTCCCCCCGCAGTTGGCCGGCATCACGCTGCGCGGCCTGGTTTGGCAGGGCCGAACCTTCACGGTCCATATCGGACCGAGGCAAACCCGCATCATCCTGAACTCAGGCCCTGCTCTCCCTCTGGAGACACCGTCGGGGCCTTACACGGTCCAGCCAGGCAGTCCACTGTTCATCAGCACACGCCGGTCAGATCTTCAGACTAGCGATAACCTCGCCCGCTGCCGGCCCGTGACTGCCAGTTCCTCGCTGCCGGGATCGCCGGCCGTCGCCGCCGTCGACGGCATCCCCGCAACCGCCTGGGTGGCGAGGGAAGCGCACGCGGAGTTCACTATCCAACTGTCGAATTCAGCCAAGCTCAGCTCGGTCGCGGTCGTACGCGGCACGCCCAAGCCCCTGCACTATTCCGTAGAACTGTCCACGGATCGCACCCACTGGACCAGCGTCGGCGAGGCTTCCGGTCTGCTGAGCGGAACCACAGAGACCACGCAGGAGCTAAGATTTGCGCCCCGGGCTGCCCGGTACGTACGCCTGGTCTTTCCCGGAATCGGCGATGCGCAGCCGCCCAACATCACCGAGATCGTGGTTAAAGCGAAAGGGAATTAATCGACCCGCTCGCGGGTCAATCGGATCTGCCCGGCAGCATCCCGCGCCACGCGGATGCTCTCGTGTCTGCCGCGCACCACGATATCCCGTAGAGTCATCGAGCGCCAACCTTCGGGCAGCATCGGTGGATACGCTTGGACGAGACCCGCGGTGCGAATACGCAATCCCGTGTAGCCGAAGATGAGGCTTTGCAGAAAGCCGCCGGATCCTGTCAGGAAATAGCCGGTGTTATTCTCAGCCGTTTCGGTGCGAACGTTGAACGGCGGCTTGAGCGTGCCGCCCGTGAAGTTGCCGCTCAAGGCTCCCATCAGCGTGTCGAGGTCCCCGACACTCGCGGCAGCGATCGAGCGCGGCGGCAAGCCCATGCTGCCGGATCCCACCGCCGCCTTGTCGACCGGTTCGATCGCCACGTCGAAATCCGCACGCCGCAGGGCAGCGCTCATCGGCAGATCGAAACTCGGCAAAAAGAGCAGTGACAGGGAGCCGCCCGCCCACCCGGAACCGAGCCGCGCGACGGACGGATCGAATTCGATGTGCGATTTCCCATCGGGGGCCAGCGGAATGAACAGCCCTGCGGCGACCTCTTCCCAGCGCGGATCCGGGCGTTCACCCAGGACGCGGGCCGCCATCGTCGCAATCTGCAGGGCGCGAGCGGCGCCCAAATTCGTGAAGCTATCGTTCGGCACATCGCTGTAACTCTCGTCGACCGAGGTCACGTGGAGAATCTCATAGCGATGCGCGAGCGGCACGTACGTGGCGCGGCTCGCCCAAAATTTCGCGACCCCTTCGATCACCGGCCAACCCTCGCGGCGCAACCACTCGCGGTCGTCGCTCGCCAGATAATAAAGCCATTGCGACATGGCCACGTCGGCGTTGACATGCACCTCGCGATCGCCGAGCACGTAGGCGAAATGCGGCGTCTGTTCGCTGCCGTTTTCGGGATCGGACTCCCAGGGAAACATCGCGCCGCCAAAACCATGGGCCCGAGCGCGTGCTTCGGCGGCGGGCAGCGTCCGGGTGCGAAACGCGAGCATGGATTCGGCTCGCTCGGGATGCAGCAGGAGCAGCGCCGGAAAGATCCAAGAATCGGCGTCCCAGAAAACATGCCCCAAATAGCCGCTAGTCAGCGAACAGGCGCCGACCGACCAACCGGTCTGCGCCGTGGTACTCGCGAGCAAGTAGTAGAGCTCTGAATGCGCGAGGCGCTGTGCGGCCGGATCCCCATCGATGACGATGTCGCTGTGCCACAGCGCGTGCCAGGCCGCGACGTGGGCCTGCAGGAGCGCGTCGAACCCGACGCCGCGCGCCGCCTCGGCGAGGCTTAGATCCTCCCGCATGTCGCCGCCCCAGCCGGCGCGCGACATGGCGGCGTACTTCGTGAATACGTAGGTTCGTCCGCGCTCGACGCGCCATCGCAAATTCAAAGCCAACCGGTCGGCAGATTGCTCCGCGTCGACTTGCCCATGCCCGAGGTTTTTCGGCAGTTCGATTGCCACGGCCTCCGCCATGGCGAGTCCATCGCGCGCGTGGCCGCTGAGACTCAGCGTGAGCGCTGGCTGATCGACCACCACGGAGTCGAGCAGAGTGTCGCCGGAATACCAGATGACTGCACGGTCGGCGCGCGCCGGGTATCCCGGCTCCAAGGTCAATTGATTGGCGGCGACCGCGCGCTCCATTTCATCCCCGGTCAGTTGCGCCAGCGCGAATCGCGGCGTATGCGGCGCCCAAGGGTTCAGCGCAAAGGACATGAACACCTCGCCGTCGAAGTCCGGCGTAACGCGGATGTGGGTTGCTGCGAGATGCGGCGAGGCTTGGCTGAGCAGCGTGGTCACTTCGATTTGAGTGACCTTGTCGCCTTCACGGTAGCGATAGCTCGTCGTCAAGGTCCCATCATGGGTGTCGAGCGTCTGCCGGTAGTCCTGGAAATGGCGATCATTGAGCGGAGCCTTGTTGAGCCAGGACTGGCCGGTGATCGTCGGGCCCGTGCTGTAGTCGATCGTGGACCAGGCCGGTACCTCGGCGGGACGCGATACATCATCGGGATCGCGATCCATGAAGCCGACGAGGTGGACAGGAGTCGCTTCCGTCCCCCGGCGCGTCGTCAACATGGCCATGTAGCCGTTACCGAGCAAACCCGGGAAATAGGCGTTGAAATCGGCGCTGGTCGCGGTCAGCCTGAAGCTGGGGTCATCGTCGGCTCGCGCGCAGGCCGCGATGAGGCACAGCAGGGCGCCGATGATGCGGCGCGGGCCGGCGCTCACGGCAAGGCCCGCACCGCCATGTGACGAATTTCGAGCGATCCCGGGTGATCGCCTTGAATCCCGATCATCCCCGCCGGCGCGAGACCGTACAAAGGGTAATGCGGGAACTTGCTCGCGGCGACCCGGGCTCGCCAATCCTCGCTATCCAACTCGTACTCGACGACTTGACGCCCATTGAGCCAATGTTCCACGTGATGGCCGGAGACGATCAAGCGCGAGTGGTTCCAATGCCCGAAAGGCCGCACGACGCCGGCCGGCCCACCGTACAAGGCATAGGCGGAACCGGCGGCGGTCTCGCGATGCGCCCCGTCTGGCGCATTGGCGTCATCCAACAATTGGTACTCCGGCCCGCTCCAATAAACATGGTCGTAATCACGGGTCGCCCGATAAAAGATCCCGCTGTTGCCGGCTTTCCCGATCTTCCAATCGAATCGCAGTTCGAAATTACCATAGGTCGCGAGCGTCACCAGATCGTCCACGTGACCGTTTTTGGACAGCACGCCGTCATGCACGTGCCAACCCGCCGGAAAACCGGGCTCGTCCCAACCGCGCCACGCGGGCGCATCCTTGACTCCGATCAGTTCGACCCAAGGATCGGCCGCGGCGATCGCGGCGGGCGTGACGAGCAGCCAATACGACGCGAGCAGCGCGCCGCCCAGCAGTGTTCCGAGAGGGTGTCGGCGTGCGTTCATTCTAAACCGAGCCTCCGTAGCAATTCGGGCGGGGGTGGGGGAAAACTTGTGCGCGGCACATTGCCGATGTAGTTGAGGTCCCGACGACCTTCGGGAGTCGAGTAGAAGGCGCCCGCGGTCAGTTCCCGGTAGCGGGCGAAGAACCGCGCGCCCTCAGCATCCGCTGGGACGGCAAGCGCGGGATCGCAGATCGGATCGCAGAGACCTTGGCGCTCCGTCGCGGAGATCAGGTCGAAGGACCGACCGAGCACGCGCAGACTCCGCGCATCGATCGCGGCGAGGCCGTCCAGGATCAAGGCGCGATCCTGCCGCTGCTCGGGATACGGTGCGCTGACCCACTCGTCGATGAAGCTCACGACGCCCACGGCCGAAGCACTCGGAGACCGCTCATCGGCCGGGATGATCACATCGCTGAGCACCGCGGCAAGTTCGCGTTGGCGTGCGGTCATGGTCAGGGGCCACAGCTGACCGCGGGCGTAAGAGGCCAGAAGATCAGGATCGGAGCCATAACCCGCGGCTGGGGCGGGGACTGAAGCCACACCCGCATAGCCACGCAAGGGCCAGGCGACACGCGCCGCGATCAGCCATTTGAGCGTCGTACGTCGATCCATGTCAAAGCTCCTTGCGGCGCATGCGCTCGAGCAGGTGATCAGCCGTTCGCCAGGCGAGCGCCATGATCGTGAGTGTCGGATTCTTGTCCGCATTGGAGGCAAACACCGCACCATCGGCGACGAACAGATTGGGAACGTCCCAGGTCTGACCCCAGGCATTGGTGACCGAGCGTGTCGCATCGGCCCCCATGATGGCGCCGCCAACCTCGTGAATGATCGATCCGCCCTGAGAGATCGCCTTGGCGCCATCGGTTTCTATCGGCGCGCGCAGACGCCCCCCCATGGCTTCGATGATTTGGGCGAAGCTACGCTGCATGTGCACGGCCTGCAGACGCTCATGATCGGACCAGTCCCAGTGGAAGCGCAGCACGGGAATGCCCCAGCGATCCTTGGCCTTCGGATCGATCTCGCAATAGGATCGCTCGTTCGGGATCATTTCGCCGCGCCCGTCAAAGGAGACGAGCGAGCCGTAGTAACGGCGCAGGTCCTGTTTTAACTTCACGCCGTAACCGCCCGGCGTCAGCCATTGCATCGAGGCGGCCGTGCCGAAACCCGGGAGCCGGCGGCCGCTGCCGAGTTCCACGTGATAGCCGCGCGCGAACGGCAGGCGGCCCGCTTTCTGATCGCCATAGAGCCACCAGGGCATGTACAGCGCGTGGCCGTCCGCGCCATCCTCATTGAGCGGCGGCAAGGCCTCGAGCGCGGGGATCTGGCCTTCGACCGAGCTGCCGACGGTATCCATGAGATAGCGTCCGACCAAACCGCTCGAATTGGCCAGACCGTCCGGAAATTGCGCGCTCTTCGAATTCAGCAGGATGCGCGCCGATTCGCAGGCACTCGCCGCCAAGATCACGGCCCGGGCACGTACCGTGTGCTGGCGGCCCGTGCGCTTATCGACGAAGGAAACGCCCCGAGCCTTGCCATCGGCGCCCAGGGTCACCTCATGGACCATCGCATCGGTACCGATATCGAGCCGGCCGGTCGCGAGCGCCGGGGGCAAGTGCACCGTGACCGATTGATAGTTCGCCCGGACCGAGCAACCGCGACCGCAGGCCGTCGCCCAGAGGCAGGCGCCGCGCTCGCGCATCGCCGCGGCGAGAATGCGTTGCGCCGCCGGATTCCCAGGATGCAGGCGGGCCGGGATAGTGTCGGCGTCGAGCTTCGCCGTCACGACGGCCCGGTGCGCCGGAATCGTGGGGATGCCGAGCGCGTTTGCGTGCCTCTGGATCATATAGTCGCTGACCAGGCGAGACGGGGGCGGCAACAAGATCCCCGCCGGCGAGTCCGGGGTGTTCTCGAGGCCCTCGTTGCTGCCGTAGACGCCGATCAGCATCTCCACCTTGTCGTAATACGGAGCGACGTCTTCGTAGCCGATGGGCCAGTCGAAACCCAGCCCGTCACGCGTGTATGGCTTGAAATCGTAGGGTCCATTGCGCAGCGAAATGCGGCCCCAATGATTCGTGCGCCCGCCGAGCATGCGCGCACGCCACCAGGCGAATCCCTGCGGGGCGGGTGCATCGCTGACGTAAGGTTCGCCCGGGACCTGCCAGCCACCGTCGACGGTCGCATCGTAGAACCCGAAGGGTTTGTCGGGAGTCCCCTCGCCGAGCAAGGGCGCCTGCTCCGGCGTTTGGAACATCGGAGTCTCGGTCTCCGGGACATAGCGTCTGCCGGCCTCGAGCATCAGGACGCGCGCGCCCTCCATCGACAAGGTGTAAGCGGACTGACCCCCGCCGGCCCCGGAGCCCACGACGATCACGTCGTAAGGACCCTGCATGGTGTCTGGTGTCACAAATGGCATCGCGGACCTCGTATCAAGCGGTCGTGGAGGAAAAGACCCGCCTGACCGTCGCGTCGGAGGCGCGCTCGGACTCGCGCCGGAACAAGGACAAAGTCAATAACAGCAGGAACATCGGCAACAGGGAGAAATAAAATGCGTGCACGCCATCGAAACGCGAGAAGACGATCGCCGTGATGCGAGATCCCAACGTGCCGCCAAGGGCGGAAAACACCAGGATCAAGCCGGTCATCGACGCGTGCAGGGGCTTGGGCAGCGAACTCAAGGCCACGGAGTTGATGACCGGGTAGATGGGCGCCATCAGCAGCCCGATCAAAGGAATGAGGTAGGCGGCCACCGGTGCATCGGACCAGCCCAGGCTCGCGCTGCGCCCGCTGTGCGACGCCAGGGGTAACACGAGCAGCACCAGCAAACCCATCGCGATCACACAAGCGTTCAGCAGCAGGTGCCAACGAATGCGCTTGAGCAACACGCCCGCGCCGATACGGCCGAGCGCCGTCGCCCCGGCGAGGATGCTCGCCATCTGGACGCTGACCGTGTTCGGCAGCAGCAGAACTTCGCGATTGAAGGTCGGCAGCCAGGTCCCGAAGCTCTGTTCGATCAGGACATAGAGAAACGCCGAAGCAAGAAAACAATACACCAAAGGTCGGGCGACCAGCGTCAGCATGCCTGCGAGGCGCTGCTCCGCAGCGGCATTGGGGGCGTGCGCAGCGGCGTGCGCCGGTACGCGCGCTTGCGACTCGTCTAGCGGGGAGAATTTCACCAGCACGAGCACTGCAATGGCCATCCCGGCTAGCAGCCAGTAAACGCGGAACCAACTGAAGTTCGCCGGTGCGGCCGGGTCGATGAAGGCGCTGAACAGCCAGCCGCCGCACAAGACGCCGACCATGAACAAGCCCTCGATGAGGTTCGTCAGGCGCGAATGCGACGCCTGGTCCGTCGTGAGCAATCCGATCGACGAATACACCGCGACCTTGATCAGCGCGAATGCGAGTCCAACGCAGACGAACAGGAGTGCGGTCGTGCGAAAAGACGGGAACACCGGCATCGCGAGACAGGCAACCGCGACCAGACTCAAGCCGAGCATCATGCTGCGCCGGAATCCCAGGGCCGGTAAAAAGGAGGCGACCATCAGGGAGGTGGCGGCTATGGTCAAGTCCTTGCATGCTTCGAGGATGCTCGCCTGCGGTTTGCCCACGCCGAAGGTCGCGATCGACTGCAGGATCACCGTACCGACGCTGTCGAGCAAAACCGCGAACAACATATAAGTCACCGCCAGCGCGCTCAAAATGCGCCAGCGGCTCATAAGAGAAACTGCAGGTGTTGGGACTGCAATGACAGCTTCGACCCCCACGCTGTGCGAAGGTTCCGCACTGCGGGCCGCCGCCGCCGGGAGCCTCCCACACGGTCTCCGTATGCATGCACCGTGTCTGAGGCTAGCCTGCTCGTCGCGGTCGATCACAGACGATGCAACCACATCAGCCTCGGGCTCTGTGGACGACAAACAGGCATCCCCCTTTGCAGTATCTATCCCCGATCAGAGCCGGGCGTTCTTATTGAAGAGCCCGGACGTTACACAAGAATGGTATCGATATCAAGGGGATGCAGGCTCGCTACTTTTCGGTTCGGAAATGGCGAGATAAACGGTGCTCCAGAGCTGGGCTGCGTTGCTCTCGTCGGCATCGGCGGCATTGGCTCCAAACGAGACCACGTGAAACTCGTGCCCGGCGTAGCTCCAGGACCACAGCTCGGAATTTCGCAGGCTGCGACCGGCATCGATGACTTGCCATAATCGGCGGCGTGCGGCGAGCAGGCGCTGTTTGAGCGCGGGGCCCAAATCCGAGCGCCGCAACTGACGCTCGAATCCGGCCGCGAGCACGGCCTGCTGCCACGACCAGATGACCGTACCGTGGTACGCGTTCTTACCGAAGCGTGCCTGTATGGCGGCCGGCGCGAAGACCGGATCGGCGACCACGACGCCAACATCGGTGACGAGGCCTGCGGGAAATGGCCGCATCACCGCGGTGAGCGCCGCATCGAGTCGTGCCGGAGTCGGCGAACCGAACAGCAGTTCGAAACCTTCGTCCGAATTCAGAATCTGAACGGGCGTACCATCCTGGGCCAGCGCGAGCGCGTGGAAGCGGATCGTATCACCGCCCAAGGAGGCGAGCGGCGCAGCGGGATCGATCCCGAGCGATGCGCAGTAGTCGCCCACCTCCTTCCTGGCAAGCCGATTCCGCACGGCGACGTCGAACATTCCGGCGGCATGACCCTGCCAAACGCGCGCGATCTGCCGGGCTCGAGAGAAGAGCGAGTGATCGCTGCCGACCAGGTAGGGGTCGAGCAGGCCACTCTCGTAGAGGCGCTGCGCGGCGACCAGCGCTGCGGGCACGAACACGGCGTTGACGTCGTACGGATAACGACCGCCGCCGAGTCCGTCCTCGCTGTCGCGCCATTGTCCGACCGCGAAACCCGCTTTGAGACTGATCAAATTTCGCAAACGCGGCACTTCCGCGAACGGGGCCGCACTGTGCAGCACGAAGCGAAGATTGCTGACCAGATCGAAACCGAACGCGCGGGCGGCCACGCCTTCGCGGCCGTCGAGGCTCGCGAGAAATCGCCCCGCGTCCTCACGGACCCGCGCATCATCGAGCAAGGAGTCGGCAATCACGGCGCCGAGCATGAAATTTCCATCGATCATTTTGTAATCGAACACGGCGCGGTCGGAGGCCTGCTCGCCGGCTTTGAGGTGGTCGAGAATCGCAAACTCGCCGACGTCTTCTTCGTGCGCCACCTCACCCTCGGGCGACAGTCGCGTGAGCACCGCGCCCAGACCCGACTCGATCGCGGCGGGTGAGAGCGCCGGCGTCAGGAGGCGGATCGACATCAGGGTATCGCGGCCGAAATACGTGTCGAAGCGCCAAGACCCCGCCAGGAATTTTTCACGGTAGCTGAGGAAGCTCACGGCGTTGCGTGCACCGGGGTCGGCGGCTGCGTGTTCGTTGAGCAAGTCGCTGCCGCCCAGCGGCGTCAGCGGCTTCTCTCCGGTCAGTGCCGTGATTCGCAATCCGATCGTGCCGTCAGCCGCCGCATGGATACGTCCACCCTCGAGCGAGCCATGGATGACTTCGACGGTGAGCCGATAGCCCGCCGCGCCGTCCAGCCGGTCGCGTGCCCACTCGAGCCGGTCCGCGCCGATGCGCGGTGCAACGATGACCTGCGGGGGAATCGGGGCGCCTGCTTGGAAATCGCGTATGATGCGCACGCTCGACACCAAGCCCTGGCGCGGCACGAGTTCCGACGCCGTCGCGATCAGGTCGGCAGTGAGGCCGAAGAGAGGCCGGCCGCGGGCATCATGATCAGTGACCGGCTCGAGATCGCCGCTCAGAGCCCAAGTCACGGGCTTGTCCGTATGTTCGAACCACACGGCGACACCGCTGTTGCCTGCGGGAAACGCCACGAGGAGACGCGGCTCATGTCCGGAACGCAGCACGAGATGACCCGCGACGGGGCCTTCGCGAAGGAATCGATTCAGGTTCAGACCCTCGTCCACGCCGAAGGCGAGCCGCGTCTGCGGCTCCGGTTCGGGGACGTTCGACGCTGCGTGCGCGACGGGCTGCCAGAGCGTCAGCAGTAGCCATGCGAGCAAACCGTGGCGAATCGGAACCGATCGATAGCGCATGTTGTTGTCCTCGAGTATGGACGGAATGCCAGCCCCGTGAGCGCGCGATCATGAGCGCGCAAAGGCGGCTTGTCGAGGGCATTGCCGGCGGGGCCGGTCGCCTGATTGCGGGCTCTTCGCTGATCGCGTTCTTGGCGATCACGACCCCGCAAGCGCTGGCTGCACCCGCCGAATTCTCCGCCCATCTGGCCAATGCCGACATGTCGATACGCTTGAGCGCGGGACCCCGCGCACCCCGGCTGACGCAACTCGGACAGCCTCACGGGATTCCCTGGGTCAACGCCGCGGCCGAGCCCCCGCCCGAGTCCGTTGAGGTCGCACAGCAGACGCGCAGACTCGTCTGGCATTTCGACCGCGCGGCAAGTCGCCTCGGTCCGCGCGACGCGACATTCGTCTATCGAACCGATAGGCCGCGTCTACGCATGCTGTGGCAGTGGCGCGTGCGCGGCGCCCACGGACCCCTGGAACATACGGTGCGCATCGACAATTTGAGCGGCGAGACACTGTGGCTGCCCTTGCTGCCGAGCCTGCGTTTCGCGTGGGAACTCGATGAGCGCCGCGCGTGGCATCGGTTTTGGGTGGAGAAAGGCGCGGATGCACCGTCGGCGGAGGGTACGCACGATGACGTGCTCGCCGATGGCGTTCGCTGGGAGGGACATTCGAGCACGTATGCCCGCCCGGTTACCGGCGAGTCGCGCGAGATGATCCCGTATCTGCTGGTGTACGCGCCCCCGGAATCCGCGCATGGATCGCAGTCGTCGGCGCCTGCCTGGTACCTCGGCATCGAGTTCAGCGGCCGCACGCGCGTCGGCCTGCAGCGTGCGGGCAACTCGCTACAAGGCGAGGCGGGTCTGAATCCTGCGCCCGGTCCTTACCGTAGCCGCCTCGAACCTGGTTCGAGTTTCACGACACCGACGGTGTTTCTCGGCGCCGATTCGGGTGATCCGGATGTCATCGGCAACCACCTGCGGAACTGGGTGCGCGAGGTTCTCGGCAACCCCCGGATCACCGCCGATCCGCAATATCCGCTGCTGGTGAGCAACAGTTGGGGCAGCGGCATGGCGGTCGATGCGACACTCGCGGGCCATATGATCCGGGATGCGCAGGCCTTGGGCCTGGAAATGTTTCACCTGGATGCCGGCTGGTTTCGTGCCGTGGGCGATTGGCGCGCGGATACCGAAAAATTCCCGGACGGCCTGGGGGCCGTCGCGCGCGAGGCGCATCGGGCGGGGCTGCGCTTCGGCCTGTGGGTAGACTGGACGCAGGCGGGCGTCTCCCCGGCACCGAGCGCGCGCCGGGTCGATGACCCGATTACGCGCGACTGGCTCATTGCCGATCCGCCCCCGGGATGGCGGCACACAGAACCCTTCAAGGGCATCACGATGGATTTGGGGGTTCCCGCCGCGCAAGTCTGGGCGAGCGGCGAACTCGAGCGCCTCGTCGACGACAACGACCTCGACATGTTGGAGCACGATGGCTACCTCGTAGCCCAAGGCAGCACACGGTCGGACCACCCGGCCGCGCCACCCGATCCGTCGACGCTGAAAGTGAGCGAGGATTCCGGCTATGTATGGGTCGAGGGTTCTAACGACACGGACGTGAGCTATTTCGCAACTCGCGCCTACTACGGGATCTACGAACGCCTACGACGCCGTCATCCCGGATTGCTGCTCGAGATCTGCAACGACGGTGGTCGCATGGTCGACTTCGGCAGCGCCGCGCATGGTGACTACTTTTCGATCACCGACACCTACGACCCGCTGGCGAACCGGCGGGCGTTCTTCGATGCCAGTTACGCCCTGCCGCCGGCGATGCTTGAAACCTATGTTGAAGCCTGGCCGACCAAAACCCTGGCCAATTTTCGCTATATGCTGCGTAGCGGCATGATGGGCTGGTTCTCGTTGATGCAGGACACCGCCCAGTGGAACCCGGAGCAGCGCGCAGCCGCGATCGAGGAATTCTCGCTCTACAAGAACCGGCTGCGTCCCTTGATTCGGTCGGCGGATCTCTACCACGTAAGCGAGCGACCCGATGGCGTCGGGTGGGACGGAATCGAGTACTTTTCCAAGACACAAGGCCATGGCGTGCTGTACGCCTTTCGCGGCAGTTCGCCGCAGGATGGGTCGCATCGCTTCGAGTTGCGCGGCCTCGATCCGCAGGGTCGCTACCGGCTGTCTGTTTACGGCAGCCCGGACGTCAACACGATGACGGGACGTGATCTCATGGCGCATGGCGTCGAGGTCGCCTTGACCGAACCACTCTCCTCAGCCTTGGTGTTCTTGGACGCCGCCCCCTGAGCGGGGAAATTCCTTCATAATTCAGGCGCCGACTCGCCGAGTTCCGGCGCCTGGTCTTGCGGAGAAATTGCATGAACATCGACCCCGCCGAGCACTCGGATGAGGACAATTACAAGCTGCTGACCAACCTGATCGTGCCCCGACCCATTGCCTGGGTGACGACCGTCGGCAAGACCGGCGTCGTGAATCTGGCGCCGTACAGTTTCTTCAATGCCGTCAGCAGCGACCCGCCCTGCGTCGTCGTCAGCATCGGCTTGCGCGCCGACGGCGCAGCCAAGGATACCGGCGCGAACATCGAGTTGAACCACGAGTTTGTCGTCAACATGGTGACCGAGGACCTGCTCAGCGCCATGAATGTGTCAGCCGCGGATTTTCCCGCCGACCAGAGCGAGGCGATCGCCGCAAACCTGCCGCTCGCCGCTTCGCTGCGCATCGGGGCACCACGACTCACCGATGCCCAGGTGAGTCTGGAGTGCAAGTGGGTTCAGTCCGTCGCCGTCGGCAGCAACACGCTGGTCATCGGCGAGATCGTGATGTTTCACATCGCGGACCAGCTGCTCGGTTCTCGCCTGCACATCGATGGGTTCGCTCCGCTTGGTCGTCTTGGCTCGCCCTCGATGTATAGCCGGACGACGGATCGATTCGCGCTTCCCCGGATCTCTTACGCCGACTGGCAGCGCGGCCGGCGCGATGCTGAGTGAGTCCATGCGCCGGATCAGCGGCCTACTGCAATCCGGTCAATTCGTCACGGCCCATACTCAGCTGGAAGCCATCGTGGCGGCAAATCCCGCGTACGTGGAAGGCCTGCGGCTACTGGCGGGCACCAAACAGGTATTGGGTGATTTCGCCCAGGCGGAGTCACTGATGCGCCGAGCACTCGACATCGATCCGCAGTGGGCGCCGAGCTTGTGCACGCTGGCGGAGCTGTTGCTGGCCGCCGGTCGCGGCGGCGAGGCCGAGGCCTTGCTGCTGCGCGCACTGCAGGGACCCGCGCCGTATGCGCGCGCAGCCTTGCTGCTGACTCGCCGCTATCTGGAAACCGGCAGGCCGTCGGCGGCTCTCGAGATCGCCGGTCGCTTCTGCGACAGCGGCAAAGCCGACGCGGAGTTGTCTGCGCTGCACGTGGCCGCGTATGTCGCTCTGGGCCGTCAAGACGAGGCCGTGGCCCATTATCGTCGTTCGCTGCAACGCTTGCCGGACGATCCTGTCGCGAGCCACAGTCTGGCGGTCGCCTTGCAGGCAGCGAAGCAAGCGGCGGAAAGTGAGCGTCTGGTCCGTCAAACACTGAGCCGCACCCGCCCCACGGCCAGCCTGCATTTCACCCATGCGCGCAGCTTGATCAGTTTGGAGCGCTTCGAGGAGGCGGAACTCGCTTTGCGGGCTTGCATCAGCCTGGCCCCGCAACACGCGGAAGCGCACAACAGTTTGACGCAGCTTGTGTGGATGCGGACCGGCGATATTGTCAAGGCCACGGCAACCCTCGATGAGGCACTCGCACGCCACGCCAATGACGATGCACTACGCGCGACGAAGGCCGCCCTGCTCCAGGGCGCCGGGGATGCGCACGGGGCCTATGCATGCCTCGCCGATCGAGTCGCGCGCCCGGATACGCCGCCCGTGCTACTCATCCGCGCAGGCATGGCGGCGGTGGAATTCGACCCGGAGATCGCCTTGGGCCTCGGCAACCGGGCGAGCGCAGCCCAACCCAACAACCTCACCGTCCGCAAACTCCTGTGCTCGGCCTACTTGGGATTGGGCGATGGAACAAAAGCCCTGGCTGAATCCAGCACGCTGCTGCAGGCGACGCCCGACGATCAATACCTCATTGCCATGCAGACCACGGCGCTGAGACTCCTGCATGATCCCCGCTATGAAGTGGCCTGCGATTACGAGCGCATGCTGCTCTCGACATTACTCGAAACCCCGCCCGGCTGGTCGAATCTGCAGAGCTTTTTCGACGAACTTGCCTCGCACTTGACGGCTCTACACAATCCGCACGGGTTTCGTCTGCTTTACCAGTCCTTGCGTGAAGGTACGGAAACCACGCAGGATCTTTCCGCGAGCGAAGATCCGGTCATCCAGGCACTCTTTCGCGCCTTTGCGGCGCCGATCGCGCGTTACCGCGAGCAAATCGGTACTGGAACGGATGCGTTGCGGCGCCGTAATCGGGGCACCACTCGTTTCAATGGCAGTTGGTCGGTGCGACTGCATCGCGGCGGGTATCACACGAGCCACGTGCACCCGCGAGGCTGGATCTCGTCCGCGTGCTACATCCAGTTGCCTGACAGCATGCGCGCGGCGCCGTCGAGCGAAGGAATCTTGAGTTTCGGCGCGCCGGGAATGCTGACTAGACCGAAGCTCGATGCCGAGTGCTCGATTCGTCCCGAGGTAGGCCAACTGGTGTTGTTCCCTTCCTATTTTTGGCACGGCACGCTGCCGTTTCAAAGCGAGCAGCCGCGCCTGACGGTTGCCTTCGACGTGGTGCCGGAACACGCCGCCTGAAGCGGTCATCGCCAGGCCATCAAAAATAAAAAACCCCTTGCACCGCGAGGCACAAGGGGTTGATCTCACAACGAGAACCGTCGAACTTAGAACTTATATTTCGCCGAGATGTTGACTTCGCGACCTTGGATCGATCGACCGAAACCGACATCGTTCTGCACGGCATTGCCTTCGACGCGGGCATTACCCTCGGTCAAACCGAACTGGTTCGTGAGGTTCGTGCCGGACAGACGGAACTGCCAATTGTCGCCGACCTTCGCCACGACGCCGGCACCAAGGTCATAGTAGCTCCCCAAGGGATTGAGACCCGTGTTGTCCTGGTAGTGCTGTCCGATGTACTCATAAATCAAGTACTCGGAGATCGAACCCCAGCTCGTCGTTTGCGTGTCGCTCGGGGTCAGACGAAATTGAAACTTCGGCAGACGCGAAAGTTGCACACCGTTGATCGCGCCGCAAATCGTCTTGCCAGTGATGTCCTGGTAAACGTAGCAGCCCTCGTAGTCCCTGTAGTGTGCGTTTTCCCAATTGCCGTTGACCGTCAGCTTGAGGTCCCTGACCCATTGGGTATCGTTGCCCGCGAGCGGATTGACGCTGCCGACGAGACGCACGCCCAAAGCCTCCGATCCATAGGTCGTGACCGGGCCTAGCGGCACCTGCTCGATGTTCACGGGCTGATACGCCAAGCCATTGAAAATCTTTTCATAGACCGATGCGTCGATGTACGTGTACTGATTTTGGATCTTGATACCCGTTTCATAATTATTCACGGTATTGAGCGGCGGCTTTGAGGGGCAGCCGTTCGAACCGTTATAAACGTTGCATCGCACGCCGTCGAAGTTGTCGAAGAATACGCCGTCATTGATGCGCGCATACGCGCTCATGTTGTCGTTGAACTCGTAATTCGCGCCCACCGAAAACGTCGGGTAGGTATTGATTTCACTGCCGTGCGAATACGTCCCGTTCGGCAACTCCACCGCGTTGTCCCATAAGTCGTACTGCGTTCCCAGTTGCTTCGGCGACAAGTTAGTCGTCTGTTGCTGCAGATCGATATGTTCGAGGCGGACCGAAGCGTCGAGCAACCACTGATTGATCTTCCAGGAATCGGACAGATAGAGAGCGACATTCGTCGCACTGCCCTGCTCGAGGATGTTGTAGCCGCCGTTCGCGCTGACGATGCCTTGCGAGCTGGTGATGTTGTACAGGTTTCCATCGGCAACTTCTTGCAAGGTGATCGGCGCCGCATTCGGCTGGTTGTTCATGAGCACGTTCGAGCCCAGGGACCAATTGTCGTTGTCCGTGTAATGGGCCACGTAGGCACCCCCGGTCAGCGTGTTGCCGTTGCCCAACTCGAAAGACAAGCGGAATTCGTCGGTCACGCTCGTGATCTTCTTCTGGATCAACCAGACTTGCTCCGTGATGACGCTCGTGTTCGGATTGACGGTCTGCCCGGTCGTATAAGTCGCCTGAACGCCCGCAGCGGTCAAGGGAGCCGGCAGACCCAGGCCAGCGACGAAAGCCGACAGCGACGACGGGTTGCCGTTATTGACCAGTGCCGCCGTGTTCACATTGCCGCCGTCGAACAAGAAGCTGTTGCTGATCGAGATGCCGCCTTCGAACTTCAAGTCGAGATTCGACCCGATGTAGGCCAGCTCGGCGCCGCGACCATTGCTGATATCGTCGTTTTCAAAGCCGCCGGAAGGACTCGGGACCTCAAAATTTTGCAGCTGTTTGCTGTTGTAGGTGTTGTTGAGCTGATTGAAGCCGGGATAGGCTTGAATGTTTCCGTTAGAAACGACGTACGGAAAATCCGCGACCCACTGGTTCTTGTCGCTCAGCTCGCGAACCCAAAACAACACCGAGCCGTTGTCCAGGTCATGCTTCAAGGTGGCCGTCACCTGGCCGCCGATGTCTGCGGCGTATTGCGGGTTGCGCACCCCATCGGACACACGGTAGAAGCCGCCGACGCTGCCATACCAGCCGTCGATGATCTTACCGCTCAAAAATGCGTCGACGCGCTCGGAACCTTCGAAACCATAGGTAAGACCCAGCGATCCCTCGGTCCTCTCCGAACCGGTCCGCAGAATGAAGTTGGCGGTCGCACCGGCCTGTCCGGGTCCGAAGATGGCGCCCGTGCCGCCCTGGACGATTTCGACACGCTCGACGGTATCATCGAAGCGAATCAAGCTGCTGTTGTCCATGAAGGACAAGAATGGGGAGCCATACAGAGGAGAGCCCTGAATCATGGTCGTGAAATAGGGCGAATCGCCGCCGCCGTTGGGGAAACCCGCGACGTCGATATTGACGCCCGTCTGGCCGCCCGAGGATTCCGGCCAAATGCCGGGTGACAGCTTGTAAATTTCGGCCGCGCTGGTGGGGTTGGAGTTTTCAATCTCTTCGAGAGAGGCCGTGACGATATTGAAGCTCGCGTCGAGTTTTTTGACGCCCTGCGCGGACGCGGTGACGACGATTTCGTTGAGATTTTCGCTGCTTGCTGACGCTGCGTCGGGGGCGTCTGCATTAGCCGCAAAAGCGCCACCGCTCACGCCGTAGAGAATCGCGCTGACCGCCGCGGCAATGCTCGTGACCGCCGCGCGTTTTTGTAAATACTTCAAACGGGAGCCTTCGACGCCCAGACCGTTGTTTTTCGTCTTCATGAATCATCCCCTTGATTGATCATCGT
>Ga0116226_10001390_pt1 | contig 20961 bp, 18 predicted proteins | sample S1TSphfallax_FD_89692 | JGI IMG/M metagenome (GOLD analysis project Ga0116226, IMG submission 89692) | Host-associated microbial communities from peat moss isolated from Minnesota, USA - S1T2_Fa - Sphagnum fallax MG | ecosystem: Host-associated > Plants > Peat moss > Unclassified | place: USA... | reverse complement strand
TTCTACGCTGCCGGTGCGCGTTACATGACGCTGACCCACACGAGCAATACCGCGTGGGCCGATTCAGCGACAGATGCGCCCCAGCACGCAGGCCTCACGCCTTTCGGCGTGCAGGTGGTCAGGGAAATGAACCGTCTGGGAATGTTGGTCGACTTGAGCCACGTGTCCACCGACACCATGAAGGCGGCGCTTGCAGCGAGTGCTGCACCCGTCATATTTTCGCATTCCTCGGCGCGCGCGCTCGACGATCATCCGCGCAACGTGCCGGACGACGTGCTGCGCGCCGTGGCCGGCAATGGTGGCGTGGTCATGGTCAATTTCGCCCCGGCTTACGTGTCCGCCGCGCGTAATCAGTGGGAGGCAGATCATGCCGCCGAACAGGCGCGCTTCAATGCACCGCCCTACGGTGGTCTCTACATCGGACAACCCGAACGCGCGCACGCGGCGATGTTGAAGTGGGAGTCCGAGCATCCGCGGCCGGAGACGACCCTCGCGCAGGTCGCCGACCACGTAGAGCACATCGCCCGGATTGCGGGCGTCGATCATGTCGGTCTTGGCTCTGATTTCGACGGCATTCCGGACGCCCCCATCGGTCTGCAGGGCGTCGACCGCTTCCCGGCGCTGCTCGCGGAGCTGATGCGCCGCGGATGGAGCGACGCGGACATCGCCAAACTGGCCGGCGAGAACCTGTTGCGGGTGATGTCGTCCGCGGAGCAGGTGGGCGCGCGACTGCGTGAAAGCGCGCCCTCTGCCAAGCCCTAGGTACGAAAGGAGTCGTCGATCCGATCCAGCCGTCGCAGCAGCCCGGGCCAGATCAGCTGGTCCGGACCTTGACCGTTCGAGACTTGCCGCGCTTGTTCGCTTGCGGTGTCGATGATTCCCTGCGCGATCGGAATGAGACCGCCGCCGCCTGACTGCGCGCGCAGCTGTATCGCACACGTGGTTTCGAAAAGGTACATGGCTTGGAACGCCTCCGCCACCGTGCGTCCGACGGTGAGTAAGCCATGGTTGCGCAGCATCAGGAAACTCTTGCGGCCCAAGTCGGCCACCAGCCTAGGTTTCTCATCGTCCCGCAGCGCGACACCCTCGTAATCATGATACGCAAGATTCTGCAGCACGAAGATGGATTGCTGCGATAGAGGCAGCACGCCATTCTGCTGCGCCGAGACGGCCACGCCATTCAGCGTGTGGGTGTGCAGCACGCACTGCACTTCATGCCGTGCGGCATGAATGGCGCTGTGAATGGTGAAGCCGGCCGGATTGATCGGCCAGGGGCTTTCCGCTACCTTCCTGCCCTGCATGTCGATTTTCACCAGGCTGGAGGCAGTGATCTCATCGAACAGCATCCCGTACGGATTGATCAGAAAATGGTGCTCGGGTCCGGGCACCCGGGCCGTGATATGCGTGAACACCAGGTCGTCCCAGTGAAAATGGGCCACCAGTCGATATGCGGCGGCGAGATCGACGCGAACGGCCCACTCTTCGGGCGAATAGCGAGCATCAGAATCGCCGCCGGGTAAGGAATTGAGCATGCGGGTTCTCCGGGGTAGTGGGTGCATCTTAGTACACTGAGGTCGGGGGCGGTATCAGCGAGGGTGCGCCTGCTGCGGGCGCTGCGCGTGCCGGCCATCGTGTTTTTGCTCGGTGTGATCATTGCGTGTGCGCCGACGCAGGTGCTTACAGGCACGGCTCGCACGCCGATCAACCCGGCGGATGTCGTGATCTATCCGGCCGCACCGCCGGGTTTCGAGTCGATCGCGGTGATCCGGGCCACGAGCCGATCGTTGATCTCGACCGGCGGCGCCGGCGCGATCGACAAGGTCGTGCAGCGACTGAAGGAACACGCCGCGAGGTTGGGAGCCAATGGCCTGATCTTGGATGACTTCGACGATGAACAGCCGGTGTCGTTGGGCGCAGGCGTGAGCTCGGACAGCTACACCCACAACGGCTCGATCAGCCTAGGTATAGGCGGCCTTTTCGGTCTCTTCCAAAAGACCGGTACGGCCAGGGCAATCTACGTGGGCGCGAGGTAGCCTGGCGGAAACTTCGCCTTCTCGTTTCCGCCAGGCTACCTCGCGCCCACGGTCAATTCAGCACGGCGAGGATGCCGTCGCCCACCTTGGTGGCATCGAAGCCGGCGATTTTCAGACGGCCGGAAACCTCATGCACGAGTTCGCGGCCGCGGGCGATCGAGTTCGGCGCGCCGGTGTAGTGAAACAGCCGGCCCTTCCTCTTCAAAACGCGCGCCAGCTGATCGTAGAACTTCTGCGAGTACAGCTCGCCGGCGAGCGCAAAGCGCGGCGGGTCGTGCAGCACCGCATCGACCGAATGACTCGGAAGCTCGGCGATGGCTTCATAGACATCTGCATGGGTCAATGTCAGAGATTTTTCCGGCGCCGGCGACCACGGATTCAATCCCCGCAACCAGAGGACGTCGGCGTTTTTTTCGAAGGAGATGATTTCGGCGGCTTTTTCACGGATGCACCATACGGCGAAGTAGCCGAGGCCCGCACAGCAATCGAGAATCACCTTGCCCCGCGGCTCGATCAATTCGACTTTGTGTTGGGCATCGACATAGGGAGAAATTCGCGCACTGGGCAGCATTTTGACGCCGTCGATTTCGAAGGTCGGCGGACCCCAGTTCGTCGGAATCAATTTGATCAGCGATGTGCCATAGCGCGCCACGGGTTGAAAGCTCTGATCGGTCCAATAATAGACGGTGCGTTCCTTGTAGCTCTCCGGGAAGGGAAACGCAGCTCCATTCCACGACCAGTGATCGGCAAACACCTCGATGCGAGTGCTGGTTCGCTGCAAGTCCATCGAGCACTGCACCGCGGCCACGCAAGTCCGTCGGGCCTTCTCGAGGAGGGCGAATACTTCGCAGGTGACGAGGGGAGTCAAAGTGCCGCTAAGGTAGCATGAAGCCGGTACAATGAAGTTCTCCACATGAGGGGCGATCATGGCCATAGATCCGGCGGGTGTGAAGATGCGCGCAGTGGCGGCGGGCTCGCTGCGTGCGCACTGGAAGTTCTTCATGGGAGAGGGCGTGGTCCTGGTGCTGCTGGGCCTCGCCGCAATCATCCTGCCGCAGGTCGCATCGATCACGATCGCGATCCTCATCGGTTGGCTGCTGCTGATGAGCGGCATCGTCGGGCTGTTCAGCACATTTGCCGCGCGGCACGCACCCGGATTTGGCTGGGCCTTGTTATCGGCCGTCGCAGGCATCGTGGCCGGCGTGGTGTTGCTGCGGTGGCCCTTGAGCGGCGTGGTGACATTGACGTTGGTGTTGAGCGCGTTCCTGTGCGTTGAGGGCGTCGTCTCGATCCTGTACGCCATGGAACATCGGCGCGAGCTCTCCGGACGGTGGGCAATGCTGCTGTTCAGCGGGGTGGTGGATCTGCTGTTGGCGGCGCTGATACTGGGCGGTCTGCCGGCGTCTGCGGGGTGGGCAATCGGCATCCTGATCGGCATCAATTTGGTTCTGGGCGGCGCCGCACTGATCGCGATGGCGCTGCACGCCCGAAACTAAATTCGACGCGGCGCCTCCAAACGCTCATGTCGCTGCGTGATTGGGTTCGAAAGGGTCGTGAGCTGGGTGCAAGCGATTTGCATCTGGAATCCGAAACACCGTTGGTCGTGCGCGTGCGCGGTGATTTGCTGCCCGCCGGAGCCGTGGTTCCGGGCAGTGTGCTGAACCCAGCGGCTCGCGAGGTGCTGGGGACCGAGGGATGGAATGAGTTTCTGTCGCGCGGATCCGCCGACGTGTCGCGCACCATTGTCGGCGTTCGCTGCCGGATCAACATTTTCCAGACGGTCCGCGGCGTAGGCATGGCCATCCGTCTGCTCAGTCATTTTCAAAACAATCTTCGCGCCTGCAACCTTCATCCGGATCTGAAACGTCTGACGGACGCGACCACCGGCTTGGTGGTCGTATCGGGGCCTACCGGCAGCGGCAAGTCGACGACCCTGGCGGCGCTCATCGAGGAGATCAACTCCTCCGGCGCACGCAATATCATCGCTCTCGAGAGCCCGATCGAATACATATTTTCCAATCGGCGCTCCTTCATCAGACAGCGTGAAATTCCGACGCATTCACCGAGCTTCGAGCAGGCGCTGGTGGATGCGCTGCGTGAGAATCCCGATGTGCTCATCGTCGGTGAGATGCGAACCGCCGAAGTCATGCGCCTCACCTTGAGCGCAGCGGAAACCGGTCACCTGGTCATCGCGACCATGCACTCGGCCACTTGCGCCGAGGCACTGACGCGCATGTGCATGTCCTTTCCCGCCGACATTCAAGGCAGCATCCGCGCACAATTGGCCGACTGCTTCGTGGGCATCGTGTGTCAAAGGCTGGAATTTCTGAGCGAGTTTCGCCTGCGCGTGCCGGTTTGCGAGATCTTGCTGCCCAGCGCGGCCGCCAAGGGCACCATTCGCGGCGGCCAGTTCAGTCAGATTGCGAATGTTCTGCAGACCGGCGGTGATGTCGGCATGTGGAATTTCGAACGCTACCAGCGCTGGGTCGGGCAGAAAAGGGACTGGCATCACCCATCCGCGGCCGAGCCCCTGCCGCCGGAATCGAATCGAACAGCGGCACCAGCGCTCAAACGCCGCGAGTCGCCGCCGCCCAAGCCGCCCCCCAGCGCGAATAGCGGCGACTCGATCGAGATCCCGGTGGAGGAGGTGGATCTCGATGAACTCGCGCGGCGCATCGAGAAGCGCAATCTCTAGGCCGAATTTTTCCGCTACCATGCGCGCCATGCCGATACGTCGAAATGCCTTGATGTGCTTCCTGGTGGCCTTGGCGACGCAGCAGTGTCTTGCCGCGGATGCACCCTTGCTGTCGTTATCAATGGAGCATTTCCGTGATACCGCGACGGTGACCGACGATCCGATCGCCGGTATCACGACGGTCGCCACCGAGAAGGGGTATGTGGAACACCATGGACTGCTGGGCGCCGTCTGGAACGATGAGTATCTGACCGGAACCGTCGACCGGAAAACCAGCCGCCGCTCCTTCGATGTCATGGTCGAGATCACGTACCGGGGAGCACGGCGCACCTACGGCGATGCGAGGTTTCAGGGTGCGAATGGCCCGATCGTGGTACCGGCGGTGCTGTTGAAGACCAGCGCGGTCAATTGCCCGACGGGTGAATGCACCTACACTGATCTGGTGCGGTTTCCCGTCGAGGAGGGCATGTTGCGGGCCTTGGCGGCGCGGCCTGCCGCGGACACTCCGCAACTTTGGCGCTACACACTGGCCGCGAAGTCGCGCGGCGATTATTCGGGAGCCCTCTCCAGCGCCGAGATCGCAGGATTTCTCGCCAAATTCGACGAATATACGGGCTCTGCACCGCCGCCCTTGCGCCACCCCGCAGCTGCCAAGCCGGAGTTGGGAATCGGGGTGCTGCACGTCGAGGCATCGGAGCAGCTGCCGGCACGCAGCGGGGTGTTGGTAACGGCGGTCAGCCGCGGCTCCGCCGCCGACAAGGCCGGAATCATCGTCGGGGACATCGTGCATGAGATCGACGGCCGCCTCATCAATAGCGCGGCCGACATGCAGGCGGCGGTTTCCGCTGCCGCCGCAAATGCCGCCATCGCCATCAAGGTCTATCGGGGCACGACGGAGATGACGTTAAGCGCGGTACCATGAAGGTCGCGGGCTTACCGCAGCCCCACCCGCCGCTGCTCATTGAGCGGCTCGGCGGGCGGGCATCGCATGATCATTTCGCGTCGGCGTACATCTTCACCAGTCGGTAGAGGAAACTGCGCCCGTCCAACAGGGATTGCACACTCACATATTCGTTGAGTCCGTGGATGTGTCCCAGATCCGGAAGGGCGAATACGGGCTCTATGCCATAGGTGGGGATGCCGGTCGCGTTCAGGAACTCGCCATCGGTGGCGCCCGCCTGCAGTGTCGGTAGCACCGGTACGCCGGGAAAGAGTTCCGCCGTGAGTTTTTGCAGGGGCCCCATGATCCTCGGCGTCAACGGCGGAGGCGGGGAAGTCGGTCCGCGCGTTTCCAGGGTCGTGACTTTCACCTCGGGGTCGGAGACGATCTTCTCCAATTGAGTGCGTACCTCATCTGCGCTCACCCCGGGAAAAATGCGGCAATTGACGTTGGCGCGGGCGCGTTGCGGCAACGCGTTGGTGGCATGACCGGCGTCGAGCATGGTGGCCACGCAGGTGGTTCTCAATGTGGCGTTCCAACCGGGGTCCTTCGACGACACCAGCGCGATGGCCTCTGCATCGGCGGGATTCTTGACCAGCGCATTCATGGCATCCGCAACCGCCTTGTCGCCTCGCGCCGCCTGGATCTGGGCCATCCCGGAAAAATATGCTCGATTGCCGTCGGTGAACTGCGCTGGAAAGGCGTAGCCCTGTATCTTGAGCAAGGCGGCCGCCAACCGGTAGATGGCATTGTCTTTCACGGGGCGCGAGCTGTGGCCGCCCGGGTTCGTGACCTCGAGCCGAAAATTCTGCGGGAATTTTTCTCCCGCCTCGATTTCCAGCGCAACGCGGTGGCCTTGTGCATCGAGTTCGCCGAATGCACCTTCGTTCAGTGCAAACTCCGCGTCGATCAAATCGTGCCGGTTGGTGGCAAGCCACTGCGCACCGTTGAAGGCGCCCGCCGTCTCCTCACCGCACGTCAGCGCCAGCTTGATCGTACGACGCGGCCGATACTTTTCCTGATTGAAGCGCACCAAAGTATCGACCCAGATCGCCGCTTCCGCCTTGTCGTCGAAGGCGCCGCGCGCGTAGAAATTGCCGTTCTCCTCGACCAGCGTGAAGGGGTCGCGGGTCCAGTCCTCGCGCTTCGCCTCCACCACATCGATGTGAGCCAGCAGAAGGATCGCCTTGAGCTTGGGATCGCGGCCCGGGTAGATGGCCACCAGGCCGCCTTCCTTAGGATGTTCGGGCGCCGTGAAAATTTGCACCGCGGCGTCCGGCATGCCCGCAGCTTTGAGGCGCGCGGCCATGCGTTGTGCCGCCAGCGTGCAATCACCCACCGACAGGGAAGTGTTCGTCTCGACCAGTTCCCGGTAAAGATCGCGGAAAGCCGCTTCTCCGCTTTGCGGCTGCACGCGAGCCGGCGGGCTGAAGAGCGCCAAGGCAATGGCCGTGATCAAGCAAACTGTCCGCATGTACATCCCCTTGTTTCTTGTGTTGATGATATCAGACACATACCATTCGAAAATAATGAGGAGCGTGCACCGATGAAAACGACGGGCTTGGCGTGGGGTGTGCTCTCAACGGCCAACATTGCCATGAAGCGCGTGATCCCCGCGATCATGGGTGGCCGGCGCGGGCACCTGGCCGCCATTGCGTCGCGCGATCCCGGCCGCGCCGCCCAAGCTGCGGCCCGCTTTGGAGTGGCCCGCAGCTATGGAGACTACCAGGCACTGTTGGACGATCCGCTTATCGAAGCGATCTACAATCCGCTGCCGAATCACCTGCACGTCGAATGGACGGTAAAGGCCCTCCAGGCAGGCAAGCACGTTCTGTGCGAGAAACCGATCGCCTTGCACGCGGCGGATGCACACGCCATCGTTGCGGCGCGTGATCGCAGCGGCAAGCGCGTCATCGAAGCCTTCATGGTGCGCTGTCATCCGCAATGGCATCGAGTTCGAACGCTGGTGCGGTCCGGGCGGATCGGTGTGGTGCGCGCACTGCAGTCGGCCTTTGTGTTTTCGGTCCTCGACCGCAACAACGTGCGCAATCGCCCGGATATCGGTGGCGGCGCCTTGTACGACGTCGGCTGCTACCCGATAGTGACCGCGCGCTATGTGTTCGGCTGCGAGCCGGAACGCGCGATAGCCCTCGTGGATCGCGACCCTGACATGGGCATCGATCGCCTCACCAGCGGTCTCCTGGCATTTCCCGGCGGCGGCCAGCTGGCATTCTCGAGTTCCCTGCAGCTGGCGCCTTATCAGCGGGTGACCATCCTCGGGTCGGAGGGTCGAATCGAAATAGGCGTGCCCTTTACCCCGCAGGCGGACCATGCGTGCCGCATCGTCATCGATTCAGGCAAGAGCCTGGACGGCGGTTCAGCCGTGACCGAGGATTTTGCGCCCATCGACCAGTACGCCGCGCAATGCGATCTCGCGGCCGAAGTCTTTCTCGGTGAAGCTACGCAGGAATTTCCCATCGAGGACGCCATTGCCAACATGCGCGTGATCGACGCGCTATACCGGTCGGCTGCGTCAGGGCACTGGGAGGAGCCGTGAAAGCCGCGGCGGCGCCGCGCGGCCGCCGGCCTCCGATTTGGTTGATGGGGTTGACGAATGCGCTGTTTGGCATGTACGGCGGCGTACTGGTGATTTCGGTGCCGCAGCTGCTGAGCGCGCGTCATGTGTCCGAGGGCATCATATCGTCCATGACTGCCGCGATGATCTCACCCGGTTTTTGGACCTTTCTCGTCAGTCCCATCCTTGACGTGAGATTCAGCAGACGATGGTACTCGGTCGTGACGGCGTTGATTGCGGCGATCCTGCTGGCCTGCGCGCTGCTGAACCTCGAACATCCCGCGCTGGTGGAGGCACTGCTCGTCACCGGGTTTTTCTTCGCCAATCTCTATCAGAGCGCGCTGGGCGGCTGGCTGTCGAGCATCATCACGGCTGACGAGCGGCAGACGCTCAGCATCTGGGTAACCATCGGAAACATCAGCGGTGGCGGGTTCATGGCAATCGTCACCGGCGAGCTGGTGCAACGCTTGTCGGTTGTGGCAGCGGCGGCGGCGCTGGGTGCCGCGGTGCTGCTGCCGACGCTGGTTTTTCCGTGGATGCCGGCACCCGGTCCCGACCGGCGGCTGGCCCGCGAGAGTTTTCGACAGTTCTTCGGCGAGGTCCTGCAGGTCCTCAGGCGCCGCGAAGTGCTGATCGCCGTGGTGCTGTTCGTTGCTCCCGCGGCCACATTCTCCCTGGTCAATCTGCTCAGCGGCCTCGGCAGCGATTTCGCAGCGTCGAGTCATTTTGTGGGGCTGGTGGGCGGCGCAGGCGTGCTGGTTGCCGGCATAGCCGGCTGCCTGATTTTTGCGCCCATCGGCCATCTGTTGCCGCTGCGCTACTTGTACGTCGCGATAGGCGCCGTTGGATCGGTATTCACCCTCGGTTTGATTTTGCTACCGCGCACGCCTGTCACATTCGCCGTCGCGCTGATAGGCGAGAACGTCTTTCAGTCCGTTTCGATCACCGCCTCCACTGCGATCGCGTTCGAAACCATCGGGCGTAACAATCCGTTGGCTGCCACCATCTACTGCCTGCTGATTTCCGCATTCAATATCGCCAACACTTACATGCTCGTGGTGGACGGCTGGGGCTATGCGAGGCATGGGGTCGCAGGCAGCTACGGCGTGGATGCAGCGGTAAGTCTCGTCGCCTGCACAACTCTCACCGCATGGTTGTGGCTTTCGCGGCGACGGGAACCGGCGGGACTTGCCGGGGTCTAGTGTAAGCAGGATACCTACCAACTCTGTCTGTCAGGAGCGCAAATGGATACCCGGTACAGGGCCCGAATCTTGTCCCAAGTGACGCTGCTGGGGTTGTTCGCGGCGGCAACCGCCAATGCCGATGCCACACCGGGCATCTGGCAAAAGCATCAATATTCCTTTTTCTCCATGAGCTTTACCTCCACGTACTCGTGCGACGGTCTCGCCGACAAGCTCAAGGTTCTGCTGCTGGCTGCCGGGGCGCGTGCCGATGCCAAGGCAAATGGCATCTGTTCGCGGGACTTCGGCCGGCCGGATAAATTGGCGCAGGCGGAACTGACGTTCTACACGCTGGTCCCGGATACCGGCGGCAACGCCGGGGACGCCAAGGCTGCAGACGGCAAGGCCGGCGAGCACCAGCAAGCTGAAGGGCAATGGCGGCCGGTGACGCTCGCGGTGCGTTCACCTCGTGAACTCGCCTTGGGAGATTGCGAACTCGTCGATCAGTTCCGCGCGCAGGTGCTGCCGATGTTTGCGACACGCGATGTCAACAACCAGACAACGTGCGTTCCGCATCAAGAGTCCGGGTCCAACATCAACGTCAAATTCGAATCCTTCACCGCCATACCGACGCCGCCGCCGGCTCGAGCCGCCAACTGATCGGGCCTGACGGCTGATCGGGCGTGACGGCGGCTGTTGCGCTTGCCGTCAGGCGGAGTCTCAACGCGAGGCAACTTGACATATGCCGTCCGCATGGACGGCACGAGTTCCAGACTATAATCACATCTGTTATGATCTCGTGCGATACAATCTCACGAGTTAGCAGTGAACAAATTTCGCGAATTCGGTTTCATCATCAAGGAAGTGACGCGTCTCTACACGCGCCGCTACGAGGAGCGGGCGCGGGCATTGGGCTTGACGCTGCCGCAGTGCAAAGTACTGGTGTATCTGGCCAGGAACGAAGGAGTCAGCCAGGCGCAGCTATCGGAGTTGACGGAAGTCGAACCAATGAGCCTGGTCAGGATTCTCGATCACATGGAGGACGAGGGTCTGCTCGAGCGTCGCGCCTCACCGCTCGATAGGCGCGCGCGAAGTTTGTTCCTCAGGGCAAAGGCGAAGCCCCTCGAGGATTCCATCTGGGCGATATCCGACATCTCGCGAGGTGAGGCCTTCGCCGGGATACCGTCTGCCGACGCTGCCCGGTTCATGAGCGTTTTCGAGCAGATTCGCAAGAATCTGGCGGACTTGGAGCCGCTTCCCGCTGCATCCACCGTGGTGCCGATCACGGGGCGCCAGAGTCGCGTTCGCAGTGCACCCAACCCCAAGCGCCGGACGCGGCGCGGAGCGAACTCCTGATGGCCGCCGTGGCGCAAGCCGTGACGGCTCCTGCAAGTAAATTGCAGCGGCTCAGGTTCGGCCTGATGGTCGTGGTTCCGGCAGTGGTGATCATCGCCGGTCTCTGTATCTATTTTTTGGGCGGCAGATACGAGACCACCGACGATGCTTACACCCAGGCGGCCGCGGTTTCGGTGAGTTCCAACATCTCCGGGCGCGTGGTCGAAATCGACGTGCACGACAATCAATTCGTGAAGCGCGGGGCGACGCTGTTTCGGCTGGACGACAGGCCGTTGCGGATCTCCGTGAGCGAGGCGGCTGCGCGCCTCGCCAGCGCGAAGCTCAAGGTGGTGTCGCTGAAGTCGACCTATCGCCAGCGGCAGGCCGATCTGCGGGCCGCGGAGGAATCGATGGCGTACGAGCAGTCGGAATACGCCCGTCATGAGCGCCTGTTGAAGTCCGGCATCGTGTCGCGCGCCCAGTATGACCAAGCCTCGCACGCGCTCGATACCGCGCGCCAGCAAGTGGCCGGTGCCCGCCAACAGCTGGCGGCGGTCGCCGCGGAGCTGGCCGAGAATCCCGACATCGATCCCGATCGCCATCCGGATGTGCAGGAGGCGCAGGCCGCGCTCGACCGGGCAAATCTGAATCTCTCGTACACCGTGATCTTGGCGCCAAGCGACGGGGTGGTCACGAAGGTGGAAATGCTGCAGGTCGGCGACTATATCAATGCCGCGACGCCGCTGTTTTCCCTGGTTTCCAATCAGGACGTCTGGATAGAGGCCAACTTCAAGGAGGCGCAACTGGCCGGCATGCGCGTCGGACAGTCGGCCACGATCAAGATCGACCGCTATCCTGACAAGCACTTCACCGCCGTGGTCGCCAGCATGAGCCCGAGCACCGGCTCGCAGTTCTCGATGCTCCCGCCTGAGAATGCGTCGGGCAACTGGGTGAAAGTGGTGCAGCGCATTCCGGTGAGGCTGCACCTCGCCAACGCCGACCCGTCGATCTTTCTGCAGGCAGGCTTGAGCGCCGACGTCTCGGTCGATACTCATTCGTCTGCCGATTCAACGAGGGTGTCGGATCACTCGGCGTTGCTAGGCGCCACTTCGCAGTGAGCGCGCAGCCGGCGGCAGCGGAGCCGGGCGCGGCTCCGCCGATCACAGGTATCCGCAATCTGCTCATCACCGCCTCGGTGATGCTCGCGTCGGTGATGCAGGCGCTCGATACCACCATCGCCAACGTGGCGCTGCCGCACATTCAAGGTTCAATCGGAGCCACCCAGGACCAGATGGCGTGGGTTCTCACCTCGTACATCGTATCTGCGGCGGTGATGACGCCCTTGAGCGGCTGGTTGGCAGGCTACTTCGGCCGCAAGCGTGTTTTTCTCTACTCGGTGGTCGGCTTCACGGCGTCCTCTATGTTCTGCGGAGTCTCCGGATCGCTCGTTCAAATCGTGATTGCGCGAATTCTCCAGGGTGCATGCGGCGCCGCGCTCATACCGATGTCGCAAGCCGTGCTGCTCGACATCAATCCGCCCGAACGGCACGCGCGTGCCATGGCGGTTTGGGTGCTCGGTGTCGCCGTGGGCCCCATCATGGGGCCCGCACTGGGCGGTTGGCTCACGGAGAATTACAACTGGCGCTGGGTGTTCTACATCAACGTGCCGTTCGGAATACTGGCGTTCCTGGGCATCGCGAGCTTCATGTCCGAAACCCAGCTACGCAAGTCGCGGTTCGATTTTCTCGGTTTTTGCTCCTTGAGCGTCGCGGTTCTCGGCTTGCAGCTCACGCTCGACCGGGGTCAATTGAAGGACTGGTTCGGATCTCCCGAAATCTGGCTGGAGGCGAGCGCCGCAGCGGTCGGACTCTACATCTTTCTCACGCATCTGCTGACCACCTCCCGGCCGGCTTTCGTCAGCCCGGCCTTGTTCAAGGACCGGAACTTTCTGGCCGGCAACGTGTTGATATTCATCGTCGGTCTGGTGATGTTCGCCACGCTAGCGCTGCTGCCCGCGATGCTGCAGGATCTGTTCAACTATTCGGTGTTCACAACGGGGTTGGTCACCGCGCCGCGCGGTATCGGCACGTTCATCGCGATGTTCATCATGGGGCGCGTCGGCACGCGGTTCGATTTTCGCGTGATGCTGGTGTTGGGGTTTTCGCTCACCGCCGTCTCGCTTTGGCAAATGACGCACTTCAATCTGCAGATGGGCGAGGCGTCCGTCATCTGGAGCGGACTTTTCCAGGGTCTGGGGGTGGGTTTCGTGTATGTGCCGGTCGCTTCGGCGGCATTTGCGACGTTGGCGCCGGGTTTGCGTAACGAGGGCACCGCGTTTTTCAGCCTGATGCGCAACATCGGCAGCAGCATCGGTATTTCGATGGTCGAAACACTGTTGACGCGCAACACGCAAATTCTGCACGCGCGGCTCGCGGAACACGTCACGGCGTTCAATCCACTGACGCGGGACGAACTGCACGTTGCGGCGCCGAACGCGCATGCGCTTGCCGGCTTGGACGCCATGGTCACGCAACAGGCGCAGATGCTGGCCTACAACAATGATTTCAAACTCATGCTGGTTCTTACCTTCCTCACCATCCCACTGGTATTCGTCCTGCGAAAGAGGCGCGCGTCCGCTGAGGCGGCCGCGGTGCTCATAGAATGACGCACCGTCATTGGAAGCCATGCCTGGCGCTGTTGCCGGCCCTCGCCGGGTGCACGCTCGGTCCCAATTTTTCCCGGCCGGATCAGCCGCAGGATGCGCGCTTCACGGCGCCGGCAACGCCTGCGCCGGTTGCTGCGAGCACCGAAAAGTTGCGCCAGGAAATCGTGTATGGCCGGCAATTGCAGGACGACTGGTGGAGGGTTTTCCAAAGCGCCACGTTGAATCAGGTGGTGAACGATGCCGTCGCCGGCAACCGGACGCTGGCATCCATGACGGCGACGCTGCTGCAGTCCCAGGAATTGGCGGCGGCAGCGAGCGGCGCACTTTATCCCCAGGTGGGAATCACGGGCGGCGTCGGCCGCCAAAAATACGGGGCGCAATTCCTGGGCAGCTTCAAGGTGCCGCCGTTCACCTATTTCTCGGTGGGCTCGACGGTGAGCTATGCACTCGACTACGACGGACTGACGGCGCGCGGCATCGAACAGCGCTACGCGTTGGTGGACTACGCTCGCGAGCAAAAGGCCGCCGCGTATCTCACGGTCACCGGGCAGACGGTCATGCAAGCGATCAGCCTCGCCTCGGCGCGCGCGCAAATCTCGGTGCTGGAGGAATTGCTGGCTCAGGATCAACAGAATCTGAAGCTCGTTCAGAATGCGTTCGACGAGGGGTCGGTCGCGCGCATAGACCTGGTCAGCGCCCAGAGCCAGATTGCGAGCGACATGACCTTGTTCCCGCCGTTGCGCCAGGAAATGTCGCGGGCCAGGCACGCATTGAGCGTACTGATGGGAAAGACTCCTGCCGCCGGCAGCATTCCCGATATCGCTTTGAGCGATCTTCAGCTGCCGGCATCGATTCCCGTCAGCCTGCCGTCCGAACTGGCGCACCAGCGGCCCGACGTGCTTGCCGCGGAGGCGCAATTGCACGCGGCGACGGCGGCGCTGGGGATCGCGGAAGCGAACCTATATCCCAAGATACAGCTGAGCGCCACCTTGGGCCAGCAAACCCTCCACCCCGAGCAGATTTTCGACGGCTCGAGCAGCGCGTGGAGTTTGATCTCCGGATTGACGGCGCCGGTGTTCGACGGCGGCTCGCTGCGCGCGCAGAAGCGCGCCGCCGTCGATGCGCTGCGCGCGAGCGCCGCAGACTATCGACAGTCGGTGTTGGAGGCGTTCGGTCAGGTTGCCGATTTGCTGGACGCGCTCGAGCATGATGCCGAAGCACTCGACGCACAGATACAGGCACAACAAGCGGCGCGCAGCGCGCTGGATCTTGCCCGGGCCAGCTACGCGGAGGGTAACGCCGGCATACTTCAGGTGCTCGACGCGCAACGCGTGTATCAGCAATCCGGCTTGGGCTACGTGCAATCGCTGGCGCAGCGCTATCTTGATACCGCGCAGCTCATTCTGGCGCTGGGCGGGTCGCCACCCACGCGTACGGAATGAGAACGACGCCCATCGCTACCTGGCGCCTTGCTTCGACCGATCGTAGGTGCCAAGACCGGGCTTGAACGTCTTATCGTCGATGAATTGCCTGATGCCTTCCTTGCGCCCTTCGCTGTCGTGCGAATTGGCCGCCTCTTGAGCCTTGACGAGATAGTCCTCGGCGTTCTCGTAGGTCATTTCACCCACTCGCCGCATGGCATCCTTGGTTGCCTTGAGCGCGACCGGGTTCTTCGCGAGCAATACGCGTGCAACTTCCTCGACCCGCGTCCGCAGTTTGCCGAGAGGCAGCGATTCGTTGACCAAGCCCCACTCCGCGGCGGTGGCACCGCTGATGTTTTCGCCCATCATCGCGTGATACATGGCGCGACGGAACGGCAGCAACTCGCGCGCAATCTTCGTGGCGCCGCCGCCGGGCAGAATACCCCAGTTGATTTCGGAGAGCCCGAACTGCGCTTCATCGGCGGTGAAGGCGAGATCGCATGCGAACAGCGGACCGTAGCCGCCGCCGAAGCACCAACCATTGACCATCGCGATCGTCGGCTTTTGATACCAGCGCAAACGCCGCCACCAGCCGTAGGCCTCGCGCTGCGCAGCGCGCACGGCGCCAGGACCCTTCGCCTCAGTCTCGCGGAAATACTCCTTCAGGTCCATGCCGGCGGACCATGCGTCGCCCTCACCGGACAGCACCAACACACCCACGTCGTCGCGGAATTCGAGTTCCTCGAGAACCCGCATCATCTGGCGATTGAGCTTCGGGTTCATGCAATTGCGTTTTTCGGGCCGGTTGAATTTCACCCAGGCGATCCTGTCGGTCACCGTGCAGGCGACCGTGTCGGCTTCGGCGCGCTCAGGCTTGGCGGTGGTCTGGCTGTTCATTGATGATTGCTCCGGGGATTCAAATGGGAAAATGGCCGGGCTGGGTTTCGATGGTTATCCAGCGCAGTTCGGTGAATTGATCGATGCCGGCCTTGCCGCCGAAACGGCCGTAGCCGGATGCGCCGACACCGCCGAACGGCATTTGCGCCTCATCGTGCACGGTCGGACCATTGATGTGACAGATGCCTGAATGGATTTGCCTGGCGACGCGCAGGCCGCGCGCGGTGTCGCGCGTGAATACTGCTGCCGAGAGGCCATATTCGCTGTCGTTTGCGATGCGAATCGCATCGTCTTCGTCCTTGGCACGGATGATCCCGACTATGGGGCCGAAGCTCTCATCGCGGTATAGATTCATCGACGCGGTCACCCCGTCGACGACCGTCGCGGGCATGATGACGGAGCCGGCCTTTCCGCCGGCACAGACGCTGGCGCCTTTGGCCGTCGCATCGTCGATCAGGCTGTTGACGTGCTTGACCGTCCTCGCATCGACCACAGCACCCAGGGGCGTCTTTCCTTCCCGCGGATCGCCCGCCGTCATCGACCGTGCCTTCGCGGAGAACCGTTCGACGAATTCCGCCGCCACAGTCTCGACCACGATGATTCGCTCCGTCGACATGCAGATCTGTCCCTGGTTCATGAATGCGCCGAAGGCGGCCGCTTTGACCGCCTCATCGAGATCCGCATCCTGCAAGACGAGGAGCGGAGCCTTGCCGCCGAGTTCGAGCAGGCAAGGTTTCAAATGCTCGGCGGCACGTCTGGCGACGATCCGCCCCACGGCCGTCGAGCCCGTGAAGTTGATGCGCTTTACCGCCTTGTGATCGATCAAGGCCGACACGATTGCAGGTGCATCCTGGGGCGCATTCGTGACAATATTCACGACGCCATCCGGAAAGCCCGCCGCGGCGAATGCTTCGATGATGAGGGAGTGAGTGCGAGGACAGAGTTCCGAAGCCTTCAGGATGACAGCATTGCCGCAGGCCAAGGGAACCGCGATGGCGCGCACGCCGAGAATGATGGGGGCGTTCCACGGCGCGATGCCGAGAATCACGCCGACCGGCTCGCGCAGCGTCATTGCCAGGCACCCGGGCTTGTCCGAGGGAATGACCTCGCCGCCGATCTGTGTGGTCAGCGCCGCCGCCTCACGGATCATTCCCGAGGCGAGCATGAGATTGAACATGGCCCAGCCGGCCGTCGCGCCGATTTCCGCCATCATCGCCTGTACGAAATGCTCTTTGCGCTCCTCCAATGCCGCCGCCGCCTTCATCAGAACAGCGCGTCTCGCGTTTGGTCCGAGCGTCGACCAGTGGGCAAATCCCACGGCGGCGCGGTCGGCCACGGCGCTCGCCTCGGCGGGGCTCATGGCCGGTGCCTTGCTGGCCACTTCATTGGTAATCGGATTGATTCGTTCGAAATCCATGCCGTCCCCCTCGAAGCCTAGGTTCTGCTGCATATCCGCAGCGATCGCTATATAATATAGCAATCCATGGAAACTGCGCAATGATCGACCCCATGAAGGACTATCCCGGATACTTGCTGCGCCGCGCCTCGATGGTGGCGATGGCACGCCTGGCCAGGCGTTTGAAGCCACTGCATTTGAGTCCGACGGAAGCCACGGTGCTGACCGTCATCGATGCAAATCCAAACGTCAAACAAAGCGAGATAGGCCGTTTGCTGGATATCGCCAGCGCCAATATGGCGCCGCTGATATCGCGCCTGGCCAAGCGCGATCTCATCGACCGCCAACCGGTCGATGGACGCTCCCACGGATTGATGCTGTCGCGAGCCGGGCGCACCTTGACGGTACGGGTCAAGAGCATCCTCGAGGAACACGAGGCGCACCTCGTCGCGAAAATTCCCCCCACGCAGCGCCGCTCGTTTCTGGCCGCGCTGCGGGTGCTTCGAGAAGAGCAACCGGACTGAAGCGGCGCCGGCGGCATGCGAATAAGCCCGTACCGGTGCGACCGGCGGCCATTTGGCGCCCTCGCGACGTCGCAACTGATAAGCCCGTCGCGGATGTGGATAACCGACAGGAATACACTTTTCCGCCGAATCGACAGAGAATTTAGACTTTTTCACCACGGTTTATCCATTGCCCATTTACGCCCGCTTGGTATCGACTTTCAAGAACCGACCCTGGTTGATCGGCACGCTCGGCGGATTGGTCGCCTGGTTGACCGCCATCGCCGGTATCGGTGTGGTCGATGTCATCGTGCGCCAGGTGCTGGCCGAGGATCTGCGCGCCTACCTGGGCCATACGGCCGAGTTGACCGCGGCGCAAATCGACGCCGATTCGTTGTCCCAATTCACGAGCGCGGCCCAGGACGGCTCGGTTGCCTACAACCGGGCGACGCGCCCGTTGGCGATTCTCCTCGCGAATGACGCTGACATCCGTTTTGCCTATGTAGGTGTGACAGATGGCGAGAAAATGCACTTCATCCTCGATGGCACGCCGCTTGGCGCGCTGGATGCCGACGGCAAACCGCTGCACTCCCCGCCGATGGAGGAGGATACCCTCACGCCCGGAGAGCGCGAGATATCCCTCACGCACCGCCTGACCGTCGAACGCAGTCCCAGCAGCACCGGCTGGGGCATGGGCATCCGGGCACAGGCGCCCATCTACGCCCGGGACGGGCACATGGCGGCTTACGTGGGCATCACGATGAGTGCAGACATGTATCTGCAGCGCTTGCGGCGCGTCGATATTTCCGCAGGCATCGGCGTCGGCATCGCGGCGCTGCTGGCCTTGTTGAACGGGTTGGCGATCTGGCGTGTACAGCGTTCACGCCACGCGGCGATCGCCGCTGAAATGCTGGCGCGCGAGCGCCTCGACTGTGCACATCAACTGGCCAATCTCGGCACCTGGCACTGCGACCTGCTGTCCCGCCGTGGATCGATGTCGGACGGCCTGTGCCAGCTCATCGATAACACGAGCGACAGGATCGCACCGATCGATGCATATTTGAATGCCACGCATCCCGATGATCGTTTGATGGTCGAAAGTTTGATCGCCGAGGCCGCGCGAACTTCCAGTTCGCAGACGCTCGATCATCGTTTCGTCGCCGGCGGCGTGATTCGCTACGTGCGTGCCGCCGTGATGGCGAGGCGCATCGGCGCGGTCAACGAAATACATGGCATCGTGCTCGACCTCACCGATGTGAAGAGCAGCGCGCTCGAAACGATTCGTGCCAAGGAAGCCGCAGAATCGGCCAATCGCGCCAAGAGCGAGTTCCTGGCGAACATGAGCCATGAAATTCGAACCCCGCTCAATGGCGTCATCGGCATGACCGGGCTGCTGCTCGACACGAATTTGACGGCCGAACAGCGCGAATACGCCAAAATCGCCCAGTCGAGCGGTGAGACGCTGTTGTCCGTGCTCAACGATATCCTCGACTTTTCCAAAATCGAAGCCGGTCATCTCGACCTGGAGTCCATCGATTTCGAACTGCTGCCGGTGTTCGACCAGTCGGTCGAGGCCGTTGCGCTGCGCGCGGCGCAGAAGGGCTTGGACATCCTGGTCGAGCTGGACCCGGACATGCCGCATTGGGTGCAAGGCGATCCGCACCGCTTGCGGCAGATAGTGCTGAACCTGCTCAGCAATGCAGTGAAGTTCACCGACCGTGGAGAGATTCACGTCAGGGGTCACGCGGCACCGGTGAGCGACGGCATGGTGCGCTTGCGGGTCGACGTCAGCGATACCGGTGTCGGCATGAGCACCGAACAGCAATCGAGGTTGTTCACGCCCTTTGCACAGGCGGACTCCTCGACCACGCGACGCTTCGGCGGCACCGGGCTCGGACTCTCGATATGCCGGCGCTTGGTGGAGCTGATGGGTGGTCAAATCGGCGTGAGCAGCACGCCGGGTGCCGGCTCGACATTCTGGTTCGAGGTACAGGTGCCGAGCCTGGTGTCGCCCGAACCGCAGCAACCGGTCGATTTCACCGACGTCGACATCTTGCTGGTCGAGGATCATCCCATCAATCAACGCATCGTCGTCAAGCAACTCTCCTCCTTGGGTTGCCGCGTGACCGTGGCGGCGACCGCCACGGATGCGCTGGCGTCGTGGCGCAGCATGGTCGCCGCATCACGCACGCCCGACGTGGTGCTGCTCGACCACGATCTGCCGGATCACTCAGGCCGCTGGGTGGCAGAACACATTCGCATGACCCCGGCGGGCGCGAGCGCCACGCTCATTCTCATGACTTCGCTCGGCGGCGGAGCGCATGAAGCGGGTGAGAAGCTGCCGGTGGCCCGCCGCTTGACCAAGCCGGTGAAGCAATCGACGCTGATCAAGTGTTTGCGGGACGCCATCGAGCATGCCCGTACGCCCACCGTGCGTGTGCTGAAGCTCGACGTGTTCGAAGGTGCGCGCGTGCTGCTGGCTGAAGACAACGTCGTCAACCAAATGCTGGCGCGGCGTTTGTTGGAACGGCTGGGCGCCTCCGTGACCATCGCCGACACGGGTATGGCGGCGATTGAGCGCCTGTCGATCAGCGCGTTCAACGTCGTGCTGATGGATTGTCAGATGCCGGAGCTCGATGGTTACGAGGCCACCCGGCGCATCCGCAAGGGCGCGGCAGGCGAGTCGGCACGAACGGTGCCGATCATCGCGCTGACGGCCAACGCGCTCAGCGGCGATCGCGAACGCTGCCTGGAATCGGGGATGGACGACTACCTGGTCAAGCCCATCAATCCGGATGACCTGCGCGAGAAACTGGAGCGGGTGCTGAAGCCGGCGGCCGCCGCCGCGAACGGCGCTTAAGCGCGGCCCCTCGCTCATCGTGCTCGCTTCGTCATCATGCGTTAGCATGGCAAATGGACGTCGTCTTGTACCTCATCGCCGCCTGCCTGATCGCAGCGGGTGTATTCGCTTCTGTCATGCCTGCTCTGCCGGGCATCCCACTGGTATTCGGCGGCATTTGGATGATTTCCGCGGTGGATCACTATCATCATCTCGGCGTTGGCTGGCTCGTGGGTATTGCCTTGGTCGGCGTCCTCGGCTTGAGCCTGGATTTGCTGGCGGGGGCTTTGGGTGCCAAGCGTGTCGGTGCCAGCACACGCGCGGTTTGTGGCGCGGTGATCGGCACCTTGGTGGGATTGTTTTTTGGTTTGCCGGGTTTGCTGCTCGGTCCGTTCCTCGGGGCCGTGGCCGGCGAACTGTCGTCAGGGAGCAGCATCTTGCGCTCCACGCATATCGGCATCGGTACGTGGATCGGCATGCT
>Ga0116226_10001388_pt1 | contig 20979 bp, 17 predicted proteins | sample S1TSphfallax_FD_89692 | JGI IMG/M metagenome (GOLD analysis project Ga0116226, IMG submission 89692) | Host-associated microbial communities from peat moss isolated from Minnesota, USA - S1T2_Fa - Sphagnum fallax MG | ecosystem: Host-associated > Plants > Peat moss > Unclassified | place: USA... | reverse complement strand
GCTGATCACGCCGAACAATACGATCAACGCCAACATCGGCAACAACTCGCTGGTGATCACCGACTATGCCGACAACGTCAAGCGCATGGCCAAGATCATCGCCTCGCTCGATGGCCCATCCAGTGCTGACGTCGATATCGTGCCGATCAAGTATGCGATTGCCAGCGATGTAGCCACCATGATCAATCGCCTGTTGGAGTCAGGTGCTGGTGGCGCGCCGGATGCTGGCAAGACCTCATTGACTGCCGATCCACGCACCAACTCGGTGATGATCAAGGCTCCATCCGAAGCACGCGCCAATCTGGCGAAGTCGCTGATCGCGAAGCTTGACCAGCCGACCAAGGAACTCGGCAACGTGCACGTGGTGTACCTGAAGAATGCTGACGCTATCAAACTGGCGCAGACCTTGCGCGCAGTGGTGTCGTCGGATTCTTCGGCAACCAGTTCGTCGTCTGGGGCGAACAACGGCAATTCGCAATCGCAGCAGCAACAAACGCCGAGCGCGCCTAGCTCCCCAGGTTCCAGCTCCGGCACAGGTACTTCGGCGGCAAGCTCGATCCCGTCTACCACTGCAGGCCCTTCGACTTTGCCAACAGGTGGCCCTGCCGGTTTCATTCAGGCTGACCAGGCGACCAATACGCTGATCATCACTTGCAGCGAACCGGTATACCGTAACCTGCGTGCTGTCATCGACCAACTCGATGCGCGTCGTGCCGAGGTGTATATCGAGTCGTTGATCGTTGAGGTGTCCGATACGCTGGAATCTGAATTGGGCGTACAGTGGGCCGCCTTGTCGGGCAATGTCGATAGCGCATACCGTGTCGGTGGTGCGACAGCGTTCTCGTCCGGTGGTAATAATCTGTTCTCTTTGGCGGCGGCCAATGCTGGCGGCTCCTCCACAACGTCAACAACGGCGACCGGGCCGACATTGCCAGGTAATGGCTTGTCGGTTGGCGTATTCCGCCAGATCGCAGGGCAATTGACGCTCGGTTCGATTGCACATGCGGTCGCCAGCGACAACAAATCGAACATCCTGTCGATGCCGAACCTGATCACGCTGGATAACGAAGAAGCCACTGTGATCGTCGGCCAAAACGTGCCACTGATCTCCGGCCAATTCACGACTTCTGCTGGTGGTTCGTCCGGTGTGAATCCGTTCCAGACCGTGGACCGCAAGGACATCGGCATCAAGTTGCGCGTGCGACCACAGATTTCCGAAGGCGGTACGATCAAGATGGCGATCTATCAGGAATCGTCCAGTATCGATACAACATCCTCCAATAACCCGGCGGGCTTGATCACCAACCTGCGTGCGATTACTACCAACGTGCTGATCGACGACGGTCAGGTCATCGTACTCGGTGGCTTGATCCAGGACAGCGTTGGCGACAACAACGAGCAAGTACCTGGCTTGGGCGATATTCCTTTGCTGGGCAATCTGTTCAAGTACAAGACACGTAACCGTACCAAGACCAACCTGATGATCTTCCTGCGCCCATTGGTGATCCGTAGCGAAGAGCAGAGCGCACACGTGACCGCAGACCGTTACGACTACATGCGTACCGAACAGTCGAATTCGCAGCCAGCTCCGCACGCTATATTGCAGAACTATCCGGCACCGATCCTGCCGCCAGACGTCAACGGCAGAATTGGTGGTGGTGGTCTGGTACAGCCAGCGCCGACCAATAATGGTTCGCAGCAGGTACCGACTGATCTGCCAATGATCGACCTGACCAAGCCGAAGCAATAAGCCATGACTGAAGCCCGCCTGTTACCTTATACCTTTGCGCGTGACTTCACGTTGCTGGCGCGCCGCATCGAAGCGACCGAAGGTGAAGCAGTATCGCCGGTTGAAGTGTGGGTGTCGGACGCCACCAAGCCAACCGCGATTGCTGAAGTTGGCCGTCGCTATGGTCGCGTCAAACTGAAGACCATGTCGCGTGAAGAGTTGGAGCAGGCGATTGCCGCGGCCTATGCAGGTTCTGGTGGCGATGCGGCGCAGGTGGTCGATGAAGTAGAATCCGATCTCGACCTGGCCAAGCTGATGCTGGATATGCCAGCGATTGAAGACTTGCTGGAATCCGCCGACGATGCGCCGGTGATTCGCATGATCAATGCCTTGCTGACGCAAGCTCTGCGCGAAGAAGCATCCGATATCCACATCGAGCCGTTCGAGCAGATTTCCGTCGTGCGTTTCCGTATTGACGGTGCGTTGCGCGACATCGTGCGTCCGAAGAAGGCGATCCACGCATCGCTGATTTCGCGTATCAAGATCATGGCGCAATTGGACATCGCCGAAAAGCGCCTGCCGCAAGACGGTCGTATCACCTTGCGCGTCGGCGGCAAGCCGGTTGACGTGCGTGTCTCGACGCTGCCTACCGGCCATGGCGAACGCGCGGTGTTGCGTTTGCTGGATAAGGAAGCAGGCCGCCTCGACCTGAGGCATTTGGGTATGAGCAGCGACGTGATGGCGCAGTTCGACGACCTGATCGCGCAACCGCACGGTATCGTGTTGGTAACCGGGCCGACTGGTTCCGGTAAAACTACGACACTGTACGCGGCGCTGTCCCGCCTCAATTCCAGTGCCACCAACATCCTCACCGTCGAAGACCCAATCGAATACGAGCTGGCTGGCGTTGGCCAGACGCAGGTCAATGCACGTATCGAAATGACCTTCGCCAAAGCCTTACGTGCGATTTTGCGGCAAGACCCGGACGTAATCATGATCGGGGAAATCCGTGACCTGGAAACCGCGCAGATTGCGGTGCAGGCATCGCTGACCGGTCACTTGGTGCTGGCAACGCTGCACACCAACGATTCCGCTGCAGCTGTCACGCGTCTGCTGGATATGGGGATTGAGCCTTTCCTGTTGTCGTCGTCCCTGCTTGGCGTGGTGGCGCAACGTCTGGTGCGTAAATTGTGCGAGCACTGCAAGCGTCACGATGGTCAGCAATGGCAAGCCGTTGGATGCGAAAAATGCGGTCACACCGGTTATCACGGCCGCGTCGGTGTCTATGAATTGCTACGCACGACCGAGGCCATCAATGCCCAGATTCATAACCAGTCGTCGGAAGCAGAAATCCGTGCTGCTGCACAAGCTGATGGCATGCGGATCATGCGTGAAGACGGCGAACGCTGGCTGGAGCAAGGTGTCACCACCCAGGCAGAATTGCTTCGTGTGACCAAGGAAGGCACAAAATGACGGCCTCAAGCGCGATGCGGATAGGTTACTAAGCCATGCCAGCATTCCGTTACGAAGCCGTCGATACCAGCGGCTCAACAAAGAAGGGTGTGGTCAACGCCGACAGTCTGCGTGCAGCACGTGCTGACCTGCGCGCGCGCGATCTGGCGCCGATCACCGTTGAGCCAATCGCGACACAAGTCGATGAAAGTGGGCAGGCGAAAGCACGCGGTTTTGGCGACCGCCTTTCCACGGTCGAGCTGGCGTTGTTCACACGCCAGTTAGCCAGCCTGCTGGAAGCGAGCTTGCCGCTGGAGCAAGCGTTTTCCGCCCTGCTGGAACAGGCGGAGCGACCTTTCGTCCGTGATCTGATTGCGTCGATTCGCTCCGAGGTGATGGCCGGTTCATCGCTGTCGGATGCCTTGACGCTGCATCCGCGTGACTTTGCAGAAATCTACCGTGCGCTGGTTGCATCCGGCGAGCAGATTGGTCAGTTGGCGCGCGTGTTGTCGCGTCTGGCAGATTACATCGAACGCCGCAACGCGCTGGTGCAAAAGGTGAAGTTGGCGTTCACTTATCCCGCTATCGTCACCGTAGTTGCGTTTGCGATCGTGATCTTCCTGTTGACCTACGTAGTGCCGCAGATTGTCTCGGTGTTCGCCAATACCAAGCAGAAATTGCCGGTGCTGACGGTGATCATGCTGGCGATTTCCGACTTTGTGCGTGCCTATGGCTGGATCGTCGCCATCATCCTGGTCGTTGCGTACATCAGCTGGCGTACAGCGCTCAAGAATCCTGTCATCAAGCGCCGCTGGCATACGTGGCTGCTGACCGCTCCGCTGTATGGCAAGTTCGAGCGCAGCCTGAATACCTCGCGTTTTGCCAGTACGCTGGCGATTACCACTGGCTCCGGCGTGCCGATTCTGCGCGCATTGCAAACCAGCCGCGACACCTTGTCCAATGTCGCCATGCGCGAACAGGTCGAGGATGCCACCAACAGCGTGCGTGAAGGCGTAGGCTTGGCGCGCGCATTGTCGGCACACAAGCATTTTCCACCGATGCTGATCCACATGATACGCGCCGGGGAAGTGACCGGTGAGTTGCCTGCGATGCTTGACCGTGCTTCCAGCGCGCAAGAGCAAGACCTGGAACGTCGCGCGATGACGATTGCCGGATTGCTGGAGCCGCTCTTGATTCTGGCGATGGGCGTTGTTGTGTTATTGATCGTGTTGGCGGTGCTGATGCCGATCATTGAAATCAATCAGTTGGTGCATTGAAAGGGATGGAATGAAACGCTGGCCAGTCTTGTTGAGCTTTCTGTTGTTCGTTGGCCTGTGCGCGTCCATCACTTTCTGGGCGATGCAATTCATGAAGCCGGTGCCGCGCCCTGTCGCGCTGCCAAAGGCGAATACCAAAATTCAGATCGATCCAGAATCGGTCCTGGCGCTGTTCGGTGGACGTGCGGAGCCGGTTGCGACTGTCAGCAATTTCCAGTTGCGCGGTGTCGTTGTTGCCAAGCATGCTGACGAAAGCGTGGCGATCCTATCTACGGATAGCAAGCCAGCGGAAGCGATACGGGTCAATACCGAGGTGGCACCGGGTGTGACGGTAAAGGAAGTACATCAGCAATTCGTCTTGCTGTCCGAGGGTGGGGTTACCAAGAAAGTGGAATTGCCGGTCAATGCGGTACAACTGCATGTCGATACCCCGGTCAGTCCAGTCAATGCGCAGCCTGCGCCACCGCCACCGAATCTGCCGGTCAACATGCCAGTTGGCGCACCAAATTTGTCCAATGTACCGGCACCAGACGGTGGTGTTGCGCCGAGCATCCAGGATGGTGCGGGACAACCACCTGCGAATCCTGCACTACCTCGCCCACACCATGCGGGTGGACGCGCCAATTTCAACAATCCAGACGCTCACTGAGCGCAAATTCTGAAATGATTTGCCGCGCCGAGATGGCGCGGCATCTGCTACAAGTACCGCTTATTCCGCCAGCAGCTTTTCGATTTCCGGCAGTAATTCCTTCGGCGTGGTGGTCGGCGCGTAGCGCTTATATACGGTGCCATCCTTCTTCACCAAAAACTTCGTGAAGTTCCATTTGATGGCTTCGGTGCCGAGGATGCCTTTGCCTTCGGACTTCAGGAATTTATATAGCGGATGGGCGCCATCACCATTGACGTCAATCTTTTCAAACATCGGGAAGTTGACGCCGTAATTCTTTTGACAGAATGCACCAATTTCATCGGCACTACCCGGTTCCTGTGAGCCAAACTGGTTGCACGGGAAGCCCAGCACTTCCACGCCTTTGTCCTTGAATTGCTCATAGACCTGTTCCAAGCCTTCATACTGCGGCGTGAAGCCGCATTTGCTGGCGGTATTGACGATCAACAGCACCTTGCCGCGATATTGATCCAGATTGACCGGTTTGCCGACCAGACTATTGGCAGTGAATTCGTAAATGGTATTGGCCATGTTTATACAATCCCCAGATGTTCGGTGCCTTTGCTCAGATCACGGTTCTTCGCGTCTTTACTGCGCAGCTTGATCGCCAGACGCAGGTCGTTGACGGAGTCTGCATTGCGCAGGGCGTCTTCGTACGAAATCTTGTCCAATTCATAGAGGTCGAATAGCGCTTGGTCGAAAGTCTGCATGCCCAGCTCGCGTGACTTCTTCATGATTTCCTTGATCTCGTGCACGTCGCCCTTGAAGATCAGGTCGGCAATCAGCGGTGAATTCAGCATGATCTCGACCGCGACGCAGCGACCCTTGGTGTCGCGCAATGGAATCAGGCGTTGCGAAATCATCGCCTTCAAGTTCAGGGACAAGTCCATCAACAATTGTTGGCGGCGCTCTTCCGGGAAGAAGTTGATGATACGGTCGAGTGCTTGATTCGAGCTGTTCGCGTGCATCGTTGCCAGACACAAGTGACCGGTTTCGGCAAACGCAATCGCAAAGTCCATGGTCTCGCGGTCGCGGATTTCGCCGATCTGGATAACGTCTGGTGCCTGCCGTAAAGTGTTCTTCAGTGCGATACCCCAATCGGCGGTATCCGAGCCGATGTCACGCTGTGTGATGATGCAGTTGCGATGCGGATGGATGTATTCAACCGGGTCTTCAATCGTGATGATGTGACCATAGCTGTTTTCATTGCGGTGACCCACCATCGCCGCCAGCGTTGTTGATTTACCGGAGCCGGTCGCGCCAACCATGATCACCAGGCCGCGCTTGGTCATCGCCACATCTTTCAACTGCTGCGGCACACCCAGGTCTTCTATCTTCGGTATGGACGTGGTAATCGTCCGCAACACCAGTCCGACCTTACCTTGCTGGATGAAGGCCGACACACGGAAGCGTCCGAGATCGCTTGGGCTGATCGCGAAGTTACATTCCTTGGTCGCTTCGAATTCCGCCGACTGCTTGTCGTTCATGATCGCGCGCGCCAATTCGATCGTGTGCTGCGCTGTCAGCGGTTGATTCGATACTGGCGTCATCTTGCCGTCGATCTTGAACGCTGGTGGGAATTCCGCCGTGATGAACAAGTCGGAGCCGTTCTTGCTGACCATAAGGCGCAGCAGGTCGTACATGAATTTGGTTGCCTGATCGCGTTCCATGATGCTTCCTTAAAATTGTGGGGCTACCGCTTAGCCAGGGAAATTGTCTGGCGTCTTCGCGGCGCTACGTGCTGCTGCAGCAGAAATCACGTTGCGTCTTACCAAGTCGGTCAGTGTACCGTCCAGTGTCTGCATGCCGACATTGGCGCCAGTCTGGATTGCGGAATACATCTGCGCAATCTTCGCTTCACGGATCAGGTTACGGATCGCCGGTGTACCGATCATGATTTCATGCGCAGCGACGCGGCCTGAACCGTCCTTGGTCTTCAGCAGTGTTTGCGAAATCACGGCCTGCAGCGATTCGGACAACATCGCACGCACCATTTCCTTTTCATCGCCTGGGAACACGTCGATGATACGGTCAACCGTCTTGGCGGCAGACGATGTATGCAGTGTGCCGAACACCAAGTGACCGGTTTCCGCAGCAGACAGGGCCAGACGTATCGTTTCCAGGTCACGCAACTCACCGACCAGAATGACGTCCGGGTCTTCACGCAGGGCAGAGCGCAACGCCGCGCTAAACGAGTGGGTATGTGGGCCGACTTCACGTTGGTTGATCAGGCATTTCTTCGAATCATGCACGAATTCGATTGGGTCTTCGATGGTCAGGATGTGGGCGTACTCGTTTTCATTGACGTGGTTCACCATCGCCGCCAGCGTCGTCGATTTACCGGAACCGGTCGGGCCGGTCACCAGCACCAGGCCACGTGGTTTCAGCGACAGTTCTGCGAAAATGCGTGGGCAATTCAGTGTTTCCAAGCTGAGGATCTTCGATGGAATGGTACGCAATACCGCTGCTGCACCGCGATCCTGGTTGAACGCATTGACACGGAAACGTGCCAGACCCGGAATCGAGAACGAGAAGTCGCACTCCAGATTTTCCTCGTATGCCTTGCGCTGGCCGTCGTTCATGATGTCATAAATCATGCCATGCACATCCTTGTGCTCCAGCGGTGGCAGATTGATGCGGCGGACGTCGCCGTGAACCCGGATCATCGGAGGCAGACCTGAGGACAGATGCAAGTCCGATGCGTTATTCTTGACCGAAAATGCGAGGAGTTCGGAGATGTCCATTTATAATCCTTAAGCGCTAAAAAAGACCTGAGAGGCCGTAGCAAAATTACCGTCGCATCGTTACACCCGGCAACGTTCATTTTGCTACTACCTCTTGGGTATAGTGATACCCGAAAATTGTTTCGATTATGTCCTCAATCCTTGATAACTTGCAAGCCGTTCATGCGCAGATTCACTCTGCGGCACAGAGCGCAACACGCGATCCCGCAACCATCAGACTACTGGCAGTTTCCAAGACCTTTGGCGCGGATGCTGTGTTGGAAGCCGCACAGGCGGGCCAGCGCGCCTTTGGTGAAAATTACCTGCAGGAAGCGGTGGATAAAATTACAGCGTTGCGCGCATCCCACCCTGAATACTTGCTGGAATGGCATTTTATCGGCCCAATACAGAGCAACAAGACACGGCCCATTGCCGAACATTTCGATTGGGTACACTCGGTAGAGCGGGAAAAGATCGCGCATCGACTGTCCGAGCAACGGCCTCAACACTTACCACCACTCAATGTTTGCCTGCAAGTCAACGTTAGCGGCGAAGCAAGCAAGAGTGGCGTTGCGCCGGATCAAGTGCTGTCCTTGGCGCAAGCTGTTGCAGGAATGCCGCGTTTGAAATTGCGCGGCTTGATGGCGATTCCCGAACCAAGTACGGATTACGAACAACAACGTATGCCGCTAAGGCAAATGCGTGAATTGTTCGATACGTTATGCGCACAGGGAATGGAACTGGATACCCTGTCGATGGGGATGTCTTCAGACTTGCAGGCGGCAATCGTCGAAGGCGCTACCATCGTCAGGATCGGAACGGCAATTTTCGGAAAGCGGACATGAAACAAGACTTGAAAATCGGCTTCATCGGCGGCGGCAACATGGCGACTGCCTTGATCGGCGGCCTGGCTGGCAAATTGACGGCGGGTGCCAACATCCACGTAATCGACCCCAACGCCGATGCCTTGGCAAAACTGGCGCAGCAATTCGGTGTGAGTACATCCTCCCAGGTGGATGTGGCAATTGCGGCGGCGGATGTGATTGTGCTGGCAGTCAAGCCGCAGCAGATGAAGGAAGTCGCTGCGGCACTATTGCCACAACTGAAGTCGCAACTGGTGTTGTCGATTGCGGCGGGCATACGTGCTGCCGATTTGTCGCGCTGGCTGAGTGGGCATCAGGCGATTGTACGCAGCATGCCCAATACGCCAGCCCTGATCGGCAAAGGTATCACCGGCATGGTTGCGATGGCGGGTGTCACAACCGAGCAACGCGAGATTGCCGACGCGATCCTGCGTTCGGTCGGCGCAACGGTATGGCTTGACGACGAAGCCTTGATTGATCCTGTCACCGCCATCTCCGGCAGTGGCCCGGCTTACGTGTTTTATTTCATCGAAGCGATGCAACAGGCGGCGACGGAAATGGGGCTGACTGCCGAGCAAGGCACACAACTCGCCATCGCCACCTTCACCGGCGCATCGCAACTGGCTGCGCAGGCGACCGAGTCAGTGTCGGTGTTGCGCGAGCGCGTCACGTCAAAAGGTGGCACCACTTATGCAGCGTTGACCAGCATGGACGCCAGCGACGTCAAGCAAAGCATCGTGCGTGCATTGCATGCGGCGTCGCAGCGCGGCAAGGAATTGGGCGACGAGTTCGGACGTTGATCCGATCAAGCTAACGCGTAAGCCAGCGCGATCCCTGCGAACACTGCCGCACCCAGAAAATTATTGTGACGGAAGGCGGCGAAGCAGCGCATGCGGTCGCGTTCGCGTATCAGTGTGTAGTGATACAGCGCGCAGGCGCTGGCAACTGCCAGTCCGACGATGAACCAAGTGCGCAAACCATACTGGCAGCCGACTGCCAAGGTGATGCCGCCGCTGATTGCATAGCACAGCATCACCGCAGCAACGTCGAAGCGACCGAACGTGATTGCTGAGGTCTTGATGCCGATTTTCAAATCGTCGTCTCTATCGACCATCGCATACTCAGTGTCGTAAGCAATCGCCCAGAAAATATTCGCAACCAGCAGTATCCAGGCATCGGTCGGCACCGTGTTTTGCACGGCGGCATAGGCCATCGGAATGCCGAAGCCAAATGCAATACCGAGATATGCCTGTGGAATCGCAAAGAAGCGTTTGAAGTAAGGGTAGCTACCGGCAACGATGACGGCGACGACTGACAATTCCTTGGTCAGCGTGTTGAGCGGCAGTATCAGCGCAAATGAGATCAGCGACAACACAACGGCGACGGCAATGCCTTCCCACGATGCCAGCTTGCCGCTAGTCAGTGGTCGTTCGGCGGTGCGCTTCACGTGCTTGTCGAAATCGCGGTCGGCATAGTCGTTGATCGCGCAACCGGCGGAGCGCATCAGGGCCGTGCCTAATGTGAAGATCACTACATAACGCCAGTCGGGATGCCCCCCCGATGCCAGCCAGAGCGCCGATAATGTCGGCCACAACAACAACACGATGCCTATCGGCTTATCGAGCCGGGTCAGTTGGATGTACAGTCGAATACGGTTCATTGTTTTACGGCAGATCAGCCTTCAGATACGGGGGCATCGCCGAGCAGCGTCACGCCCGGTAATTCGCAAGCGAGTACGGCCTGGCGTACTGCCTCAATCGCCGCGCTACGCGTGAAGCTCTTGCGCCATGCGATGACGACCCGGCGCGACGGCACGGGATCGGCGAATGGAACATAGCGCAGCATGCCGTCTGTCGTCATCGTCGGCACCGATGCCCGTGGAAGCACGGTGATGCCGATGCCAGAGGCGACCATATGGCGTATCGTTTCCAGCGATGAGCCCTCGAAGGTGCGTGCGATGCCATCGCCTGTGGTCGAAAAGCGCGACATTTCCGGGCACACTTCCAGTACCTGATCGCGGAAGCAATGACCATTGCCCAGCAAGAGCATGGTTTCCGATTTCAAGTCCTTCGCATCGATGGTCTTGTGATCAGCCCATGCATGTTGCTTCGGTAGCGCGACGACGAAAGGTTCGTCATACAAAGGCTGTACCAGCAAGCCATGTTCAGGGAAGGGCAGTGCCATCACCGCTGCATCGAGTTCGCCCTGACGCAGCAATTCCAACAGACGTACGGTGAAATTTTCCTGCAGGATCAGCGGCATCTGCGGCACGCGCTCGATCATGTTCTTGACCAGTTGCGGTAGCAAGTAAGGTGCAATGGTATAGATGATGCCGAGGCGGAATGGTCCGATCAGCGGGTCTTTGTTTTGCTTGGCTATTTCCTTGATCGCTGCGGTCTGCTCCAGCACGCGCTCGGCCTGGGCGACGATTTGCGCACCCAGCGGCGTCGTCGAAATCTCCGTGCCGCCGCGCTCGAAGATGACCACACCCAATTCATCTTCCAGCTTCTTGATGGCGACTGATAAAGTTGGCTGTGCGACGAAGCATGCTTCAGCTGCATGGCCGAAATGTTTTTGGCGCGCAACGGCGACGATGTATTTTAATTCTGTTAGGGTCATGCTGGGCTTCCAGATAGCAGTATCTGAAGCGTATTTTACAGGGAATGCGACGTATGCTCGTTGCGAGTTACTTCAAAGCGAGGTGATGCATTCATCGGACATGTAACATGACAAACGTATGACAGAAATCGCGGCGCTCATAGTCAGGATCAACGCTTCAACATGTTTTCGACAGGATCAATTCCTTGACCACGGCCGCGTCCAGCGGCGTTGATGGCTGGTAGACCACCAGGTCGAGATTGGGACGTCCATCGACAGCAAATGCAGAATACTCCATGCCGATCAAGCCAGCAGTTGGATGATGTAAATACTTGGTGCCTTCGCCATGTGCATTAACATTGTTGTCGCGCCACATCGCATCGAATTCCGCGCTGGTCGCACATAGGTCGGCGACCAGTGCTTTGACCTCGGCGGTTGCACCCGCGCGTGCGACGTTGGCACGGAATGCGCCGACCACAAAGCGCGCAACGCTCTCCCAATTGGTTTGCGCGGCACGTACACGGGAATCGCAAAACATCATGCGCAAGATGTTGCGTTGATCCGGCGGCAGCTTGCTGTAATCAGTCAGAACTGCAGTTGCCGCGTGGTTCCAGGCGACAATGTCCCAGGTCGAATTCTTGATATAGGCCGGACTGTATTCAAAGGCATCGAGGACGCGTTGCAAACGTGGCGTCACTTCATCGACCTGCTTATAGCGCACCTCAGGCGGACGGCCTTGTGCCAACAGAAAGATATGCTCGCGTTCAACATCGGTCAGCATCAACGCACGGGCAATACGATCCAGCACGTCGGCAGAAGGTGCGCCGCCGCGCCCTTGCTCCAGCCATGTGTACCATGTCGCGCTGACATTCGCACGTTGCGCCACTTCCTCGCGCCGCAAGCCGGGCGTGCGCCTGCGTGTGGCAGGGATGCCGAAGTTGGCTGGATCGAGCTTGGCGCGCCTGTCCTTCAAATAAACGCCAAGCAAGTTTTCTTCTGTGGCAGACATGCTTATCCTGTTAGTCGATATACCTGTATAACGTCACTACTTTTCTTGACTCCCGTACAAGCAGACAATGAATCTGTCTTAATCAGAAGGAGTTCATCATGCGTGTATTTGTTACTGGCGCAACAGGCTTTGTCGGTTCTGCCATTGTAAAGGAATTGCTATCGGCGGGCCATCAGGTACTTGGACTGGCCCGTTCAGACGCCTCTGCCGCAGCCTTGGCGCAGACTGGTGCCGAAGTACATCGCGGTACATTGGAAGATTTGGATAGCCTACGCAGCGCGGCATCTACTTGCGATGGTGTGATCCATACAGCGTTCATCCATGATTTCAGCAATATCGCCGCGTCCGGTGTCGTCGATCTGCATGCCATCGAAGCAATGGGCGATGTACTGGTGGGCAGCAACAAGCCGTTGATTACAACCACTGGCGCAGCATTGGTAGCGCCAGGGTGCTTGACAACCGAAGATATGCATAGCGATCCCAATGCGCCCATCCGTCATCGCCATGCGTCGGACAAGGCGACGATTGCGTTGGCATCACGGGGCGTGCGTTCTGCATTAGTACGTCTGCCGCCGACGGTGCATGGCGACGGCGATCATGGCTTTGTGCCGATGTTGATCAACATCGCACGCGAAAAGGGTTCGTCGGCCTATCAAGGGGATGGCGAAAACCGTTGGCCTGCAGTGCATCGGCTCGATGCTGCTACCTTGTATCGTCTGGTGCTGGAGAAGGGCACTGCCGGTAAGAATTACCACGCAATTGCTGAGCAAGGCGTACCAACCCGAAAAATCGCGGAGATGATCGGTCAACGCCTGAATCTGCCTGTGGTGTCGAAGTCAGGTGCGCAATATGCAGAGCATTTCGGCTGGCTTGGCAATTTCTTCGCCATCGACTGCCCATGTTCCAGCGAGAAGACGAAGGCGGAGTTGGGATGGAAACCTTTGCATCGCGACCTCATTGACGATCTGGAACAAGGCACTTACTTCGATGTGTGATTAAACGTAAGTTCGTGCGCTGGCTAGACTTTCAAATAGTCTTCCCGCAAGCCCAGCCAGCGCGCCAGATGTGCTTCCACCGTCGCCGGGTCGTCGTGCAGTAGTTTATGCGCGGCTTCCCGTGCGCGTTCGACCAGCCATTGATCTGTCTCCAGATTCGCAAAGCGCAGCATCGCCTGCCCAGACTGGCGTGCGCCGAGAAATTCGCCGGGACCGCGTATCTGCAAATCCATGCGCGCAATCTCGAAGCCGTCAGTGGTTTCGCGCATCGTGTAAAGTCGTTGTTTCGCAGTCGGGCCGAGCGGGCCTTGATACAGCAGCAGGCAGACAGATGCTGCCGAACCACGTCCGACGCGCCCGCGTAATTGATGCAGCTGCGACAAACCGAAACGTTCCGCATGTTCGATGACCATCAGCGATGCATTCGGTACATCGACACCGACTTCGATCACGGTGGTCGCCACCAGCAGATGAATCTCTGCACGGGTAAATGCATCCATCACCAACTGCTTTTCTGCAGGCTTCATGCGCCCATGTACGAGGCCGACTTGCAAATCAGGCAGCGCTGCCTGCAGCATCGCGTGTGTATCGGTTGCGGTTTGCAGTTGTAGCGCTTCCGATTCTTCGATCAGTGGGCAGACCCAGTAAATCTGCCGCCCTTCCAGCGCTGCAGCATGCACACGCTCGATGACCTCATCACGCCTTTCCTGATCAACGACGCGTGTGACAATTGGTGTACGCCCCGGCGGCAATTCATCGATCACGGACACTTCCAGATCGGCGTAATAGGTCATCGCCAGCGTGCGCGGGATCGGCGTGGCCGACATCATCAATTGATGCGGCACAGTGCGTGGGATGTCGGCCCCTTCGGTATTCTCCAACCCCTTGTTGCGCAAAGCCAGCCGCTGGCCGACGCCGAAGCGATGCTGTTCATCGACCAGCACCAAGCCCAGCTTGGCGAATTGCACGTCATCCTGGATCACTGCATGCGTGCCGATGACCAGTTGTGCCTGACCGGATTCGATGCGTTGCTTGGCTTCGTTCTTTTCCTTCTTTTTCAGGCTGCCGGTCAGCCATGCGACGTTGACGCCCAATGGCTCCATCCACGCTGCGATCTTACGGAAGTGCTGATCGGCGAGAATTTCTGTCGGCGCCATCAATACAGCCTGATAACCGCTGTCGATAGCCTGCGCCGCCGCCATGGCAGCCACGACAGTCTTGCCACTGCCGACATCACCCTGCAACAGGCGCTGCATCGGATAATCTGCGCGCAGGTCGGCGCGTATCTCTTCCAGCACGCGTTGCTGCGCACCGGTCAACTGGAACGGCAATGCCGCCAGCAAATCCTGCGACAGCTTGCCTATGATCGGTAAGGGCGCTGCACCCTTCGCACGCCGCGCTACCTGTGCGCGTTTCAGCGACAACTGCTGTGCCAGCAGTTCATCGAATTTCATCCGTATCCATGCAGGATGCGAACGTTCTTCCAATGCGTTTTCATCGACATCGGGGGGCGGATTGTGCAGCAGCCGTACACATGCCTCGAAGACTGGCAATTTGAGTTCGCTGCGCAAGGCTTCTGGCAACGTATCGTTCCATTCAACCCGTGCCATCGCATCGGCAATCAGTTTGCGCAGGGCGGTTTGCGACAAGCCGTCACCGGCTGGATAGACCGGCGTCAGCGACATCGGCAACGGTGCGCCCTCTAGGATGACCTTGTAGGTCGGATGCACGATCTCGGCGCCGAAAAATCCATGTCGTATCTCGCCGCGCGCGCGTACACGTGTCCCCTCGGCCAGTTGCTTGGTTTGGCTGCCGTAGAAATTCAGAAAGCGCATCGTCAGCTGGCTGCTGTCGTCGCTAATCGTCACGACCAATTGTCGGCGCGGGCGGTACTGGATGTCGCAGGCCGTCACCACGCCTTCGACTTGCGCCATGCCATTCATCAATGATGCTTGCCGTATCGGCAATATTTGCGTTTCGTCTTCGTAACGCATAGGCAGGTGCAGCACCAAATCCATGTCCGAGCGCAGACCCAGCTTCAATAGCTTTTCCTTGATCTTGTCCTGACGCGAGCGCGGTGCAGGTGCTGCTTTGGCGATATTCTCGGATTTGCCCATTGCACAATTGTACTGTATAAATTCACAGTCTTGGCGCTATGCCAAGAAGATTGATGCTCTTTCGATCATAAATCGCTACTAAATTGCTGCTATTTGTAGCAGCTTATTCCGGGATACATGCCGGACGGCGTAAAATAACGGGTTTCCCACGTGCCTTGCTGACCGTCGCCTGTTATTGCGACGCTTGCTGTTTGTCCCATGTATTCACTTTCCGATTTCGATTTCGATTTGCCGCCCGAGCTGATCGCGCAAACACCACTGACCGAGCGCAGCGCATCGCGCCTGCTCCATGTCGATGGTATGCATCTGCATAATCGCGCCTTTGCCGATGTCATCGATCAATTGTCCGCTGGCGATCTGCTGGTGTTTAACGACACGCGTGTGTTGAAGGCGCGTTTTTTCGGCGTCAAGGAAACCGGTGGCAAGGTTGAGGTTTTGGTTGAGCGCGTGCTCGATACGCGTACCGTGCTGGCGCAGGTGCGTGCGTCAAAGTCACCGCCGCCAGGTACGAAAATCCGTCTGGCTGACAGTTTTGATGTCGTGGTTGGCGAGCGTGCAGGGGAGTTCTATACACTGACCTTCCCGGACGATGTGTTCGACCTGATCGAAACCTATGGCCGCCTGCCATTGCCGCCTTACATCGAACACGATGCCGATGCGTTCGACGAGACCCGTTATCAAACCGTGTACGCAAAAACGCCGGGTGCGGTTGCGGCGCCGACTGCCGGTCTGCATTTCGACCAAGCTTTGCTGGATAAGCTGTCCGCCAAAGGCGTGCGCTTTGCCTACGTGACGTTGCACGTCGGTGCAGGTACCTTCCAGCCAGTGCGTACTGAAAATCTCGCCGAGCACAAGATGCATAGCGAGTGGTACACGATCCCTGCTGAAACGGTCACTACTGTACAAGCCACACGTGCAGCAGGGCGCTCGGTGGTTGCAGTCGGCACCACCAGCATGCGTGCATTGGAGTCCGCTTCGCAAAGCGGCGAATTGCAAGCGGGTAGCAACGACACCAATCTGTTCATTACGCCGGGCTATAAGTTCAAGACGGTCAATCGCCTGATCACTAATTTCCATCTGCCGAAATCGACGCTGCTGATGCTGGTGTCCGCCTTCGCTGGATACGAAGAAATCCGCAATGCCTATGCGCATGCTATTGCCAACCGTTACCGCTTCTTCAGCTACGGCGATGCGATGTTGCTGACTAACGAAAATAATCCAAGCAAATGAAATACGAATTACTGAAAACCGATGGCAAGGCACGCCGTGGCCGTCTGACCTTGAATCATGGCGTGGTCGAAACGCCGATCTTCATGCCGGTTGGCACCTATGGTTCGGTGAAGGCGATGTCGCCGCTGGAGCTGAACGAGATCGATGCGCAAATCATCCTCGGCAATACCTTCCACCTGTGGTTGCGCCCGGGTACGGACATCCTCGACAAGTTCGGCGGCCTGCATCATTTCATGGGCTGGCAAAAGCCTATCCTGACCGACTCGGGCGGCTTCCAGGTGTTTTCGCTGGGTGCGATGCGCAAGATCAGCGAAGAGGGTGTCAAGTTCGCCTCGCCGATCAATGGCGACAAGCTGTTCCTGTCGCCGGAAATCTCGATGCAGATCCAGCGATCCTTGAATTCCGACATCGTGATGCAGTTCGACGAATGCACGCCATACGAGATTGACGGCCGTCCAGCGACGGAAGACGAAGCGGCGAAGTCGATGCGTATGTCGCTACGTTGGGCCAAGCGTTCCAAGAATGAGTTCGAGGGTGGGGAAAATCCAAATGCGCTGTTTGGCATTGTGCAAGGAGGCATGTTCGAGCATCTGCGCGATGAATCGCTGGCTGGCTTGCAGGACATCGATTTCCACGGTATCGCGATCGGCGGCTTGTCAGTCGGCGAGCCGAAGGAAGATATGATGCGTATCCTGGAGCACATCGGCCCACGCCTGCCCGCCGACAAGCCGCATTATCTGATGGGTGTCGGCACGCCAGAGGATTTGGTGGCTGGCGTCGCTAATGGCGTTGATATGTTCGATTGCGTGATGCCGACCCGCAATGCGCGTAACGGCTGGTTATTTACCCGCTTCGGCGACTTGAAGATCAAGAATGCGCGTTATAAAGATGACACGCAACCGCTGGATGAAACCTGCACTTGCTACGCCTGTCGCCATTTCTCCCGCGCATACTTGCATCATTTGCATCGTGCTGGTGAAATCCTCGGTGCGCGCTTGAACACGATACATAATTTGCATTATTACCTGCAGTTAATGCGCGAGATGCGTTCTGCCATCGATGCAGGGCAATTCCAGGCCTATGTCGTGCAATTCCAACGGGAACGCAGCCGTGGGGTTTAGCGATTTGCAGGCTTGCATCCTCTAATTTGCACCCAATATGCGCTGATACGCTTGAAATGCGCCGGGCGATGCTAAAATGCCCGGTTATTTATTTCTTACTAAAGTAGGAGCAGTCCGTGTTCATATCCAATGCCTATGCTGCCGATGCTGGCGGCCTTGAGTCCATATTCTCCCGCCCGGACTTCCTGATGATCATCCTGATGGTGGTCGCGATGTATTTCATCATGATCCGCCCACAGATGAAGCGCCAAAAGGAATTGAAGGCGATGATGGATGCGCTGACCAAGGGCGACGAAGTGGTCACCTCCGGCGGCATGCTGGGCAAGATCGTCAAGGTCAGTGATGCCTATGTCACGCTGGAAATCGGCAGCGGCACGGAAGTGGTCGTGCAACGTAGCGCCATCAACCTGTTGCTGCCGAAGGGCACCATCAAGGCGCTGTAATTCAGGTTCCAACTCTGTTCGACGCCAAGTCCCATTATTAGAAACCGCGCCGTACTTACCCTAAACGCTGAATCAATATGAATCGTTATCCACTTTGGAAATACCTGCTGATCGCCTTTGCTGTGGTGATTGGTGCGTTGTATACGGCACCGAACTTCTTCGGCGAAGCCCCGGCAATCCAGGTCACCAGCTCGAAAGCTACCGTCAAGGTAGAGTCGTCCATGTCGCAACGTATCGACGATATCCTGAAGAAGGGCGGCATCAAGGCTGACGTAGCTGAATTCGATCCAACCGGCACGCAAGGCGCGGTGCGCGTACGTTTTGCCGACAGCAATGCGCAGTTCGCTGCCAAGAGTTTGCTGGATAAGGAACTGAACCCGGATCAGAACGACGCCACCTACAACGTCACCTTCAATCTGTTGCCAAATACGCCGAACTGGCTGCGTGCGATTCATGCGCAACCGATGGCGCGTGGTCTCGACTTGCGCGGCGGTGTGCACTTCCTGATGCAGGTGGATACAGCGAGCTACATCAAGAAGCGTCTGCAAGGCCAAGAAAACAGCATGCGTAACATGCTGCATGAAAAGAGCATTCGTCACACCGGTATCACGCCAACAGCGGATGGCCTGGAAGTCGGTTTCCGCGATGAGGAAACCCGCTTGAAAGCGAAGGACGTGCTGTCTGCACAAATGTCGGATTTCACCTACGCGCTGGGCGGTACGCCAGATAACCTGAAGCTGATTGCGACCAATAATCCTGTCAAGCAAAAGGAAGCGATTGACGAAGCGGTGTCGCAAAATATCATCACACTGGGTAAGCGTATCAATGAGCTCGGCTTGACTGAGCCGGTGATCCAGCGCGAAGGTGCGGACCGCATTGTGGTTGAATTGCCGGGCGTGGTGGACGTTGCGCACGCGAAGGACATCATTGGCCGTACCGCGACACTGGAAATCCACATGGTCGATGAATCCGTGACACGTGGTGAAGAATTGTCGCAGCCAGTGCCTCCGGGTTCCCTGCTGTTCACCAGCGGCAAGGATACGCCAGTCGTATTGTATAAAGACCCTATCCTGACCGGTGACTACATCACCTCCGCAGACTACCGTCCAGACCAGCAAAGCGGTTTGCCGGACGTCAGTATCAGCCTCAATAGCGAAGGCGGTAGCAAGATGCGCGACGCCACACGCGGCAAGGTCGGCAAGCTGATGGCGATGGTGCTGTTTGAAAATCGAAACGGCAAGGAAACATCGGAAGTATTGGTGGTTGCACGTATCCAGAATGAACTGAGCTCCAGCTTCGTCATTACCGGCCAACCGACTGCACAAAGCGCAATCGACCTGGCTCTGTTGCTGCGCGCCGGTGCTCTGGCTGCGCCGATGGAAATCATCGCGGAAAGCACCGTTGGTCCGCAACTGGGCGCGGAAAACATCAAGAAGGGCTTCGACTCGACACTGTACGGTTTCGCAGCGATTGCCATCTTCATGATCGCTTACTACATGGTGTTCGGTTTCTTCAGTGTATTGGCACTGGCAATCAACTTGCTGTTGCTGGTTGGTTTGCTGTCCGGCATGCAGGCGACACTGACGCTGCCGGGTATGGCCGCTATTGCACTTGCACTCGGTATGGCGATTGACGCCAACGTGCTGATCAATGAACGTATCCGCGAAGAACTACGCGCAGGCAATACGCCACAAGCGGCGATCGCACAAGGTTTCGACCGTGCATGGGCGACGATTCTTGACTCCAACATCACGACCCTGATCGTCGGTCTGGCCTTGCTCAGTTTCGGTACCGGTGCGATCCGTGGGTTTGCGATTGTCCACTGCCTCGGTATTCTGACTTCGATCTTCTCGGCAGTGTTCGTGTCGCGTGGCGTGGTCAACCTGTGGTATGGCCGTAAGAAGAAGCTGACCAGCGTGAAAATCGGTCAAATCTGGAAACCGAAGGAAGGTTAAGCCCAGGCAAGGGCTCAGACTGGATTAGGTTCGATCAATAACGAATAACTGGATTTAACATGGAATTTTTCCGCATTAAAAAAGATATTCCGTTCATGAAGCACGCGCTGGTGTTCAATGTGATCTCTGCGGTTACATTCCTCGCTGCCGTGTTCTTCCTGTGGAAAAACAATTTGAATTACTCCATCGAGTTCACCGGCGGCACCAAGATGGAGGTGGCGTACAAGAAGCCCGCTGACAATGTCGCCATCCAGAAGATGCTGGCTGACATGGGCATCGAAGACGGTGTGGTGCAGCAGTTCGGCACGGCAGAGCATGCGCTGATCCGCTTGCCTGTGAAGGAAGGCAAGGACGGTGACGTCCTGGCGCGCTCAGTGTTTGCTGGTCTGTGCAAGGCTGAGTCCGGCACGATGGAGCAGGTCGCTGCGGACAGCAAGGCTCAGGTTTGCCACGACGCTGCCAAGAACGAACCGGTGGTGCTGCAAAGTGTTGACCAAGTCGGTTCGCAAGTCGGTAAGGAATTGTTCACTAACGGCTTGAAGGCTTTGCTCGCTGTGGTGGTGGGTGTGATCGCTTATCTGGCGATTCGCTTTGAGTTCAAGTTTGCGGTTGCTGCGATCATCGCGAACTTGCATGACGTGGTCATCATCCTCGGCTTCTTCGCATTCTTCCGCTGGGAATTCTCGTTGTCAGTGCTGGCAGGCGTACTGGCCGTGCTCGGTTACTCGGTCAACGAATCCGTGGTTATCTTCGACCGTATCCGTGAGAACTTCCGCAAGATGCGCAAGGCGACCGTGACT
>Ga0116226_10001387_pt1 | contig 20982 bp, 17 predicted proteins | sample S1TSphfallax_FD_89692 | JGI IMG/M metagenome (GOLD analysis project Ga0116226, IMG submission 89692) | Host-associated microbial communities from peat moss isolated from Minnesota, USA - S1T2_Fa - Sphagnum fallax MG | ecosystem: Host-associated > Plants > Peat moss > Unclassified | place: USA... | reverse complement strand
GTGGCCAGGCGGTTCACCCGCTTCCTCGGCCATCACACCATGTCCTTCGGGGCTGGCCCCAAGACGCCGTTCCTGGCCCTTCGCTTTTCCGGCGATCCCGTCGCCGCCCTCAAGCGCGTGCTACGGACCGGCAAATTCGCCGCCGTGCTGTATGTGAAGATCCAGAAGCAGATCGCGGCCTTGAGGGCCGGGGCGCCGTTCGATCTCGAGGCCTTCCTCGCCGAGGCGCCCCGCATAGGCGCCCGCGCCAAGTCCGACCGCGACGCGGCGGCCAGCGACAAGGAAGATGGGGAGGAAGATTACGAGGACCTGGAGGAGTGGGAGGACCTCAATGAGGTCGAGAACCTGGTCGAGCGCGAGTCCTTCGAGCGCTTCGATTTCCTGGATGGTCCCACGCGACAAAGCCAGGAAGATAAATACCAAGCCCTCCTCCGGGGCCCCTTGAAGGACGCCATCGCGGCGATCTGCAAGGACCTCGGCCTCAAGCCCGACTGGAGCCTTTGGACCGACAAGGGTTTCCCTCCGCCCGCCGGGGGCGGGGTCGAAGACTGGGTCGCCTTCTTTGCGCCCATGGCCCCCGCCGCGCCGCCGCCTATTCCGGATCGGATCTTGCCCGTCGCGCCGCCGCCGCCCCCCCCGGAGGATGAGGCCGCCTATAAAATCTGGCGACGAAGGTGGTGGCCAACTGATCGCCGCGAACGGCCGCCGCGGCCTTTCCGAACCGTGACACAGCCGCCGGATTGGCGCGGGTCACCCTGACGATCCGGGCGGCCGGTCGCGAACGCCCAATGTCTTTGGAAGCACCATCATAGCCGGCGCCCCGGGGGCGGCCCGGCGCGCCCTCGCGCGCCTTATCTTAAGGCTCAAGCCTCGATGCCGACCAGATGGCCGTCAGGGTCCCTAAGCATCAAGGTTCGAGCTGGCCGCGAACCCAACTCCGCGCGCGAGCCTGCCAGGATCAACCGCGTCGCCGCGATGTCTCCGAGGCTGGCGACGGGCCTGCGTTGATAGTCGCCCCGGTAACAGAGAAGTTCGATGTGCGGGCTCGGCGATCCCCGCGGTATCAGCGCCGTGACCGCCACATCGGCGTCCCGCACGCCGTCCAGCTGGTCCTGCTCGGGCCCACGATTGATCGACGCTGCGCCGACCGTCAGGCCCAGCGCCTCAAAGAAGGCAATGCTGCGCGCGGTGTCCGCCACGGAGATCGCCGAATGGTCGATCCGCGGCGCGTTGTCGCCGCTTGGAAAGCTGATCAGCTCCAGGGGGTGGCCATCGGGATCGCGAAACTTGAAGGCGACGACCCCGCCAGAGCTGGGCGGCAATCGCTCCGGTCCAGCCCGCGAGATCTGGGTCCAGCCCTGCGCCCGCCGAAGCCTCTCCAGGGCTGCGGCCATGTCGGCGGTGACCAGGGCCAGGTGCTGGAATCGCGCGCTCCAGGGCGGCAGACGCGTGGGGTAGGGGCGCGCGCCGGGGCCCGCGGGCGCAAGGTCCAGTCGGGTCGGCCCCAGATTCAGCGTCAGCGTCCCGCTCGTTCCAGCGCCCACCCTCGTGAAGCCGAGTCCCTCGACAAAGAACCGCGCCGACCTTTCGGGGTCGCGGCAGTTGAGCACGAACCGGGCGAGGCAAAGGCCTCCCGTCATGGCCAGGTCGCCCCGCGCGTATTGAGGAAGATTGCATAAAGGGCCTGAGAGGCGCCGATGAAGAGCCGGTTCCTGGCCGCGCCCCCGAAGCACAGATTGGCCACCCGCTGTGGGGTCAGGATCTTCCCCAGCAACTCCCCCTCCGGGCTGAGGCAGTGAACCCCATCCCCCGCGCTGGACCAGAGGTTCCCCTCCTCATCCGCCTTCAGGCCATCGCAATAGCCGGGCGAAATGGTGTGAAAGATTGCGCCGCCGGAGAGGGAGAGCCCATCGGAGGACACATCAAAGACGCGGATGTGCCGGCTCGGATCAGGGTCGCCCACCGCACCGGTCTCGGCGACATACAAACGGCGCTCATCGGGCGAAAAGGCCAGGCCATTGGGGCCTTCGAAATCGGTGGCCATCGTCCGGATATCGCCGCTGGATGGATCGAAGCGGTAGAGGGCGGGGGGTTGCTCCGAGGCCTGACGGCCGCCTTCATAGTCATTGGAAATCCCGTAGAGGGGATCGGTGAACCAGATCGATCCGTCAGACCTGACCACCAGATCATTGGGCGCGTTCAGCCGCTTGCCCCCGTGGTGCGCCACGAGACGGGTCACCGTGCCATCATGGTCGGTCCGGTAAAGACAACGGCCCTGGTGTGAGCAGGCGACGAGCCGTCCTTGGCGGTCGCGGGCCTGGCCATTGGCGTAGCCGCTGGGCGCGCGATAGACGCTCACCCCCAAATCCTCGATCCACCGCAGCGTGCGGTCGCGGGGCAGGTCCTGAAAGAGCAGGCACCCCGCGTCGCCCATCCAGACCAGGCCCTCGATCCATCGAAAGCCGCGCGCCAGCTCTTCCAGGGGCGCGTTGGCCAGAATGTAGCGCCTAAATCGCGGATCGTGGATTTCGACGCCGTCCATGGTCAGGCCATGCCGCCGCGTCCGATCTGGACCAGCATCAGGATCGCCGGCGCCTCGCCCACCGTACCGGAGAGATGACCCTGGCGATCTCCCTGGGCGCGGGTGTTCTGGTCCTCGCCGAACGACATCTCGCCAGGGCCCATCTCCACCCTCTGGCCGTCCATGGATTCCACGAACCAGCGACCTGAGAGGGGGATGATCCATTGGGGCTTGGGATTTTCGTGCCAGTCTCCGATCCACCCCACGGGCAGGATCGTGACCAAGACCGTCGCCTCGCCCTGGCTCTTGGCGCCCAACCATTGGGCCTGGGCCGGCGGACTGATGGAGGCGAGCTCGAACTCGGTCAGGAGGCGGCGCGTCTGGCGACTAACCCCCTCAGCGTCTGTCCATATGTGCCAATAAGGGGCGGTGGGTCTGTCCTTGGATGTCACGGCGCCGCGATCCTGCTGATCTCGTAGGGATGGGTGGAGGAGAGCGGGGCGGCAAAGAACGAATCGACCGATGCGGCCGTCACGCCGAAGGTGATCAGCAAGAACCCTCCGGCCAAAGCCACATTCTTCCAGAAATCCCAGAACAGGCCGCGCGCCTTGCCGTGGCTGTCGGTCCAGAAATCGCCAGGTCGCCAAAAGGGTTTCCAGAGAAGGGCGGTGACCAGGCAGTAGCCCGCGAGGATGAACGCCGCCGCCCGGTCGGCGAAGCCGGTGATGATGAGGCCGGACATGCCGATCTCCACGCCAAGGCCGAGCAGGATCAGCGCCACGGCGAACGCCTGCGACGGCGCGGCGCCTCTGGCCTGGGCCACCGCCCCCCTGAAGTTCAGGATCTTGTCCAAGGCGCTAAACGGCAGGAATAGCAGCACCAGCAGGAGCCGCACGACGAAGGCGATGGCGATGCTGAAACCCAAGGATGCCTACCCGCCCGTGGCGAAGCCGGGATAGAGGGTCATGCCGCCGTCCACGAAGAGGCTCGCCCCGGTCACATAGTCGGAGGCGTCGGAGGCCAGCCAGACCGCGGCCCGCGCGATGTCGTCCGGCTCGCCGATGCGCTTATAAGGCACCAGGGTCATGAGATCGGCATAGGCCTTCGGCGTATCCCAGGCCGACGTGTTGATCGGCGTGCGGATGGCGCCTGGCGCAATGCTGTTGACCCGGATGCGACGCGGGGCGACCTCCTGGGCGAGGCTGCGCATCAGCATCATGATCCCGCCCTTGGACGCGGCATAATTGGCATGGCCGGCCCAGGGAATCTCCTGGTGCACCGAGCTCATGCAGATGATCTTGCCCGTCGCCGTGGAGACCGCGGGGTCAGGGCCCCGGCGGTTAAACTCACGCACCGCCTCGCGGGTGCAGAGGAACTGTCCGGTGAGATTGACCCCGATCACCGCGTTCCACTGGTCGAGGGTCATCTGTTCATAGGGGGAATCGCGCTGCAGCCCGGCGTTGGAGACCACAATGTGCAGCGTGCCAAAGGCCTTCACCGCGGCCGCGAACATGGCCACGACATCCTCCTCGCGGCTCACATCCGCTTTCACGGTGATAGCGCGCCGTCCGAGTTTAGTAATCTCATGGGCCACATCATCGGCCGCGCCGGGATCGACGATATAGTTGATCACGACATCCGCGCCGGCCCGGGCCAGGCCCAGCGCCACCCCCTTGCCGATTCCGGAATTGGCGCCGGTGACCAGGGCGGGTTGGCCGAGAAGAACCTCTTCATAGGGGATGTCCGGGCGCCGCCCAGGTTGCTCCTCGGCGGGCGCCGCCGGGCCGTCTTGTATTACAGGGGACATATGTGCCGCCGATCAGGTGCGACGCCCCGGTGGCGCCCGACACCTAAACGCAGAGAAGCCCGATCAGTCCCCTAAAGCTCACGCCGCTTCGGCGGCAAATTGCAGCCTGGCCAGGTGAGCGTAAAGCCCGCCCCGGGCCATCAGCTCGGCGTGGGCGCCTTCCTCGACAACACGGCCGCCGTCCATGACCACGATGCGGTCAGCTTCCAGCACGGTGGCGAGGCGATGGGCGATGACCAGGGTGGTGCGCCCCCGCATGGCCTCGTGCAGCGCCTGTTGAACAAGGCGCTCGTTTTCGGCGTCGAGCGCGCTGGTGGCCTCATCCAGAAGCAGGATGGGCGCATGGCGGACGAGGGCCCGGGCGATGGCCAGACGCTGCTTCTGGCCCCCCGAAAGGGTCTTGGCGTGCTCGCCCACCAGGGTGTCGAAACCCTGGGGAAGAGCATCGATGAAGCCTGCCGCCTGGGCCGCTGTCGCCGCGTCCCGCACCTCCTTGAGCCCCGCGTTCGGCGCGCCAAACTGGATATTCTCCCGGGCCGAGCCGGAAAACAGCGGGGCGTCCTGCGCCACAAGGGCCAGGCGCGCGCGGACTTCCCGGGGATCCGCATCGCGCAGGTCCACGCCGTCTATCCGCACGCTCCCGGCGTCGGGGTCATAGAACCTGAGCAAAAGGCGCAGCACCGAGCTCTTGCCCGCGCCGGAGGGGCCCACCAGGGCGATGCGCTCGCCGGGACGGGCATGCAGGGAAAAGCCGTTGAGCGCCGGCGGCCCGGACCTGCCAGGATAGGAAAAGCGCACATTCTCAAATCGCACCTCGCCCCGGGCGGGTTTGGGCAGCGGTGTCGCCCGCTCGGGCGGGCGTATGGAGGCTCTGGCGTCGATCATTTCGGCGATGCGGGCGGCCGCGCCCGAGGCCTTCTGGATCTGGCCCCACACCTCGGAGAGATCCTTCACCGCATTGGCGGCAAAGAAGGCCAGGGCCAGAAGCTGAACCAGATGGCCGAAGGAGAGCGTCTGCTTCACCACCACGGCCACCGTGGATTCGAACAAGAGGCCGATCATGCCGCCGAAAATCAGGGTGATCATCAGGGCCGACAGCAGGCCGCGCGCCTTGATCTGAGCGCGGGACGCCTCGAAGGCCTCCTCCACCGAGGCGTTGAACCGGCCCGCCACGGCGTCTTCCTGGCCAAAGGCCTGGACGGTATCAATGGAGCCCAGTCCCTCGCCGGCATGGCCCACGGCCTCTGCGAACCTGTCCTGAGCGCGCAGGGAGAGACGCTGCAGCCGTCGGCTCATCAGAAAAAGCGGCGTGAGGAGGGCCGGAATCAGCAGCAGGACAACGCCCGTGAAGTTGGGGCTGACGATCAGCATCCAGCCAAGCGCGCCCACGAGGGTGACGAGATTGCGCAGGGCCACGGGGGCGACATTGCCCACAATGCTCTCCACCATCGTCATGTCGGTGGTCAGGCGTGAGAGCACCTCGCCCGTGCGAAGTTGGGTGAAATGGGTGAGATCCAGCCCGAGCACCCGGCGAAAGACCACCTTGCGCATATCGGCCACGACCCGCTCGCCGAGCTTATAGAGGAAATACATCCGAAGGCCGGTGCTGGCGGCCAGGACCAGGGCGATGGCCACCGCGGTGATGAAAAGCTGGATGAGGGGGCCCTCGCCGCGATCAGCGAAGTGGCCGTCGATGACCCGGCGCACCCCATCGGTCATGGCCAGGGCAGAGGCTGAGGAGATCAGCAGGAAGAGAATGCCCAGCACGGCATCCACGGGATGAGCGCGCACAAAGGGGAGGAGGCGCGTCAGAGGGCGCAGGTTGCCTTGCTTCTCCCGGCGCCAGGCGTCGGTGAGGAACTCTTCCTTCATCAAGGCCCCCAGACTGGGGCGATCCAGGCTGGGGCGGTCAGCCGCGGCGGGCGAGGTTTGTGTCATCGAAACCTTATAGGAGCCAAATTGTCGGTCCCAAATCCGCTGATGGACCCATGTCGCAAATAAGACAGCACGCTCGACGCGAGGCGCCAGTATCGACTATCAGGTCTTTCGGCCTTGTCGATGATGACGCGGCCCGGCGGCGCGTGACATCATGTCCATGGCCCCGGCCTCCCAAGAAGCTCTTCACCGGAACCCCCTGATCTTGACCCCAACACCGACCGCGCCCGGCCGCTCGCTTCGCAAGGGCGACTTTCTCACCCTCGCCGATGCGCTGGATTTCGCCGGTGACCAACCCACGGGCGTCAATATCCATTCCCTGCGCGGCGAACTGACCGAGGTCATTTCCTACGGCGCGCTGCGTGATCAGGCGCGGGCCCTGGCCGCCCGGATGCTGGCCGCCGGCCTGACTCCCGGGGACCGGGTCATGTTGGCCGCCGAAAGCGACGGTGATTTTCTGCGCGCCTTTTTCGCCTGCCAGTATGCGGGACTGGTCCCGGCGCCGGCCCCTCTGCCCGCGCCCCTGGGCGGCAAGAGCGCCTATGTCGAGCATATACGCCGCATGCTGATCTCCTCGGGCTCCCGCGCCGCCTTCGCCCCCGCGGCTCTGGGCGAATGGTTCGCCGAGGCCGCACAGGGCCTGACCCTGGCCGTGAGCGGCGCGATCGGGGATTTGCCTGATACGGAGTCCCGGGATCTGCCGGCGCCCGACCCGGGAGGTCTCTGTTACCTTCAGTTCTCTTCCGGAAGCACGCGGTTTCCCATGGGGGTCGCGGTCACTCAGAGCGCCCTGATGGCCAATATCTTCGCCATCGCGGGCCCTGGCCTTCAGGTGCGCGGCGATGACCGTACGGTGAGCTGGCTTCCTCTCTATCACGACATGGGCCTGGTGGGGATGCTGCTCTGCAGCGTGGGATTCCAGGTTTCGGTCGATCTTCTACCCACGGGCGCCTTTGTGCGACGGCCCAATCTCTGGCTGGACCTCATCTCCCAGCGTGGCGGCAGCATCTCCTATGCTCCCACTTTCGGTTTTGACCTGGCGACGCGACGTGCGGGCGTGGCGAGCGATCTCAATCTCTCGACATGGCGCGTGGCGGGCCTGGGCGGCGACATGATCCGGTCCGAGCCCTTGAGGGCTTTCGCCGCCGCATTCGCGCCCGCGGGTTTCGACCCCCGCGCCTTTACCGCCAGTTATGGCATGGCGGAGGCCACCCTGGCGCTCTCCCTGACGCCCGTGGGCCAGGGCCTGCGCACGGACGTCGCGGACATGGATCAGCTGGAGTCGGCCGGACGCGCCGCGGCGCCCGGTCCCGGTTGCGCGCGGCAGCGGGAGTTCGCCCTCTGTGGCGCGCCCCTGGCCGGCCACGCCATCGAGGTCCGCGACGCCCACGGTCAGGCTTTGGCTGAGCGGCGGGTGGGCCGGGTCTTCGCCAAGGGGCCCAGTCTCATGAAGGCCTATTTTGGCGCTCCGGAGGAAACATCCCAGGTGCTTTCGGCGGACGGTTGGCTGGATACGGGCGATCTTGGCTACCTCCTGGACTGTCAGATTGTCATCACGGGGCGGGCCAAGGATCTGATCATCATCAATGGCCGCAACGTCTGGCCGCAGGATCTGGAATGGACCGCGGAGCGGGAACTCGCCGGTCTTCGCTCTGGCGACGTGGCGGTGTTTTCGGTTCAGAGCGAGGCCGACGTCGAGCGCGTGGTCGCCCTGGTGCAATGCCGGGTCAGCGACCCGGCGGCGCGTAATGTCCTGGCCGGAGAGGTCACATCCCTCTTGCGGTCCCGCCATGGGCTGGAGGTCCAGGTCGTTCTTACCCCGCCCCACAGCTTGCCCCAGACCTCTTCGGGCAAACTCAGCCGCTCACGCGCGCGAACACTCTATCTGGCGGGCGCGTTCGACAGAGCCCAAGATCCCGTCCAGGCCTGAGCGGAGCCCGATGGCCGGCGGGGCAGGCGGGCGCTGGGTCGCTCTGACAGGCGCCACCGGTTTTCTCGGCCGTCGCCTGGCGCCGGCGCTTGCGGTGCGGGGATGGAAGGTGAGGGCGCTGGCCCGCGGCCCGGTCTCTGGTGACGATTGGGACGGGGCGGCGCCCGAGTGGGTGCACGGCGATCTGGCCGACGGCGAGGCCTTGGGCCGGCTTGTCGACGGCGCCGAAGTCACCATCCATGCCGCAGGCCTCATTAAGGCCAGGGACCGGGCCGCTTTCTTCGCCATCAATACCGAGAGCGCGGCCCGCGTGGCGCGCGCCGCCCAAGTCTCGCGTGCGTCTGGCCAGGTGATCCTCATTTCCAGCCTTGCCGCGCGCGAGCCCCAGCTCTCGGACTATGCGGCCAGCAAACGGGCCGGCGAGGAGGCCATGGGCGACATCTTGGCGGATCGGCTGACCATCCTGCGGCCCCCGGCTATTTACGGCCCGGGCGACCAGGCCACCCTCGGGCTCTTTCAGCTCGCCGCGTCCAGCCCGGTCCTTCCTGTTCCGGCGGCGCCGGCCGCCCGCCTGGCGCTGGCCTATGTGGATGACGTGGTGTCGGAAATCTGCGCCGCGGCCGAGGCGAGCGCGGGCGGCGCCCGTTACGCCATCGGCGGCGCGCGGCCTGGGGGCTATGGCTGGGGGGAAATCATGTCCGAGGCGGCTGGGGCCGTAGGCCGTGATCCGGTCCGCCTTCCTCTGCCCCTGGGGGTGATCAGCGCCGCGGGCACGGTGGCCGACATCGCCGCAAAGCTCTCGGGTCGGGCTATGATATTCGGCTCCGGAAAGGCGCGAGAGCTCGCGCATCCCGATTGGTCGGTGTCGGAGGCGGAATTGGCGCCATGGGCTTTGGCGGGAACCGCGACAGAACTTGGCGCCGGCTTCGCGCGCACCGTGTCCTGGTATCGCGCACACGGTTGGCTCTAGGTCTTTTCGCCGGGCCGAAACTCATTTTGTGACCCCGGATGACTTGCTTTGCGCGCCGCACCCGATCAAAAGCGCGCATCGCTTCAGGGGTTGGGCGCTTGTTCCATGGGTCGCATGGCGGACAGAAAACGCGGCGCGGTTGAAGCCGCCCGTTCAAACCTGCTAATATTTTGCCTGCTAGTGTTTTGATTGTTGTGCGCGTTTCACCCGTGCGATCGAGGGAAGGCCGGTAACGAATGCGGCAAAACACTCAATTGGCGGTGGTGGGCGGACGCGACGCCCCTGAATCAGGGGCCCCGAAACGAGACGCTGACGCCGGCCAATCCATGCGCAACGAAATATCCACAATATTCGAGGAAGTTCTCGGTCGGCCGGTCGTCATTGAGGACGATACCGACATTGTCGAGGACTTAGGCATGGACTCATTGGGGGTAATGAACTTCGTGATGGCCATCGAAGACTTTTATGACATTTCCATTCCGCTTGATCGGATCGCCCAGATCCGCACAGTCGCGGACCTGATCCACACGGTGGACGATCTTCGCAAAGGGTCAGCGGCATGAGCATTCTCGCCAAGCATGGCGCCTACAAGCAGGCCTATGATGTTCTGCGCGCCAGCGGTGTGGACCCGCTCAATGTGCGCTTTGACGCCGTGCTTTCGCCCACCGAGGGGGTGATCGGCGGGCGCAAGATGATCCTCCTGGGCACCAATAACTATCTGGGCCTGACCTTTGATCCTGAGTGCGTCGAGCGCGCCGTGGAGGCCACCCGCGGCCAGGGCACAGGGACGACCGGCTCACGCGTGGCCAATGGCACCTATGGCGGCCACAAGGAACTGGAAGGCGCCATCGCCAAGTTCTATGGCCGCAAGCACGCCATGGTCTTCAGCACCGGCTACCAGGCCAATCTGGGTGTGCTGTCCACCCTCGTCGGCCGGGGCGACCATCTGATGCTGGATGCTGACAGCCACGCCAGCATCTACGACGGCTCCCGCCTGGGCTATGCCGAGGTCATTCGCTTCCGCCACAACAACCCTGACGATCTCTACAAACGCCTGCGACGCCTGGAAGGCGTCCCCGGTGATCGTCTGATCGTCGTCGAGGGCATCTATTCCATGCTCGGCGACACCGCGCCGCTTCGCGAGATCGCCCAGGTCAAGCGCGAGACCGGCGCCTACCTACTTGTGGATGAAGCCCATTCCCTGGGCGTGCTTGGCGAAACCGGCAGGGGTCTGGCGGAGGCCGCGGGGGTCGAGGCCGATGTGGACTTCATCGTCGGCACCTTCTCCAAGAGCCTCGGCAGCGTCGGCGGCTTCTGTGTGTCCGACAGCGACGATTTCGACATCATGCGGATTATCAGCCGCCCCTATATGTTTACCGCGTCCCTGCCGCCCGGCGTCATGGCCTCGACCCTCGGGGCCCTGGAACAGCTCCAGGCGCAGCCGCACCTGCGGCATGACCTCATGCGCAATGCCTGCAGGCTCTATGACGGCCTGCGCTCCATGGGCTTCGAGACCGGTCCCGAACCCAATCCCATCGTCGCCGTGGCCATGCCCGATCAGGAAACCGCGGTGATGTTCTGGAAGATGCTTATCGAAGGCGGCGTCTATCTCAATCTGGCCTTGCCTCCGGCGACGCCGAGCAATGTGCGGCTTCTGCGCAGCAGCGTCAGCGCCGCCCACACCACAGCCCAGATCGATACAGCCCTTGATGTGTTCGCCGAAACGGGTCGAAGCCTTGGCTTCCTCACTTCCGGCCGGCGTCGCGCCGCGGGAGCGCTCTAACCGAGGTGGCATCCGTGGAGCTGGGCGCTCCGGCGACCTTCAGGCGCCGCTGGCGCCCTTCGATTCTCGACGGCTACATCCTGCGGATGATGGCGCTTCCGGCGCTGGGCGTTCTTGGCGTCACGCTCGTGGCGTTCCTGCTCGAACAGACTCTGCGCCTTATCGATCAGCTGGCCGCCAACGGCGCCCATATGGGCTATCTGGTGGGCCTAGTGAGCAACATGGTGCCCTATCAATTGGGCCTGGCCATGCCCGCGGCCTTCTTCGTCGCCATGTTTATCGTCATCGGGCGTCTGGACGAGGAGAGCCAGATCGACGCCTGCCTGGCGGGCGGCATCTCCTTCGAGCGCATCGTCGCGCCCCTGGTTGTCGCCGGGCTGGTCCTCGGCGTGCTCAGCCTTCTGCTCACCGGATATCTGCAGCCCTATAGCCGTTTCGGCTATCGGGCGGTGCTGAACGCCGCCACTCAGGCCGGCTGGACCGCGCGCCTCGATCCGCAGGTATTTATCAATGCCGGCTCGCAGTTCACCATCTCGGCGGACGAGGCCGACGCGACGGGACGAGAGCTTCGCGGTGTCTTTATCCGCCGCGAAGACGGCGCGGGCGAGCAGGTGGTGACCGCCAACCGCGGGGTCCTGGGCCTCTTGGCGGACAAGAAAACCACGGAGCTTCGCCTCGAAGGCGGCCTCATCCTCTCCCAGACCGGCAATGAGGCCCCCCGCCTGCTGCGGTTTGGCAACCTCACAGACAGGGAGATCGTCAAGGGCGGCGCGGCCTTGCGACCCCGGGGCGGCAATGAGCAGGAGCTGACCTTCCCCGAGCTGATCGATGAGGCCCAGCGGCCCGACGCCCTCATTCCCCGAAAGGTGCTTGAGGCGGAGCTCTGCGCGCGCATCGTCCGGTCTCTCGCGATCCCGCTGCTGCCCCTCATCGCCCTGCCGTTGGCCATGGCGTCGAAGCGGGGAAACCGGACAGCCGGCATGATCGTCGGCGCGGTGATTCTGGTGGCCTTTCACCATAGCGTCACGCTCTGCAAAAGCTTCGCCGATGAAGGGGCGATAAATCCCTTTGTGGGCATGGCGATCGTCTACCTTGCGATTACCGCCCTGGCGCTCTGGCTGTTTCTCTCAAGCCGCACCCGTCCGGGCGACACACCGATTTCCGCACTCCTGAGACGCATCGACGCCTTGCTGGAGAGGCGACCGAAGACCGCCGCCGTAACAGTGACCCCGCGCGGCGCGGTAAGCCTTTCGTCCTATCTGACTCGAATGATGGCTGCGCGCACGACCGCCGCGGCCATCGCCCTAATCGCCCTTCTCCAACTCATCGACCTGTTTGGTCAGACCAGCCAGATTCTGCAGCGCGGCGGCGTTCTGGCGATTTTTCGCTACACGCTCCTGCGCCTGCCGGCCCTTTTTCAGGAAGTCGCCCCCTTCGCGGTGCTGGCCGGGGCCGTGTTCACCTTCAGCCAACTGGCCCGCAACAGTGAGCTGGTGGTGATGCGCATCACCGGCATGTCCCTCTTCGCCATCTTTCGCCGGACCTTGCCCGTCGCCCTGGTCGTGGCCTTGCTGGACATGGCCGTCACCGACCAGGCTCTGCCGCGCGCGCAGCAGGCCCTCGCCACCTGGTGGAACGCCACGGCCCCTGGCGCCGCGCACGATCCTGGCGCGCCGCGCTGGTTCCGGATCGACCGCGACGTGGTGCTTGTCCATTCGGCCAGTCCCAATGGCGATAGGCTGAGCGGCGTCTCGATCTACGAACGTGACCCCCAAGGTGGGCTTGAGCGGCGCATCAAGGCCAAAACCGCGGTTTGGGATCATGGTCAGTGGGTGCTCCGCCAGGCCGCGATCACCGATGTTGGCCCCAAGCGCGCCACGGACATGAGCGTCGCCGCCATCGATTGGCGCACGAGCTTGCGGCCCGACGATGCCGCGCGCCTCTTCGCCACCTCCAACGATCTGGCGACGGGTTCGGAGATCACCTCGGGCGCCGCCTTGCGCTCCCTCTCCGGCAAGGGTCCCATCGACAAGCCGCCGAGTGAATTCAAGACCCGCCTGTTTCGCACCATCGCCGAGGGCATGGCGCCGATCATCATGCTGCTTCTGGCGCTTCCCACGGCGCTTGGCCACGCCCGCAGCAATCGCACGGGACCGATCATTTTTGGGCTGGGCTGCGGCCTGCTCTATCTCATCGCCGACGGAATCTTGACGGCCTTGGGTTCAAACGGCGTCCTGCCGCCGGGCATCGCCGCCTGGGGCGCGCCAATCGCCTTCGCCGCCGGCGCCGTCAGTCTTCTTCTTTACGCCGAGGGTTAGGGGCTTATGGCTGTCGAGATTATTCCGGTCACGAATAAGGCGGAGCTTGAGCGCTTCATCAGGCTTCCCATGCGGCTCATGGCCGATGATCCCCATTATATCGCGCCCCTGATGTTCGAGCGGCGCGAGGCGCTGTCGCCCAAGATCAATCCATTCTTCCAGCACGCCGACCACCAGTTCTTTCTGGCGCGCAAGAATGGTCGCGATGTGGGGAGGATCAGCGCCCAGATCGATCATCTGGCCCGCACCGACCCCGCCGCCCCGGCGGGCTATTTCGGCATGATCGCCGCCGAGGATGACCCAGAGGTCTTCACCGCCCTCTTCGCCGCCGCCGAGTCCTGGAATCGCGAGCGCGGCCGCGCCACGATCATGGGCCCCTTCAACCTCTCGATAAACGAAGAGGTGGGCCTATTGATCGACGGTTCCGACACCCCGCCCATGTTCTTGATGGGCCACGACAAGCCCTATGTGGCCCGCCGGATCGAGGAACAGGGATATGGCAAGGCCAAGGACCTCTACGCCTATATTTCCGAGACTTTCGTTTTCAACGAGCTGATCGAGAAGCGCCTCAAGCGACCGTTGCCGCAGGGAATGGTTCTGCGCCCGGCGCAAATGAACAAGCTTCAGGCGGAAGTTCGCATATTCACCGACATCCTCAACGACGCCTGGTCGGAGAACTGGGGCTCGGCCGCGATCACCGAAGCCGAGGCGAAATACCTCGGCGACTCGCTCGGCCTGATCCTGATCAAGAACTGGTTCTGGTTCATCGAGATCGATGGGGAACCGGCCGCCTTCATCGTCCTTCTGCCCAACGTCATGGACCTCATCCACGATTTGGGCGGCAAGCTCTTGCCCTTCGGCTGGGCCAAGCTGATCTGGCGACTCAAGTTCCGGCCGATCCGCAGCGCCCGGGTGCCGCTGATGGGCGTGCGCCGCAAATTCCATAAGGACCGCCGCGGCGCGCTGGCGCCCTTCGTCCTCATCGACGCCATCCGCAAGGCGTCGGTGCCTCAGGGCCTGGAACGGGCGGAGTATTCCTGGATTCTGGAAGACAACATGCCGATGCGGCACATCCTGGAGGGCCTGAACGCCCGTATCTACAAGACCTACCGCGTCTACGAAAAAGCGCTTTAGGGTTCCGTGACCAAAGCCAGCGCATCCGTCGAGGGCTTGATCGCGGGTCTCGCGGATGTCGGCTATATCGCCTCGCGGCGCATCGCCACGGCGCTCTATATGGCCCTGCACCTTCAGAAGCCGATCCTGGTGGAGGGCTCGGCCGGGGTGGGCAAAACCGAGCTCGCGGTCTGCGCCGCCGCCCTACTCGGCCTGCCGCTCATCCGCCTCCAGTGTTACGAGGGCCTCGATGAGTCCAAGGCGCTCTATGAGTGGAAGTACGGCAAGCAGCTTCTCTATACCCAGGTCCTGAAGGACCATATGGGCCGGGGCCTGGCCGAGGCGCCCGATATGGAAAGCGCCATGGCCGCTCTGCATGGCGCCGGCGATCTCTTCTTCTCTGAACCTTTCCTTGAGGCCCGGCCGCTCCTCGCCGCCCTGCGCGCGCCCGGCGGGGCGGTGCTGCTGATCGATGAGATCGACAAGAGCGATGAAGCCTTCGAGGCCTTCCTGCTGGAGACCCTGTCGGCCTACCAGGTCTCGATCCCCGAGATCGGCGTGATCAAGGCGATCATCCCGCCGGTTGTTTTCCTGACCTCCAATAATGTGCGGGACCTAGGTGACGCTTTGAAGCGTCGCTGCCTCCATCTGCACATCCCCTTGCCCGATCAGGCTCTGGAGGAGCGGATCGTGGCCGCGCGCGTGCCGGGCGTCGAAGCGGCCCTGCGCGCGCAGTTGGTCGCCTTTGTGCAGGCCGTGCGGGGGATGGATTTGCGCAAACTGCCGTCGATTTCCGAGACCGTGGATTGGGCCCGGGCGCTTATCCTGCTTCACGCCCGGGCTCTGGAGCCTCAGGTGGTCCGCGAAACCTTAAATGTGCTTCTGAAGTTCGAGGCCGACATCGCCGCTGTCGAGCCGCGGATCGGGGAGCTCATCTCCGGGCGGCCGTGAGCGACGTCGGGCGCCTCGATCCGCCGCCCATGCAGCACGCGCTGGAGGATTTCCTGCGCGCGCTTCGAGCCCATGAGATTGCCATATCGCCCGCCGAGGCCATGGACGCCCACCGCGCCGCCGCCCAGGTCGGCTTCACGGACCGTATCCTATTGCGCGACGCTCTCTGCGTGACGTTGGCCAAGTCCGCCGGGGATGTCGGCCGTTTCGAGGCCTGTTTCGACACCTTCTTCGCGAGGTCTACGGGAGGGCGGGGAGCAAGTCCACGAGAGGGCGCGGAGCTTTCGTCGGCCGGCGTCTTTGATCTTGAGGCCAGCCTGGAGGCCGGGGACGCCGCGGCCCTTGCGGAGGAGATGGAGGCCGCCGCCGCGCGGGTGGGCGCCTCCGACATCCGTTTGGCCAGCCAGCGCAGCCTGATGACGCGCCGGCTCCTCGACGACATGGGCCTGCGGACGCTGGATTCGCGGATTGCGGCGGACCGAGCGGCTGAGGATGCCGTCGCCCGGGCCCGGGCCGAGCGCCTGGCCCAGAGGCGGGAGGAGCTCTTCGATGAGGCCGGCGCTTTCGTAGCCCGCCAGGCCCGCCTGTTCGCCGGCGAGAGCGGCCGGCGCATGCGCGAGCAGATTCTCGGTCGCCAGAGACTGACCGCGTTGGAACCGGAGGATGTGGCCGCCATGTCCGCTCTGGTGCGGCGCATGGCCCGCCGGCTGGCGACGAAATACGCCCGAACCCGGCGCCGCGCCCGCAAGGGGCGGCTCGATCTGCGCCGCACCCTGCGCCGGGGTCTCGCCCATGGCGGAATTCCGTTCGAGATATTGTGGAAAAGCCGGAAGATCGAAAAGCCGAAGATCACTGTGCTCTGCGACGTCTCCCGCTCCGTAGCCTCGGCGGCGCAGTTCCTCCTGCTTTTTCTTCACAGCCTCAATGAGGCCGTCGAGAGCCTGGACGCCTATGCCTTTTCCGACCACGCGGTCTGCGTGAACGATCTGCTGAATGACGAGAGCGTCGATGACGCCACGGCTCTGATCCTGGATCGTGTGGGCTTCCGCTCCACCGACTATGGCCGCGCCCTGGCGGATGTGATGGCCCAAAATAGTGCGCATGGGGGGCGCGCCCGACTGGACCGGCGCACCACCGTCATCATCCTCGGCGACGGCCGAGCCAACCATGCCGAGCCTCGGCTCGACCTCATGCGCGCCATGTCCCAGCGGGCCCGGGCGGTGATCTGGCTCAATCCCGAGCCCGCGACCTTTTGGGGCCAGGGCGATTCGAAGATGGACGCCTATGCCCGCTTTTGCACGGTGGCCAAGACATGCAACTGTCTTGACGACCTTGAGCGGATCATTGCCGACGTGCTGCGAACCTATGTGAAGCCCTAAGGCCCGCTACCTCCACTTCGCTTCAAGGGTCACCAGAACTTCGCGGCCACCCTGGAAGGTGACGAAGCTCGTGGGTGTATTGCCCGTGGCCGAAGTTATCGCCCGATGGTCGAAGAGATTGAAGCCGGAGACCTTCATCTTGAAGTGGCCGAAGTCATAGGCGAGCGTCGCGTTGGTGGTGTTGTAAGAGCCGATTTCTTCCTCGGTGAGATTGTTCGGCAGGGCTGCGTTCAGGGCCGCGTCATAGGCGACCTGGTCGCCGACTTCCTTGAACGTGAGGCCCGCCTGCCACTTTTCGTAGCCGTAGATCACGCCAAAGGCGTCGGTCCACTTTGGCGCATTCAACTCGGTCAGATCGCTTGAGCGGTTCTTGGCGGTGTTGATCGAGCCATTGGCGAACACCGAAAAGCCCAGCGGCAGGGCATAGGTGATTTCGCCTTCCACACCCGAATAATCCGCCGTGCCGATGTTACAGTAGGCGCCGTCGGTATTCACGCCTGGGCAGGCGGCCTCAAGATTGCTGCCGTGAATGAAATAGACATCGCCGTCCGCGGCCAAGCGGCCCCGGCTGAAGACGGTTCCGACCTGATAGTTCGTCGTGGCCGCGGGCTTCAGGTTCTGCAGGCTCAGGGCGTCTGAGTAGAGATACGACAAGGAGGGGATAAGGAAGCCTGTGGCGTACTGGGCATAAACCGACCAGTAGGGGACAATCTTGTAGTTGATTGTGAAGAAATAGAGCGGACTGTTGTAATTGTTGCTCCCGGAGACGTAGCCCCGCGCCACGGGTCCGGAGACGCTGTTCTCGATGCCCGTGACCGTGCGGCGGAAGTCCACATACTTGATCCCGGGCGTGATGCTGAGGTTATCGGTCGGGTTGATCACGAAATCGGCGAAGAGCTGATACTGTATCCAGCTCGAATTTTCCGCCGTCTTGACGTTGGTGTTGTTGCCCTCGAATTCCGGGCCCGTGACCTGCGAGTAGCGGTAATCGCCCAGCCCATTGGTCAGGTCATAGATGATGTTGTGCCGGTCGGTCTCAGAGCCCTCCAAGAGCGCGCCCGCCTTGATGGCGCCTGACCACGAGTTCCAGTTCCAGTCATCGTTCACGCGCAGGATATCGCCATAGACGCGATAGCGATTGCCCTTGTTGTAGCCATCGATATCCGTCTTGGGATAGGCTTTATCCTTCGTAGGATCATCGTTCGGGCCCGTCAGCAGGCCGGCGTTATTGTTGTCTGAAATGGTCTTGTTGCTGTAGAAATAGGTGTAGAACTGATCGTCCAGCGTGAACCCGTGCCCGAGGTCATTTCGGTAATCGATATATTCGAAATCGGTGTTCTTCTTGATCTCGTTGTCGCTGTAATAAAGAGGGTTGGTCGGATTGTTCGAGAGCGAGAAATTTTTTCCATAGGCCAGGACCTGCTGGATAGACTCACCGCTATTATCGTCGGCCTGAAAATATTTCGTATATTCGTCGGTGAAAAAGAAGGTCAGGCTCGAGTGATCGTTGATCGGCTGAACGATCTTGACCAGGGCGTTGTAAGCCAGGGCCGACGAATAGGAGAGCTCGGTGTCTGACGAGCGATAGTCAAAAACGGCCAGCACCTTTGTCCCACCCGTTTGGGGGATGGCGCCGGACTGGAGCGTGGTCACGGTGTCAAAGGTGTTCCATGTGCCATAGGTCAGCTTCTCATCCGCATTGGCGGTGTCGCTGACGGTGGGTGAAAAGAGGTGAACGGCGCCGCCGTAATTGGCTTGGCCGAGGTCTCCCGCCGCGCCTGGGCCGCGATCAATGACCGCCGCGCCAATGGTCGATGTTGGAAAATAGTCGGAGGGGTGGTGCGTCGGATCGTTCGTGTCGCCGAAAGCGATCCCGTCATAGGTGATGTTGAACTGACCATCCTGGAATCCGCGCAGAGTGATCTTGTTAGTGTTGCTAAATCCCCCATTGCTGGAGATGCCGGCGACGCTCGGAGAGATCTGCAGAACGGTCGTGTAGTCGCCGGTCTCCTGGGTAAAAGTGTGGATGAAGGCGCCGCTAATGATCGACTGTGGCTCTGTCTCGTTGAGGTTGGCTTTCACGGGCGCCACCTGAGACGCGAGGCTCTGACGCGTCGTCGTGACGATTAGCTCCTCCACGCTTGTCGCCCCCGAATCGTTACCGGCAACGGTGGTGGGGGGCGCGGCTGGCGCCGCGGCGTCAGCGGCGAACGCCCCCCCGGCAAGCATGACCGCCAGCACGGCAGGGGAAGCGGCCAGAAGGCCACGATTGAAGTTGGACATGGTAGGCAACCCCGCGCTTTGGCGCCCTCGCCTGGCGGCGGGCGCTTTTCCGAATAAGCAGGGGTATGGCCCGGTTTCTTGAACCCTCTGTGAAGCTATGACGATGGTTTTGTGACAACTTAGCCGCGCGGGTCACGCCCATGGCGGCGCAAGGCTGGGCTTGCTAAACCCAGTCCCAGAGGGGCGTGGTCGTGAATATCGGGAGACTGTGATGACGACCCTGCGCGACGCGCTATTGGATTTGATCGCCGCCGAAGCGTTGATTGATCGGGCCAAGCTGGCGCCCTCGGCCACCCTCGCCGATCTTGGCCTCGACTCCGTAGGGGTGGTCAGCATCGTCTTCGCCGTCGAGGACAAATACGGCGTGGAGATTCCCGAGGACGCCTTCAATGACGCGCCGGACCTGGACGGCTTCCTCGGCCGCATCGAGGCGATCATCCAGACGCGTGAGGCCGCCTGACAGTTAAGATGACCAGGGACACGCGGCGGATCGTCGTCACGGGCGTGGGCGCCGTGAGCGCCCTGGGGCACGGCGTGGCGGCGAACTGGACCGCGGCGCGGGAGGGGAGGGGCGCGATCGCGCCTCACGATTTTGATCCCGGACCCAATGGCCCCGCCGCTCACACAACGCCCGCGGCCTTGATCGCAGGGGATCTTGTCGGTCCGCTGGAGGCCGCGCTTGGCCGCAAGATTGGCGCCTCGCTCGACCCCTTCGCCCTCTTGGCCCTGGCCCCGGCTCATGAGGCGCTCGCACAGGCTGGTCTGATCGGACACCCTGACTTGGAGCACCGCACGGCCCTGGTGCTTGGCCACGGCTTCGCCGGAATCCACACCCTGGAAGCGAGCTACGAGCGCTTCTACGGCCAGAAGGCGGCCCGTTTGCACCCGCTCACCGTGCCCAAGGTCATGGTCAGCGCCCCGGTGAGCGCGGTGGCCATGGAGTTCAAGATCAGGGGCCCCGTCTTTGCGGTCTCCAGCGCCTGCGCCTCCTCCGCACATGCCATCGCCCAGGGCGCCGGTTTCATCGCCTCTGGGGCCTGCGACATTGCGGTGGTGGGCGGGAGCGAAGCCATCGCAACGCCGGGCTGTTTGCGCGGCTGGGAGGGGCTGGGCGCCATCACCGCCTCGACCTGCCGACCCTTCTCAGCTGGCCGTGACGGCATGGCCATCGGCGAGGGCGGAGCCATCATGGTTCTGGAAGCTCTGGACCATGCGCAGGCGCGGGGGGCGACGATCCGCGCCGAATATGGCGGCGCGGGCCTCTCCTCCGACGCCTTCCACTGGACCCAGCCCAGCCTGGACGGTCCGGTGAGCGCCATGCGCGCGGCCCTTGCGGCGACCGCTCTCGCGCCCGACGCCACCGTGCTGATATCCGCCCACGGGACCGGCACGCCCCTCAACGACAAGAACGAGGCCGCGGCCATCCGAGCAGTCTTCGGAGACCGCGCCAAGGATCACCCGGTCATCGCCACCAAAAGCGCCCACGGCCACGTCATCGGCGCTGCCGCGGCGCTTCAAGGCGTGATTGGTCTGATGGCTCTTACCGAACGTATCGCCCCGCCGATCCTGGGCTGGCAGGGCGCAGATCCGGAGTGTGATTTAAACCTCGTCCTAAATCCCGGCCAGCCCATCGCCGCCGAGGCCCTATTGCTGAATGCTTTCGCGTTCGGCGGCCTAAATACGGCGCTGGTATTCCGGCGGTGGGGGTGAGGAATGGCCCGAGCCGCAGATCGCCGCTTGGACGGTCAGCTCGCCGCCGCCAGCCTCCGATGCGCGGGCTCTCGCATGGTTAAAGAGGCGACCAGCCCAACCGCCGTGGCGGCGATCGTGTACCAAGCGACGGACAGGGGGTCGTGGGTAAGCTCCACCAGGGAGGCGATCACCGGCTGGGTGGTGCCGCCGAAGACCGCCACCGCGACGGCATAGACCATGCCCATGCCCATGACCCGCACCTCCTTGCGCAGAGACTCGGCGATGGCGACGAAGACGGCG
>Ga0116226_10001386_pt1 | contig 20998 bp, 15 predicted proteins | sample S1TSphfallax_FD_89692 | JGI IMG/M metagenome (GOLD analysis project Ga0116226, IMG submission 89692) | Host-associated microbial communities from peat moss isolated from Minnesota, USA - S1T2_Fa - Sphagnum fallax MG | ecosystem: Host-associated > Plants > Peat moss > Unclassified | place: USA... | reverse complement strand
ATTCACGCGGCATGGAGTTCTCCCGTTGGGTGTTGTATGCGTTTTGATTCGCCACGCATCAGGCTCAGCCAATCATCGTCACGTAAAACAGCACGGATCTGGTAACAGCCCGATAGCAAACTGTCTCGCTGCCGAACGTCTTCAGCATACAAGTTGGGCAAGGCATCGAGTACATCGGCGACCTGTTGCAATGCTGTTACGACGTGATGTCGTTCAACTTGGGAGCGGTGTTCGCACAAGGTAGCAACGGCTTGCAAGGCTTTCTGCATGGCCGGACGCACTGCACTGGCTTGACTGAATTCTTCCAGCCTATGGCGCAAGGCAATCACGATTTGACCAACTTCGAGTATGGCCAGTGCCTGGCCCATTGTGTCAACGGCATCTCCATGTGCGGCAGCTGGTAGCGAATTCAATTGGAACAGCAAGTCGCGTGTGCGGCTCTCGAAGTGATGGCGTAAAGCACCGTTTGCCAAGGGTGCAAAACATGCTGTAGCGGTTTGTCGCCCCAGCGCGCTCAACAGTCGTGTACGCAGGGCAGAAGCGGAGGCTGGCAAGCTGGAAAATGCCACACCCGCCGCGCCGAGGCCGATAAAGGTGGCAATACCGTCGTTGAGGAAACTCACGATGTCGTAATTCATTTGATTGTGCGGCGCCATGGCATTGAGCATCGCCAGGAACACACCCGTGCCTTCGACGCCGTAGCGTTTGTGTTCAATCAACCACGCTACGAACACCAGAAACGGAGCCATGGCCAACGCCATCGATGCGAACCCGTCAGCAAGTGGCAGCACCCAGAATAAACAAAAGAAGGCCAAAGTCTGGCCAATGGCGAAACCTACTGCGACGCGTTTGACCACCACCACAGGAGCAGGCGATGCGCCGAAAAGGATGCAAAACACGGCCCCTAATATCGCTGCGCCGTTACCACCGGGCCATGCAGTGGCAATCCAAAAAGCCGACAGCACGAATAGCACGGCGACTGCGCGCAAACCGGAAATGGTGGCGATCCAGCTATCGGCATGCAGCGCGAATGGTGGTACCTGAGCTGATTTGACAGAATGCGGATGGCATAGCGCCGCGACCGCGTTGGCATAGTCAGCGAAATCCTCGATCACCTGCAAGTACAGATTCAAGACAGCCGCAGCGTCACGCAGCGCCTCCCGATCTTCAATGGTTGCCAGGGCGGCGTAAGCCTGTTTGCGTAATTCAGGAATTTCCTGACGATAAGCTGAGAGATGCGTTGCCACCGCCTCTGGTGTGCGAGTACTGGCATCGTCGAGGCATGCAACGATTTCCTGGTAATGATTGGTGATGATGACCTGTACTTCTGGTGCAGCCTGGTCACGGAATCGCCGCATGGCTTGAATATAAACGTGAAAGGTTGTCGATAGCCGCATGAATGCCGCGTTCATCCAACGCTGGTGTGCGTCACGCAAGCGCGTGTCAGGGCTTTCAAGAAAGCTCGAACTACGTTGTGTTTCGCTACCGACCACATCGGCCAGGAAACCTTGCTGGATTTCCTGCATGTGTCGCGTATCGATTTCCAGAGAGAACGCGTGTACCATGAAATCGCTGAAACGGGAAAAGCGTGCACGAGCCTCAGGCACGACTCGCTTACCACCATGGACCGGGAAGAATGTTTCCGCCACCACGCCAGCACAAAGAATACCGAGCACGACTTCCGAAACGCGTGCCTGGGCAATGTCGAAAGCGTGGGAAGGAGCCGCCGCTGCGCCGAAACCGACAATGGCAGCGGTATAACCTGCTAACATGAAACCGTAGGATTGAAAATTGCGATAACGCGCCGCCAGCGCTACGCACAAGCCTATCCAGGCGGCTAAAGCGAGCAGGAACAGTTCGGCCGTCTGTGAAAACCATGCAGCCAGCAATAGCGACATGCCACAACCAACCACGGTACCTACAATACGAAAGAAACCCTTGGTCATGACCAAGCCGCTCTCCTTGCGTGCCACGATATAGACCGTCATCAAAGCCCATTGTGGTTGCGCAAAGTCCAGCCGGAACGAAATCCACAGTGCCAGCAAACCTGCAACCGTGGTCTTGGCTGCGAACACCCAGTTCGGCAGATCTTCAGCAAACCAGACCGAACTGGTTTCTCGCAAAAAAGCAGCAACACGATTCATGGTGCTTATCCCCTGGGCGCCTGTTTATTCATGCTGACGAGCACTTCGAGCTGCTTGTACAAGGCAGCATCGACTGCAGCGACATCGTCATCAGTCAGAGGAGCACAGATTTTCGTGAGGAAGGCCTTTGTGTGTGGAGTCACACGATCAATCAGGGCCACCCCTTCGTTGGTTACGCATAGTCGATGGCTGCGTCTGTCTTCGTTACCAAATTCACGGGAGATGACCTGCATGTCGATCAGCTCATCGCATAGTCTTGTGATGTTGGTGCGTTTCTCTCCCATCGCTTCAGCCAGTTCAGATGGTGCGATGCCTTGCTCGCCAGTGCTATAAATCGACATCAGCGCTGCATAGGTACGGTAAGTCAGATCGAAGGGCTTGAGTACGTCGTTGTACAAATCCACGGTGCGCTGATGCACGTTGGCGATCAAGCGCACAAGGCGCGCATATTCGAGCGGAAATTGCGGGCGTTTTTTCTTGATACGAGCGAGGCTGAGTTGGATGGCATCGAAAGAAGCAAGCTGTTTGTTCGACATCGCATTTACTCCTTGATCTTTGCGACGGTGTCGGTGTTGGCGTCAGCGTCAACACCACCGCCGATGGCACACACCAATCCGGCATAGACACTCAATTGGCCGTAATGCACCTTGGCATCGTTCTGTTGCTGGCTTAATAGATTGACCTGGGCATTCAGGACGACAATGTATTCAGTGAGGCCGCTCTTAAAGCCGCGCATCGCCAGATCGTAGCTGCGCTGCGCCAACTCGACGGCATGCTCAGTATCCTTCTGCTGTTCTTCGAGCGAACGCCAGGCCGATACCTGATCTGCCACATTGCGCATGCCATCGACCACGCTCTGGTTGTAGCGTTCGACAGCTTCATCGTAGCGTGCAGTCTGCATGCCGAGATTCGCACGTAGCTTGCCGCCAGTGAAAATAGGCAGCGAAATCGCCGGTGCGATTCCATCCATGCGCGAATTATTGGTTAGAAAACCTGCGAAACCCAGGCTCTGGAATCCGAACAAAGCACTCAGGTTGATATTGGGATAGAACTGGGTCTTGGCAACGTCAATGCCACGTGCTGACGCCTCGACACGCCAGCGGTTGGCGACAACATCGGGACGGCGTCCGATCAGGTCGGCTGGCAGGGAGGAGGGCAGAGCAATACGTGCCACCGGATTCAGACTGGGTCGTGAGATCGACTCTCCAGCTCCAGGGCCTTCACCGGACAACGCGGCCAACTGGTGGCGCAGGCTTTCTATCCTTTCGTCGATCTGCTTCAGGCGTGCTTGCGAAGCAGGCAGCGGTGCTTCAGCTTGACTTATTTCCAGCTGTGTACCCAAACCGATGGCGCGACGCCTTTTGGCGATATCGACGATCAATTGCTGCTGTTCCAGCGTGTGCTGTTCGATGTCGTGCAATTGAAATTGCCAAGCCAACTCAACGTAGGCTTGCACGATCAACGTCTGCAACGTCAACTGCGCTTCCTGGGCCTCGGCCTCGGTAGCATGGATATCGTCGAGCGCAGCAGAGTCGCGGTTGGCTTCCTTGCCCCAGACATCAATGTCGTAGCTGGCAGACAGGAAGGCGCTGTTGGTCCATGTATAGGTGCCAGCATATGGTGGCGGAATGAAATCCTGCTCGCTGTAACGCACGCGGTCGAAGGCCGTCTTGGCACCGACTTCGGGCAGGCTGGCCGCGTGCACGATACCTGACATGGCTTTGGCTTCATCGATGCGTGCCGCGGCAAGACGCAGATTGGGGCTACCCGCTAGGGCCTTGCCGATCATAGCATCAAGCTGGGAGTCGCCATAGGCTTGCCACCATTTCGCGGTCGGCCAATGTGCATTCGACAGATTAGCGCCTTCGATATCCTTGCCAGCAGCGAGCGTATTGGGGTCACGCAGTTTTGAGTTGGGCGTTATCCCGCCCATATCGGCACACCCAGCCAAAAGCATGCAAATTGCTATTGCAGCCGTGAACCGACGTCTTTGAGATTGAGCAATGATCAAGATATTCATTTTAGTGCATTACCAGATGATCCATTAATGCACTATATGCTTCCTAACCAAATAAGTCAAGTTGCGGAAAAAGTTAAGTAATTGGCATTTCTTCGTTAAAGGCCAAGGGAAACGCTCCTAGCGCTTACTGGTAGGCGCCGGTTATGGTGTAGATGCCGTGAATGCTGCCGTGGAACCGATACAAGGTGGAATGATCAATGCCATCGGCTTCGAGCATCTGAAAACCTTAGCTGTTCAATAGGCGGATTTTCCCTCGTGTAAACGAGGATCTGCGGTCAGACGCGACCGGCAATGGCATGTATTTGTATATGCTCAAACGGTCGCGTTACATTACGGACGGAAGTATGCGTCCTGCTCTACAATTAATTACCCATAAGAAATACAAAATGCGGTAAGTCCTTTGTGACCTGTAAATATCAATGCTGTCGCATTCGTTGCAACAGCGTAGATCGAAATTGCCATTGGACGTCATAATCAACACCAGATGGGCCAGCCATTGCCGCTACGACCGACAGCTAGATCGGCTCTACACCGAAAGTGCCTGATAAATCGTGTGAAAAATCGAGCTCAAAAAGCGGGTTCAAGTGGGATATGATCCTCATTGTCAGAAATGCGAGCACCCCGATCGCCAGTCCCACCTTGATCTTGCTGATTGCACGCAAGGATGTAAGGCAGGTATATTGAATCTTATGAACCTGAATCGGAGCAGTGCGGAGGACATGGTCTATGCGAAGACATCAATTTCGACCTCGATGTGCTGGGTATCGGCGTGACTCCATCACCAGACAAGAGGCGCAAATCTCACTCTGCAGGCCATACAGTGTCTTATTGTCGCCACAAAGGCAGAAACAAAGCAGCTTCAGTCGCTTGTGTATCACTGCCTTGTTAAGCATGTTGAGCGTGTTCGCCGTACATGTACGAGCACAGGGGCTTGACGGCCTAAGCATCATGCTCGACGGCGCTTATACCCATGACTACAACCTGACCAACGCCAGCGCCTGGGATGACAAGCGATCCGATAGCGCCGCTAACTTCAACCTGGACGTGGGCAAGACACTTGCACTTTCTGAACATACTCGCTTGGCTTTGCACGGCTTGCTCGATACCCAGGTGTTTGCCAACTATGAAGGACTGGATCGACTTTCGCTCGATGTGGAAGGCGAATTCATGTATCGGGCTTCAGGTGAGTTCAGCACGCCGACCTTCGGTATCGTGAGTGGATTAGGGCGCGATGAATTCAGATCCGATCTGCGCAAGAATGATCATTATTTTGTCGGCATTACCTGGCGTCAGCCGGTGACCGATCGCATTAATTTGTATGCTGCGCTGAAAGACAATGTCAGCCACAGCGACAATAACGTTTTCAACGGGAGTTACCGATCAGCCCAGATGAATCTGGACTACGGCTTCAGCAACTCTCATACGCTGTATCTAGGTACCGAATACCGCGACGGCTACCTGGTGTCAAGTTCGGGGCCAGACTTGGTGTATCACAATGTCGCGGCAGCCTGGATGAAAGATGACATATTCACCGGCGTGGATGGACTAACCGATTACCGCGTTGCAGCCAGGACTTGGCTGATGCGACTGGGCTATAACGTGCCGTTGGCGGGCAAGTCATCGATCGATATTTCCTGGCGCGTTGCGCGATCGACTTCGGACCTGGCGCCTGACCCGGTTGCTTCCTCGATCCGCTATGTAGGCAACCAGCTTTCCATTGATTATCTGGCCGGATTTTAAAGGGGCATGGCACATGGCTCATCATGACGAGATCGACGATGTGCAACGCAGGCTGCTAATCAAGATGCTGACGGCAGCCGCAATGGCTGCATCGGGCATAACGAAAACAGCGCTGGCTGAAGGTCTGTTGGGGACCGTGCCAGAAAAGCTGCCGCCCGGACAATCTGTCTACAGCCTAGTAGGGTCGGTCGAAGTCAACGGCAAACAAGCCACGCAGGCAACGCAGATCGGCCCGAGTGACACTGTGAAGACCGGAAGTGGCAGCAATGCGATCTTCGTGGTCGGCGGCCACGCCATGCTCCTGCGCAGCAACAGCCATCTCATCATGGAAGCCGAGCAGCAAAACCCGGTGATTGGGCTGCTACGCTTGATCACCGGCAAAATCCTCTGCGTCTCTCGCGATTCCAGCTACAAGATCAGGACACCAACTGCCACCATCGGCATCCGTGGCACCGGCACATATACGGAGGCAGACGCCGAGCAAACCTATTTTTGTACTTGTTACGGCATCACCGACGTCAACGCCAACAACGACCCTGCAAGCAAAGAGTCCGTCGAATCCAAGCACCACGACAAGCCACTCTACATCCTGGGCAATGAAGCCGCAGGCAGAAATATCCGCAGCGCCCCGTTCATCAACCACACCGACCAGGAGTTGATGCTGGTCGAAGCCTTGCTAGGACGTACGCCACCTTTTGTTTTTCCAGATGATAAATATACTGCGCCAAGGCGCAGATACTAGAACTCATTCAACATGGGGTCGAATTTCAGACTTAATTGTCAGCGGACAAGGCGCACATCTTGCCTGCATGGGAAGCCTCTCAACATGAGATTCACCTGCTGCCCCCTGCAAGTACTTCATATCGTTGCAGGTCCGGGTATCGATTGCGTTTCCACAAGCGACCACTTCTATATGAGGGTGACTGGAAAGGGGTAACTTTGTTTTACACAAAATCGGATACCGTTTTGATCTATATCTGAAAAATCTGGCACGGCGACACCGGGCCAGATTTTGCAGGCTGTTGAATATTCACCAAAGGTGTAAATTAATACACTGAGTTGACACACGTTTATTGCTTTCACATACCCGTGATTGCTATATTTTCCCATACCGCCAAAAACGTCGGAGGTAGCGATGGAATTCCTCAAGAATCTGTTTAGCGATGAGACGTTCATGCCCCATGGGCATTGCTATCAATGGCAGCCTGAGTTGTTGTGGCTCAATGTTATTTCCGACACATTGATTGCCCTTGCTTACCTGACAATTCCGATTACTTTGGTGTATTTCATCATCAAGCGCAAAGACCTGCCATTCCATTGGATGTTTGGCGCGTTTGGCGTCTTCATCGTCGCCTGTGGCGGCACTCATGCGATGGATATCTGGACTATCTGGAATCCCGATTATTGGGAGCTGGCAATAGTGAAAGCGATCACGGCGGTGGCGTCGGTGATTACTGCTGTTCTGTTGGTGAAATTGGTCCCCGTTGCCTTGCTGATTCCGAGTCAACAGCAACTGAAAATGGTCAATGAAGAGTTGCGAAAGACCAATCAGGAATTGAAGACCGCACAAAGCGACTTGGTCGCCGCCGCGCGCCATGTCGGAATGGCGGAAATAGCAACGAACGTACTCCATAACGTGGGCAACGTGTTAAACAGCGTCAACATTTCGGTCAGCCAGCTGCGTCGCACTGTAAACGCATCTGAGGCAACAAGTTTGGCGCAAGTCGTACAACTATTACAGCAACACCAGCATGACCTTGCCATCTTCATGACCGACGATCAGCGCGGCAAACACTTACCGGCCTATCTTGAACAGCTCAGCGAAACGTTGGCAAAAGAACGCAACAGCATGCTCGGTGAATTTGAGCAATTGACCAAGAGTGTCGATCACATCAAGGAGATTGTTAATACCCAGCAAACCTATGCCGGCCCCGCAAGCCTGATTGAAAAGGTATCGCTCCCGGAACTGGTTGATGATGTATTGCGGATGAATGCAGACCTGCTCAATCAGGAAGAAGTTGAAATCATCAAAACCTATGCCGATCTTCCGACCGTAGCGCTGGATAAGCATAGGTTACTGCTGATATTGATCAACCTGATCAGCAACGCCAAGCACGCTACGGTAGGGTTGAACAATGAACGTCGGCGCATCAATCTCAATGTCGAACTTGCTGACGAGAAAACAGTGCGCATCAATGTGACGGACAATGGGGAAGGCATATTACCTGAGAACCTGACACGCATTTTTTCCCATGGTTTCACCACCAGAAAAGGTGGGCACGGTTTTGGCTTGCATAGCTGTGCATTGGCAGCCAAGGAAATGGGAGGACGCCTGGTTGCACAAAGTGCGGGTGCCTGGCAAGGCGCGACCTTCACCCTCGAATTGCCGACCCAGCTCTAAGGAGTTCAGGTGAAAAACAAACCAAATCGTCGCATTCTGTTGATTGACGATAATCCTGCAATTCATGGAGATTTCAGTAAGATACTGCGCCCACAAGCGTTGACCAGTTCGCAGTTTGATGCGGCGAAAGCCGCCCTGTTTGGTCGGGCTTCACCACAAACCACCGATGTTTTCGAACTTGATTCCGCCTATCAGGGGGAAGAGGGATGGATGAAAGTATGTGAGTCGGTACGCAACAGCCGGCCGTATGCGCTAGCGTTTGTCGATATGCGCATGCCACCTGGATGGGATGGACTTGAGACAATCGGCAAACTGTGGGAAGCCGATCCACAATTGCAGGTAGTCATCTGTACCGCTTATTCCGACTATTCTCTCGACGTTATTCAGACCCAACTCGACGGGCGGGATCGATTATTGATTCTCAAAAAACCATTTGACATGATCGAGGTACGCCAGCTCGCCAAGACCTTGAGTGCAAAATGGGATTTGACGCAACAAGCCGTCACCGCGATGTCTGATCTGGAAGAGATGGTGAAAGAGCGCACCGACGCGCTGGCACAGGCAAATAAGGAATTGCGCCTGAAGCACCATGCTATTGAATCGGCAACGAATGCCATTATCCTTATCAACAATCACGAGACGGCCAATCCTGTCGAGTACGTCAACCCTGCATTTGAAAAACTGACCGGCTATCGCGCAGGTGAAGTCGTCGGCAAGAATGTCAGTTTTCTTTATGGTGAAGATCTCGCACAACCTGGTCTGCAAACCTTGCAACAGGCAATATCCAGCAGTGCAGATGGTCACACGGTACTACGGAATTTTCGCAAGGATGGTACGCCATTCTGGAGCGAGTGGCATCTGGCTCCCGTGGTCGAAACCGGAGAACTGCCCAGCCACTTTGTAGGTGTTCTCAATGACATCACCAATGCGCGGGAACTGGAAGAACTATTGAAGCATCGTGCGAATTACGATGCGCTCACTGGACTACCCAATCGTGTACTTCTAATGGATCGCATGCTACAGGCAATTGCGATTGCCAGCCGCCAGCAAGAACGGGTGGTGACCGGTTTTATCGATCTCGACCATTTTAAGTTGATCAATGACACGCTTGGCCACGATGCAGGCGACCAGTTGTTGAAGGAAATTGCTGCACGTCTGCTGGATTGCATCCGAGAATCAGACACTGTCGCACGACTTGGCGGCGACGAATTCGTGATCCTGATACACGGCGAGGAAGCAGAGTCGATCGCGTTATCCGTGATGCAGCGGATTATTCAATCTGTCTCACAACCAGTGGTGTTGCGCAGCGAAACTCATGTTGTCTCTTGCAGCATCGGCGTCGCAATCTATCCACACGATGGAACCGACACCGAAACCTTGCTCAAGAAAGCGGACATCGCGCTGTATCAAGCCAAAGAAATAGGGCGCAACCGCTTCCAGTTCTTCAAGCCGGAGATGAATGACCGGCTGGAACGGCGCCTGAAACTCGAACGCGAACTACACGCAGCCTTGGAGCGCCATGAATTCCAGTTGTACTACCAACCGCAGGTTGACTTGCATAGCGGGATGATCGTCGGCTGTGAAGCGCTAATCCGATGGCTGCATCCAGAGCGCGGCTTGGTGATGCCGGGAGAATTCATCCCCGTCGCAGAAGAGAGCGATCTGATTCTGCGTATCGGCGAATGGGTATTGCGCGAAGCTTGCCGGCAACGCGGTGTATGGAAGAAGGCCGGGATGCGCGCGTTGCCTGTGGCAATTAATCTGTCACCTGTACAATTTGAACGGCAGGATGTGGTGACATTGGTTAAACAGAATATCCTGGAAAGCGGGTTGGAGTGGGGCGCGCTTGAACTGGAAATGACAGAAAGCCTGTCGATGAAAAGCCCGGAGCGCACCATCGCCTTGCTTGAGAAATTGAAGGAATTGGGTGTTAGTGTCGCCATTGACGATTTTGGCACCGGCTACTCCAATCTGAGCTATCTGAAAAAATACCCCGTCAGTAAAATCAAGCTCGACAGGGCGTTTGTGCGAGATATCACGAAAAGCCCCGAGGATATCGCAATTTCCTCGGCGATTATCGAAATGGGGCATTGTTTAAATCTGAAAGTCGTTGCGGAAGGCATAGAGCGAGAAGGCCAAATGGCAATGTTGAGGGCACACGGCTGCGATCAGCTACAGGGCTTCCTATTTCGTCCGGCCATCCCAGCGAATGAATTTGCCGAGCTGGTGCACACCGACTGCAAACTACCACTAGGGCAGGAGGTACCGACAAAGAGGGCTCGCACCATACTCCTGGTGGACGACGACCCATCCGTACTGGCGGCATTGACACGCTTGCTGGCATCAAAACCCTACACAATCCTACAAGCCAAGAGCGCCGATGAAGGTCTGGCTTTACTTGAACAGCACGAAATCGACGTTGTGTTAAGCGACTACCGTATGCCCGGTATGCATGGCCTGGATTTTTTGTCGGGAATCGAAGCACAATATCCTCACGTCGTGCGCATGATCCTGAGTGCGGAAACCGATCGGGAAACACTGCTCAATGCAATCAACCAGGGAACCGTCTTCAAGTACATTTGCAAGCCATGGGACCGCGATGAATTGCTACTTGCACTTGAACAGGCATTTGAAAGAGCGACGCGTCGGCATATCGAACCAACGATACTGGTTGTTGATGACGACCCTGCCAGCCTGAACATCGCCAAGCAGGCTCTGGCCTCGCAATCATACAGAACTTTAACGGCAGGCAGCGTCGGGGATGCTTTTGAATTGCTGTCAGTGAATCAGGTTCAAGTTGTTTTGACCGACAACCGCATGCCCGACATGAGCGGACTTGAATTTCTCAGGCGCGTCCAGAAAATGTATCCGCAATCCGTACGGATGATATTGAGCGGTTTCTCTGAATCAGATTTGTTGCTCGACACAATCAACAACGGATTGGCGTTCAAATATCTTTGTAAACCCTGTTCATCCCAGGAACTTATTTCAGCCGTAAACGCAGCATTCGCCAAGAGCAAGAGCCTGGACCCCTACATTGACATCAAACTCAGAGGGCGTTACGAAATTAAAACGGCGGTATAAAAAAGAGTAAATCTTCGTGCCAGGGCTATTGCCCAGCAATGAACTGGTCAGCCTTCAGCTCGGATTCTCCTTCCCACTGATACGCCACCAGCGCTCCGCCTTTGGCAACGCTGTAGTCCACGCAGGTGATATGCGGCGTAAGCGGCGCCAAAACGCCGCTATTCCAATAGTGGCCGATGAAAAGCGGCTTGTCGTTGGCGTAGTGAATTCGCGTCGATTCGGGAATCTGGTCAGCTGGCAAACGTTCTCTTTCTGCCTGACTCAACAAAGCCGCCCGTCGGTAAGTCGATGCATCGGCATCCCACCAGCGTGTGCGTACCTTGTGTCTTTTATGTCCATCCTCATCAAAATACAACGCGCTATCCGGCAACTCGATTTGAGGTCCTTTGATCAATACCTCGATGCCTTGGAAAAACATGGAATCAGGACGACTAGCCGCTTCAACGACGGCCCAATTAAGTCGGTTTCCGGCACCCAAATGAGCATTCAGAACTGCCAAGGCAATTCTCGCCCTATTCAGTGTTCACGTCGGTCCTGCCAAGCTCTTAAATGTTTTGTGCAGATCGGTACTCCTGGCCTTCTGCGAAATGAGTTCTGGTGTCTATGCCATCAAACTAAGCATGTTACGAAAGCGCTTTAGGGCAATCAGAAATAGTACCGTGCCGATTGTCAGAATGGCGAGGATGCGCGGCCATACGACTTCCATTCCAGCCCCACGATACAAAATAGCCTGCGCAGCAGCGACGAAATGCGTAGTAGGTGCCGCCATCATGACATCCTGTACCAGATGAGGCATGCTCTCGCGAGGAGTCATACCGCCAGATAGCAATTCCAATGGTAGCAGTACCAAAACCAGCAGCATGCCGAATTGCGGCATCGAGCGCGCCAGGGTAGCCAGGAAAATACCTAACGACGTGGTTGAGAACAAATGTGCGGCAACCACAAGCATGAACAGCGTGATCGATCCTTGTATCGGCACCCGCAGGGCAACCTGCACGACAAATATCAGCGCCATTGCGGCTGCGAGCATGACGACCAATCCCATCGCCCAGACTTTCGATAGCATAATTTCCAGCGGTCGTACCGGCATCACCAGCAAATGCTCGATAGTGCCATGTTCACGTTCGCGAATAAGAGCTGCTCCGGTCAGAATAATCGATAGCAAGGTAACCTGATTGATGATTTCCATCAGCGACCCGAACCATGATTGTTCCAGATTGAGGTTGAAACGTGCGTGCAAATCCAGATCGACAGGTGGTGCTGTGTTCACACGATAGCGACGAACGTAGTCATTGATTTCATCTGAAACGATTTGTTGAATATAACCAGTGCCGGTAAATGCCTGTGTCATACGCGTAGCATCGACATTCAATTGCGCTACCGGCGATTTTCCAGCCGTGACGTCGCGTTGGAAATTTGGCGGAATATCGAGCACGAAGGTATAGCGTCCGGTGTCCATGCCATTGTCCATTTCAGTCAACGTAATAAGCTTTGGCAGGCTGAAATGGGGTGGATAAAAACCTGCTATTACTTGTGCAGAAAGCGGTGAACCATCTTCATCGACGATGGCGATGGATGCACGATGGAGGCTTTCCTGCATCGCCGTAGCGGCTACATAAATGGCAACGGTAAAAGTATAGATAATCAGAACCAGCATAATGGGATCACGAATGAGGCTCCATAATTCCTTGATACCCAGGCGATAGATATTGGATGCAGCACTCACGATTACGTTTCCTGTTTCTTTAAAAGCAGCACCGTTGTGGCAAGAATGACTGGTATCGAACAAGCAAGCGGCAAAAATGAAGCCGTTAAAGTTTGCAAATCCAAAGCCTTGCTGAATACACCACGACTGATCGTCAGGAAGTGCGTTGCTGGATAAACGTGTCCTATCCACGCCCCCAAACCTTCTAGGGAGGATACAGGATTGAGCAGACCTGCAAATTGTACGCAGGGGATCAAGGTACCAATCATGGTCACAAACATCGCAGCAATCTGACTGCGCGTAAATGTCGATGCAAACAGACCAAAGCCGGTTGAGGCGATGACGAAGATGAAGGCTGCCAGAGTCAGCGTCGCAACGCTGCCTTTGATTGCGACATCAAACACGGTGACCGCCAATACGGCCATCAGTGCAAAATTGAGCATCGCGAGAATCACGTACGGTATTTGCTTGCCGATCAAAAATTCCATACGGGTAACCGGTGTCACGTATAAATTGATGATCGAGCCAAGTTCTTTCTCGCGTACGACGGAAAGCGCCGCGAGCATGGCCGGGATCATCATCAGGAGCATAGGAATGACAGCAGGCACCATCGCTGGCAGGCTTTTTACGTCAGGATTATAGCGATAGCGTGTTTCGATTTGCGCTGGTTCAGAAAGATGTACACCCAGGCGACGCTGTGCCATGTCGCTCAGCCATTGCATATGCATTGCCTGCATATAGCCGCGTATTGTTTCGGCCCGTGTTGGCATTGATCCATCTATCCATGCTGCTACCGAAACATTGTGATCCCGCTCCAGATTGCGGGCAAAGCCATCTGGAATTTCCAACACCAGAGCCAGCTCGCCATTGCGCATACGACGGTCGAGGTCGGTATAGTCGGTTATTGGGGCATGTTCGATGAAATAGCGCGAACCTGACAGGTTCAAAGCGTATTGGTGACTGATTTCCGTTTGGTCGCGATCAAGCACCGCATAAGGGAGGTCTTGCACGTCCAGGCTGATGCCATAACCAATGATGAACATCAGGATGGCAGTGCCCAGCAAGGCGAGTGTTGCACGCACGGGATCGCGTCTCAATTCCAGGGTTTCTCGCAACGTATAGCTCATGGCTCGTGCGATGCTAAAGCTTTTGGAATCAGAAGCTTGGCGCTGAGGTTGAGCGACCCTCCCCTCCGCCAAGGCATCGTGTGCTGCCGGCAGAGTGGGGACGTTTACAGTATCGCTTGCAAGTGCCTCCTCAAGATAACTGATAAATGCTTGCTCCAGGTTTGTTGCTTGACGTGCTGTGATGATTGCCGAGGGAGAATCACTGACCAACACGCGACCTGCATGCATCAGAGATATGCGATCGCATCGCTCAGCCTCGTTCATAAAATGCGTCGAGATGAAAATGGTGACACCATCTTTACGTGCGAGATCAATCATCAACTGCCAAAAAACATCGCGAGCAACGGGATCGACACCGGAAGTCGGCTCGTCCAGAATCAGTATTTCCGGTTTGTGTACCATCGCGACGGCAAGTGACAATCTCTGCCGCATGCCCAACGGGAGTGTTTCGGGAAGGCTTTCCATTACATCGCCAAGGCCGAACCTGTCGCGCATTTGATCTATACGCTCAGCAATCATCTCACGCGGCACCTTGAACAATTGCGCATGTAACACAAGGTTTTGGCGTACCGTCAATTCGCTATATAGCGAGAACGCCTGAGACATGTAGCCGACGCGGTTGCGAATTGCGATATCGTTGGGGTCAATGGCTTGTCCGAACAGACGTGCATGTCCATCGCTCGGGCTTAACAAGCCGGTCAGCATTTTCATAGTGGTCGTCTTGCCGCAACCGTTTGAGCCGAGAAATCCAAAAATTTCTCCGCGTCGTATGCGAAAATCGACATGATCGACCGCGATAAAATCACCGAAACGCATCGTCAGGTCTTGTGCTTCAATAGCAACGGTGTCTTCGCCCTCTAGCAGTGGCGGCACGATGATGCTTTGATGGCCGTTGCGCTGCGCATCCGGCAACATCGCGATGAAAGCCTCATCCAGAGTGTTGGCATTGGTTTTCGCGCGAAGTTCGGCAGCACTCCCCGTTGCGAGAATGCGCCCACCATTCATTGCGATCAGCCAATCGAAGCCTTCTGCTTCTTCCATGTAGGCGGTAGCGACAACAACGCTCATCCCGAGGTTTTCACTTCTGATGCTGGCGATCAATTGCCAGAATTGGCTGCGTGACAAGGGATCGACACCTGTGGTTGGCTCATCGAGAATCAGCAATTCAGGATCGTGGATCAAAGCGCAGCATAAGGCCAGCTTTTGCTTCATTCCACCAGAAAGTTTTCCGGCAGGACGGTCGAGAAAAGGTGATAGGCCTGTGCTTGCGGTCAACCCATCGATGCGTCGGCGTCTCTCCCGTGCGTCATGACCGAATAGTCTTCCGAAAAATTGTAGATTTTCCTCGACCGACAAGGTCGGATACAAATTCTTGCCCAAACCCTGTGGCATATATGCAATACGTGGACATATGCGATCACGATGCGCCTTGAGTGAAACATCGCCACCAAGGACATTCACATGACCTTGTTGTACCTGCCTGGCTCCCGCCATCAGCGACAACAAACTGGATTTACCTACGCCGTCCGGTCCAATCAGACCGACTATGCTTCCACTTGGAATTTGCAGACAAATGCTGTCCAGGGCAATAACGTCACCGTAGCTAAGGCTTACCTTTTCAAAGGTAGCAGCCGACAATAAAGCTTCATTGCCCCCAGCTTTTGAAATTTCGCTCACTGCGGCACCTTCACCGCCAACTCTGGCGGCCAAGGTGTATTTTGATCCAGCCTTACCCATGCAACGCCGGGTACACCCGTTTTTACGCGCTGCAAATATTTTTGCAATAAATCTGGATCAATACGTGCCTTGACGTGAAACATCAGTTTCTGACGTTCACTAGCAGTTTCAACAGTTTTCGGCGTGAATTGCGCAGTACTGGCAACATAAGAAATCTTGGCCGGAATCACGTACTGGGGAGCAGCATCGAAAATGATATGCACGTCTGAGCCCAAAACCAATCGGCCGGCAACATTTTCTGGCACAAAAAAGCTCATCGACACGTTAGAAAGATCGACGAGATTAAGCACTTTGCCACCACCACCCAGTACCTCACCAGGTTCAGCGATGCGGTATTGAACACGTCCCGAGCGCGGAGCCGTCAAAGTGCTATCGTTGATATCGACTGTTATCCGCTCCAGCGTTGCATTGGCAGCATTGACCGCTGCCTTAGCTCCGCCCACTTGTGTAGCAGCGGCAGTAACCGCGCTTTCTGCCGCACCTAGTTGTGCCTTTGCCGCGATGACTGCCGCTTCTGCACCTCGCGTACGCGCGCGATCGTCATCCAGTTCCTGCTGTGACGAAGCACCCTCTGCGCTGAGTTTCTCCGAACGAGCTTGCCGCAGGCGTGCCGCTTCCAGATCGCTTTCGCGCGCAGCCACGACGGCTTTGGCGGACGTTACGTCACTCTCCCGCACGGCCACTTGTGCATCGGCGCTGCTGACGGCCGAAATAGCCTGCTCCATGTGGGCACGCGCTTCTTCTCGTTGAGCGACTAACGATTGCACCTGCATATGACCGAGTACCTGGTCAGATTTCACAAAATCTCCTTCTTCCACCAGGACGTCCTGTAACCGTCCCGGATATTTTGTCGCCACATCGATTTCGGTGGCTTCAATGCGACCGTTGCCGCTTGCGAAGTTGGGGCCGGGACCGCGCGTGTTCCATGATCGCAACGCATACGCAGCGCCAGCCAATATCGCCAACGTGAGTAAAGTCACAGCAATGGCGGGGCGCTTGACGGGGAATTTTTTTGAGAATGAAGTCATATCGTCGTTAAATTAGTTCAGCTCACTCGGTTTTAGTATCACTCGATTCGTCTGCATCATCTTCATCCGCTAGTGAGCCGCCACCCAAGGCCGTATAAAGAGCAACTTTGCTCATGGCCAATGCTCCTTGAATTTGCACGGCCTGTTGTTCGGTGTTGAGCAAATCGCGTTGAGCATCGAGAACTTCGAGAAATGCAGATGAACCTGCATCAAACCGCAGTAGTGATAAACGCGCTCTTTCCGTTTGCGCCTGCAATGCATTCGCGGCGATGACCAACTGAGCAGACAACCACTGACGTGTAGCTAAAGCATCGTTGACATCGCGGAAGGCAACCTGAATGGCTTTTGTATAGCTTGCAAGAGCTTCCCTCTGGCGTGCCTCGCTAAGTGCGAGATTATTTTTCCGGCGTCCACCATCGAAAATCGGCATCTCGACGGTTGGCGCAAATATCCAGGCTTTGCTGTTCCCATCAAATAGTTTGCTCAACTCCAGACTGGTGTCACCAATGCCAGCCGTCAGCGCAATGCGTGGGAAAAATGCCGCGCGGGCTGCTTCGACATTGGCATGAGCAGCGCGTAGTTGATGTTCTGAAGCTATGATGTCAGGACGCGATTCCAGCAAAGCAGAAGGCAATCCCGCCCTGATCTCAGGCATGTTTGTATGGTCACGCAGGCGTCCATTCGCATTGTCCAGGTTAATCGGGGCGCCAACCAGTAAGTTCAATGCATGCACCTGGATTGCCCGTTTCTGTGCCAATTCCGCGACCAGCGATTGGGCCTGGCTAAGTAAGGTCTGCACTTGTGTCAACTGCAAACGGGAACTGGAACCCACCTCGACGCGGCGCGTAAAGATACGCAGCGACTCCGAACGGCTTGCCTGTGCCTGCTTGGCAAGAGCCAACCTTTCATTGGTTTCGCACAATCCGTTTACCATCGCCATCGCGAGGATCATAGACTCAGCAAAGAGCAATGCGATGCGATGTGCAACGCTGCAAAAATTGTGAACAGCGTTGAGGAATCGATCGCGCTGAATGAAAAGAATGTACCGATGGTCATCATTGCCGCAAGCGGTATGGCTACGGGAGGTCGTGTATTGCACCATTTAAAGGCTTTTGCTCCAGACGCGCGCAATACGATATTGTTTGCCGGGTTTCAGGCAGGCGGTACACGTGGGGCAGCAATGATTGCTGGAGTGGACGCAATCAAGATTCATGGTGAATACGTGCCTTTACGTGCGCAGGTAAGGCAAATCGATAATCTTTCCGCGCATGCAGATGCAGGTGAAATTATCGCCTGGCTATCGCAATTCTCGCAGCCCCCCAGGAAAACCTTCATTACCCATGGCGAACCGACCGCTGCAGATGCTTTGCGCCGGAAAATCGAGGAACATTTTCACTGGGACTGCGAAATTCCCGAGTATTTCGATTCAATGGAGTTAACGTGAAGCGAGCCTGCCAACTACGAAATGCGCATCTGATGGAACGACACGCTGGTGGTGTATCTGCCGATGTCCTGCAGATGCGCAGATTAGGTATCGATACCTATCAGGAATTGGTCGTCTACATGCGTAGCGACAATCATATCTGCAAATCGGAAGGGTTTGAAGCACAGTCGCGTGTGGAAGTGTGGCGTGGCGACAGACATATCATCGCAACGCTCAATGTCGTACACTACAAAATGGTTGCATTGAATGAGGTCGGCATGTCGGAAGCGGCATGGAGGGCGTTGGGAGGAGAAGACGGCGAGGAAGTGCATGTGATGCACCCAGCGCCGAATCAATCGTTCTCGGGAGTCAGAGCAAAAATCTATGGCCGTCCAATGTCCGCCGACGGTATCGCTGCAATTGTGCAAGACATTACGGATGGTCGCTATTCCGATATCGAAATGGCGACGCTGATCAGCGCTTGCTCCGGCAATCGCATGGATGTTGCCGAAACGATTGCACTGACAAGCGCGATGGTCAATGTCGGGCAGCGCTTGCATTGGGACGTTCACCCCGTCGTTGATAAGCATTGTGTTGGCGGATTACCCGGAAATCGTACTACGCTGTTGGTAGTCCCCATTGTTGCCGCCTGTGGCGTGGTCATTCCCAAAACTTCATCCCGCGCCATTACCTCGCCAGCGGGTACTGCAGATACGATGGAAACTTTGGCTCCCGTTGATCTTGATATCGGCAAGATGCGTCAGGTGATTGAGAGGGAAGGTGGTTGTATCGCATGGGGCGGTGCAGTCAATCTAAGCCCAGCGGACGACATGTTGGTTCGCGTGGAGCGACCACTTGGTTTGGACAGCGACGGACTCATGGTAGCGTCTGTCTTATCAAAGAAAATTGCAGCAGGTTCTTCGCACGTCATCATCGACATCCCAGTTGGCCGAACTGCGAAAGTGCGTTCCCAGGAAGCTGCAGCAGCGATTGCAGGGCGTTTGACGGTGGTTGGTGCCGAACTTGGTATCACGGTGAAAGCACTGATCACCGACGGAACCCAACCAATAGGTCGCGGGATTGGGCCAGCGTTGGAAGCTAAGGATGTATTGGCGGTACTGCAAAACCAGCAAGATGCACCAGACGATTTACGACAACGCGCTTTGCTTTTGGCAGGACATGTTCTTGAACTCGGAGGTAAAGCCCCCACAGGTTCAGGACACTCACTGGCGCGACGCGTGTTGGAGAGCGGTGCCGCGTGGCACAAGTTTGAAGCAATTTGCAATGCACAAGGTGGTATCCGGGTGCCACCCACTGCAGCCTATACACATGTCATGAAATCACTGCATCGTGGACGAGTTGTTGCAGTTGATAACAATCGATTGGCGAGCGTTGCCAAGTTGGCAGGTGCACCACGCTCCAAGGCCGCAGGTGTGACTTTCCATGCGCCGTTGGGAAGTGCTCTCGAAATAGGCCAACCATTCCTGACTATCCACGCTGAATCACCAGGAGAGCTGGCTTATGCCAGATCCTATGCGCAGAAGCAGGAAAATATCATTAGCATTCAGGAGGAATAATGGACCCCGTGCTTTTTGCAATGCCCGACAGCGAAACCCTAGGTACGCAACTACAGGCTGAATTGCAATGCGAAGCCGGGAAACTGGAGATTCGACATTTTCCCGATCAGGAGTCCTGTCCACGCTTTTTAACGCCTCCAACTGGACGTGACGTGGTGCTAGTGTGTGAACTTGATGACCCGGACCGCAAAGTGCTACCGATGTATCTAACGGCATGCGTCGCACGTGAGCTGGGCGCACGAAGTATCGGACTTGTTATACCCTATCTTCCCTATATGCGTCAGGACATGCGGTTTCAGGAAGGTGAGGGCATCACTTCGGAACATTTTGCACATCTCCTATCAGGCTGCTGTGATTGGCTCGTTACGGTCGATCCGCATTTGCACAGGCATCGTACGATGTCTGAGATTTATTCGGTCCCGACGAAAGTGGTGCACGCGGCATCACATCTCGCGCGATGGATAGCAGAAAACGTCAAAGATCCGGTGATATTCGGCCCCGATGCCGAAAGCGAGCAATGGGTGGCCAAAGTTGCAGAGGCCATAGGTTGCCCCTATGCAGTTCTCACCAAGATTCGTCGTGGAGACCGTGACGTCGAGGTTTCAATCCCGGACGCGCCGTTCTGGAGTGGCATGACACCGGTTCTCGTAGACGACATTGTCTCTACTGCCCGCACTATGCTTGCCGCAAGTGTTCAAATAGAGGAGGCAGGAATGTGCATGCCGGTGTGCGTAGCGGTGCATCCGTTATTTGTCGGGGACGCGTTTATTGCTTTACGCGCAAAAGGCATCGAAACCATTGTCAGTTGCAATACCGTCGCGCACGCAACCAACAAAATTAATTTGTGCAAGCCGATCGCCGAAGCAGTGACGGCAATGATTGCGTCTTCACCAAAGAAATAGAATCTCTTGGCCAGCTGGCGAGTGGCAACGCGATGGGGCCGCGTTCACAAATTAGCGCTCCACATAGGCTGATTTGATGACTGCCAAATGCAGATTGCGCCTGACGGTGT
>Ga0116226_10001385_pt1 | contig 21009 bp, 15 predicted proteins | sample S1TSphfallax_FD_89692 | JGI IMG/M metagenome (GOLD analysis project Ga0116226, IMG submission 89692) | Host-associated microbial communities from peat moss isolated from Minnesota, USA - S1T2_Fa - Sphagnum fallax MG | ecosystem: Host-associated > Plants > Peat moss > Unclassified | place: USA... | reverse complement strand
GCGCCGCCAACGAGCGGAGCTGGCTGTATCGCATTCAGCCGAGCGTAAAACATATCGGGCGGTTTCGGCGCGGCGACGCCGGGTATTGGCGCTCCGCCCCGTGCAGGGAGAGCGATTTGCCGATCGCCCCGCTGCGGTGGAACCCGGTTTGCCTGCCGGACGCGAAGCTGACGCTGATCGAGGGAATGCATACCATTACGACGGCGGGGGATGCGGAGGGTCGCAGCGGCATGGCGGCGCATCTATACCTGGCGACGCGCGACATGGGCGACGCCTATTTTTATAATGCGGACGGGGAATTGCTGTTCGTGCCGCAGCAGGGGCGGGTACGTTTTCGCACTGAGTTCGGCGTGATCGAGGCAGCACCTGGCGAAATCGTTGTCATTCCGCGTGGCGTGAAGTTTGCCGCCGACCTGCCGGCGGGGCCGGCGCGCGGTTATGTGTGCGAGAACTACGGCGGCATGTTTACCCTGCCGGAGCGCGGCCCGATCGGAGCGAACTGCCTGGCCAATCCACGCGATTTCAAAACCCCCGTGGCGGCGTATGAGGACCGGGCGGCTGCCTGCACGCTGACCGTAAAGTGGGGCGGCGCGCTGTGGGTGACCGAGCTCGACCATAGCCCGCTGGACGTGGTCGCATGGCACGGCAATTACGCCCCCTACAAATACGATTTGCGCGATTTCTCCCCGGTCGGGCCGTTGCTGTTCGACCATGCCGATCCCTCGATATTCACGGTGCTGACGGCGCCCACGGGAACGCCGGGGACCGCGAACGTGGATTTCGTGATCTTTCCGGACCGCTGGATGGTGGCGGAAAATACCTTCCGTCCGCCGTGGTACCATATGAACATCATGAGCGAGTTCATGGGGCTGATTTACGGCGCGTATGACGCCAAGCCGCGCGGCTTTTCGCCCGGCGGATTTTCGTTGCATAACTGCATGCTGCCGCATGGCCCGGATGCCGATGCGTTCGCGCAGGCAAGCGAGGCAGCGCTGCGGCCGCACAAGCTGGAAGGCACGATGGCGTTCATGTTCGAGACGTTTTTGCCGCAACGGGTGACGGCCTGGGCTGCGGGGTTGACGGAGTTGCAGGCGGATTATGTGGATTGCTGGATGGGGCTGGAGCGGAGGTTTGACCCAGACAGGAAGTAAGGAAGACTTCTTTTTGAAAACGACGCAAAAAACCTTTGCAAATGCGGCCAGCGTACGGTGCAAATTGGCGAATTCGGTGCTGCCCGCAATAGATAAGCGTTTCTTGGTTCTTTTTTTCAAAAAAGAACTGCTCATCTTCCTTGTCTTCCTGCGCCTGGGCCTCACCAGTTTTGGCGGCCCGGTGGCGCACCTTGCCTATTTTCGCGCCGAAATAGTCCAGCGCCGGCGCTGGATCGACGAAGCGGCCTACGCCGATCTTTTGGCGCTATGCCAGTTTCTGCCCGGCCCGGCCTCGAGCCAGACTGGATTCGCGCTTGGGCTCATGCGCGGCGGCTATGTCGGCGGCCTGGCCGCGTGGAGCGGATTTACGCTTCCTTCCGCCGTTCTGATGGTGCTGTTTGCCTACGGCGCAGGCGGGCTTGCCGAGGGGGGGGCCATGGGCCGGGGCCTGCTGCATGGGTTGAAACTGGTTGCGGTGGTGATTGTCGCGCAGGCGGTTGTTGGCATGGCCCGACGACTGTGCCCGGATCGCGTGCGTGCCTGCATTGCTGTCGCCGCCCTGGCAATCATGCTGGTGGCGCCGTGGTCTTTGTTGCAGTTGGCAGCAATTGCGATGGGCGGCGTTGCCGGTTGGGCGCTCTGCGGCGGGCAATCCGGGACGGCTGCGGGCAACATTGCGGTGCCGGTATCTCGCCAGGTTGGCGTGGCCTGTCTTGCCGGGTATTTCGTTCTGCTGATGTTTGCGTTCCTGCCGGTGCGTGGCGGGGCGCTGGCGTTGTTCGATGCGTTTTATCGCGCCGGGGCGCTGGTGTTCGGTGGCGGGCATGTGGTGCTGCCGTTGTTGCGCGATGCGGTGGTGGCGCCGGGTTGGGTTTCCGATAATGCGTTCCTCGCGGGTTATGGCGCGGCGCAAGCGTTGCCGGGTCCGCTGTTCACGTTTGCCGCGTATCTTGGGGCAGTGGCGCGGGTGGGTCCTGGCGGCGTATTCGGGGCGGCCATTGCGTTGGTTGGCATATTCGTGCCTGGCATTTTGTGCCTGCTGGGGACGTTGCTGTTTTGGCACGAATTGCGCGCCCGGCCAGGTGCACAGGCGGCCATGCGCGGCGCCAATGCGGCGGTTGTCGGCTTGCTTGCCGCGGCGTTCTACGATCCCGTATGGACAAGTGCGGTGCACAGCCCGACGGATCTTGCGATCGCCGCGGCAGGCTTTGCAATGCTGGTCGCCTGGCGCGGCCTGTGAGATAAAAGTTTTTTGGTTCTTTTTTTCAAAAAAGAACTACTTCCTCCCTTCCAGGAACGCCTGATGACAAACATTGATGCAACGCACGATCCGGAACTTGGGAGCTGGGTGGCCGATGCGAACGGCCACGCGGAATTCCCGATCCAGAACTTGCCATTCGGCGTTTTCACGCCTGCAGGCAGCGAAAAACGGACTGGTGTTGCGATCGGGGATCATATTCTCGATTTGCAGGCGTGTGTGGCGCACGGCTTGCTTGGCGACGCGGCGCTGCGGGCGGCGGGGGGCACGCTCAACGCGATGCTGGCGCTGGGGGCGGGGCCGCGGCGGGCGCTGCGGGCGGCGGTGTCGGGGATATTGGCGAAGGGCGCAAGGGCGGAGGAACTGGCGCCAACTTTGCTGCATGAGGCGGCGAAGTGCACCATGGAGGTGCCGGTTTGCGTTGGTGACTATACGGATTTCTACGCGGGGATACATCATGCCGTGGCGGTTGGAAAATTGTTCCGGCCGGATGCGCCGTTGCTGCCGAATTACAAGCATGTGCCGATCGGGTATCATGGCCGCGCTTCCAGCGTGCGGGCTTCGGGAGTGCCGTTTCGGCGGCCGAACGGGCAGCGCAAGCCCGGCGACGAGGCGAGCCCGGATTTTGGGCCGTGCCGCAACCTGGATTTCGAGCTGGAGCTGGGTATTTGGATCGGGCCTGGCAATGCGCCTGGGGTGCCGATACCAATCGGGCAGGCGGCGGATCATATCGCCGGGTTTTGCCTGCTGAATGACTGGTCGGCGCGGGATGTGCAGGCATGGGAATATCAGCCGCTGGGGCCGTTCCTGGCGAAGAGTTTTGCCACGACCGTTTCGCCCTGGATGGTGACGCCGGAGGCGCTGGCGCCGTTCCGCGTGGCGCAGCCAGATCGGCCAGAGGGCGATCCACGGCCGCTGCCGTATTTGTGGGACGCGGCAGATCAGCGTGAGGGCGCCTTGAACATTGGCCTGGAGGCGTATTTGCTGACCGCTGCGATGCGGGCGGCGGGTCAGGCGCCGTTCCGGCTGGCGCACAGCAACACGCTGTATGCGTATTGGACGGTCGCGCAGATGGTGGCGCATCATAGCTGCAACGGGTGCGACCTGCGCGCGGGCGATCTGTTCGGCAGCGGCACGCTTTCCGGGCCGACCATGGGAGAATGCGGCAGCCTGCTGGAATTGACTTCCGGCGGCCGCAATCCGGTGTCGCTGCCGCATGGGGAGACGCGTCGGTTTCTGGAAGACGGTGACGAAATCATTTTGCGGGCGCACGCGGTTGCATCCGGCGCGGTGCCGATCGGGTTTGGGGAATGCCGGGCGGTTGTGATGGGCCCGGTTGTTTGAGGAGGATGCCGGTCATGTCGGAAATTCTGACGGCGCGCCGTGAGTTGCTTTGGCTTGCCGCCCTGCCGTGGGCGATGGCGGGCGCGGCGCGGGGCGAGACGCTGAACCCGCGCGAGACGATGATCACGCTGCCCGGCCAGATCACCTGGGAGACGCGGCCGACCTGGCCTCGCGATAGCGTGGCGAACGCAAGGCTGTTCGGCGACCGTAGCGGGTCGGGCATCTATTATGAGCTCATCCGCTGGTATCCCGGCTACATGAGCGCGCCGCACACCTACGTTACGGACCGGCTGTGCGTGGTGCTGTCCGGCACCTGGTGGGTGAATAGCGGGGCGGATTTCGATCCTGCGCGGTGCGTTCCGGTGCCGGCCGGCAGCTTCATTCGGCGCGTGGCCCACACGCCGCACTACGACGGCGTGATTGCCGGGGGCAAGGAGCCAGTGGTGGTCGCGATCACCGGCATGGCGCCCGTGGACATGAAGTATATCGATCCGAGCCGCCCCGGCTGGCGCAAGGTCTGAGCGTCGAAGGCCGGCGGGCGCCGGTCGTCCGCCTCTGGTGTTTGCCTGGCGGGTGCGGCAATGAGGGCGTCGCCTCACCGTCGGGAGCGTCCAAAGTGAAAATCATCCTCGCCCTGCTGGCTTGCACCGCGTTGTCGGGCACCGCGCTGGCGGCCCTGCCGCGATACCCGAATGCCCACGCCGGCAAGATCGTCTTCGTCGCCGATGGCAATGTGTGGCAGGTGGCGCGCACCGGCGGGACGGCCGAAAAGCTCACCTCCGACCTCGGCCAGGACATGTTCCCTCGATATTCCCCGGATGGGAAATGGATTGCGTTCACCGCCAATTACCAGGGCAACGAGGACGTCTACGTCATTCCCGCTGGCGGCGGGCCCGCGCGGCGGCTGACGTTCGATTCAGACGTGTATGAAAAGACCGGCGGCCGGCATGGGCCCGACAACATGGTGGTGACCTGGACCCCGGATTCGAAGAATATCGTGTTCCTGTCGCGCCGCGATGCGTGGAACACCTGGATCTCGCAACTGTTTTCGGTGCCGGTCAGCGGTGGCTTGCCGGTGAAGCTGCCGCTGGATAGTGGTGGGTTGCTGACCTATGGCCCGGACGGCCACAGCATCGCCTATAACCGCATTTTCCGCAATTTCCGCACCTGGAAGCGCTACGAGGGCGGGCTGGCGCAGCAGGTTTTCACCTATGATTTCGATACGAAAACTCTGAACCGGATTACCGATTGGAAGGGCACCAACACGTCGCCGATGTGGTATGGGCGCAAGATCTACTTTCTGTCGGATCGTGACAGCAACTGGCGTGCGAACATCTGGGTGTATGATCAGGATACCAAGAAGACGCGCGAGGTTACCCATTTTACCAACTATGACATCGATTTCCCCTCGCTGGGCGACGATGCGATTACGTTTCAGCAGGGTGGCAAGCTGTATGTGCTCGATCTGCCGACCGAAAAGCTCCATGCGCTGGATGTGACGGTGCCGGATGACGGCGTTCGCACGCAACCGCGTGTCGTCGCGGTGAAGGATGCGATCCGCGATGCCGACATGAGCGGCAACACCGATTACGCGCTGGCACCGAACGGCAAGCGCGCCCTGTTCTCCGCGCGGGGCGACATTTATTCGGTTCCGGCCGAGGATGGCGCGATCCGCGACCTCACGCGCACCGAGGATGCCGACGAGGACCATCCGGCCTGGTCGCCGGACGGCAAGATGGTTGCTTATACGACCGATATTACCGGCGGGCAGCAGATTGCGGTGCGGGCCGCGGAAGGCGGGGCGGAGAAGATATTGACCCATTTTGATACCGGCTATTTCTATGGGCCGGTTTTTTCACCCGACAGCAAGCTGCTCGCGTTTTCCGACAATGCGCATCGGCTCTGGGTTGTGGGTGTTGATGGCAGCGCGCCGCGGCTTGTAGCACAGAACCGTTATGGCGAAATTCATGACCAGGCATTCTCGCCGGATGGGCGGTATCTTGCCTACAGCCTGAACCGTGATGCGCAGCAGCATGCGTTGTGGCTGTACGACATTGCGGCCAATCATGCCGTGCAGATCAGCGAAGCGCACAATGACGATCAGGTGCCAGTGTTTTCGCCCGACGGCAAATACCTGTTCTTCTATTCGAGCCGGCACGAAAACCCTGTCATTTCCGATACCGAATTCGCGTTCATTACATTGAAGAGCGGCGGCATCTATGTGGCGCCGCTGGCGCGCGATACCGCTTCTCCGTTCGCGCCCCGGTCCTATGAGGGGGCGGTGGAGACGGCGAAGAAGGATGAAGACGGGCCTTGGAAGCCAGGGGCGAGCAAGCCGATCCATATCGATCTTGACGGTTTGCTGTCGCGTGCCGTTTCGGTGCCCGTGCCGCCGGCAAACATCCTCACCATGGATGCGCGCGCAGGCAAGCTGTTCTATCTGACGCAGCCCGTGCAGCTTATCGAGGGCGATCTGCCGGGCGAGAAATCCGCATTGCATGTCTATGACCTTGCCAAGCGGAAGGACGGCGTGGTGGCGGAGGGGGTGGATAATTACAGCCTGTCGGCAGATGGGCAGAAGGTTCTGATCAAGCAGAAGAAGGCCTACACGATCGCGGATGCGGCGGTGGATGGTGCGAAAGACAAGAAGGAGCTGGATTTCGATAACATGCGCACGCGTATCGAACCGGCGGTTGAGTGGGCGGAATTGTTCGACAATGCGTGGCGCCTGGAGCGTGATTTTTTCTTCAGCACGGTGATGAACGGGGTCGATTGGAACGCCGTGCATGACGCCTACAAGAAGCTGCTGCCGTTGGCCGGGTCGCGCGAGGATGTAAACTACCTGATTGGCCAGATGATCGGCGAAATCAGCAACTCCCACACTTATGTCGGCGGCGGCGAGGATGGCGACCTGACCGAGGCGGTGCGTACGCCGACTTTGGGCGCGGATTTCGCGCTGGACGCCGCCTCCGGGACATACAAGTTCGCGACCATTTATCCGGGCGACAATACGCGGCCGTTGTATCGCAGCCCGCTCACCGAGCCGGGGCTGAACGTGAAGCAGGGTGACTACCTACTCGCCATCAATGGCGCGGAGCTGCATGCGCCCGACACACCCTACAGCATGCTGGTGGGCATTACGCCCGCGGAACCGGTGACGCTGACGGTTGCGGACAGCCCTGATGGCAAGCGGCGCGATATTGTAGTGCGGCCGCTGAAGGGCGATTTGCCGGTGCGGGAAAAGGCGTGGATCGATCATAATCGGGAGACGGTGGACAGGCTTTCCGGCGGGCGGGTTGCCTATGTCTATCTTTCGGACATGGAACAGCTTGGCATGCAGCAATTCATCCGGCAATTCTATGGCCAACTCGACAAACAGGCCCTGATTGTGGATGACCGCTGGAATGGCGGCGGCTTTATCGACCAGCTCGTGCTCGAGCGACTGCGCCGGGTGCTGGCCGGCCTGGACACGAACCGGGAACAAGTTTCCACCGGGATACCGCAACAGGTTCTCAATGGCCCGAAAATCTGCCTGATCAATCATTATTCCGCGTCCGATGGCGATATTTTTCCTTATTTTTTCCGCCAGTACGGGCTCGGCAAGCTGCTTGGCACGCGCACGTGGGGCGGGGTGCGCGGCATTCGCGGCGAATGGAAGATGATGGACGGCGGGTTCGTGACGATTCCCGAGTTCAGCACCGCCGGCCTGGACGGCCACTGGGTGATGGAAAATCACGGCGTGGACCCGGACATAGAATTGGAGAATTTGCCCGGCGATTTGCAGGAAGGCCACGACAAGCAGCTTGAAACCGCGGTCTCTTTGTTGCTGAAGGATTTGGACGGCAAGCCGGCCGGCCTCCCTGCCCCGCCCCCGTTGATGCCCGCCTATCCGTCGAACGGAGTTGTCCCCGGCCCCACCCTAAAATAGCAAAAGTTTTTTGCTGCTTTTTTTCAAAAAAGAAGCACTTCCCTGTCTTTGCTCGGAGCCCACATGCCCCAGGACCGACACGCCACGGCGCCCTTGGCGCGCCAGACCATGGCTTTCGTTCTGGCCGGTGGTCGCGGCAGCCGCCTGATGGAATTGACGGACACAAGAGCCAAGCCGGCCGTATATTTTGGCGCCAAGCTGCGCATTATCGATTTTGCCTTGTCAAACGCGCTGAATTCCGGGATTCGCCGCATGGCGGTGGCGACGCAGTACAAGGCGCACAGCCTGATCCGCCATTTGCAGCGGGGGTGGAATTTCTTTCGCTCGGAACGCAACGAGAGTTTTGATATTCTGCCGGCGAGCCAGCGCATTGCGGAGGATCGCTGGTATGTCGGCACCGCCGATGCGGTTTACCAAAACATCGACATCATCGAGGGGGCGGCACCGAAATACATTTTGGTGCTGGCGGGGGACCATGTCTACAAGATGGATTTCGAGGCGATGCTGCAACAGCATGTTGCCTCCGGTGCGGATGTGACGGTGGGCTGCATTGAAATTCCGGTGGCAGACGCTGGCGGTTTCGGAATCATGCAGACGGATGCATCGGACCGGATTGTCGCGTTCATGGAAAAGCCGGCTGATCCGCCGACTATCCCTGGGCGCGCGGACATGTGCCTGGCGAGCATGGGAATTTACGTGTTTGAGACGAAACGGCTGATTGCTGTGCTGCGCGAAGATGCGGAGAGGGCGCATTCCAGCCATGATTTTGGCAGTGACATCATCCCTCGGCTGGTTGCTGGGGGCGGGGCGGTGGCGCATCCGTTTTCACGTTCATGCGTGCGATCGTCGGCCGAGGCGTTGCCTTACTGGCGCGATGTGGGCACGCTGGATTCCTATTTCGCGGCCAATATCGATCTCACCGACGTGGTGCCGCAACTCGATTTGTTCGACGAGGACTGGCCACTTTGGACGTATGCCGAAATGACGGCGCCGGCGAAGTTTGTGCATGACGAGGAAACGCGGCGTGGGACCGCGATTGCCTCGGTGTTGGCTGGGGGCACGATTATTTCGGGGGCGACGCTGCGGCGCTCACTGGTGTTCAGCCGGGTGCATGTGCATTCCTATGCCGAGATTTCGTATGCTGTGATCTTGCCGGAGGTGCAGATCGGGCGGCATGCGCGTCTGCGGCATGTGATCATTGAGCATGGCGTGCGGATACCGCCGGGGCTGGTGGTGGGTGAGGACCCGGTGTTGGATGCGCGGCGCTTTCGCCGGACGGCGAATGGGATCTGCTTGATCAATCAGGCGATGATTGATCGGCTGTAGACCCGTCCATCGGTAATCGAATTAAACGGCCAGATCGGGCCGCGTGCGTGTGTTCCGGACGAAAGAAAAACGGAGTCAACCACAAAGACACGAAGCAGTCACGAAGAGAATGAAGATCATAAGTTCATCCAGTCGTACTCAAAGATCACGAGCGCATCGATTTATGGCTTCATCAAAAGAGCAAAAGTTCTTTGGTTCTTTTTTTCAAAAAAGAACTGCTTCCTGCTTTCCTTCAAGCGGTTCCAATCATCGCGCGCACCTTGGGATAAATCTGGTTCGACCAGGCGCGGCCGGAGAAAACGCCGTAGTGGCCGGCACCTGTTTGCAGGTGATACGATTTGCGCGTGGTGGGCATCCGGTTGCACAGGTCGAGCGCCGCCATGGTTTGGCCGACGCCGCATATGTCGTCGCGCTCGCCTTCGACGATGAGCAGGCTGGTGCGGCGTATCGCGCTGCAATCGACTTTTTCGCCGCGATAGGTCATGACGCCGCGCGGCAGTTCGTGCTCCTGGAACACCCGCGAAACGGTCTGCAAGTAGAATTCCGCCGGCAGATCGCACACCGCGAAATATTCGTCGTAAAAACGCCGGTGGGCGGCCGCACCTTCAGCGTCGCCCGCAAACAGGCGGCGCATTTGCGCCTGGTGCGCGTTGATATGGCGGTCGGCATTCATCGACATAAAACTCAGCAATTGCATGAAGCCGGGATACACACGGCGGCCGGCGCCGGGAAAACGCCATGGCACGGTGGCGATGACGGTGCGTTCATACTCGCCGATGGAGCGTTGCTGGGCCAGGATATTGACCCGCGATGGGCTGATGCGGGTGTCGATCGGGCCCGCCATCAAGGTGAGGCTCTGCGGCGTCGCGGGCATTTTTGCCGCCGACATCACCGCGGTGGCGGCCAGCGCAGGCACCGCCGGCTGGCAGACAGCAACCATGTGCGTGGGTGGGCCGAGGTATTCCAGGAATTCGATCAGGTGGGCGACGTAATCCTCGAAACCGAAATTGCCGGCTGACAACTTAACGTCGCGGGCGTTGTGCCAGTCTGTGATATATACATCGCAGTCCGGCAACATTGTCTGCACCGTGGCGCGCAACAGGGTCGCGAAATGGCCGCTCATCGGGGCGGCGAGGAGCACCTTGGGCTGCGGGGGCGCGTCCTCCTTCTCGAAACGCAACAGCGTGCCGAAGGGCGTGGTGAGCACCGGCACTTCGCGGACGGCGGCCTGGCGGTTGCCGATGGAGACAGTGGTGATGCCGAACGGCGGCCGCTTGTGGGTGACAACGGCGGTGGCGAAAATTTCCGCTGCGGCGGCGGCGAGCCGAAGCGGGGGCAGGCGGCCGAAGGGCGGCTCCATGCCGAACGCGTCGGCCCAGGCGCCGGCGCCGCGTCGAACGGGCGCCAGGAAGTCAGTCTGGCTTTGATAAAGCTGATACAACATAGGCGCGCGGCGTTATCCTATACGGCAGGCTCATGCTCGATCCTGTGCCGATAGGCGCGCGGCATCAAGGTTGCTACACTTGGGCCTTATCCGGCGGAAAGACGATGGGAAACACACCCAAGAGACCGCATACCGGTTCATCACCACAGACTGGTTCATCACTGGTCATCAGCAGCCGCAACTACTCCAGTTGGTCGCTGCGGGGGTGGCTGATGGTGCGCCTGGCGGGGTTGGAGTGCGAGGTGCGCAGGGTTGAAAGCACCGATGCGGTGGCGCGCGCCGAGTTGCTGCTGCAAACATCGTCGATCCGCATTCCCTGGTTGGAGCATGAGGGGCTGGTGATCTGGGACGTGCTGGCGATTGCGGAGTATTTGCACGAGCGGTTTCCGGATGCCCGGATGATGCCGGAGGACCGGGCGGCGCGGGCGCGCTGCCGTGCGATCAGCGGCGAAATGCATGCGGGGTTCAGCGCCTTGCGTGCGTCGTTGCCGGTTAATTTGCATGCGCAGCGGCCGAATTTCCCGATCTGGTCCGGCGTGCGGGCTGACATCGACCGGATTACCGAAATCTGGCGCGAGTGCCTGACAGAGTGGGGCGGGCCCTATTTGTTTGGCGACCGGCTGAGCGTGGCGGATGCGATGTATGCGCCGGTTTGCACGCGGTTTCTCACGTACGATGTGACGCTGGATAAGGCTTGTGCGGCCTATAACGCAGCGATTCTGGCGTTGCCGGACATGCGGACGTGGATTGAGGAGGCGATGAAGGAACCAGAGGAAGTCAGTGAGCTGGAAGTGGAAGTGGAGTTTTAAGCAGTTCTTTTTTGGAAAAAAAGCACCAAAAAACTTTTGTCACATGCGGCCGACTGCCGTTTCAAGATGGCCATCTTGGGGCTGCACGCAATTAAGTAAAAGTTTTTTACTTCTTTTTTTCAAAAAAGAAGTGCTTTTCTTTCCCTTCGCGCTCAGGTTGTATATCAACCATGAGCCTCGCGTTAATACGTAGCTTTTCCTTCTCCGGCATCGAGGCCGTGCCGGTGGAAGTCCAGGTGCAAATCGCGGCGGGCCTGCCCGCCTTCCTGGTTGTCGGCCTGCCTGACAAGGCGGTAGGCGAAGCGCGCGAGCGTGTGCGCGCGGCGCTCACCGCCATGGGCCTCGCCCTGCCGCCGCGCCGGGTGCTGATCAACCTCTCCCCGGCCGACCTCCTGAAGGAGGGCTCGCACTACGATTTGCCGATGGCGCTGGCCGTGCTGGCGGCGATGGACGTGGTGCCGCGCGAGGAACTGTCGCACTACGCAGCCCTCGGCGAGCTATCGCTCGACGGCACACTCAAGCCCGTGGTCGGCGTATTGCCGGCGGCGATCGCGGCGGCGGAGGCGGAACTCGGCCTGATTTGCCCCGGCGTCCAAGGCGGCGAGGCGGCCTGGGCTGGCACGGTGGAGGTGCTCGCACCACCCGACCTCCTCTCGCTGATTAACCATTTCCGCGGCACCCAGGTGCTGACCCCGCCGGAGCCGGGCGGCATCCAGCCCGCCGGCATCGTTGCCGACATGGCGGATGTGAAGGGCATGGAGAGCGCACGGCGGGCGCTGGAGATTGCCGCGGCCGGCAATCACAATCTGCTGCTGGTGGGGCCGCCCGGCGCGGGCAAGTCGATGCTGGCCGCACGGCTCCCTGGGTTGCTGCCGGATCTGACGCCGGCGGAGGCGCTCGAAGTGAGCATGATCCATTCGGTCGCGGGGTTGCTGGAAGATGGGCGCCTGGTGAAGCGGCCGCCGTTTCGCGAGCCGCATCACAGCGCGAGCCCGGCGGCGCTGGCCGGCGGCGGCAGCCGGGCGCGGCCGGGCGAAGTGTCGCTGGCGCATCGCGGCGTGCTGTTCCTGGATGAGCTGCCGGAGTTTCTGCGCCCGGTGCTGGAGACGCTGCGCCAGCCGCTTGAGTCCGGCCACACGACGGTGAGCCGCGCCGCGGCCCACATCACCTATCCGGCGCGGTTTCAGTTGGTGGCGGCAATGAATCCCTGCCGTTGCGGCCATTTGGGCGACGCCGGGCGCGAATGCGGCCGTGCCCCGCGCTGCGGCGAGGACTATCTGTCGCGGCTCAGCGGTCCGTTGTTGGACCGCATCGACATTACCGTCTACGTGCAATCGGTGACGCCGGCCGAGCTCTCCCGCGCGCCGCCTGGCGAGTGCAGCGAAACAATCGCCGCCCGCGTCGCCGCCGCCCGCTCGATGCAGCGCGCCCGCGCCGGCCCCGGCATGCCGGCCACCAACGCGGAGCTGGATGGCGCCCGCATCGAGATGGCCGAGGACGCCCGCAAGCTCGCCGAACAGGCCGCCACGCAGTGGGGCCTTTCCGCCCGCGGTTTCACGCGCGTGCTGCGCGTGTCGCGCACGATTGCCGATCTGGCTGGCGCGCCGGTGGTGCGCCGCATCGATGTGGCGGAGGCGCTGGCATTTCGGCACCGTATTCCGGGGCGGAGGGCTGCGTGATTCCGCGGCGCGGAGACCTTGTGCTGGTTGGCGGAAGTGGACGATCCGATCTGTCGCACCGTCCATGCGCTAGCATCGCGCCCTCTTCGTGCTGCATCCGGCGAGTCCGCAAGGATGTCGAGCGCTCGCAGAAGCCCCGGCCGCTTCTCACGCAGGATGATCTCATCGCCCCGGCGGAAAATCTCCAGTTCCTGGCCGGCCACACGGAAATCCTTCGGCAGGCGCACCGCCTGGCTGTTGCCGGATATACGCTGGGAACAGACGAAAGGAAGGTCTTCTTTTTTGAAAAAAAGAAGCAAAAAACTTTTGCCTGTTGCTGCCAGCATCCGGCTCAACCAGGAATCACGGGGGCTGCCCGGAATTGATAAAAGTTTTCTGGTTCTTTTTTTAAAAAAGAACTGCTTCCACTTCCTCCGGCTTCATCCGCACCAGCGCCTCATAATCCTGCAGCAGCGTCTCGGTGATCTGCCCCGGCGTAAAATGCCGGTCGCCGATCTGCCGCACCGGGGTCACCTCGGCCGCGGTGCCGGCCAAAAACACTTCCTGCGCCCGGTCCAGTTCCTCCGGCTGCATCGCCCGCTCGATCACCGGGATCTGCCGCCGCCGCGCCAGGCCCATCACCGTCCGCCGCGTGATGCCGTCCAAGAAACAATCCGGCGTGGGCGTATGCAGCGCGCCGTCGATCGCCAGGAACACGTTGGCCCCCGTCGCCTCCGACAACTGGCCGCGGTAGTCCAGCATCATGGCGTCGGCAAAGCCGTTTGCCTCGGCCTTATGCTTGGACAGCGTGCCGATCATGTAATTGCCGGTCGCCTTGCTGGCGGTCGGCGCCGTGGTCGGGTCCGGACGGCGCCATTCGGCCCAGTCCAGTGCGATGCCGGCCATGCGGTTGGCGAAGTAGGCGGGCCACACCCAGGCGGCGATGGCCAGGTGGATTTTGGTGTGCTGCGCCGAGACCGCGAGCATTTCCGAGCCGCGCCAGGCGATCGGGCGCAAATAGCCCTCGGTCAACCCGTTTGCCTTCAACACCTCGATGCAGGCCGTGTCGATTTCGTCGGCCGTATAGGGAATTTCGAACCCAAGTATCCGCCCCGATCCGATCAGCCGGTCGGTATGCATGCGCAGGCGGAAGATATGGCCGGCGTAGGCGCGTTCGCCCTCGAACACGCCGCTCCCGTAGTGCAGACCGTGCGTCAGCACATGCAGCTTGGCATCGCGCCAGGGGATGAGCGCGCCGTCGAACCAGATGAAGCCGTCGCGGTCGTCAAAGGGCACCAGGGACATCGGAAACCTTACGTGAAAATTCGGCGCTTGAGTGAACCCCATCCCTAGCCATTTTATAAGTCAAAACTCTTGCCATAATTCGAGGGGAGCCATGCCGGACGCCGCCGCACCTGGGGCCAGCCTTCTGTTCCTGCGCGAGGAACAGATGCGCCGCGCGCAGGACATGTTCTTCCTGGCCTCGCGCGACCTCGCCGCCTGCGCCGACCCCGTCCTTCGCGCCCATGGCCTCGGCCGCGCGCATCATCGGGCATTGCATTTCATCGGCCGCACGCCCGGCCTCACCGTCACCGACCTGCTCGGCGTGCTCAGCGTCACCAAGCAGAGCTTTGCCCGCGTTCTGGCGCCGCTGGTGGAACAGGGCTTGGTGCGCCAGGTGCCAGGCCGCGCCGACCGCCGCCAGCGCCTGCTCTATCTGACCGACCCTGGAATTGCCCTGGAACGTGCCCTTTTCGACTGCCAACGGGAACGGCTTGTTGCTGCGTATCGCGAAGCCGGGGGCCCGGCCGTGGAGGGATTCGGCCGCGTCATGCGCGGCGTGATGGGAAGTGCCGCGCGGCATGCCCTGGATTCCGCCATCAGCCGCGCCGGCGTCCGATAGCGCATGCAACCCACCGCAGCACGCGCAACACGCCTACTGACCGCGGCGCGCGGACCCCTGCTATAGAGCGATCATGTCCGACGAAGCGCACATCCTGGTGGTTGACGACGATGCCCGCCTGCGGGCGCTGCTGAGCCGCTATCTGTCGGAAAACGGCTTTCGCGTCAGCATCGCGGCGCACGCGGCGGAGGCGCGGGAGAAACTGCGCTTCGTGCAGCCCGACGCCCTGGTGCTGGATGTGATGATGCCGGGCGAAAGCGGCCTGTCGCTCACCGCCAGCCTGCGGGCGGAGAACGCCGACGTGCCGGTGCTGATGCTGACCGCCCGCGGCGCACCGGAGGACCGGATAGCCGGGTTCGAGTCGGGCGCCGACGATTACCTCGGCAAGCCGTTCGAGCCGCGCGAGCTTCTCCTCCGCCTGCGCGCCATGCTGCGCCGCGCGGTGCCAGCGCCGCCGGTGCCGGCTGTCCCGGCCGGCCCGATCCGCCTGGGCCGCCTGGAATTCGATACCGGCCGCGCGGAGTTGCGCGGTCCGCAGGGACCGATCCATTTGACCGGGGGCGAATCGGCGCTGCTCGCCGCCCTGGCCGCGCGGCCGAACGAAGTGCTGACGCGCGAGGACCTCACCGCGTCACTGGAAATGGATGAGACCGGCGAACGCGCCATCGACGTGCAGGTGACGCGCCTGCGCCGCAAGATAGAGCTGGACCCGCGCGAGCCCCGCTTCCTGCACACCGTTCGTGGCCGCGGCTACGTGCTGAAGCCGGGCATATAATGCAGTTGCCAGATGCCAGTTTTCAGTTTCCAGGTCGTCGCCCACTGGCAACTGAAATCTGGCATCTGAAAACTGGCATCTGAAAACTGGAAACCGACAACTGGCAACTGAATCATGACCCGCTTTGCCACCGCCTGGGAGCGGCCGGCGCGGAAGATACTGCCGCGGTCGCTGCTCGGGCGGTCGCTGCTCATTATCCTGGTGCCGCTGGTGGTGGTGCAGGCGGTGGCGCTGCTGTTGTTCTATGGTAGCCATCTGGACCTGATCAGCCGCCGCCTCGCGGGCGCCGTCGCCGGCGAAATCGGCCAGACGATCCGCCTGCTCGACGCGACCCCCGCGCCCGCCGACCAGGCGTGGTTGCTGCGCGGCGCCGAGCGCGATTTCGAACTGCGCATGCGCATCGATCCCACGGCTCACCTCGCCGCCGCGCGTGCGGCGAACGTGCTCGGGCCGATGGATGACGACCTGGCGATTGCGATGGGCCAGAAGGTCGGGCGGCCCTTCACCATGGATTGGACGCACGACCCGCAATCCGTGCTGATCGACGTTCAATTGCAGCACGGCGTTCTGTACGTGCAGGCGCCGCGCAAGCGGCTGTACACCAGCATGATCTACCTGTTCGTCATCTGGGTGGCCGGCAGCTCGGTGGTGCTGTTCAGCATCGCGGCCCTGTTCATGCGCAACCAGGTGCGTGCTATCCGGCGCCTGTCGGCCGCCGCCGAGGATTTTGGCCTGGGCCGCGATACCGGCTTCATCCGGCCCGAGGGCGCGGTCGAAGTGCGCCGCGCCGCGGCGGCGTTCAACCGCATGCAGGAGCGTATTCGCCGTTTCCTGGCGCAGCGCACCGAAATGCTGGCCGGCGTCAGCCACGATTTGCGCACCCCGCTCACCCGCATGCGCCTCGCGCTGGCGATGCTGCCGCCGGAAGGCCCGCACGCCGCCGACGTCGCGGAAATGCACGCGGACGTGGAGGAGATGGAGCGGATGATCCGCGGCTATCTCGCCTTCGCCCGCGGCGAGCAGGCCGAGGAGGCGCAAACGACGGATCTGTCCGAGGTGCTCGAGGAAGTGGCCGCCGGCGCGCGGCGCACCGGCGGCGAGGTAGCGCTCGACGCCGCGCCCGGCCTGATGCTGCCGTTGCGCCCCGACGCCATGCGCCGCGCAATCACCAACCTGGTGGACAATGCGCGCCGGCATGCCGCGCGGGTGGCGCTGTCGGCGGCGACGGTCGGCCGTTCTGTGCAGGTGACGGTGGACGATGACGGCCCGGGGATCCCGCCGGACCGGCGGGAGAGCGTGTTCCGCCCGTTCGAGAGCGACGCCGCCGGCGGCACCGGGCTTGGGCTTACAATCGCTCGCGACATCGTGCGCGCGCACGGGGGGGATATTTTGCTGGAGGATTCGCCACTTGGCGGCTTGAGGGCACGAATTCGGCTGCCAGTGTAGAAAACGAACCAAAAAACTTTTAATTATGTTGAGCCTACCGGCGCTTAAGAAGAAAAGTAGGTGGGAACCCGTAATAGGTAAAAGTTTTTTGGTTCTTTTTTTCAAAAAAGAACTACTTCCTTCGCTAACCGGACTATTTCCCCCACGCCCAGCGTCTCCGCCCGCCGCTGCGGGTCAATGCCCACGCGTTCCAACAGCGCCGCGCCCCCCAGGCCGCGCAACGACCCGCGCAACATCTTGCGCCGCTGCCCGAACGCCGCGGCAGTGATCCGTTCGACCGCTGCAAGCAACTCATGGCTGGGTTGTTCAGCGAGCGGCGCGAGGCCCACAACGGCCGACATCACGCTCGGAGGCGGCGTGAAGGCAGAAGGCGGCACGCGCATAAGGATATTGGCCGTGCAGGTGAGTTGGACCAGAACGGAAAGCCGCCCATACGAGCCTGTGGCGGGCACGGCCACAATTCGTTCCGCCACTTCCTGTTGGAACATCAGCGTCATGCGCTCCCAGGCTTGCGCCTGGTGCAGCCAGCCAATCAGCATCGCGGTGCCGGCATTATACGGCAGATTTGCAACAATTTGCCGCGGCGCCGGGGTAAGTGTTGCGAGGTCGGTTGAAACCGCGTCCGCCTCCATAATGTGCAACCGGGACGTGTGATCGGCCTGGAGGGCGCGTATGGCAGTGACGGCGCGAGGGTCGATTTCAACGGCGGTGACACTTGCGGCCGGGCTTGCCAGCAACGCGCGGGTCAGGCCGCCGGGTCCGGGCCCCACTTCCACCACGTGGCGTCCGGCGAGATCGCCTGCCTGTCGGACGATTTTTGCACACAGGTTTTCGTCCAGCAAAAAATGCTGGCCGAGGGATTTGCGGGCATCCAGCCCGTGGCGGGTGATAACGTCCCGCAGCTTCGGTTGCATGGCTTGTGTTCCGGGGGGGCAGGGGCGCCCCTAAAAGGTCAAAGTTTTTTGGTTCTTTTTTCAAACAAGATATGCGTCCTTCACGCTTGCCTGCCCTTTGCGGCGAGTCTCTCTCAACCCGGGCTGCTATTACAACGCCGCGTCGCTTGACTACCCGCGCAGTGGGCAGGCAACGGTGCGAAACATGGAGAGTTGAATTACATGGCACTCGAGACCGTTGCACAATGGCGCTGTTTCGGTGGAACACAGTTCATTTACCGGCACGACTCGACTGAAACAGGAACGCCCATGCGGTTTGCGGCCTACGTGCCGCCGCAAGCGGCCCGCGGACCGGTGCCCGTGCTGTGGTATCTGTCCGGCCTGACCTGCACGGAGGAGAATTTTACCGTGAAGGCCGGGGCACAGCGTGTGGCAGCCGAAGCCGGCGTGATGCTGATCGCGCCGGACACCAGCCCGCGTGGCGAGGGTGTTCCGGGCGATCCGCAGGGCAGCTACGATTTCGGCCTTTCGGCGGGTTTCTTTGTCGATGCGACGCTGGCGCCCTACGCCGCGAACTACCGGATGCGGTCATACATCGAAACGGAGTTGCCGGCGCTGGTGGCCGGGGCGTTGCCGGCGGACATGCAACGCCAGTCGATCATGGGCCATTCCATGGGGGGCCACGGCGCCATTACCATAGCCCTGCGAAATCAGGGGCGGTTCCGGTCCGTTTCGGCATTTGCACCGATCGCCTCGCCGATCCATTGCCCGTGGGGCCAGAAGGCGCTGGCCGGCTATATCGGCCCGGACCAGACCGCCTGGCGTGCCTACGATGCATGCGCGCTGATCGAGGATGGGCACCGTCTGCCGGAACTGCTGGTCGACCAGGGCCTGGCGGACAATTTTCTCGTCAGTCAGCTCAAGCCGGAGTTGCTCGAGGCGGCGTGCGCCGCCGCCGGGGTGCCGCTGATGCTGCGCCGGCAGGAAGGCTACGACCATTCGTACTACTTTATAGCAAGTTTCATCGCCGACCATGTGCGCTATCACGCGCAGGCGCTTGCCTGACAGGCTCCGTCGCTTGACCGGATCTGGTTGACCGGCGCTGTTTCGATCCGATCGGCCTGGCTGGCACGCGCGGTCCGGGGTCCCCACGCCGCTTTGCGGATGGGGGATGGTTGGATATTCGTATCGGATAAATCCTACAGGGAGAGAAAACGCAATGGACGCACATGTCGATAAGGTTCTGATTCACCCCGCGGTCGACAACGGCGTGCCGGCCGGCAGCCCCGATTTCGCCGGCGCCACGCTGACGTGCCATTGCAAGACCGATCCGGTAACGGTCGAGATCGGGTCGCAGGTAGCGTTCAACCATGTTTGCGGCTGCACCAAGTGCTGGAAGCCGAAGGGCGCCATCTTCTCGCAAATCGCCGTGGTCGGGCGCGACAAGGTGCGCGTCACGGCCAACGAACAAAAGCTCGCCATCGTCAACGCGGCGGCACCAATTCAGCGCTACGCCTGCACCGCGTGCGGCGTTCACATGTACGGGCGCATCGAAAACACCCAGCACGCATTCCACGGTTTCGATTTCCTGCACACCGAGCTGGCCGACCGGCCCGGCTTCGATGGACCCACCTTTGCCGCGTTCGTTTCCTCCGTCATCGAAGGCGGCGTGCCGCCCAGCCATATGGAAGGCATCCGCGCGCGCCTCACCGACCTGGGGCTCACCCCGTATGATTGCCTCTCGCCGCCACTGATGGACGCGCTGGCGACGCAGGCCGCCAAGCTCGCGGGGACGTTGGTTACGGCTTAGCGGTATGGGACGCGGCCCAATTCAAATTGGGCCGCGTATCTCATGGCGCAAAAGTTTTTTGGTTCTTTTTTTCAAAAAAGAACTGCTTCCTTACTTTCTTACCCGCCAAGCCATCCACCCCGCCACCGCGCCGAACGCCACCAAAGTCACCCACTGCGACGTCGCGGCGAAGCTGTCGCCGACCACCGCCAGCGGCGCCTGATTTCCGGTGGCGCCGATCACCGCCGCCAATGCAACACCGACCAGGCTTTCACCGACGATAAACCCGCTCGCGATCAGCACGCCGCGGCGCTTGGCGGCTTCGCGGCGCAGGCCGCGATCAATCAGCCAGCCGAGCACGGCGCCCAGGCCCAGCGTCACCCCCACCGTGGGCGGCAAATAAAGCCCGATGCCGACCGCAAGCACCGGCAGTTTGCCGTGCAAGGTGAAGCGCCGTAGCACCGCGTCGGTCACGATCAGCCCGACGCTGATCGCCGCCCCGATGCCGATAAAGATCCATTCCAGCGTTCCCCCCAGGATGCCGGTCGCGATCTTCGCCATCAGCGTCGCCTGCGGGGCCGCCAGGATCTGCGCCGGGTCCATCCCCGCACGCGGCACGGCCCCGGGAAAGCCATAGGCGGTGTAGAGCAGGTTCAGGATCGGCGGAATCACCGCGGCACCGACCACGACGCCGACCACAAGCGCGGCCTGCTGCCGCCAGGGCGTGGCGCCCAGCAGATAGCCGGTCTTGAGGTCCTGCAAATTGTCATTGGAGATCGTCGCGGTCGCCAGCACCACCGAGACGGTGATCAGAACCAGCGCGATCACCGCCTGGCGTGTGTTTCCGTCAGCCAGGCGGCTACCGAACAAGGCCAGTAGAAACAGGCTCGCGGCGACGGTGGCCAGAATGGCGATGCCGGAAATCGGGCTGCTGGAGGAGCCGACCAGCCCGGCCATGTAGCCGCACGCGGCGGCCACCAGGAAACCCAGGACGGTGGCGAACACCACGCCGAGCAGCGTGAGAGTCAGCGTGCCGAACGCGGCCAGCGGCGGCGACGCGGCGACGAACCCAACGAAGACCGCCGCCATGAGCACGACGCTCACGGCGAACAGTGCCCCCACCGCGCGTGGCGGCAAATCCTGTTCGGTGCGCACCGGCGGGCCGGCGGAGAAATCCACCCTGCCGATGGCCGCGCGCACACCGGCCAGCGTAGGTCCGGCGAGCCCTGCCAGCGCCCAGATGGCGGCGACCCCGATCACGCCGGCGCCGATGAAGCGAACCTTC
>Ga0116226_10001384_pt1 | contig 21025 bp, 21 predicted proteins | sample S1TSphfallax_FD_89692 | JGI IMG/M metagenome (GOLD analysis project Ga0116226, IMG submission 89692) | Host-associated microbial communities from peat moss isolated from Minnesota, USA - S1T2_Fa - Sphagnum fallax MG | ecosystem: Host-associated > Plants > Peat moss > Unclassified | place: USA... | reverse complement strand
GCTTTAGAGCGGCCCTCCTGTGGCCTTGTCTGTTGCGGGAGGCGCCGAGCGGGCGTAGCTCAGTGGTAGAGCACAACCTTGCCAAGGTTGGGGTCGAGGGTTCGAATCCCTTCGCCCGCTCCAGATTTTTCCACTAAATTCAGATTTATGGCTGTTCAAGTCCGGCGCGCCATCAGCATTGCGCAAAGATGCGCTGCACGGTGTTTAGAGGAAGGCAAGGCATGGTGCGCCCCGGACCTTGGAGCAAGCGACCGGACGATGAGGACGAGACGCAGTCCAATATCATCAAGGGTCCCTGGAGCCGCGCTCGCGGCGCCGGGAAGGCGCCCAAGCCCGCCAAGGCCCCGAAGCCGCGTCGTAGGCGGGAGCCGATCATCAACAACTGGGGACTGCTCGTCGTCTTTCTTCTGCTATGGTTCGTCCTGCCGCCGCTGGCGACTTGGCTGGTTCATCTGTTGGCGCAAATCTTTCATACGCCGATGTAAGGCCGCACAACTGACTTAGAGAACGACTTTATTATACTAAGCCTGTTCTAGGGCTGAGCCGGTACTGGCAAATTTTGCTTTTTGAGCCCTGAGGTCCAAAAGCTCATTAAGTCGTCCTATAAAAGTGTTTGTTGAATCTTCCCAGTTCCGCGTCATCCCGGCTACGGCCTGGGCCGACATCTGCGCCAATAGCTCTCGATCGGCGGCCAGGGTCCGCATGTGTCTTAGGGCCGTCTCGACATATGTTTCCAGCGGTTGATCCTGGATAAGATAGCCGGTCTTGCCCTGCTCCACCGCCTCAGCGACAGCGCCGACGTCAGAGACGATCGGGATGACGCCGAGTTGCGCCGCCTCCAGAATGGTCAGCGGAAGCCCCTCCCAGTACGAAGGTATATAGATCACATCGGCCCAGCCGTAGATTTCAGTCATGGCTTTGGGGTCGTGCACGGCGGGTTCTGCGACCCGCTGGAGGTCTGCGGCGTCGGCGTCGGCGACGCCGGCCATGACAGATGTTCCGATGCAGCGCCAGTTTAAGGGGAGAGTCAGCGCCTCGCTTTGGCGCAGGGACGCCAGGACCCTGTCCAGGCCTTTTTGCCGATCCAACCGCCCGAGAAAGAGAATATTCAAGCTGCGCGCTTGGGCCTGACGCGCCTTTCGGGCGCAAAGAACAGCTTCGATCTCGCTGGGCGAAGCGGTATGCGCGGGCGCATTGGGGATCAGCACCAGCTTATCGCCCGGAACGCCGAATGCATTGCATGTGGCTAACATCGCTTCGGAGCAAGGCGCAATTAGATCGTAAACATGCTCATAGCCGAGGGATAAAAAAGTATGCCCGACTTCACGTCCATGTTCAGTAAAGTCGTTGACATGAACAGAATTGACCAGAATGACGCCAGCCTTTTTAAGCTTTTGAGCAATTTTATGGAGATGGGCGGCGTGAAAATTTATCACGACGTCCATAGGCAGGAGCAGCCCCTCCAACGCGTGCGGGTCGCCTGTCAACGTCCAGGTCGGATAGCTGGACCCCAGATAGGCGCCGAGATTCTCAGTCGCGCTGGCCCAGTCGCTGAAGCTATCTTCTGAATAGAATACCAAGCTGTCGAAGGTCGATAAAACCTCCTCACCCAAGATGGCCTTCTTACCCAAGATCAAGAGATGGCAGCAATATCCACGGCGTTGCAATTGCTTTGCTATATTGATGCAGACTTTCTCAACGCCGCCAAACGAAAAAATCGGGACGACCAGGGCGACATTCTTACGCTGCCCCTTCGGAAGGTTCAAAAGGGGGCCGCAGTCCAGCAATTCAGCCGGAAATAACCCCTGATCCAACAGGCGCGGAATGGTGCGCGGCAAACAGTGGGGCAGTTGCGACGCAGAGTCCTGGTACAACAGGTGCAATTGTTTGAAGGCGCTAAACCATGTGAAAAGGGCGTCCGGTAAGCGCGCCGACCTTGCCTTCGTACCCGGAAGGGTGATTTGTAGCACAACGCAACTCGGCGCAGGTCGTGAGTTCAACGCTGAGCGAATCCAATCCGTCTTCGGATCATTTAAGGCGTCTCTAAGCATCTCAGGCCCGAAGGCGACCAGATGCAAGTCCGTCTTGTTCGGCGCCCACTCGCCATTAGAGATAGTAATCGCCCGCACGGCGGCGGCAGTCTCATCGTAATCGATCCGGATCGCCGCGATATGTTGTCTGTGGCGGCCGAAAAGCTGAGTTTCCAGCCACCAGGTGAGGTAGGCGCCGAGACGAAAAGTGTGAAGCACATCTAGAAATTCCGCCGATGTGGCCGCCAGCATTTGCGGGCAGGCGTTGAGATACGGTTCATGCAGGGCGCGCACGAACTTTTGCAAGGCGAGATCTGTTGACGTGGTCTCTAGCGTCTCATCCAGACGGTAGCCATTGTGAACGACACCGGTGTTGAGAAACACCGAGACCGTCGGCGCGCGCGCGCTCTGCAAAAACTTCGCGTTGAAGAGGTCGGCGTGCTTTTTATAGATATACTGCATGATGCTTTCATGCACCCGTTTGGAGGCGCTCAACATGCTTTCGGGGCGTTTGCGATATCGCAGCCCGAAATCGGGCTGGTGTTGACCGATGAAGCCCGCCGCGATGCATTGCATCCAGAACTCCCAGTCCTCATAGCCCTGACGCATCTGTTCATCGAAACGACAGCCCTTATCGAATACTGATCGGCTGACAAGACTGGCGGCCTCGGAAATATTTGCTTTCAAATGCAAGAGAATTGAATACGGGCCGGTGTAGTCATAATAATTTATATCATAGCCGAACATTTTTATGCTCGGATAAACCCATCCGACTGTCGGATTTGAAATTAGACGTCTGAAAGCCCGGTCTATCGCCTTCGGCTCGATTGTATTGTCGGCGTCGAGGAAATAAATGGCTCGAAGGGTAGGCCAACGGGCTAGGGCGTAGTTGACGCCGGAATTGCGCGCGGCGCTGAGCCCGCCGTTACGGCGACGTATATAGTCTATGCGTTCCGGGTGGGCGGCGGCAAGGCTGGCGGCTGTGCGTCGCGTATCTTCATGAGGACAGCCGTCATCGACAATCACAATCCGGATTTCGAAAGCTGTCTCCTGGGACAGAGCAGAGATGGCCGCGTCCACCAAAAAAACGCTATGGCGGAAGGTCGGGATGATGACGGCGACATCCACGTTTCGGTCAGACGGCGCTGCGATGGGGTGAATGAACCTGTTCGGATCAAGAAACGGCGCCGTCTGCGACGTCGCGTGTTCAACCTGCGACCTCAAAACGAAGACTCCATATGGCCGTTTTGTCTCGTCGCTTCGGCGGGCTGAAGCTTTATATCCCCGCCGGCGCTTAAAGGCCGAACGGGGTCAAACCGGGGCGTCCAGCCCCAACCCAGATCAACCGCACTGAAGATCGCCCAGGCGGCCGCCTCACTCGCGTCGGGCGCCAGTCGGGTTGCGAAACACAGTCGCTCGTCGCCCTGGGCCGGCGCGTCGAGCAGGAGATGGAGCTTTTTGGTCTGGGACGCCGTCACGCACAGCCAGTCCGAGACGTTGAAGTCCGGTCGGCCGAAGTCAAACACGACGTCGGGGTCTAGGCCGGGGGGAAGAAGAGCGAGGGCGTAATAAATCGACGGCGCCGTGGGCAGGACGGTTTTGCAAAGCGCGCTAATGAATGTGGTTCCGGCCGGAATCGGCATGTCCAGGATGGCCAGCGTCGGTACTGTCGCGGAATGCGGATGGACCAGAAGGCCGCTGTGCTCTTCGTTGACATCAACGGAGGGATAGTCCCGCAAGATCGTGTCCGCCATCACGTATTGTTTCGCCGCCTGAAGATCTTTCAGCGTCAGGGAGAGGCGCTTGGGCCGCGGGGCGTCCGTGGACTTGGGCGAGGTGATGGGCGCGGGCGAGCGCACGCCGGGCAGACCGGCCCACAGCCGCAAGGCGAGCATGGCGTATCGCCCCGATTCGCCGCCGTCTACGGCGCCGTACAAACTGTTATGGTGCGCTTTGGAAAGGCCGATCTTCGGGGCGCCATGGGGCTCGGACCAGGATAGGGCGACAACCAACTCACTCGGCTCGTCCACGATGGGCGGCGGCGTAAAACTGTTCCAGCCAGATAGAACATCGGTGTACTTGATCGTCCAACTGAATAGGGCGGAGCCCGCCGGTTCAAGGCGCAGGCTTACGGTCAGATGGCCGGTCTCACGTTTGGTTCCAGGATCGAAATACAATTCAAACAAGGAAAAGGCTGTCGAAAGGCAGGGCAGACGCTGTTCCAAAGCCATAAGTCCGGCGGAGGGCGCCCAGAAGGTCTCGGGGCGGTCGGCTTCGTAGACCAGGACCGGATCGGACATGCGCAGGCTGTGGATGGCGGTTTCAAGCCGGCTGAACGCGCCCTGCAACGTGTCGTAGGATCGTCGCAAACTGCTCGCTTGCGCCCAGAGATTAGTATTTTCGGCGCTGATGACGGTATTTAGATGTATAAGTCGTTGGCAAATAAACGTGCTAACAGCCGCTTCGAGTCTGGCCGGCTCGTCTGCAATATCGACGCCTAGTCTGGCGAGATTTTCTCCGGACCGCTCGCGCCACCAGGCTTCCACTTGATCCGCTAAACGGCTCTGCCCAACCTCGTAGATGAGACCCAAGCATGACATATCGGCTTCGGTCAGGGCGCCGATTGAACTGTTGCTCCAATCAACACTAATTCGATCCTTTAATACGCCGCGTACATGACCGAGAATGATTTTTGTATCAAGATTAATCAAAAATTTTTGGAAAATTTCAATATTCGTCGTCAATATAAACATGATAATCTATAATCCAGTGGGCCATTCGCAGGTCATGCTAAAATCCTAATGTATCACGCTTATAGCGGGTGTTCATCAAAAATGTACGACATGCGGGATTTTTGAGGTGTGGGAAACAGCGCAGGATCATGGTTCGTCCATCCCATCGCCGAACGGTGGTAATGTACGGAGAGACGGCGTAAGGCAGATATATCTGCTTTACGCGTGGGTTTGATGCGCCCGACGAAACCCTGTAGGTCGTCTCGCCATGCCGGTCCGCATTGGCGTGCGTGAGGGGGTTGGGGGTTGGGTTGACGAAGCCGTTGATTGCGTTTCAAGGGGAGCTGGGCTCCAATTCCGATGAGGCTTGTCAGGCCTATTTTCCGGATTACGCGCCCTTGCCCTGCGCCAGCTTCGAGACCGCTTTCGTCGCCTTGCAAACGGGTGAGGCGAAGCTTGGCATGATCCCCATCGAGAACTCCCTCGCCGGTCGGGTGGCGGATGTGCATTACCTCCTGCCGCGCTCCGGCCTGCGCATCATCGGCGAACGGTTCAAGGCGATCCATTTCTACCTGATGGCCAATCCGGGCGTGGCGCTGGATCAGGTCCGGCGGGTGGCCAGCCATGTCATGGCGCTGGGCCAGTGTCGCAAGCTGTTAGCGCGGCTGAAGGCCGAAGCGGTCATTGCGTCGGACACGGCCGGCGCCGCACGCGAGTTGGCGGAGCGGCCGGACGAGACCCGCGCCGTCCTCGCCCCGCGTCTGGCCGCGGGTCTCTATGGCCTGGAGATTCTGGAAGAACGGGCGGAGGACGAGCCCAACAACACAACCCGTTTTCTGGTCATGACCGCCGATCCTGAGCTGAACGGGATTGATCCGAACCGGCCCTGTCTGACCAGCTTCGTCTTCCAGGTGCGCAATATTCCCGCCGCCCTGTTCAAGGTCCTGTCCGGCTTCGCCACCAACGGCGTGAACATGACCAAGCTGGAAAGCTATATGGAAGGGGGCGCCTTCACGGCGACCCTGTTCTATGCGGAGGTGGAGGGGCGGCCTCAGGATCGCGCCTTGGCGCTCGCCTTTGAGGAGTTGCAATTCTTTTCCGAGCGGTTTGAGATCCTGGGCGTTTTCAACGCCGACCCGTTCAGGTTGGGCCTCAAAGGCGCAGAGGCCTGACGGACCGCCGCTGCCGCGCCCAAGCCTTGCGTGTAGCCTGAGGCTTTGGCGTATCTTACAGATTCTCTATCATGCCCATGCACGACATTTGTATTGCCGAACGCTGTGGGATTGGTCATCTGCCGGGATCAGACAGGGGCGTTTAGGCCCGTTGAGGATGTGATGATGAAGGTCTTGAGGCTTTCCGGCCTGGCCGTGGCCGGTCTGGCCCTGATGGACGCTATGGCGCACGCCGCCTTGGCCCAGGACGTGGCCGGGCGTTGGGATGCGGTGGCCAAGGTGGCCGGGGTGGATATTCCCTTCCGCCTGGACCTGAAGGGCGGCGGCGATCACGTCAGCGCCAACTTCTTCGACGGCCCGCGCCCGACCACGCCCTCGACCGAAGGCGCGATTAAGGATGGGCGATTGCACCTCCTGTTTCCCAGCTATGCGGCCCGCCTCGACGCCGTAGTTGTGGACGACACGCTGGACGGCGCCTATGTCGTCGGCGCCCGCACCATCCCGATCCACGCGGTGAAGGCCAAGGGCGGCGTGACGCCTGTGGGCAAGGCGCCCGATATCAGCGGCGAATGGCTGATCCCCACCAACAGTCCCAAAGGTGAAAAGGCCTGGCGTCTGATCGTGCGCCAGACGGGGGCGGCGGCCGAAGTCGCCATTTTGCGTATAGACGGGGATACCGGCACGCTGAATGGCCGCTATGCGGACGGGACCTTTCACCTGTCGCACTTCGCCGGCGAACGCCCTGCAGTGCTGGACATTACGCCCCAGGCGGACGGCACGCTCAAGCTGGCCCTGGCCGATGGCGAGGCGCCTGTGCCCCTCATAGCGCTCCGACCGGCGGCGGCGGAGAAACTGGGCCTGACTCCGGAGGACCCGACGCATTTCACCACGGTGCGCGATCCGGCCGAGCCCTTCGCCTTCGCCTTTCCCGACCTGAACGGGCGACTGATCGCCAACACTGATCCGAAGTTCAAAAACAAGGTGGTGATCATAGACATTATGGGGAGCTGGTGCCCCAACTGTCATGACGAGACGCCGTTTCTTCAGGCTCTGTATGCGAAATACGCGAGCAAAGGGCTGGAGATCGTGGCGCTTGATTTCGAGTCAGGCGCTCAGGTGACGAACCCGGAGCGGCTGCGCGCCTTCATTCAGCGCTATGGCGTGACTTATACCGTGCTCTTGGCCGGCGAACGGAAGGATGTTCACGAAAAACTGCCGCAAATGGTCAACTTCAATGCCTGGCCGACTACCTTCTTCATAGGTCGGAATGGTTTATTCCACAGCGCCCACGTGGGCTTCACCAGCCCCGGCAGCGGGCCGCGAGACATTGAGACGCGTCAAGAAGTGGAAAAGCTGGTGCAGACCCTGCTGGCCCAGCCGGCGGCCTGAAACGCGACACAAAAAAGGGCGAGGCGCTCGTTATCCGGTCAAACGCCAAATAACCTTAACCTCGCCCTTTTTCAGGCCTTTAGCCGTGCTTGGCAGCGAACATCTGGCACCAGCCGTTGGGCGAAATCGCGCCCGCCACGACCTTACATTGACCCGTGGCGGTGGGCGTGGCGCCGGGCAGGAAGTAGTTGCACTTGCTGCACTGGGCGTTGCCCTTGGGCATGGCCTGATACTTGGCGACCGATTGAGCCATGGCGCCGGCGGCTTCGGCGCGCTTCGGCTGAACCAGGAACGGCAGGGTGCTAAGTCCGGCGGCGCTGAGGATGACGGTGCGCCGCGTCGTGGAACTCGATTTCAAACTCATATAGTTCTCCTTCCCAAAGGCGCCGTAGCGGGATCGACGCGCGCCATATTCCATATCCTAAACAATGCGGATGAACAGGGGCTAGCTTCACTGTTTATGATTTCGTGTGGGACACATTATTCCACGTAGGAAAGCCATTTCCGATCAGGGTCTGATGAGCAGCCCGCCCGCCTCCAAAATTGCTGCATCCGAGAAAGCTCCGCTTTGCAATCGCGTACATTTGCGCACTCACCCCTTTCGCCCGATAGGATGCATGGGCTAGAAGCACGCGACTCTTAAAATGAGGGCCGAATGACCGCCTTCCTGCTGCAATATCTGCCCATCTTGATCTTCATGGGTCTAGCCGTCGTGATCGGTTCGGCCTTTCTGATCGCGGCCTATGTCCTGGCGCCAAAAAATCCGGACCCGGAGAAGATTTCCGCCTACGAATGCGGGTTCAACGCGTTTGAGGATGCGCGGATGAAGTTCGATGTGCGCTTCTACCTCGTCTCTATCCTGTTCATTATCTTCGATCTTGAGGTCGCCTTCCTGTTTCCCTGGGCAGTGACGCTGCTGAAGCTGCCGCGCCCGGCGGAGGTCTTCGCCTTCTGGTCCATGATGTCCTTCCTCGGCATTCTAACGGTCGGCTTTATCTATGAGTGGAAGAAGGGGGCCCTCGAATGGGAGTAGGGGGAATGGGAGTAGGGGCGTCTGAGCTTCCCGCGGGCATGGCGACCACCGCTTCTGGCCTGATCGTTCCAGCCGGCGCGGCGGGACGGACCACGGTTCAGGGTTACGATCCGGCCCTGCACGACAAGGGCTTTGATCATCTGAACGACAGTCTTGCGGATAAGGGCTTCGTTACCGCCGCCCTGGATGATGTGATCACCTGGGCCCGCACAGGCTCCCTCATGTGGATGACGTTTGGGCTGGCGTGCTGCGCGATAGAGATGATGCAGGCGTCCATGCCGCGCTATGATATGGAGCGGTTCGGCATGGCGCCGCGCGCCAGCCCACGCCAGTCGGACCTGATGATCGTCGCCGGCACTTTGACCAACAAGATGGCCCCGGCTCTGCGCAAGGTCTATGACCAGATGCCCGAGCCGCGATATGTGCTCTCCATGGGCTCCTGCGCAAACGGCGGCGGGTATTATCATTATAGCTACAGCGTCGTGCGCGGCTGCGACCGGATCGTGCCGGTGGACGCCTATGTGCCCGGCTGCCCGCCCACGGCGGAGGGGCTGCTCTATGGCCTACTCCAGCTTCAGCGCAAGATCCGCCGCACGGGGACGATTGAGCGATGATCTTCACCGTGTCTGACGAGGATCTGAAGACCCTGGGCGAGGCTCTGCTGGCGGAGCTTTCGGCGGCGGCGCCCGGCGCCGTCACCGGCTTTCGCGTGGCCTTCGGCGAACTGACCCTGCTGGCCGAAGTTGGCGGGATCGTCGCGACCCTTAAGGCGCTCCGCGACAGCCCGGCCCTTAAGTTCAACCAGCTTACTTTGATCTCCGGCGCGGACTATCCGGACCGGCCCAAGCGGTTTGATGTGGTCTATCAGCTCCTGTCCATGACGAAGAACCGTCGGCTTCGGGTGAGCGTGCAGACGGATGAAGACACGCCCGTTCCGTCGGTCGTCGCCGTCTTTCCCAACGCCGACTGGTATGAGCGCGAAGCCTTTGACATGTTTGGCGTCTTCTTCTCCGGCCATCCGGACCTGCGCCGCATCCTGACGGACTATGGCTTTCACGGCCACCCTCTCCGGAAAGACTTCCCCATGACCGGGTATGTCGAAGTGCGTTGGGACGAAGCCTTGAAGCGCGTGGTGTATGAGCCGGTGAAACTGCCCCAGGAATTTCGCGCCTTCGACTTCCTCTCGCCCTGGGAAGGCGCGCGCGCCGCCCTGCCGGGGACGGGCTATGAATATACCCTGCCCGGCGATGAGAAGGCGCAGGCCACGCGGACGGGAGAAGGCTGATGGCTGACGACGCTCTTCCCGCCGTCCAGACCGCTGCGATTCTGGAGGACGTAAGCTTCACCCACGTGCCGGAAACCCCGGTGCGCAAGTTCAACATCAATTTCGGCCCCCAGCATCCGGCCGCCCATGGCGTACTGCGTCTGGTGCTGGAGCTGGATGGCGAGGTGGTGGAGCGGGTCGACCCGCACATTGGCCTGCTGCATCGCGGCACCGAAAAGCTGATGGAAAGCCGGACCTATATCCAGTCCATCCCCTATTTCGACCGGCTGGATTATGTCGCGCCGATGAACCAGGAGCACGCCTATGTGCTCGCCATCGAAAAACTGTTGGGCGTGGAAGCGCCGATCCGAGGCCAGCTTATTCGCGTGCTGTTCTGCGAGATCGGCCGGATCTTAAGCCATCTTCTGAACGTCACGACCCAGGCCATGGATGTCGGCGCCCTCACGCCCCCGCTCTGGGGGTTTGAGGAACGCGAAAAGCTGATGATCTTCTATGAGCGGGCGTCGGGCGCCCGCCTGCACGCCAATTACTTCCGTGTCGGCGGCGTGCATCAGGATCTGACGCCGGAGCTGATCGAAGATATCGCCGCCTGGTGCGAAACCTTCCCCAAGGTGATGGACGATATCGACGGGCTGGTCACGCCCAACCGTATCTTCAAGCAGCGCAATGTGGATATCGGCGTGGCGACGAAGGATGAGGCTATCGAGCGCGGCTTTACCGGCGTCATGCTGCGCGGCTCCGGCGTGGCTTGGGACCTGCGCAAGGCCCAGCCCTATGACTGTTATGACGAGATGGAGTTCGACGTGCCAGTCGGACGTAACGGCGACTGCTATGATCGATACCTCTGCCGGATGGAGGAAATCCGCCAGTCCGTCCATATTATGAAGCAGTGCATCGCCCGCCTGCGCACGACGCCGGGCCCGGTCCTGACCACGGACGGCAAGGTGGCCCCGCCCCGTCGCGGCGAGATGAAGCGCTCGATGGAGGCGCTGATCCATCACTTCAAGCTCTATACCGAGGGCTTCCACGTGCCGGCTGGCGAGGTCTATGCGGCGGTTGAGGCGCCCAAGGGCGAGTTCGGCGTCTATCTCGTGGCCGACGGCACCAACAAACCGTATCGCTGCCACATCCGCGCCCCCGGCTTCCCCCACCTGGCCGCCATGGACTGGATGAACCGAGGCCACATGCTGGCCGACGTCGCCGCCATTCTGGGCTCTCTGGACATTGTGTTCGGGGAGGTTGATCGGTGATGGAAGCTCTATTCCTTACATTTATAATCACCGCGTGCATCTGTGGTTTGGTCGCTTTCGGCTGGTGGCGTGCTTCGCGGACTGGAAATCCCTTTCCTGGCGGTGCTTGGCGTAAATTCGCAGGCTGCGTTCTAATCCAGGGCCTGCCAATGATCTGCTACGCGATGGCCCACGTTATTTGGGCGGGGCTGTTGCGGAAGCACGCTTTGCATGATTGGCATTGGTGGATTTTGTGGATCGCATTGATGGTCGGCGCCAACGCTATCATCTGGCTTGCGCCGCCCCTGCGTCGGCTGCAATGGGATTTTACCAAGGCGACAATGCGGTGTGCTACGAAACCTCCCGCGCACTTATCGAAGGCGGGGTCTAGCTCATGATCCCTCCCCAAACTCTACAGATCGCTGCATTATCTCTTCTCTCCTCCCGCATCGCGGAGGGAGGGGACCCTGCGCAGCAGGGTGATGGGGGCATGTCGCGTATGCGTCCGAACCATGCCCCCTCCGACCGCTTCGCGGCCACCTCCCCCGCGATGCGGGGGAGGTGGAACTGGGATGAGCGGGTTAAAAGCGAAATGCAAACCAAGGGGCGCGTCTGATGTCTGTCCGTCGTCTCGCCAAGGTTCAGCCTGAGAGCTTCACCTTCAGCCCTGAAACGCTGGAGACCGCCCGCTGGTGGATCGCCAAGTACCCCAAGGGCCGGGAGAAATCCGCCGTTATTCCCATCCTGTGGCTGGTGCAAAAGCAGGAGGGGTGGGTGTGCGAACCTGCGCTGCGGGCGGTGGCCGAGCTTCTCTCCATGCCCGTCATCCGGGTCTATGAGGTGGCGACCTTCTACACCATGTTCATGCTGGAGCCTGTGGGCAGCGCCGCTCTGATCCAGGTGTGCGGCACTACGCCGTGCGCCCTGCGCGGCGCCAATGCGCTGATCCAGCTTTGCAAAGATGTGATCGGGTCGAAGGATCGCTTGTCCGCCGACGGCCTCTTCACCTGGCAGGAGGTGGAATGTCTGGGCGCCTGCGTGAACGCTCCCATGGCCCAGATCAACGACTATTATTACGAGGATCTGACGCCGGACTCGCTGGCCCGGATCATCCAGGACTTCCGCGCCGGCCAGCCGCCTGCGCCCGGCTCCTACGCCGGCCGCCATAAAAGCGAGCCTCTTGGCGGCGCCAAGGTACTGACCGACCCCACCCTGTATGACGGCTCCCGCGCCGTCCCGCTCGCGGCCATCCCCAACGCCCCGGAACCGGAGCCTGCGGCATGATCAGTGGGAAGACACTCTCGCCTGCCAAGCTGGCCATCGCCAAGGCGCGCTTGAGAGCGGGCCAGCCCTGGCTTTCAATTGGGCTGGCGATCGCGTTCCTCGGTCTCTTCGGCACGCTTACTGTTGGACGTCATGGGGCTTGGGTCTGGCTCAAGGCTCCCTTTGTTGGCTTTGAATTTCTAGGGGTCCTCGTTGAGAGCTATGGCCTGATGCGTATGGTCAGTTGGAAAGAGTCGCGCCCCTTTACACTTCCCGACAGGGAGCCTGCGGCATGATCAAGCTGTCTGGCCTTTCGCCCGAGCGACGCGCCTATCAGAACGCCGCCGTCATGGCCGCCCAACCCTGGATGACGGTCGGTATTCTGATCTGGGCTTCAACGCTGATGATCAAGGCGCTGACCCTTATTCCGCGCGCGCCGCACTGGGCCTTTCCCGTCGTTATGCTGGTCGGAATATGTATTCAAATCTATGGCCTAATCCGTCAGGTGCAGTGGAGAAAAGCCCATCCGTTCAATGACTTCACTCAGGGGGCGCAGGTCTGACATGGTCGGTTCCGTCAAAGCCTCAGCCGAGCGGCGCGCCTATAATCAGGCGGCGATCCGCGCCTCCCAACCCTATCTCGGCATGAGCCAAGTGCTTTTGCTCGTGGGTCTTTTGCTCCCGAACACTCGTGACTGGGATCACGTCTTGCCCGGCGGCCCCTGGTTCGTCACGTGCGATCTGGCCGCCGCCGTCGTCCTTTCGCTTTATGCTTGCGATTTGAGTGTGAAGTGGAAGAAGCAGACCCCCTTCGAGAGCTATAAGCAGGGGACACAAGCCTGAGATGGTCGGCATCCTGGAAGACAAGGACCGTATCTTCACCAACCTCTATGGCTTCCATGACTGGGGGCTTGAGGGGGCGAAGCAACGCGGGGCGTGGAATTCGACCAAGGATATCCTCTCGCTCGGTCGCGACTGGATTATAACCAATGTCAAGAATTCCGGCCTGCGCGGTCGGGGCGGGGCCGGGTTCAATACCGGCCTGAAATGGTCCTTCATGCCCAAGGAGGTGAAGGATCGGCCGCACTATCTCGTGGTCAATGCCGATGAGTCCGAGCCCGGCACCTGCAAGGACCGGGAGATCATGCGCCATGATCCGCACCTGTTCATCGAAGGCTGCCTGATCGCCAGCTTCGCCATGCAGGCTCATGCCTGTTACGTCTATATCCGCGGCGAATATGTGCGCGAGCGGGAGGTGATGGAGGCGGCGGTTAAACAGGCTTATGAGGCCAAGCTGATCGGCGATAACAATATCCACGGCTGGGACTTCCACCTCTACATTCACCACGGCGCGGGCGCCTATATCTGCGGCGAAGAGACGGCGCTGTTGGAAAGCCTGGAGGGCAAGAAAGGCCAGCCGAGGCTAAAGCCGCCTTTCCCCGCCGGCGCGGGCCTCTATGGCTGCCCCACCACGGTGAATAATGTGGAGAGCATCGCCGTCGTCGGCACCATCCTGCGGCGGGGCGCGGCCTGGTTCGCCAGCTTTGGCCGCCCCAACAATACCGGCACCAAGCTGATGTGCATTTCCGGCCATGTGAACACGCCCTGCAATGTGGAAGAGGTGATGTCCATTCCGCTGAAGCAGCTCCTTGAGGAGCATGGCGGCGGGGTGCGCGGCGGCTGGGGCAATCTGAAGGCGGTGATCCCTGGCGGATCGTCCGTGCCCATGATCCCCATCGAGCAGTGCGAAACCGCGCTGATGGATTTCGACTCGCTTCGTGATCTGAAATCCGGCCTCGGCACGGCGGCGGTGATCGTGATGGATAAGTCCACCGACCTGATCAAGGCCATCTCGCGCATCAGCTATTTCTACAAGCATGAGAGCTGCGGCCAGTGCACCCCTTGCCGCGAAGGCACAGGCTGGATGTGGCGGGTGATGGAGCGCATGGCGGCGGGCGTGGCGGAGATGAAGGAGATCGACATGCTCCTGGAAGTCACCACCCAGGTCGAAGGCCACACCATCTGCGCGCTCGGCGACGCCGCCGCCTGGCCGATCCAGGGCCTGTTCCGCCATTTCCGCCCGGAGGTGGAGGCCAGGATCAACAACTACCGCGCCGGCAAACCCCATGTGCAGGGCGCGACCCTGATCGCGGCAGAGTAGGGCTGTGGACGGGTATGCAATTCACCTCTCGGCGCTGGACCAGATGATCCGCGCAGTCGTCGCAGCCGCGCCAGTAATGGCATTGACGGTTATTAGCTGGCGGATGGGCCGTAGAGGTCTTTGGCTCGCGGCGCCATGGGCTGTATTTCTGGTGGTCGCGACGCCGTATGTGATTTCTAATGCCAACATAGCGTTAAAAGTCGGCCGAGACTTCACCTCTGCGCCTGAGCTTTTGCTGACCGTTGTTCTGACTGCGGCCTTTGCCGCTATCCTAGTCTACAGCATTGTGCTCGCGATGGCAGGTTGTTCGGGCTTGGTCTCTGCTGAAGCGCCCAAAGGAACGCACTGATGCCCATCGCCAAGGTCAACGGCAAGGAAATCGAGTTCGAGGCGGGCCTGACTGTGCTTCAGGTTGCCGAGCTGGCGGGAGAGGAGATTCCGCGCTTCTGCTATCATGAGCGGCTGTCCATCGCCGGCAATTGCCGCATGTGTCTGGTCGAGGTGAAGCCCGGCCCGCCCAAGCCCCAGGCCAGTTGCGCGCTCCCGGCGGCGGATAAGCAGGAGATCTTCACCAATACCCCCATGGTGAAAAAGGCCCGCGAGGGCGTGATGGAATTCCTGCTGATCAACCACCCGCTGGACTGCCCCATCTGCGACCAGGGCGGCGAGTGCGATCTGCAGGATGAGGCCATGGGCTATGGCCGCGACGGCTCCCGCTATGTGGAAAATAAGCGGGCGGTGGAAGAGAAGTTCTTAGGCCCCCTGATCAAGACGGTGATGACGCGCTGCATCCAATGCACCCGCTGCGTCCGCTTCACCACCGAGATCGCCGGCGTGTCGGAAATGGGCATGATCAGCCGGGGTGAAGATGCTGAAATCACGAGCTATTTAGAGCACGCCCTGACCAGTGAGCTGAGCGGCAATCTGGCCGATATCTGCCCCGTCGGCGCCCTGACGCACAAGCCCTGGGCCTTCAACTATCGCGCCTGGGAGTTGAAGAAGACCGAGAGCGTGGATGTGATGGATGCGGTGGGCAGCGCCATCCGCGTCGATGTGCGCGGGCCTGAAGTCATGCGTATCCTGCCCCGCGTGAACGAAGACATCAATGAAGAGTGGATCAGCGACAAGACCCGCTATATCCCCGACGGCCTGATGCGCCAGCGGCTGGATAAGCCCTATGTGCGCGTCGGCGGCAAGCTGAAGCCGGCGACCTGGGGCGAGGCCTTTTCGGCGGTGGCGGCCAAGATCAAGGGAACGACGCCCGATAAGATCGGCGTGCTGGCCGGCGATCTGCAGGATGCGGAATCGCTCAAGGCGTCGCTAGACCTGTTCACCAGGCTAGGCGTGAAGAACCTGGATTGCCGCCAGGATGGCGCGGCGCTCGGCTCAGGTCCGCGCGAAGGCTGGCTGTTCAACACGACGATTGCGGGGCTAGAGGCCTGCGACGCCTTGCTGCTCGTTGGGACCAATCCGCGTAAGGAAGCGCCGCTCATCAACGCCCGCATCCGCAAGACTTGGCTCACTGACAAGCTGAAGATCGGCGTGATCGGGGAAGCGGCGGACCTTCGCTATGGCTATGATTATATAGGCGCCGGAGCGGCGTCGCTGGCCAGACTGGCGGACGGGGAAGGCGCTTTCGCTGAGGTGCTGAAGGGAGCTAAAAACCCCGCCTTGATCATCGGCCAAGGCGCGCTGACGGGACCGGACGGCGCGGCGATCCTGACCCTGGCCGCCAAGCTGGCCAAGACGTTTGGTATGGTGCGGGACGGCTGGAACGGCTTCAATGTGCTGCACACCGCCGCCGCCCGGGTGGCGGGACTGGATATGGGCTTTGTGCCGGCCGAGGGCGGGCTGGATACGGCCGGTATTGTCGCCGCTGCGGGCACCGGCGCGCTGGATGTCATCGTGCTGCTGGGCGCCGATGAGTTTGAGACGGCCAAGCTCGGCTCGGCCTTCGTCGTCTATATCGGCAGCCATGGGGATGCGGGGGCCAATCGGGCCGATGTGATCCTGCCGGGCGCGGCCTATACGGAAAAGCCGGGTCTTTACGTGAATACCGAAGGCCGGGTGCAGATTGCGTCACGCGCCATCTTCCCCAAGGGTGAGGCGAAGGAGGATTGGGCCATACTCCGCGCCCTGTCCGATCATCTCGGCGCCACCCTGCCGTATGACTCGCTCGATCAGCTCCGCGCCAAGCTGATGGCCGATCACCCGACCTTCGGTCAGGTCGACTATGCGCCGGGCCACGCTACGGCGGGGTCGTTCGACCTTTCCGCGATCGGCAAGGCGGGCGAGGTGGGCGATCAGCCCTTCGTCAGCCCCATCGCCGACTTCTACCTCACCAACCCCATAGCCCGCGCCAGCGTCACCATGGCCCAATGCTCCGCCTCGCTGGCGGCGTCGGCCCAACTCCAGGCGGCGGAATGATGGGGATGGCCATGATTAAGCTGCGAGCCCGCCTATGACGCCTTATTGGGCCAATATCTACGCCACGCCCGGCGGCTGGTTTGTGCTGACGCTCGGCGGCGTGCTGGCCGTGACGGTTGGCATATTGATTTCACTGGCCTTTCTGCTTTTGGCCGACCGCAAGATCTGGGCGGGCGTGCAGATGCGCAAGGGTCCGAACATGGTCGGGCCGTTTGGCCTAATGCAGTCCTTCGCCGACTTCTTGAAGTTCGTGTTGAAGGAGATTGTGATCCCCGCTGGCGCCGACCGCGTCGTTTTCATCATCGCGCCCCTGCTTACCTTTGTGCTGGCCTTTGGTAGCTGGGCGGTGATCCCGTTCGCGCCGGGCTGGGTGGTCAGCAATATCAATGTGGGCGTGCTCTACTTGTTGGCCGTCTCCTCGCTCGGGGTCTATGGCGTCATCATGGGGGGCTGGGCGTCGAACTCGAAATACCCCTTCTTGGGCGCGCTCCGCTCGGCCGCCCAGATGGTGAGCTATGAGGTCTCGATTGGGCTTGTGATCCTGACCGTCATCCTGCTGGCCGGGTCCATGAACCTTTCAACGATTGTGGAGCATCAGGCGGGCGGCTTCTGGAACTGGAACATGTTCGGGGGCGGGGGATGGAAGAACCTGCCCCTGATCCTCGTCCTCTTCCCCATGATGATCGTCTTCTTCGTCTCGGCCTTGGCGGAAACCAATCGGCCGCCCTTTGACCTGTCCGAAGCTGAGTCCGAACTGGTGGCCGGGTTTCAGGTGGAATATTCCTCCACCCCCTACCTGCTCTTCATGATCGGCGAATACGCCAACATCGTTCTGATGTGCGCCATGCTCTCCATCCTCTTCATGGGCGGCTGGAACGGGCTTTTTCCGCAGCCGTCTTGGCTACATATCCCGACCTGGGGCTCAGAGATATTCAGCTTTATCTTCATGGCCATGAAGATGGTGTTCTGGTTCTTCATGTTCGCCATGGTGAAGGCCATCGTGCCCCGCTACCGCTATGATCAGCTCATGCGCCTCGGGTGGAAGGTCTTCCTGCCCACCTCGCTCGTCGCCGTTGTGCTGGTTTCGGCTTGGCGCGTCTTTGGCCCCGGCGCTTAAGGAGACGACCCCATGTCTTTCGTTTCGCGCATCACCCAGGCCGCCAAGGGCGCGGCGCTTATGGACTTTGTCGGCGCCTTTGGGCTGGCCATGAAGTACATGGTGCGGCCCAAGGCTACCATCTATTACCCGTTCGAAAAGGGTCCGCTTAGCCCGCGCTTTCGCGGCGAGCACGCCCTACGCCGCTATCCCAGCGGGGAGGAGCGGTGCATCGCCTGCAAGCTGTGCGAGGCGGTCTGCCCCGCCTGGGCTATCACCATTGAGGCTGAGCCCCGGGCCGACGGCTCGCGCCGCACCACCCGCTATGACATCGACATGGTGAAGTGCATCTATTGCGGCCTGTGCCAGGAGGCCTGCCCCGTCGACGCCATTGTCGAGGGGCCGAATTTCGAGTTCACGGCGGAGAACCGCGAGGAGCTCCTCTACGACAAGCAGAAGCTCCTGGATAACGGCGACCGATGGGAGCGGGAAATCGCCAAGAATCTGGAGCTGGATGCGCCGTATCGGTGACAACCAACCCTCCCCCTTGATGGGGGTAGATTAAGACTGACGCGGTCGAAGGTGACTTCAACTCCGCCGGTCCGTGCTTTAGGAAGGCGCACAACTGATTTGCGGTCCCGCGTCGGCCGTCTCAATCACGCCGCTCAGCGAGCGAGTGTTAACTTGGGTATGAAGGGAACCGTCCCGGAATGGATCTGCAAGCGATCGCATTCTATGTTCTGGCCATCACCTCGGTGCTATCGGCGCTGTTGGTGGTGACGGGGCGTAATCCTGTCCACTCGGTCCTGTTCCTGATCCTGGCCTTCTTCTCCGCCGCCGGCCTGTTCGTGCTGATGGGGGCGGAGTTTTTGGCCATGCTGCTGGTGGTCGTCTATGTGGGCGCCGTGGCCGTGCTGTTTTTATTCGTCGTCATGATGCTGGATGTGGATTTCGGCACGTTGAGCGAGGGCTTCGCCAAATACCTGCCGCTGGGCGGGGCGGTGGCGTGTTTTCTGTTGGCCGAAATGATCTTGATTTCATCCCTGGTCGCTACGCGCGGCGCCGTTTCGCTCAGCCATGGGAGCTTCCCCAAGGGCGTCAGCAATACGGAGCTGATCGGGCGGGTGCTCTATACGGACTATATCTACTTCTTCCAGGCGGCGGGGCTGGTGCTGCTGGTGGCCATGATCGGCGCCATTGTCCTGACGCTGCGCCACAAGCCCGGCGTACGCCGCCAGTCCATCGCCGATCAGGTGGCCCGCACGCGGCTGACCGGCATGAGCGTCGTCAAGGTCAAGGTCGGCGAGGGGATTTCGGAATGACCATAGGCCTCACCCATTATCTGACCGTCGCTGCCATCCTGTTCACCATCGGCGTGTTCGGCATCTTCGTGAACCGGCGCAATGTGATCATCATCATGATGGCGATTGAGCTGATCCTGTTGGCCGTCAATATCAATCTGGTGGCCTTTTCCATGTTCCTGCATGAGGTGACGGGCCAGGTCTTCGCCATGTTCGTCCTCACGGTTGCGGCGGCGGAGGCAGCGGTGGGGTTGGCCATCCTCGTGACCTTCTTCCGTAACCGCGGCGATATCGAAGTGGATCGCGCCAACATGATGAAGGGCTGACGCACGTGAAGGCTCTGCTCGTAACCCTTGTTTTCGCACCGCTTCTGGCCGCCGTCATAGCGGGCCTGTTCGGCCGGCGGATCGGCGATAAGCCGTCCATGATCATCACCACCGGCGCCCTGTTCCTCGCCTGCGCCCTGTCCTGGACCACCTTCTGCAATGTGGTCTGGGGGCCATGGGGCGGGCGCCATATATTTGAGCTCTTACCCTTCATCCAGGTGGGCGACTTCCAGTCGGCCTGGAGCATCCGGTTAGATAGCTTGTCCGCCGTCATGCTGGTGGTGATCACCACCGTCTCTGCCCTCGTGCACCTGTATAGCTGGGGCTATATGGCGGACGATCCGGATAAGCCGCGCTTCTTCGCCTATCTGTCGTTCTTTACCTTCGCCATGCTGATGCTGGTGACGGCGAATGACTTCATGCAGCTCTTCTTTGGCTGGGAAGGTGTGGGGCTGGCCAGCTATCTGTTGATCGGCTTCTGGTTCAAGAAGCCCTCGGCCAACGCCGCCTCCATCAAGGCCTTCGTCACCAACCGGGTGGGCGATTTCGGCTTTGTGCTGGGCATCATGACCATCTTCTGGATGTTCCACACCATCCGCTTCCCCGACCTCTTCCCCCTGATCGCCGCCAAGGCGGGGACGAGCTGGAGCTTTGCGGGCGGGAGCTGGTCCGCGCTCGATCTGGCCGGCTTCTTCCTGTTCGTCGGCGCCATGGGTAAATCGGCCCAGTTCTTCCTGCACGTCTGGTTGCCCGACGCCATGGAGGGGCCGACGCCGGTCTCCGCCTTGATCCATGCGGCCACCATGGTGACGGCCGGCGTCTATATGGTTTGCCTGCTGTCGCCGCTTTATGAGTATGCGCCGGTGGCCCGCAGCATTATCACCGTGATCGGGGCCGTCACCTGCCTGTTCGCCGCCACGGTCGGCCTGGCCCAGAACGATATCAAGCGGGTGATCGCCTATTCCACCTGCTCCCAGCTCGGCTACATGTTCTTCGCCGCCGGCGTCGGCGCCTATCAGGGCGCCATGTTCCACCTCTTTACCCACGCCTTCTTTAAGGCGCTCCTGTTCCTAGGCGCCGGCTCGGTGATCCATGGGATGCACCATGAGCAGGACATGCGGAAGATGGGCGGGCTGATGGGCAAGATGAAGATCACCTTTGCGGTGATGACCATCGGCACGATCGCCATTACCGGCCTGGGCATCCCAGGACTCGACTGGGGCTTTGCGGGCTTCTTTTCGAAAGACGCCATCCTCGCCGCCGCCTTCGCAGCCGGAAAGACCGAACCCTTCGGCTATTTCGCCTATGTGGTCGGCACCTTTGTGGCCGGTCTGACGGGCTTTTACTCCTGGCGCCTCGCGTTCATGACCTTCAACGGCTCGCCCAAGTGGAAGCATGAGGCGGACCATGACGCCCACGCCCACGACGATCATGCGCATGACGACCACGGGCATGGGCGCGATCATACGCCCCATGAAAGCCCCTGGGTCATGCTCGTCCCGCTGCTGTTATTATCTGTCGGCGCCATTTTCGCGGGCGCCTATTTCGCCCCCTACTTTATCGGCGATAAGCATGAGGCTTT
>Ga0116226_10001383_pt1 | contig 21025 bp, 18 predicted proteins | sample S1TSphfallax_FD_89692 | JGI IMG/M metagenome (GOLD analysis project Ga0116226, IMG submission 89692) | Host-associated microbial communities from peat moss isolated from Minnesota, USA - S1T2_Fa - Sphagnum fallax MG | ecosystem: Host-associated > Plants > Peat moss > Unclassified | place: USA... | reverse complement strand
GCCCAAAAACACCAATTTCGCGACGCCGAAGCGATGCGCAGCATCGATGACGTTGTCCTGGATGAGGAGGTTGTCATGGATGAACTGCGCCGGTTGGGTGTTGTTGGCGTGGATTCCGCCGACGCGGGCGGCGGCGAGAATCACGGCAGCCGGCCTCTCTCGGTCGAAGAAATCGCGCACCGCCGCTTGTTGCGTCAAATCCAGTTCATGGTGCGTTCGCAGCAACAGGTTCTGCGCGCCTCGCTGTACTAGGGACCGAGTGATGGCCGCCCCAACCAGCCCGCGATGGCCGGCCACGTAGATTTTAGAATCTGCGGTCGCAAGCATGCGCCTACTCGTGGTGCTGATAGACGCGGAAGCCCTCTTTCGCCACGAGCGAATCGCGTTTGGCGATCTCCAGATCCGCCGCGACCATCTCGGCAACCAGGGCGGGAAAATCGACCTCGGGGGTCCAACCGAGCTTTTCGCGGGCTTTGCTGGCATCGCCGAGCAAGGTGTCGACCTCGGTAGGCCGGAAATAGCGCGGATCGATCCGGACGAGGGTCTTGCCATTGACAGGGTCCAAGCCGGTCTCTTCCACTCCACTTCCCTGCCATTCGATATGCAGGTCGAGAATCTCAGCAGCGGCACGGACGAAATCTCGCACGGAATGCTGTGTGCCCGTGGCGATCACGAAATCCTCCGGCATGGCTTGCTGCAGCATGAGCCACTGCGCACGGATGTAGTCTCGGGCATGTCCCCAATCCCGCTTCGAATCCAGATTGCCCAGAAACAGACAGTCTTGTAGGCCTAGCTTGATCCGGGTAAGAGCGCGGGTGATTTTGCGGGAAACGAAGGTCTCGCCACGAAGCGGCGATTCGTGGTTAAAAAGGATCCCGTTGCAGGCAAACATCCCGTAGGCTTCGCGGTAATTGACCGTGATCCAGTAGGCGTAAACCTTGGCGACTCCGTATGGGGAGCGCGGATAGAAGGGCGTCGTCTCCCGCTGGGGGACCTCCCGTACTTTGCCGAACATTTCCGATGTCGAAGCCTGGTAGAAGCGTGTCTTCTTCTCGAGACCGAGAATCCGGATCGCTTCCAACATGCGCAGCGTACCAACCGCGTCCGAGTTGGCCGTGTATTCCGGCGTCTCGAAGGACACGGCAACGTGGCTTTGAGCACCCAAGTTGTAAATCTCATCAGGCCGAACCTCTTGGATGATCCGAATGAGGTTCGTTGAATCGGTTAAATCCCCGTAGTGGAGCTTCAAACGGACGTTTTGTTCGTGCGGATCCTGGTAGAGGTGGTCGATGCGATCCGTATTCAGCGAGGAAGCTCGGCGCTTGATTCCATGGACTTCGTAACCCTTGTCCAACAGGAACTCCGCAAGGTAGGCGCCATCTTGCCCAGTGATGCCAGTTATTAGTGCCGTCTTGGCCAAATTCTTACCCCTGGTTTGGCTTAAAATGTTTGATCCGGTTGTCACGTAGCCCCATCGAGTATCCCCGTGGTGTCCGCGCACCTGCATCCTAAGCCGTTAGTGAGGCAATTCTGAGACAGCGGGTCCGCCTTCGCCCCATAAAATGTGAAGATATCCGAAAAATCGTTACAAATATTTACGCCTCGCTACGTTTGACTAAAGATCATTGAGGCGTGGCCGTCAACCAAAGTTATGTTGTACCGTTTCGCTTCAAGTGATTGTTTTTTCTTTGGGTCAACACGGGTATAACGTATGGCGAAGACGTTTGCTAATCGATATTATTTGGCAGCGACGGCCTGAAACATTGGTTTAGGCTTTTTTCCATTAATCGTGGGACCCTCAGGGATCGAAATGATGCAAAAAGGCTACGCTGGCCTCTCGAAGAAACGGGTTGTCAACTACGAGAATGTATCCGTCGCGAACGCTGCCGAATCTGCCAATAAAACTCATCATGCTGAACCGGCGAGGATGAGCAGCCTTCATGTCGTGGTCGTCGATCGTCGCGGAACGAGTCGCGCCGAGATCCCCGAGGCATACCCTCCCGCCGCGCCGAATGGTGGTATTTATGATTTTTGCAAAAGGTGCTTTGACATCTTCGGAGCGAGTATTGCGCTCGTAATTTTTTCGCCGTTAATCCTGGGTATCGTGCTCTGCTCGATGGGAGCGAGTGGTTCCCCCTTATTCAAACACAGGCGCGTGGGGCACCGCGGGAAGGTATTCAATTGTATCAAGTTCCGGACGATGGTGCCGAACGCCGATAGGATCTTAGAAGACATCTTGCACGGAAACCCGAGGATCAAGGAGGAATGGCTTCGCGACCACAAACTGCGCGACGACCCCCGTATTACGCGTGTCGGGCGCTTTTTGCGCCGGACCAGCCTGGACGAATTGCCTCAACTTTGGAATGTTCTGCGCGGAGAAATGAGCTTGGTTGGACCACGACCCGTCGTCCCAGATGAACTGAGGCGATACGGCAACAAAGTCACTACCTTTCTATCAGCTCGCCCCGGCATTACCGGTCTTTGGCAGATATCCGGGAGAAACGATGTCGATTACCGGCAACGCGTCGCTCTAGATGTGTGTTACGTTCGCGCACGTAGGATTTCCCTGGATCTTTACATCCTGGTAATGACGATACCGGCAGTATTCGCACGCAGTGGCGCCTATTGATGATGATCATGGCGACGAAAGCTGCCGGGACCGAACCCGATGGATTCGATTTTTCTCGCTTCGTCAGCGCAGAGATCCATGAGCATCGTCTTGCATTGGATGCAACGGAAGTCAACACTACGCCGGCGCTGTCAAATGCCGTGCAGATCGTCGAGGCGTCTATTCGCGGTGGCGGCAAGATCTTGTTGTTCGGCAATGGGGGAAGTGCAGCTGACGCTCAACATATCTCGGCGGAATTGGTGATCCGATATGAAGAAGCTCGCGCTCCGATAGCCGCGATTGCCTTGACCTCGGACACCTTCAGCTTGACCGCCGGTGGTAATGATTTACGGTTTGAACAAATTTTTGCACGACATGTAAACGCACTGGCTCGGCCTGAGGACGTGGTCATCGGGATCTCGACCTCCGGCAAAAGTCACAACGTCATTGCAGGCATCCTCGCCGGACGAAAGCGGGGTGCAAAAACGATTGGCTTGTCGAGCGGACCTGGTGGCGACTTGGCCAAGCTTTGCGACGCGCTGATTTGCGTGCCGTCAAACGTCACGGCCAGAATTCAGGAAATGCACATTCTGATCGGTCACATGCTGTGCAAGTCTCTAGAAATTCGACTCGGTTTGCTTTGAGGCATCATCTGAGATGCATTCAGATCGATTGATTGAGGTCCTCGGCGGCTTCAGCGATGCTACCGTCTTGGTGCTTGGCGATCTGATGCTCGACCGCTTCGTGTATGGATCGGTCGAGAGAATTTCTCCCGAGGCGCCGATTCCGGTCATGTCCGTCATACGCTCGGTCGACGTGCCGGGCGGCGCTGCAAACGTCGCACGCAACATTGCCGTGATGGGCGCCAAGGTAATCTTGCTCGGTGTCGTAGGAGAAGACGATTCCGCGGATCTACTTGCGACGCAACTGGGTCGATTCCCGGCGATCGACCCTCACTTCTCCCGCGATCGGGCACGTCCCACTACGACCAAAGTCCGATATGTCGCGGAGCGCCAGCAAGTCTTGCGTGTCGATAGCGAAAGCCGTGCCGCCCTATCCGCGCGGGTGGCGCAGGAACTTTTGAGCGCCTACCGTGAACTCATCCTTCGGGCGGACGTTGTGGTTCTTTCCGACTACGCTAAGGGTGTACTCTCGGATCATGTGACGCGGGAAGCGATTGCTCTGGCACGATCGGCTCAGAAGCCCACCGTGGTCGACCCAAAGAGCGACGATTTCGAGAAATATCGCGGAGCCACGATTCTCACACCCAATCATCATGAACTGCAAAAAGCGACCCGGCAAGAATGCGGGACGGATGAGCAAGTCGTCGCGGGCGCGCGACGGAGCTTGGATGCGGGTATCTGCGAGATCGTTGTGGTAACCCGCGGCAAGAACGGGATGACGGTCGTTCGCAATGACGGGAAGATTGCACACCTGCGGACGACCGCCAGAGAAGTTTTCGACGTGTCCGGCGCGGGCGATACGGCTGTAGCAGCGTTGTCAATCGGGTTGGCGGGAACAGCGGAGATCACGGATGTCGTTCGGATTGCCAACCTTGCCGCGGGAATTGTAGTCGAAAAGCCCGGGACCGCCGACGTCACACTCGGCGAACTGCTTGCGAGTGTGGAACAACAGTCCGAGTCTGCATCCAAGGAAAAAACTTTTGCGCTTAGAGAAATCTCGGCCGTCGTGTCCCGTTGGCGCGAAAAGGGCTTGAAAATTGCGTTTGCCAACGGATGTTTTGATATTTTGCATCCCGGTCACGTGTCTCTGCTCGAGGCCGCACGCCAGACTGCCGACAAACTCATCGTGGGGCTGAATTCCGATTCTTCCGTCCGTCGGCTGAAGGGTACCGGACGTCCTGTGCAAAATGAAGTCTCGAGGGCGATGGTCCTGTCTTCGTTGAAGTCAGTGGACGCCGTGGTGATATTCACCGAAGACACTCCCCTTGAACTGATCAAGCAATTGGCACCGGACGTGCTGATCAAAGGGGCGGATTACACGGTCGAAAAGGTCGTCGGCGCAGACTTTGTGATTTCACATGGTGGGCGAGTCGTGCTTGTAGATATCGTACCTGGGCACAGCACGACGAGCACGATCCAGAAAGCAACTAGCTCTCAAGGCGTGTGACAAACGAACAGCCACGAACCGTAATTCTGGACCGTGACGGAGCATTGGCGATCATGCTTCTAGGGTTTGAAGTTCAGTGTCGTAACCTAATCTTAAACAGAGATCCTTGATGACCGCTGAACAAGAGGCCGCCGCCCAGATGGGCGGCAGTGAGCCGCATTTGTAGTCTCGCCCGAACAATGAGTACGCTTTCGTTGAGGATGTCTGCGCAAACGCGACGCCTGACGAGCAGCGTCGCTGGTCGTACGGACCCCCCAGCCCGCCACTACCCGGCGGTACAGACCCTCGCATTCCTGTTCGTCGTGATGCTGGTTTGGCTGCGATCTACATCGAGTCGCGCAGAAACAGCTGCTGACTTGCGAGGCGAAGAAGTAGGCGTTTTCAACGTTAAGGCATATGGCGCTATCGGGGACGGGAGCACACCGGATGAAAGCCACATACAGAAAGCGATCGCCGCTGCAATCGCGGCCGGAGGTGGAACTGTATTTTTCCCGGCGGGCAGCTACTTGATCAACAAGACTGTTACGAATAGCCGCGTTGACCTGGTCTCTTTAGTCGGGGTTGGAATGGCGTCCCAACTCAAAATAGCTACGTCTATCGGATTTTCCTTTCCGAGATTGTCAATAAGGGCGGCTGCGCACAGTGGACGTATCGCACACCTTCGGTTTGCCTGCACAGATATCAAGTTGGATACGGCGGTGCAAATTACCGATCCCATAATCGCTCCGTCGTTCGAGGACTTGGATGTCACCGGTTGCAACGTGGGCTTCGATCTAGTCAACACCAGCTATTGGACAGAGCGGTTGGTTGCTATCAATGTGAGCGACGACAACAACAACCATCTTTTTCACTACGATCAAAATCCGGACGACGCCAATAATTCCTACGGCTACGGAACGTACTCCGGTATTTACATCAACAAATATCCGGGGCAAGACGTCTTTTTTCTCACGGGTGGCGCATATCTCTACCATTCGTCGTTTGTAATCAAGGGAAACTTCTCGGCAAATGCAACGGGTTCGTCAATCTTCAATCTGCAGGGAGGCGCCGGCCAGTCATGTCCCGGCGCAGCCTGGAATGTTTTCGATATAGCGGTTGAGGGCTCCGGCTACGCAGTAGTGAATGCTGCTAACAACGGATGCACCGGTGGATCGACCGGCAATGCTCTCGTGGCAGGAGTCGGAAATATAGATGTTTCGGGCGCCAAGAATGCGACGACGAGTTTGATACATCTGACAACAAATGCACCGGTACTCGTTGGTCTGCTCACGACAACGGCAAATCCGTCCGACACTCTTTCCACGCCTTTGGCGTCGCCGGGATCTACTTGTTACGTCCAACCCGCTAATCCGGTAGCAGCAAAAATAATCTCTGACACATACGTTTCAGCGACAACTTGGGGGCGTGTTTCGATAAGCCACTCCCCCAAAAAAGGCGGCCTATTCCAAGTTTGGTGTCAATAGGTGACGGTGCCGGTGCCGCACCCGTTAGGTCTGCCCCAAATCCAAAGTGCCTGGAGGTCTATCCGCACTGGCCCGTTGCGGCTACTGGACTCGCGGCGAAACTGCAGTGAGAGATTGTGTCGGCCGGCGCCGCGGGCTGCGATACGGACACCAGCGCCCGGTCAACCCACGGACTCGGCGTCAACGCCATCTGCAGTCCACCCAACACCTTTGTCGGCGGCACGGAGTTCGCCGCAGGCATAGGACCTGGAGGTGACGGATGAGCGCGACTCGATTATCTCCATCGCGGCGGCGAGAAGGTATTCGGGCCTCGCGGGCTGCGCATATGAAGGCGCACCAGGATTCAGGGCAGAGCCAGGTGGCTTATTGCCGTGCGCGGGGTTTGGATCAAAAGTACTTTACCCTTTGGAAGCGCAAGCTGCGTGGGCCAGCGGTTTATGGCGACACGATCGAGCCGGCTCGCCTGGTTCCGGTCGTGGTGCGGGCCCGCGGTCCACGGCCGCGCGCTGCTGCTGACCATCGTGCTCGGCGGCAGCTACGCGCCCACGCGGGAGCGCACGGCCGACCTGCATGTGCACGTGTTTCGCGCCGCCATCGCCCGGGCACGCGCCGCGGGCGGCCTCGATGGATCGACCGCCCGGCACGGGTTATGATGACGCCCCACGACGCTCGCAAGGAGCGTCAAACCCCACCATCCGGGAATTGCGCTACATGAACGCTGATCGACAGGGTCTTCCGGGCATCGAAGATAGCGAAGCGCTGCTCGGGGAAGAATTGCGAGAGCATCGCGTCGTCTTGGAGGCAACGGCGGCGATGCTTGCCGTTCCGTTCGAGTCCACGCTGGCACTGCTCGAAGGCGCGGTACGCAGCGGCGGCAAGGTGCTGCTGTTCGGCAATGGCGGCAGTGCGGCGGACGCCCAGCACATCGCCGCCGAGCTCGTCATTCGCTACAAGTCCGACCGGCTGCCGATTGCGGCGATCGCGTTGACGACCGACACGTCGGCCCTCACGGCGGGCGGCAACGACATGGGTTTCGAGTCGATTTTTTCGCGGCAAATCGAGGCGCTCGGCCGTCCGCGAGACGTCGCGGTCGGTATTTCCACATCGGGGAACAGCCCCAACGTTCTCAAAGCCCTGCGCCAGGCGAAGGCGATGGGTCTGCATACGGTCGGGTTGGCCGGTGGGTCCGGGGGCAGAATGGCCGAGCTCTGCGATGCGCTGATCAGCGTGCCATCGGACGTGACCGCCCGCATCCAGGAGATGCATATTCTGGTCGGGCACATCCTCTGCAAGACGCTCGAGCGGCGTCTGGGACTCGTCTAGGCCGTTCCATGCAGTTCGAGCAATCCGCAGCGCTGCTCGATGGTTTCACGCCGTTCCGATTGTCGTGCTCGGCGACGTGATGCTCGACCGGTTCGTCTGCGGTGCGGTGGAGCGGATCTCGCACGAGGCGCCGATTCCCGTCGTCAACGCGCAGCGTCATGTCGACATGCCGGGCGGCGCTAACAATGTCGCCCGCAACATCGCGGCGCTCGGCGCCCGCGCGTTCCACCTGGGCGTTGTTGGGGAAGACGCGCCGGCTGATGATTTGCGCCTGCAGCTTGGGGCGTCCTCGGGGATCGAGGCCGACCTGATCCGGGATGCCTCGCGGCCGACCACGGTCAAGACCCGTTATGTCGCCGAGGGCCAGCAAGTCATGCGAGCCGATGCCGAAAGCGGCGCGCCGCTCGCCGAGGCCATCGAACGCAGCTTGCTCGAGCGGTTCCCGCGCTGCATGCCCGCGGTCGATCTCGTAGTCCTGTCCGATTACGCGAAGGGCGACCTCTCCGACTCCGTCACGCGCGCCGCGATCGACGTCGCGCGGCGGCCCGGCAAAAAGATCATCGTGGATCCGAAGTCCAAGCACTTCGGGAAGTACCGCGGTGCGACAGTGCTGACGCCGAATCGACAAGAATTGCAGCAAGCTTGTATGTCCCCGTGCTCGACGCAGGAAGAGGTCGAAGCCGGCGCGCGCGCGATTGTCGCCGAGTCGGTCTGCGAAATCATGGTCGTGACGCGCGGCAAGGACGGCATGCCGGTGATCGCGTCCGACGAGGCGGCAGTCCACTTGCCCACCGCGGCACGGCAATTGTTCGACGTGTCCGGCGCAAGTGACACGGTGGTTGCGGCCATCGCCGCCGGCGCCGCCGTGACGCCGGCGGCGACGCTCGCGAACCTTGCTGCCGGTATCGTTGTCGGCAAGCGGGGTACGGCGACCGTGAGCCAGGGAGAGATCCTCGCGGTGCTCCGACCCTCGGACAGACGCACGGACCCGCAGAAGATCTTCTCGCTGGAGACCGTGCTGCCGCTGGCGCGCGGCTGCCGCGAAGACAACTTGCTCATCGCCTTCACGTACGGCTGTTTCGATCTGCTGCATCCGGGACACATCTTCCTGCTCGAACAGGCACGGCGCACCGCCGACCGGCTGATCGTCGGCTCGAACGCGGATCTGTCGATCCGACGTCTCAAAGGCCCCGAGCAGAGCGAAGTCGCGCGGGCGACGGTGCTTGCGGCCGTGAAGTCGGTGGATGCGGTCGTGATCTTCTCGGAGGACACTCCGATCACGCTGATCGAGGCCTTGGCACCGGACGTTCTCATCGAGGGTGGCGATTACAGCGTGGCGACCGTGGTCGGTGCCGATTTCGTGATCGCACGCGGCGGCAAGGTCGTCATTGCCGATCTTCTGAACGGTCACAGCACGACCGAAACCGTCAAGCGCGTCACGACGTCCGCGACAGCATGACCGACGCGGGCGCGTCGATGCCGGCCGTCATTCTCGACCGCGATGGCACGATCGTGTTCGACCGCGGCTATCTCGCGGATCCCGACGGTTTGGAATTCCTACCACGGGCGGCAGAGGGGCTGCGGCTCCTCACTGAGCAAGGGTATCGGCTGGTCGTCGTCACAAACCAGTCGGGCGTTGGTCGAGGCCTGTTCCCAGCCGGATGTGTCCCGGCCATGAACGAGCGCCTGGACGCCATGGTCCGCGAGGCGGGGGCGCGCCTGGATGGCATTTACTGGTGTCCCCATGCTCCGGAGGTACATTGTGCGTGTCGCAAACCCGCACAAGGACTGATGCTGCAAGCAGCGCGGGACCTCGGTTTCGACCCCGCGGCTGCGGTCGTCATCGGCGACAAGGAGTCGGACATGGAGTTCGGTCGGCGCGCAGGCGCCGCGACGATTCGGATCCAGCCGGCTGGACTCGTCCCGCACGCGCCCGGGCGTGACGCGCGCGACAGTGACCTCGAGGGCGTCGTGACCGATGCGGTTGCTGCCGACCTGGTCACCGCGGCGCGACTCGTGCCGAAGTTGCGATCGCCGCGCGCCGGCCCTGCGTCCCGGTAGCCTCGGGTCCGCCATGCTCGGCCGCAGTGCACCTTGTCCCTGCGGCAGAGGGAGAAATACAAGCGCCGCTGCGCCGACCGAACGGTACCAGCGGCACAAGCCCTCTTTCTCCAGCTGAACGATGCGATGGAGCATTGTCGCCGCGGCTTGGAGTTCCTGGGGGAAAGCCGTCGGTCAAGCAGCACCTCGCGGCAATTCGGATGCTGTTTGATTGGCTTGTTATCGGCCAAGTCATGGCGACGAACCCCGCGGCGCCGGGGGACCCAGGACGAAGCCCGCGAACTCCTCGAGAAAATCGATACGTCGACCGTGATCGGTCTGCGGGAACGCGCCCTTATCGCGATGATGATCTACACCTTCGGACGGGTCGGCGCAGTCATCAAGATGCGCATTGAGGACTATTACACTCAGGGGCGACGCGGCTGGGTCCGTCTGCACGAGAAAGGCGGCAAGCGGCATAAGATGCCGTGCCATCACAACCTTGAGGCTTACCTCGATGCCTATATCAAGGCGGCGGGGATCTCTGAGGATTTCAAGGGGTACCTTTTCCGGACGGCACTAGGGAAGTCTGGGACGCTCACCAGCAATCCCCTCGCCCAGTCCAACGTCTATAGGATGATCCGGCGACGGGCGATGATCGCCGGAATCAAGACAAGGATCGGAAACCATACCTTCCGGGCTACGGGTATCACTCAATACCTGAGCAACGGCGGTCGCCGCGAGCTCGCACAGCAGATGGCGGCCCACGAATCGCCGCGGACGACGGCGCTGTATGATCGACGGGATGATGAGGTGGCAGTCGATGAGGTTGAGAGGATATTGATATTATGAGTTGGGGTTGAAAGAAGTTGCACACAAGAGGTGGCGGTTGTGTCTGTTCAGATCGCTCTTTTTACCGCCGACACGGAAGCGTCGTTAGAAAACTTTCGCGGGTCGACTTCTCGAGAGAGCAAACTTATGAGTGACTAGCGGTGGCTCGGGTAGTTCGGACAGAAATCTTTCGGGGATAAGTGGAAAGAACTGCGGAGTGGTTGAACCCTGCGAGGCCTTCGTCGTCAAGTCTTCGTCTCTGATTTTTTTTCTATCGCTCCAACCCCGTCGCGGTCTGATGCCGAAGGCGGCAGAAGCTCTGCGCGCTCTTTCTTGGCTGAGTAATTCATACGCATAGTAAAGCGCAGGAGCAGAGATCTCGAGAGACCCGCCACCTATTGCGATCGGAGAACACAATTCTCCGGACCCGGTCGGGGCCTACATTAGTCGTAGACGTAGTGGAGGTGTAGCACGGCCATTCGTCGAGCTTGCGCATCAAGCAATACCGTACGCAAGCCCTTAAGGAACGAGAAGAATATAGCGGTCGGTCACCATCTTCTGCTAAGCCCATTTCTTGCAGGCCGTTCTTTGTCAGGTCGAGCGCGTCGCTTGCATCCTCCGCAATCCACGCAGCGTCGAAGTTGGCCATCGCCGCTTAAAATCGTTCCGGGTGATTTGTCGCTGTCACCAGCAAGGAATCGATTTCCGCCAAGGCACCTGTGATGCCGGCGTGCGGCAACGCCGTCATCAACCATTTTTTTTCCTCCGATCGCAAGCGATCGTCCGGCGGGAATGGGATCCTTGACTAGAAACGCCAACGCCGAACCGCCGGACTCAGCAACGATGGGATGTGCCTGACGGTATCGGCATTTCCACAGGCAACCCCCTGGCCACGACGGAAACTGCGGGCCGACGATGGCCGTATCCGCGACTGTCCGAGCCGCCAGTACGGTAGAGGCGCGCAGATGCAGGGGAGCAGTTCATCATCTGCGCTACGCGGAACGCCCCCCAGAGTGACGTTCGACAACCCTTCAAGCTTTATGTACGATTAAGTCCGGTCGCTTCCCAATGGTCGGCGATGGGCGCAATCGGCGTTCGATGGGCTACGTAGACAATCTTAGCCAGGGGATCCTCCGTGCGTCCATCTCTCATGCCGCGGCGAATCAGATCTTTTGGATTGCCGATGAAACGCCATACTCCATGAACCAAATCCTCGAGACGGTGGGGCGCGTCATGCGTCAAGATTTCGGAATGACAGTTAAGCACAATGGAATAAAATTGCCCGGAGTCGTCGGCGCTATCGCAACGGGCGTAGATAAGATGCTTCAGGGAACCGGTATCTACCATCAGAAGATTCACGTTCTGTCAGAAATGAACAAGACCATCGGGTGCGGCGTCGATAAGGCCCGACGTGTACTCGGGTATTCCCCGGAAATTAGTCTCGAGGAAGGCATGCGTCGCTCGATACGATGGTGCCTTGATAACGGTCAAAGATTCTGAGGGTCACCGTCAAACAAGGCACGCAATCATGAATGGTTTGCTTGCGATCCTGCGAATCATTGAACAAGCGTCATTCGAAAGCGGCGGCGCGATCATATGTCTGCCGGCCATAGCGATATACGGCGTACTACGTGAACCCGTTCGGCGGCGGATCGAAGGGTTCACTTCCTATCATCACGACTACGTCGCGGTAGCATTCCTGTGGATTTTCCTCTTCTGCGGCATCCTTTATCTCGTTTACCCAAACTACCTGGATCATGTTGAATCGACGATAGCTGTTCTCGGTCACGTGCTCGCCAGGGGCGACGCGCTCTATCCGATGCCGGATGAGTATCCCTACCACGGGATAATCTACGGTCCAGCGCTAGCCGAGATACAGGAGATCTTTCAGACGGCTCGGATCAACACTATGTTTTCATCAAAAATGCCGGGCGTCATTGCGTTTGCGTGCACAATCTTCATCTTATTACGGCTAAACCGACTCAGTTTCGCGCGCGGATACCTTCTATACCTTACGCCGTACGCCCTGATGCTTTTTTGGGATCGGGGTGAGCCATTCCTCCTACTGTTAGTTTCGTCCGGGCTGCTTTTGGGCGAAAATGGAAACCTCAGGAAGTATCGCCCGTTGTTGTTCGGGATCCTTGCGGGGGCCGCATCGGCAATTAAGCTACACGCGGCGCTCTATGTTCTGTCCGCCTATCTCGCAGTGACACTAGCAGAGGGAGTCGCACTTTCTTCGCTCCTAATGTTTGGCATTGCGTCGGCCATCTCTTTTCTAACGTTCTTCGCACCCGGCAACGTATCCCTGCTTTCGTTCGTCCAATACGTAAAACTGGCCGGACACCACGGCTTAACACTTAGTCTTTGGTTAACGAACGCCGGCTTCCTCGTATTCCTATTGTTTCCCGTCGTAGCTGTTGCGCGTGGCGGCAAGACGACTGCAGCGGTCAAGCGGAACCTCGCGTTAATCGTCGCAATCGAACTGATCGTAACCGTAGTCGGTGCAAAGCCTGGTGCTGGCCCGCACCACCTTCTTCCATTCATTCCGGTCAACGCATTTCTGATCCAGCGACTACACCCCGGCATCCCGGTTGCTGCGGATCGACTCACTAAGTTTATCTATGCTTCTCTATTGATCCCCGGCGTTCTTGCCATCTGTTGGTTGGTGCCGACCATGGTTAAGCATTGGTCGGAATTTGGACTGGCCCGCTCGGAAATCTCACGTTTCGAGCTTCAATACCCCGATTTGGTGATGGGTGTATCGGACCTTAAGGAATATTCATACACGTACTTAAGAGCTCTTTTGCGTTCCCCTCAAATAGACTACTCCGCTTTTATGGACCTGGCGTTCTCGGGAGTTCGCGACGACGAACTCGTTAGGGCGCTGGATACCTGCAAGATTGAGCATTTGCTCATGCCTAATCAAGGCGCCCCTCTATCAGTGACTAATCTTTACAATGACCTACCTCTGTTCTCCAACGATGTCCGACGGGCTTTTGCGGTCCATTACTCGCTAGAAGCTACGGGCAAGATCCTATCGGTTTACACGTGCCGTTAGCCAAATTAATCTTCGAAGGAAGATCGTGAAAATGCTCTAGCCGATGCCTCACATGGAACTATAAGCGCGCTTGCCCTTAATCCTATCCTCCAGCGTTCGACCAAGGATTGTGCTGGGGTGTTCTATCAATTGGTAGAAAACCTCGGACACGAGAAAAGTGCCTACGATATAGAGAGGAAACTGGCACGCGAAGTACGGCGGCGTTTTATCAGTGCGCGTGCCGCTGCAACCCAGCGCAACCTGCTCCAGATTTACTATACGCTCGGCACGTGTCGACACTGTTAACGGGCCGGCCGCTTCTCAGAGTCATTTCCCTCGGGCCTTCAAGGCAAACGAAGCAAGTTTGAAACCTTAAGTAACGCCTTGCTCCGCAACAGCATTGCCCGACCGGTACGCTCCGATATGTTTCGGGTCATTAAATGCGTGCCTTTGCTAACGGATGAGTATTTAAGGTTGTAGTGCTTGGCGAGAATTCCCAGTGATTTCCGTGAATGTAGGGAGATATGCCCGTTCCGAGGAGCGGCATAACTCCAATTGAGACGCGAACCTAAATCAACGGAGCCATCGTTGATCGCCGTGCCAATCAGCAGCATAAACTGATCTGGAGAAGCGAGTTCCATGATTTGGCTTAGGCCAAAGAAAGGATCTGGTAAATGTTCAAATACTTCGAAAGCTGAGCAGAAATTATAGGTTCCGCGCCTCTCGCTTACGTCGTTCCGTCCGAATGGATCTACGCAGTCAAACTTCCAACCGTAACTGCGCAGAATATCAACCGTGAGTCCGTTACCCCCACCGTAGTCCACACCTATCGTCGTACGCTGCCGGCCTGGGAGCAAACATCTGATTTCTTTCGCGTTTATATGGGGCCGCCGAAACTTGTAATCAGGATCGACTTCTGCGTACTCATCATTGTAAATGATGCTCTGCCACTGATCGTCAGTGAAGTTGTCAAAAAAGTTAGTGAAGATAAAACCGCATGCGGTGCAGCGCCGATATAGCACAGGAATTCCTGAAAGACCTTTAGGGTAAATGTTTGTGTTACAGGTCTTATTTAGATCTACAACGTCGAATGGCTCAGATGAATCCTTGCAAACCTTGCAGAACACAGCCTCTCGTAGCTGATCGAGTTGTGAACGGGCGTGTTCCGGCAGATTCAGCATCGTTTGTTCTCGCAAATTTCGAAGCGATCCGTAATCCGTAAGCGCGTTTCTTCGCTCTCGGAGTTCTTACGGAGCGTAATTCTTACAATAGAGTCGTTAACTTTATTTTGCCGAGGCGATAACGCGTCCGCTAATTACCTCCGAAGCAAACGAGTCTATCTCAACCCAACCGTGGGTCGTCGAGATCCTTTAGTCCCACGCTCGGCAAATAGAGATTCCGTGGTAACTAGGCTGCATCCCCTTTAGCTCCGTGTTGGCCGGACTCAGCGCATGATGAGTGTGGAGGCGCCGGGCAAATGCTTTTGATTGCGCAAATAACCTGATCCACGGAGATCGCCTCGAGACATACGTTCTTAGAGCAGTCGGCATAGCTCCTACCGTCGTAACAAGGAGAACAAGATATTCGATTTCCCGGATCCAGTGCAATGGTCCGCTGCCTTCCGAATGGGATGCAAGCATTCGCCGGTGTTGGCCCGAAAAGAGCGACGATTCCGGTGCGCGTCAAAGAAGACAAATGCATGATGCCGCTGTCGTTTGTCACCACACCATCCGAAGCGTCCAGGATGGGAATCAATTCCAGCAATGATGTCTTGCCTATGAGATCGATAACGGGCAATCCCGCGAAGGCGGTGCTAACCCAGTTGTCGGATTGCGCACCGACGAGCACTACCGCCCGACCGTCGGCGAGAAGACGCTCGGCGACCTTCAGATAGCGTTCAATCGGCCAGCGGCGAAGCGCATCATCTCGATAGGCGTTCTTTGCGCCGCCGGCGGCGATCGCTACATAATGGGGTGCCAAGTGAAAACTCAACGACGGGGTTGCAATGTTGCGCATGACTGCGCCGAGAGCCTCAGTTGCAGCCGCTACATCGATGGCCTCGGCGTCAGCGTCAGCGAGAAGCCGCCAATATTCGTGCACCCTGTTTCGATGTGCCAGCGGACTCGGCCGGTTGGAATTTCGGTTAAACCGCAACCGAGTACCTGAACGCACTCCGAGGGAAAGCAAACCATACCGGGCATCGGAATAAGCAGTAATGACCCGGTCATACCTTCCTTGAGTCGCCAACTTCAAAATACTCATACCCAATGCCCGTATCCGGCCGATCGCAGACGGCGCGCTCAAGAAACTTTCATTGACCTCAATTAATCGATCCGCGACCCCGAACGCATCGACCAGGGGTTTCACTACACGCCCTACCACCCAGTCGAGTTCCACGCCCGAATTACGCTTTCGATATTCTTTCACGGCTACGCCCGCTTGGACTACGTCCCCGATCGCACCCAGCTTGACGAACAGTATCCTCACTGACTTAATTTCCGGGTGCTGCCGATTAATCCTGAAGAGCCTTGCTGCACGCGATCATTGAACGATCCGGCCTCCGACGAAACTTTATCGCATCGCTCGATGAACGAATTGGCCCATGCCACAATTTTGCGACGCTCGTGCCGACCGGGGTCACCGCCACCTGCATGGCGCATCAATACCCATTCGCAATGGTGGCTCATTGCCCTCAACGCTGCACCGCGCGGCGCTCCATATATTCCGCAACAAGTTCTGCGAAGGACCGTAAAAACCTTTCTTTCGAGAATTTTGCCGCCTGGGTGATCAGCCGTTCAGGCACGAATTGAGTTTCCATTCTCTCGAATGCCCGCAGTCCTTCCTTCAGTCCGGCGACTGTCTGTTCCTCGAAGAGGATGCCGCTCACTCCGGGCACCACCGTCTCCATCGCACCTCCCGCGGCATATGCAATCACTGGGCGTCCGGATGCCATAGCCTCCACAGGAACGATTCCGAAATCCTCGACTCCAGGAAAAACCAGTGCCCGACACCGTGCATAGTGATACCTAATCACCTCGGTCGACTGACGACCCAAGAAGGTTATGTTGGATCGAGCACGTGCCTTCATCGACTTCAACAGAGGACCTTCCCCGATTACTCGCAAGGGAAACCCCAATTCATTGAAACAATCGACCACGAGATCTGGGCGCTTGTAAGGAACCAACTGTCCGACCCACAGGAAGAAGTCTTCTTGAGTTTCACTCTGTGCGAACAGTTGAACGTCAACAGGCGGATATATGACTACTGAATCGCGGCGATAGTATTTTTTGATTCTTGAAGCAACAAACTGGGAATTCGCAATAAAGTGATCAACTCTCTGGGCCGATAACTGGTCCCAGGATCGCATATAGTGCATCGTTGGTCCCATAAGGGCTCGCGTCAGAATCGAGGCTGAGTCCCGATACTCATGATACATATCCCATGCATACCGCATGGGCGAATGACAGTAAGTGATGTTCAGCGCATCAGGACGAGTTATAACCCCCTTTGCGGGACCAGACTCACTGCAAATCACGAGGTCATATTCACGTAGGTCAAGGGCCTCTAAAGCCATTGGCATCAGCGGCAAGTACTTTTGATAGTGTTTCCTCGAAAATGGCAGTTTTCCAATGAATGATGTTCGAACAGCAATCCCTGGCATTTCGCGAGCAACAAGCTCAGCGTCCGCGACGTGCGCGAAAACCTCGATCCCAGGATAGAGTTCCGAGATTGCCTTAACGACCGATTCGCCACCGCGCCAAGTCGTAAACCAATAGTGCACCAGCGCCGCTTTCGCCACGTTTTTCATTATTGTGATTGCATGAATCGGATTTTCATGTTCGGCCGGTTCGTCTCGCTCAATGAGTGTTCATTTGGTCTATTTACTCGCTTACAGCCCGCTGCTCGTCGCAGAAATATCGGCTGGCGTGAGCCCCAAGAATGTGGAAGGACTTGTTGGCCCTATCCCAACGCGTGGATGCGAACGTTTTTCGCGAACGAGCGGACCGTCGATCGAATAAGGAGGCCCAAGAAAGCGGACACGCTTCACCTTATACAACCCGCAATTTTTCGCCGTGAAGACGCAGGTATTTTCCCAACACATCGCAATCACGTTTATTGTGATTGCAATGCCTCGGCAGTAAGCTACGCATTGCTTGTGTACGGTCGGTTTCCTTGAGCGTCTTGGGAGACTAGCGAACTGCCGCTCCTTTGCATAACCAACCCATAACCAATCCCGATCGCCGATACAAGCCAGGGATAGGCAAAATTCAATTGCACTCCAAATAAATGCGCAAAAAGCTGATATGACCCCAGAACACAGACAATAGGCGCTGCATGCGCCTTCCGCAACATTCGAACCGGTGCCCAGAGAACCCAACACAAGAGCAAAAACCCGGGAACCCCGAGTTCTGCGATGTAACTAACCAGCCCGAGTCCCGGCAAGTCCCAACCTTTCGACTCCGGGATCAACCCCTCCAAAAATTCCGGGTTATTCCGCTGCAGTGAATAATTGCCGAATCCTACACCAGTCCATGGATGCGCAGCGGTCATCAATGGCACCAAGATGATTGCCACCGCACGTCCAGTGGTTAGATTTACGTCATCTGGATCATCCGCCAATTTTTGCTCATAGTCTGCGTAAGATACCAAATATCCTTGGAGTCCATTCACCATATCAAAGGCAACCAACGGAGGAATCAATAGAGCCAACACCAAAACTATGTAACGAACCTTTCGCTTGAGAACCGAAAAATAGCCGACAAGAACCAATGAAAGGAGCACTCCAGCTTTCGATGCGGATAACGCAAATGCACACAAAAGAATCATGATGATCGGCCAAAATGCTCTTGAGCGTGAGCGAAGCTCGTACCGATATACGATCAAGATCAGGAGAACGCTCACGAGGTAGACACCAAGCGGTCCGCCCTCTACGAATGTGCCTCTGGCCCGAGGAAAATCGACGATATAAGCGCCTCCAATATCAATTCCGCCGAGAATAAGGATCCACGAAATTAGCGCGTATACCGCGCATACAACACCTGCGAGAATGTAATACTGAATCAACGTATGCAGCAGTGCTGGCCATCGAGTTATCGCTCGCACTACAAATAGCACTAAACCGAGTTCAATGAGTAGTTGGATCAGTCTTGCGATAGATGTGAACGGAGCGGTTTTAAGAATATCCGCATCCCGCGGCGGAAACGTCTGCAGTCGATAGTCTACTAGCGAAATTATCGTAACGCCCAGGAAGAAGCCAAAGTACAGCTTCGCTATCGCCCAATTCTCTGCAGTTTCCAGATATCGACCGGAATTTCGAACGAACAGTCCAAACGTTATCAAGAGTATGGACGCCCCAAATATTTCCAGGGGCTGAATGTCACCGATCTTGAAGTTCGTGAGGGGACAGAGGAGACAAACAAAAGCCATGAATTTGGCGTAGGTTATTCTGCTGGCCGGACTGACGGTCGAGCCCGACATGCTTACCTACGCTTCGTGGCAATGGCAATGAACAGCGCGATCGCCCCTCCCAATACCGCCCCCGCGAGCGACCAAACAAGCGGAATTGGAGATACTGGCCGCTCCGGAGGCACTGCTGGATCAATCACGCGAAGAGCATACTCGTCGCTGCCTTGAGCTAGCATCTCCTTACGAATTTCGACCTTTAGCAATGCGTAAATGCCAAGCCTCACCTCGACGGCATTTGTCTTATCCGCTTCCTGATTCAGATAATAGATATTCTTTTCAGCATCCTTGATTTCCCTTGATTTGAGTTCGTCGTTGGCCATCTTGACGTACTCGTTCGCCCAGTTGGCGACCAACACTGGATCGCTCCATTTTAAGCTCAGATAAACCATTCCGGTTTTCTTGTCGTCGGTCACCGAAAGGACGCTCTTACCAAACTTTTTTGTCGCCTTCCACAGCGTTGGCGGACTCTTCGGGTCCTTCCACTGCTTTTTGGCCTGATCCCACTGACTCGAATACAGAATCGGGAGGAGGCCTTCTGCTTCAATAAAACGAGACATCAACAGGTCCGACTGGAGAGTTGCCAGCGCGATAGGTTTTTGCCCTTGACTGCCCTGGACTGAGATGCCCACGAGTGACGCGAGCCCGCTCACATCACCAAGTCCGCCGGAATTCGACCCCGAACCAATTTCATCGGAAAGTGTTGCGAGAACGACTCTGCCCTCATATTTCTTGGGGAAAACAAGCGACAGGGCGTAACCCAGCACGGATCCGATTACGATCAAGCTAAGCAGCAGCATCCATCTTTCGACGACGATGTCCCACAGCGCACCCAGATCCGCCTCGACATCACCCGGCTCGTCTTTGTCGGTCCGTCTAACGTCAGGCATCGCTAAGTCCACCTTGCTCAATCAATCTCGTAGATTTTTTTTTCATTTCATCCTCGAAAGCACATTCATACTCGTCTAGGAATCTGTTCAAACTTAACGTACTTGCGTATACACGAGCGTGCCTTCCCATCTCGTCAATAGTGTCCTTACAACTTAGAACAGACCTGAGCACGGCTTGAAAGTCTTTCTGAGAATCCGGGTCGACGATCCATCCTCGGTCTGGCCTGATGAACTCCGGAATGCCGCCGCGGTTTGCACCGATAACGGGACGTCCTGCCGCGAAGGACTCAAGTAGGACCAGAGGAGCAGTATCGTGCCAAGTCGATGGAACCACCAGAACGTCGACTTTGGTGAGAAAATCCCGGGCATTCACATAACCACACCACACAATAGACGTACTTCCAGCGGACGCAGAGCGTAGCTCCGCTTCGTATCCCTCATCTCCGAGTCCGGCGATCCAAAGCTCTGCCTCGTTCGGACATTCGGCCATGAAAGCGTTTAACAGCGCGTGCACACCTTTGCTGCGTCGAATCTGACCGATGAAACCGAATCGAATCAGCCTATCCGGCCTCTGCGAGCGCGACTCGGGTTCGGGCGGCATCGCAACGGCGTTGCAGATTACCCTTTTGTCGGCATCCTTGAAGTACCCGAAATTGTCATGTCGATCAAGAATGTATTGGCTGACTCCTACCACCGATTTAATCTGCCTTGCGACATGCCGTCTTGGTAACGCATATGCCCGGCATGCAACGCATTGAACTTTGCAATTCTTGTCATCCCGAAACATCATGCTATTTGGACAAAGCAAATATTGGTCATGAAGTGTATGAACATGCGCGATGTCGAGATTTCTCATGACCGGCAGAGTCCCTGCCGAGAGTCCCGCCACATTGTGACTATTTACGACATCGGGCTTCAGATCCAGCAAGAGCTTCCTCACCGCCATCGCCATCAGTAGATTGTAGCTATCTACCGCATGCCAGACGCCTCGGCGCAGAATTCCGGGTCTATTGCCGTCGAACGGTCTGTAGACGTTCCTCACGGGAAGATAATGCACTGCAACTCGATTTAACTCGCTTAGTCGCGCAATACCTTTCGGCTGCGTCGTGATCACGGTGACTCGGTGATCCCGGGCAGCCAATCCCTCCGCGAGCATCTGGGCAACTCGCTCCGCCCCCGACGTCGGGTTCGGCGGATAAGAGGCACTGATTAATACAATCTGCAAGATCTGAAGTCTCCT
>Ga0116226_10001382_pt1 | contig 21026 bp, 14 predicted proteins | sample S1TSphfallax_FD_89692 | JGI IMG/M metagenome (GOLD analysis project Ga0116226, IMG submission 89692) | Host-associated microbial communities from peat moss isolated from Minnesota, USA - S1T2_Fa - Sphagnum fallax MG | ecosystem: Host-associated > Plants > Peat moss > Unclassified | place: USA... | reverse complement strand
GCAACGGCCGGATCATCACGGCCACCGACGACTATCCGGCGGACATTCTGATGGACGGCGGGGTGATTCGAACCATAGGCATTGGCATCGAGGTGGGCCCGGATGTGACGGTCGTAGACGCCCGGGGACTCTATGTGCTGCCGGGCGGGGTCGATACCCACGTCCATCTCGAGAATGTCATCGGCACCACCATTACCTGCGATACCTTCGAGAGCGGCACCCGGGCCGCGGCATTCGGCGGCACGACCACCATCGTCGACTTTGCCCTGCAGACGCAGACGGATTCGCCGCTCGCGGCGATCGCACGCACGCAGCGCAATGCGGATCCGCAAGTCGCCATCGACTACAGCCTGCATGTCATCATCAAGCAGGTCGACGCGCAGACGCTTGCGGATGTGCGTTACGCGATGCGGCACGAGGGCGTGACGAGCTTCAAGATGTTCATGGCCTATCCCGGTGTGATGATGGCGGATGATGCGGCGATCTTCAGAATGCTGCGCCAGGTGGGGGCCGACGGCGGCATGATCGCGCTGCATGCCGAAAACGGCACGGTCATCGAATTGCTGATCCAGGAAGCGCTCGCCGCCGGACACACCTCTCCCCGATATCACGCCATGACGCGACCCGCGATCTTGGAAGGCGAGGCCACCCACCGCGGCATCCGCCTGGCCGAGCTTGCCGATGCTCCCATCTATTTCGTGCATGTTTCCTCGGAGCAGGCGCTGCGGCACATCGTGAGCGCCCGCGATGAAGGCATCCGGGTGTTCGCCGAGACATGCCCGCACTATCTGTTGTTCGACGATTCGGTCTATGCGAGCGATGACTTCGAGATCGCCAAGTACGTGATGACGCCGCCGCTGCGCACGCCCCGGGATCAGCAACACCTGTGGCGCGCACTGCGATTCGACGATTTACAGGTCATCGCCACGGATCACTGCCCGTTCTGCATGCGCGAAGGACATCTGGGCTACCGTCAGCAGAAGATGCGCGGACTGGGCGATTTTTCACAGATTCCAAACGGGGCGCCCGGCATCGAGACGCGCATGGTGAGCCTGTTCGACATCGGCGTCATGCAGGGTAGGTTGTCGCTCAACCGATTCGTGCAATTGACCTCGACGACGCCCGCCAAATTGTTCGGGCTGTTTCCCCGCAAGGGCACGATCGCGGTCGGCAGCGACGCCGATGTCGTGCTGTTCGATCCGACGGCGACCCAGACCATTCACGCCGCAGATCTGCACGGCAATTGCGATTACACTCTGCTGGAAGGACGAAGTCTGCGAGGCCGCGTCGCGAAGGTGTTTTTGCGCGGCGATTTGATCGTCGACGGCGACTGCTGGCTGGGCCGGCCGGGCGCCGGGCGTTTCGTGCCGCGGGGAGAGGTCCGGGCATTCTGAACAATGACTGCATGCGGCAAGGGAGCGATGCTATGGGTAGATTCATGAACGAGCGGCTGGCCCGGTTGCTGCTGGTGTTTTTCCTGGCAGCCGGCGCGGCGCAAGCTGCCGCGTCGCCCGCCGAGACCGCATACCTCATCCGCAATGTCCGTATCTTCGATGGCCGCAGCGAGTCCGTACAAAATGGCGAAGTGCTCATCGTGGGTAATCACATCACGGCGGTGTCGCACGTCGAGATCACGCCGCCGGAGGGCGTGAAACCGACCCTCATCGACGGTGGCGGTCGTCTGCTGATGCCGGGCTTCATCGACGCCCATGTGCACATGACCGCGGTGATGATACCGGCCGACATGCAGGACAATGACCCGGCGTATGTTGCGGCGCTCGAGATCAAGGGCGCAAGGGATTCACTGCTACGCGGCTTCACCACGCAGCGCGATACGGGCGGTGCCGTGGCGGGGCTCAAGAAAGCGATCGATGAGGGCGTGATGGTCGGTCCGCGGGTCTATCCGTCGGAAGCCGTGATATCGCAAACATCCGGGCACGGAGACGATCGGCATTACCGCGACCTCCATCCACGGTGGGGTGGAACCTTGAGCTTCGATGAAAGCCGCGGCGATGCGATCATCGCCGATGGGGTGCCGGAGGTGCTGGCGGCAGCGCGCGAACAGCTGCGTCGCGGAGCGGTGCAAATCAAGGTCATGGCCAGCGGCGGAGCTTCTTCGGAATTCGATCCACTTTACGTCACGGAATATACTCCCGAGGAGCTGCGGGCCGCCGTCGACGTGGCGTCGAGCTTCGGCACTTACGTGACTGTGCACAGCTACAATTCCGCGAGCACGCGACGCGCCATCGAGGCTGGAGTGCGCTGCATCGAGCACGGCCATTTGATCGATGAGCCGACGATGAAGCTGATCGCGGACCACGGCATCTGGCTGTCGACCAACGTGGTCGTGTATGAGGACGTGCCGCCAGGCTTCAACGAGGAACAACGCGCCAAGTTCGTGCAGGTGCGCGAGGCAACCGACACGATGATGAAGCTGGCGAAGAAGTATCACGTCAAGGTCGGCTTCGGCACCGATCTCGTCAACGGGCTCGAGGTTCAGGCGCGACAAAATCGGGAATTCACCCTGCGCGCCCGGTGGTTCACGCCGCTCGAGATCCTTCGGCAGGCAACCTCGGGTAACGCTGAATTGCTGGCAATGTCCGGAATCCGCAATCCGTACCCGGGCAAGCTTGGCGTGATTGAAGCGGGTGCTTACGCGGACCTGTTGCTGGTCAACGGCGATCCCTTCCGTGACATCTCGATTCTCGAACATCCCGACTCTGCGCTGGCGTTCATCATGAAGGACGGACGCATCTACAAGGATCTTGGCGGCTGATGTGAGAAGATGCGCCATGACCATACGTTGGATTCGCTCCGTGGTAGGGCTTGCTGCCTGCATGGCCACACTCGGCCTCGGGGCTGCGACCGATCTTGACGCCAAGCCGGTCACGGTCGCTGATCTCCTGGCGGGGGCGCCGCCATCGGACTGGCGGGCACCGAATCCCGATGACACCGTATATCTGGACCTGGCCTCCGGACGCGTGGTGATCGAACTCGCCACGCGCGCCATCCCTCAGCATGCCGCAAACATCAAGTCGCTGGTGCGCGCGCATTATTTCGACGGCCTCGCCATCATTCGGGCACAGGACAACTACGTGGTGCAATGGGACGACGAGAGCCACCGCCGGCCCCTGCCGGCCGACGTTCATGCTGCCGTCGAGTTCACCGTCGATTCCCGCGCCGCGGCCCGCTTCGAGCTGCTGCCGGATCGCGACGTGTACGCACCGCAGGTCGGATTCCTGGACGGGTTCCCGGCGGGTCGTGATCCGCGCACCCACGCGGTGTGGTTGGCGCATTGCTACGGCATGGTGGGTGCCGGCCGCGACGACCCGGCGGAAAGCACGGGCGCCGAACTGTATGCCGTTATCGGCAATGCGCCGCGTCAGCTCGATCGCAATGTGGCGCTGGTCGGACGCGTCCTCAAAGGCATGGAGCTTTTGTCGACGCTGCCGCGCGGCAGCGGCGAGATGGGTTTCTACGTTGCCTCGGAATCACCGATGCCCATCACCGCGATGAAGCTCGCCGCGGACGTACCGGAGTCGGAGCGCACGCCGATCGAGGTGCTGCGCACCGACAGCGCCACTTTCCGTTCGATACTCGCGCAGCGTCGGGAGCGGCATGAGGCTTGGTTCAAGCACAATCCCGGTGCCATCGATCTTTGCAACGTGCCGCTGCCCGTGCGCAATGGGGCGTCCGTTCACTGAAAGCGTGTGATCGAGAACGGCATCGGGTCGTATTCACATTCGCCGTGCAGCATCAGATCGCGGGTCATACGCGCCACGATCGGCGCCAACGTGTAGCCATTCGACGTGACCGCATTGAAAAAACCCGGCTGACCCGGAACCGCGCCGATGATGGGTGCGCCATCGATGTCCACATTCATCGCGGCCCAGGCGCGCAGCACATGCAGACCCGCGATCTGCGGCAGCACCTGCTGCGCGACCCAAAGATTGCCCTCGACGCTGGGCCGCGTGACGTTGATGAAGCGGCGGGCGACATCGTAAGCGGCGGACCATGCACCTCCGATCACCAAACCGCCGCTCGCGGCCTGCTTCAAACTCAAGTGGCGACTGGCGTGAGCAACCAGGTGATTCAACAGGGGCGGAGCCGGTTCCGTGACGATCATCTGCAGCGGCGCGCTGTGGACCGGCAGATCGATGCCGGCCAACCGCGCAAGCTGCCGCGACCAAGGGCCGCCCGCATTGACCACGCGCCCGGCGCGAATGTGGCAGCGTGAAGTTTTGATCCTCCAGCCGCCGGCATCACGGGTGATCGCCGTGACATTGGCGCCCCGAATGAACCGGGCACCGTGTGCCAGCGCTCGATTCAGCACGGCGTAAGTGGCGCGCGCGGGATTGATCTTACCCTCTTGCGGCGCATATTCGGCGCCGAGCAAGCGTCCGGACAGCGCGGGCGCAAGGCTGCGCAATTCGCCTGCCCCCAGGATGTGGTTGTCGACACCGAAGCGGCGTTCGAGCGCTGCTTTGGCCGCGAGAAAGTTCATAGCCTCAGTCGTGTCGGCGACCATCAGGCCGCCATGGATGGCGATCTCGAAATCCTCGCCGCAGCCGTGCGCCAGTTCCTGCCACAGCGAAACCGCGCGGGGCCCCAGCCGCAAAGTTGCCGCTGCGGGGCTCTCAGCAGCCGGGCCCCCGGCTTCGAAATCGAACGAGAGCAGTTGTACGTGCAGGCTGCCTGCATTCGCTCCCGAGGCTTGCAAATTGGCGTCGTCGCGCTCGATGACCAGGACATCCTCGCCGGCGAGAGCAAATTCGTAGGCGAGACAGGCACCGATCACGCCGCCGCCGATGATCACGACGGCCGCCTCCTGATCAGGCAACGGAGTGATGTCGGCGGGATGCGCGAGATTGGGGGAGGCCGTACGAAGATGGCCGCGCCACTCGGGCTTCTCGAAGGCAAGGGAAGCAGCGGGTATCGGTTTGACGGGCAGGCGTGGAGCCCAGCCGTACGTCGTGACATCTACACCGGTGGACATCGCGCTCGAGGATGGGGTGCTGGTGGACTGGGTGCTGGCGGAATGCGCCCGGGTGGACTGCGCGAGCAGCAGCGCGGCGGGTCCTGCGCAATAACGCCCCTGGCAGCGTCCCATACCGAGGCGCGTGGTGCGCTTCAAGCGCGCGAGGGTTTCGTGCCCGGCGGCGATCTCGGCGCGCACCTGGCCAAAGGTAATATCCTCGCAGCGGCACAGCGTGACCTCGTCCGGGACGGCCGTTAGCGTCACGGGCGGCGCGCGATACAAGGACCAGAGCGCGACCTGGAAGTCCTCGGCGCGCTTCAGCGCGCGCAGCGCTTGGCGCTGTTCGAGCGGATCGCCTTCGCGCAGCTCAAGCTCTCTCGCGACGGCAATGCCGGCCAACGTACCGCGCGCCAAAGCGACGTCATGGCCGCCAAGATCGGTGCCATCACCGACTGCGAAAACACCGGATACGCTGGTGGCACCGTCGCGGGCCGTTTCGGTGGCGAGATAGCCGACGTGACGCTTCACCAGCCGATGGGTGCAGCCGAGCGCCCGGGCAATTTCGGTCGATGGAATGAACCCGTAGCCCAGGCACAAGGCGTCCGCGGCCAACTCCCGGGCTTCGGTCACTTTGGGGACACCACTCGCCTCGAGAGGTGCATAGCGGACCCGCGCGAGACTGGCACCGCCGTCGGCAGATACGATTGCGTGATTCCACAGCACGGGTACGTGTGCGCGCCGCAGCTTGCGCAGGTAGTACGCGCCACGCGCGATCAGATCGGGCGCGGTACGCAGCGCCGAACTCAAGGTCCGCCATTGACGCGGCGAGGGCTGCGAAGCGCTCTCGAGCACCGCCACGACCTCGACGCCGGCGTCGAGCAATTCGCAAGCCAGCTGCAGATTCAGGGGACCATGGCCGGCGATCATCACCCGGCGCCCGGGAGCAACGCGGTAGGCGCGGGTCAGCGTCTGTGCGGCGCCGCTGGTCATGACACCCGGCAATGTCCAGCCGCGAAAGGGCACGGGGCGCTCATAGGCACCGGTGGCGAGGACGAGCCGGCGTGGCCGAAAGACGATCTCGCTGCCGTTCACCACGGCCATCACTTCATCGACGGCATGCGCACCCCAAACATGGGCTTCTTGGAGGATGACGACGCCGGCGTCACGCGCCGCCTGCACCAGCGCAAGACCTCGCGCGAATTGCCGATCGATAGGTGTGTCTGCCTGGTGCGAGTGCGCCAGGGGTTTGAAATATTGACCGCCAGCATGGGGCCTTTCATCCAATATCACGACCTCGGCGCCGCGACGCGCGGCCGCCGTGGCAGCCGCCAGGCCACCGGGGCCTGCACCAATCACCAAGAGGTCCACTGACACCTGCCGCGGTTCATTTTCCTGCGGCCGCGGCCAGAGCGGCGCCAACGGATCGGCTGCGGTGCCCTGCGGCATACGAGAACGGATCTGCTGGCCGGCGGCGACCGCCGTCAGGCAGGCACGATGATTGGCCTTGCCATCGATGGTGACCAAGCACTCGAAGCAGGCACCCATACCGCAGTACAGTCCACGCCGCTCGCCGCTTCGCGAATGCCGGTACTGCAAGATGCCATGCGCGGTGAGTGCCGCAGCGACCGTCTCGCCCTGTACCGCGTCCAAAGGCTGCCCGTCATAGACGATGCTCAAGGGTTCGCCGCTGCAGCGGACCCGTGAACTTTGAAGTCGCATCGGCGGATACTCCACGCGCTCGAGGCTCAAGCGGCCGGCCGCGCCCCGCAATGAATGCGAATTGTATACGAAACGTATATAGTTATTCGGGAGTTCCTGAACAAGCTCGGGGCGGTCATTTCATGCAGCCATGGCGCGGCACGTATACGGTTCTGGTGACGCCTTTCACCGCCGACGGCGGTGCGGTCGATGTGGCGGCGTTGCGGCGTCTGGTGCACTGGCAGATCGAACGCGGCATCCACGGACTGATAGCGCTCGGCAGCACCGGTGAGTTTCTGTCGTTGACCTCCAGCGAGCGAGCGCAGGTGATCGAGACCTGCGTGCGCGAGGCGGCCGGACGTGTGCCGGTACTGATTGGCACCGGTGCGGAGTGGACCCGCGATGCCGTCGCTCATGCGCGCGAGGCCGAACGGATGGGAGCTTCGGGCGTCATGATCATCCCCCCTTACTACAGTGCTCCGACCGAAGAGGAGCTGTTCGCGCACTACCGTATCATCGGCGAGTCGATTTCGCTGCCGATCATGCTCTACAACAACCCTGCGACGGCGAACGTCGATCTGACGCCGCAGGTCGTGGCACGTTTGAGCCGCATCGACAACGTGCGCTATGTCAAGGAGTCCACCCTCGACGTCACGCGGGTGCGCGACATCATCGAACTCTGCGGCGCAAGGATGACGGTGTTCGCCGGCATACTCGGTTATGAATCGTTTTGGCTCGGTGCGCAGGGCTGGGTCGCTGTCTGTTCCAATTTGATGCCGCACGAGTCGGCGCAACTGTTCGAGTTGGCCGTCATCCGATCCGACCGCGACGCGGCGCTGCAGCTCTACAGGAAGATCCTGCCCATCGTGCGCTGGGTCGGAGGGCACCGTTACGTGGCGGCGTCCAAGGCGGGCTTAGGTCTGATGGGTCTCACCGTCGGTGAGCCGCGAGCACCGCGTCTACCCTTGGCGCCCGCCGACATCGATGGGCTGCGCAAAGATCTCGGGGCCTTGGGGCTGATCGATTCCCTGGCTGGACTGGTGTGAATCTGCTCGTCGGCGCGCTGGTGCTTGGACTGTCTTCATTGAGCACCCCGGTGCCACCGTGCCTGAGCCCGGTTCCGGATTCCGAGTTGGTTCACGCAGGGGCCTTGGTGATGGCGACCAATCCGACGCTGCGCCCGCTGCAATTCGTCGATTCATCCGGGGCGCTGCAAGGGATGCGGATCGAGCTCGGCGAGGCGATCGCAAAGCGGCTCTGTCTCACGCCGGAATACGTTCGCATGGAATTTTCGACCATGATCCCGGGCCTCAAAATCGGTCGTTGGGACATGATCAACACAGGCATCTTCTGGACCGAGGAGCGGGCCGGGATGATGCAGATGGTCAACTATGAGTATGAGGCCATCAGCATCAGTGTCGCGCATGGCAATTCGCGGGGTATCGCCAAGCCGGAAGATCTGGCCGGACGGTCGGTCGGCGTCGAAATCGGTAGCTTCGAGGAAAACAAGCTCAGGCAGCTGAGCCAGTCTCTGCTCAGCCGGGGACTGGCGCAGATCGACATTCGCACCTTCGACAACTTTGCGGCGGCGTTTCAAGCCATGAGTGCGGGGCAGACCGATGCCACGGTCTCCATAGACCCGACCGCCGCCGAATATGCCAGATATGGCGGCGCCGATCGTGTCATCTCCGGTTTGTTCCCCACGCCGGTGGCGCTGGCGATGAAAAGCCGTGTATTGAGCGCGGCCGTCGTCGCGGTCTTGAACGATATGCAGCGAGACGGTTCATATGGTGCATTGATGGCGCGCTACGGACTCTCCGCGCATAGCGGCCCGTTCAGCGTGAATGGACCCGACGGGCAGTCGCAGGCGAAGGCGCCGCAGGAGAAGATGCCGCAAAGCGGATGGAGTTGGCGCGGTTTCTTCGATTACCTCGTCAACCGCTACCTGCTGATGGGCGCGCTCACGACGCTCATGTTGACCTCGGCAGCGATCGTCGGCGGCCTCTGCATCGGGAGTCTGCTGGCATGGCTGCGGCTGGCGCGGCAGCGCTGGCTCACGATTGCAGCGCGTACTTACATCTGGATTTTCCGGGGTACGCCGCTCTTGGTACAGCTCATCATCATTTACACCGGACTGCCGCAGATCGGCATCAAGTTCACGGTAATCGAGTCAGCGTTGATCGGCCTGATCTTGAACGAGGCGGCCTACCTTGCCGAGATCATTCGCGGCGGCATACTCGCCGTGCCCGCGGGACAAAGCGATGCCGGCCGCGCCTTGGGCTTAAGTTCCGCCCAGGTGATGATGCACATCGTGCTGCCGCAGGCGATGCGCATCATCATTCCCGCCATCGGCAACAGCGTCAACGGCATGCTGAAGACCACGGCCGTGACATCGGTGATCTCCATGGAGGAGCTTCTGCGCCGAACGCAGCTGCTGATCCAAGATAGGTTCATGGTGCTGGAATTGTTCGCCGTGGCGTCGCTTTATTATCTCTTGATGACCTCGGCGTGGAACGTGGTCCAGCGCCGCATCGAGACGCATTTCGGTCGTGCGCACCGCACGATCGCCATCAGCAACGTCCACTGAAACACAACTCAAGAGCGAGACATCATGCAGGCATTTGATACCGTCATTCGTAACGGCACGCTGGTTACCGCGGCCGACGTGTTCGAGGCTGATCTAGGCATAGTCGATGGCCGGATCACCGCCCTCGGCAGCCAACTTGGTGCCGCCAAGCGCGACATCGACGCACGCGGCAAGCTGGTGCTGCCGGGCGGCGTCGACGCGCATTGTCACCTCGACCAGCCCACCACGAACGGCTCGGTGTTCGCGGACGATTTTCTGACGGGCACGCGCGCGGCCGCCTGCGGCGGCACCACCACGGTGATCCCCTTCGCGTGCCAGAACAGAGGCGACTCGATGCCCGCCGTCGTCGCGGACTACCATGCCCGAGCCGCGGGCAAGGCGGTCATCGACTACGCCTTCCATCTGATCGTGAGCGATCCGACCGAGCAGCTGATTTCTCAAGACTTGCCACGTCTGGTCCAGGAAGGCTACACCTCCTTCAAACTCTACATGACCTACGACGACTTGAAGCTCAACGATCGCCAAGTGCTCGAGCTCCTCGACGTCGCCAGGCGTCTTGGCGCCATGCCGATGATCCACGCCGAGAATGCTGATTTCATCGGCTGGCTCACCGATCGCTTGCTCGGGGCAGGCCTGACGCAGCCGCGCTACCACGCGGAATCCCGCCCGATGCTGGTGGAGCGGGAGGCAACGCATCGTGCGATTTCCATGTCGGAACTGGCCGACGTGCCGATTCTGATCGTGCACGTGTCGGGACGCGAAGCGGTGGAACAGATTCATTGGGCCCAGGGCCGCGGCATGCAAATCTATGCGGAGACCTGTCCGCAGTATCTCGTGCTCACGGAACAAACCCTCGGGGGGCACGGTTTCGAGGGCGCCAAATGCATCTGCAGCCCACCGCCGCGCGATGAGGCCAATCAGGCGGTGATCTGGGATGGCTTGGCCAGCGGAATTTTTGCCATCGTGTCCTCAGACCATGCACCTTTTCGGTACAAGGATCCCCAGGGCAAGATGCTGCACGGTGAGGAGACGCCGTTCAACTGGGTGCCGAACGGGGTGCCGGGTATCGAAACACGGCTGCCGATTCTGTTCTCGGAAGGGGTGGTCAGGGGACGGATCAGTTTGCAACGCTTCGTCGAGCTGACCGCCACCAATCCCGCCAAACTCTATGGGTTGTACACCCGCAAGGGGAGCTTGGCGATTGGTGCGGACGCGGACATCGTGGTCTATGACGCGAAGAGGCCGGTGACCATCCGCAACGAGATGTTGCATCATAATGTGGACTACACACCTTACGAGGGACTCGACGTTACCGGCTGGCCCGAGCTGGTATTATCGCGCGGTGAAATCGTCGTCGAAAAAGGCGATTGCATCGGCAAGCCCGGCCGGGGTCTGTTCTTACGCCGCGCGGCACCCGAGTTGGCGAAACCGAGAAAGCGTTCACGAGGGTGAGTCGTGAGAACTCGATGAGGTGTTCGAGGGTAGGGTAGGGAAACATGCAGTGAACACACACTCCACCGCCGGTACCGAGAAACTCGGCGAACTGGCCTATCAGACATTGCGTCGGATGATTCTCGAAAAGGCGCTGCGCAGCGGCGGCGCGGTCGTCGAAGGACGGCTTGCCGACGAATTGAACATATCGCGCACGCCGATGCGCGAAGCGCTGCTGCGCCTGGAGGGTGAAGGGCTGCTGGTTCGGGCGGGAGCCCGCTCGTATTCGGTACGCTTCGTCCAGGCGGAGGAATATTTTCAAGCCATGAAGGTGCGCGAGTTGCTCGAATGCGAAGCAGTCGGGCTCGCCATGGGCAAGATCGACAAGAAAACCGTTCAGCAACTGGTCAAGAAGATTAAAGCACTCGGCAGCGGCCAACAGGAGAACGCGCACTGGCAGATCGACGATCAAATCCACACGATGATGGCGCGTGCGAGCGGCAACGACGTGCTTGCTCGCATGATCGATGTGGTGCGTACCAACAGCCGCCTGTTCGAACTGGTGTCCCCGTTCAACCGTATCGAGGAAGACCGCGCGGAACATCTGGCGATTCTCGAGGCATATCTCGCGGATGACGCGACCGCGGCACGCGCCGCCGTGCGTTGCCATCTGCAGAATCTGCGCCGCTTCGTGCTCGACCGGCTCGCCGAAGGTACCGACGACTGAAGCTTGTCTCAGTGGCGCAAGATCTTGCCGACGAAATCCCGCGTGCGCGCGTGCAGCGGCGCATCGAATATCCGTTGCGGCGTGCCGCTCTCGACGATGCATCCATCCGCCATGAAAACCACTCGCGACGACACCTCGCGCACGAAGCTCATTTCGTGGGACACGATGAGCATACCCAAGCCGCCCTGGGACAGCTCTTTGATCGTCTTTAGCACCTCGTTCACGAGTTCGGGGTCGAGCGCGGCGGTGATCTCGTCGAGAAACAGCATCTTCGGTTTCAATGCCAGCGCGCGTGCGATCGCGACGCGTTGCTGTTCCCCACCCGAGAGCTGATCGGGGTACGCGTTCAAGCGGTGCGAGAGGCCGACACGGCCCAGCAGCTCGATGGCGTGCCGCTCGACCTCGTCGCGGGGCCAGCGTTTGATCTTTGTCGGGGTGATCGTCACGTTGTCGAACACGTTCATGTTCTGGAACAAATTGTATTGCTGGAAAACGATCGCGATACCGGCGCGCAGGGAACCCACGTCCGCTTTGCTGGTGTAATCGATCGCGTGGCCATTCAATCGAACGCTGCCGCGTTCGATCGGCACGAGCCCCAACAGCGCGCGCAACAACGTGCTCTTGCCCGAGCCTGAGGGTCCAATCAGGCTGACGATCTCGCCCGTCTCGACGCTTAAAGTTATGCCCTCGAGCACCGCGCGTGACCCATAGGACGCCCGGACGTCAACGATTTCCAGCAGCGGCAAGTCGATGCTCCAGGTGCTTACCGAGGCGCGACAACGGATACGACAGCAAAAAATACAGCATGAGGATCGTGCCATAAACCAACGCTTCAGGGAGGCCCTTGTTGCCCAGCACCTTGCCGGCCGAGGTGAGCTCCATCACGCCGATCTGTGATGCCAGCGCGGTGTCCTTGATGAACATCACGAAGAAGCCGAACGTGGGCGGCACGATCACCCGCCACGCCTGCGGCACGACCACGTAACGCAGCGTTTGCCAATGGCTGAAGTTCAAGGCGCGGGCGGCTTGCCATTGGTTGCGATGCACGGACTCGAGGCCGCCGCGTGCGATCTCGCTCAAGTAGGCCGCCGCGATCAGGCAGATGCTCACCAGCGCGACCGTAAACGTCGACAGGTTCGCATTCATCGCCTGGCTCGCAAAGAACACCAACATCAACGTGACCAGAAACGGAATGCGACGAAAAGCTAGGGCATAGGCGGCCAGCGCGGCACGCAGCGGCGCCATTTCCGGTGAGCGCGTCGACCGTAGGAGGGCTGCCACGAACCCGAGCGCGAAGCCCGTGAGGCATCCGATCAGCGCCAGCGCGAACGTGGTGAGAAACCCCTTGAGCAACAAGAGCACGTCATAGGACGAGAAGGCGTGCGCGGCCGGGCTCATGGCGGAACGCTCAAAGAATGTCCATCCTGGCGCGGCACACGCTGCGCCCGTACAGGGTCAGCAGCCAGGTGGCGAGCAGGGTGATGGCGATGTACAAGACGGCCGCCACCAGGAAGGCCTCGACCGACAGGTAGGTCTCCGCGCCCAGATTGTCAATGCGACCGGTGAGTTCCTCGACACCGAAGATCGATGCCATCGAGGTGCCGAGCGTCATGACGATGAACTGGTTGGAGAGCGGCGGAAACATCACCTTCATCACATGGGGGAAGGTGACATGGCGGATGATTTGCATTCGCGAAAATCCCAGCACCGCGGCGGATTCGAGCTCCGCATGCTTGACCGAGGCGAAGCCTGAGCGCTGAATTTCGCAAAGGTACGCGCCCGCATTGAAGGTTGCGCCCATCAGCACCGCGGTGAAAGGCGAGAGGGTGACTCCCACTTCCGGCAGCCCATAGAAGAGGAAGAAGATCTGCACCAGCTGCGGGGTGTTGGTGGCGAAGGTGACGTAGGCGCCGACGATGCGGCGCATCGACGAGGGTCCATACTGAAGGATGGACGCGCAGAGGAGCCCGATCAGCATGCCACAGGCGAAAGCGAGTACCGCGATCTGGAGGCTGAGCCAGGCGCCGCCGAGCAAATACGGCCATTGCTCGAGGATGGGGCCAAACTGCAGCGTCAAGGCGACGGTGCGGTCGGGTCGTACAACATCGGATGACCGAACCAGCTGCGCCAACTCTCAGAGACGAAGCCGCTGCTGTGCAGGATGCGGATCTCCTTATTCATGCGCTGGGTCAATGCCGTGTTGCCCTTCTTGATGCCCAGGCAATCGTAGCCGACTTCGATCGGCGCGGCGACCACACGCCACTTCGTGGGATAATTCTGGGTGAACTTCAGCACAAAATCGAGGACGTCGATCAGTGCATCGGCACGCCCCTGGGCGATCGAGCGCACCGCGTCAGGGTAGTTGTCGAGCAACAACAGCTGTGCGTTCGGTAGTTTGTCCCGGATGAGCCGCACCGGTGTCGTGCCGCGTACCTGCACGAGCCGCACCGTTCGGTCGTTGAGCTGGTGCCAGTCCTTGTAAGGCTTGTCTTCGGTCGTCAGTACGCCCAGCACTTCCGTGTTCACGGGATCGGTGAAGTCGATGACCTTGAGCCGGTCGGGGTTGCGTGTCATGCCGCCGCTGACGACATCGACCTTGTCGGCCATCAGGAACGGAATGCGGTCACTGGGGGTTACGGGAACGATCTCCAGACTCACGCCCAGCGCGGCGGCAAGTTTCCTCGCGATGGCAACATCGAAGCCGTCAATAGTGTTCTTCTCATCATAGAGGCCCAGCGGCGGAAGATTCGGATTGATTCCGAACACGAGCGTCTTGGACGCGATGATGTCATCCAGCGTTCGTGCAGAAACATCGCATGAACCGAGCAGGGCACATGCGATGAGCAGCAGGCGGCCGGCGATGATCGGGCGCACTTTCAGCTGCTTTAGGGGTGGGACGCTTCTCCCCACGCGCATCCTTCCGCCGGACCACAGGGATTGAACAACGCATTGTCTTTGAGCCCTGTCTTGGCCGGATCACCGCGCCAACTCTGCGTAGGCTCGCCCGGTGGTGCGTTCTTGGCGATATGCGCCGCCATCTCGCGCAGCAGGTTGGCCGTCGTCATGGGTTGCCAGCCGTGCCCCTTCTGCGGGCGGCCATAGCGAAACTCGCCGCCGTAGGCCGGTGCGCGGGTGCTGTCGAGAAAATCCTGCAGAAAATACATGGCCGGAGCGAGGTAGAAGTCGTCGTAGTCACCGGTCAACTGATGCAGCTTGCCCACCAGCTGCGGTCCGATGCGTGACCAGTTCTTCTCCAGGTAGTCGCGCAGATCGTAGCCATGATCCTTCATATACGTCGCCACCTCGTGATCGATTTCGCCGGTCTTGAGGTCGAACAGGCGGCGCGGATAACCGTCTGCGTCGGTGGGACCGTATACGGCGTTCCAGATGTCGATCTGGGCCGCCGATCGGCCGCGGGTTCCGGAGGCGAGTTCCATCTGCGCGATGGCGCGCATCGATCCGACCGGTTGCCCGTCGGGGGACATCTGCATCATGCGCTCGGGTGCTCCGGGTGCCGCGTTCGGCACGACGAAGGCGTTCGAGTCCGAATAGATGTCGATCAGCTGGTAACGACGAAAATCGATGGGATCCGGAAAGAAGGTCCAAGCACCGCCGAAGAATTCGGGGTGATACACCTGCAATGCGAGCGATTCCCAGCCGCCCGTCGAGCCACCGGTCAGGACCCGGGCGTAGGGTTTCTTGATGATTCGAAAATGCGATTCCACGTAGGGAATGAGCTCGTTCATGATGGCATCGCCATACGGGCCATTGTTCGCCGAATTGACGGCGTAGGAATCGTCGAAGAACGGCGTCGGGTGCAGGAAGGAAACGACGATCATCCCCGGCATGGCATCCGAGTTCCACGACTCATAGAACTCGTGTCCGGACTCCTTCACGCCGCCACCCGACCAGGCGCGCGGCCCTTCGACATTGGAGCGTGGATTGACCGGCGCGAGCCGCACGGCGGTCATCGTCGAGTCTTGCGCGTTCGGGTCCTCGTTGAAGCCGAAGGGGGCATCGAGCGAGAAGTGATTCTGCTGATAAACGACCGGGTAATAGGTGTTGGGATGCTCGGCGTAGCCTTTGGGCAGGAGAATGATGGCGCCAAGCTGCTGCGGTTCGCCCCACCATTTGGTCAGAATGTCGCTCTGGATCTTGATGTGCTTGACCCAATTCGTGTCCTTGGGCTCCTCGATCGGCGGCAGCTTGTGATCGAAGGTGAGGGCGACTTTGAAGCCTTTCGCGGGATCGAGGTGCACCTTGATGGGCGTGCTCAAGAGATTGCCCGGCGAGTAAGCCCAACGCTGTCCGTCCCAATGGTCCTGGTGCGCCCAGATCGTATGCCCGTCCGCCCGGTGGTACTGGGTGTAGACATTGAGCACCGCCTGCACATAGTAGTCACCTGCGGGCAGATCACGCATGCTCCACAGCGGGTAACCGACGGCGTTGCCATCCAGCGTCGCCGGCTGGCCCGGCTTCAACTGATCGATGTCGGCGGCGAAGAACGGCACACGTCCGACACGTGAGCGCGCAGATTGGTAGGAAGCCACGCGGGGCTCGACGTCGTCCTTGGTGTAGAGCGTCACGAACACCCGTCCGGTGATCGGCTTCTCATTCAAGGACGCGGGGAAACTCACCAGGAACTTGGTCGATCTTTCAGCCGCGCCGGCATCTCCATGGCTCGAGAAGAGCGTAGCAGCCAAGAGCAGCACGAAGGTGCCGGCACGAGCGGAAAGTGACATTGGCGATCTCCCCAGGCGTCAATATTTGATGTTGAAATCGATACCGGCGGTCAGCGGCTGACTCACGGCGATTCGCTGGAAATCCGGAAGATTTTCGGCGTCCTGCGTGATGTTGCTCAAAAATGCGCGTTTGTTGGTGACATTGTTGATGAACAACACCGCGCTCCACTTCGTCGTTTCGATGCCGCCGCGGATGTTCGCCAGCTGGTAGCTCGGCAGGTTATTGAGAGCATAGCTGGTATCGGTGCGGGTCCCCACGTACGTGATATCGCCGCGCGCCGTCAGGGTGAACTCACCCGTCAGCGGATGGCGATAGGCAAGCGAGGCCGAGCCGGTGAACTTGGGATCGTCTTGAAGCTCGGTTCCCGGACTGAAAATCGAATGCGCTAGATCGGCACTCACCAGCTCCGCATGCGTGGCGCCGACATTGACCGAGGCGGTCAGCTCCGGTGTGACCAATGCCTTGATCTCGAGCTCGCCGCCGTAGACGTGTGCATTGCCGGAATTCACCGTGTAGATCTCGCCGCAGGTTGGCAGGTTGTTGGTTTGCTGTACGCCGTACCAGGACTCGAAGAAACCCGAGGCGTTGATGGAGATGCGATTTTCCGCTCCCCGCCATTTTTCGCCCAGTTCGTAACTCCACAAATGATCGGCCGCGAAGCTCGTGGGTCCGGCGATGAAGTTCGTCGTACCGTACTCTTTCTGTAGATCTCCTTCGCAGCCGGTGGGTCCCGATGTCGGGATGGGCCCGGTGCCGCCGCCCGGTCGGAATCCCTTGGCTGCAGTCGCGTACACCAGCAAATCCGCGTCAAAGGTGTAGGAGAGCGAAAACTTCGGCGTCACGCCCTGGCTGCGCGCTCCGGTAGTCGTGCTCGAAGCTGGGATGAGTTCGCCGGACAGCGTTGTCGAGGTTTCCGTTTCGTAGGAATAGCGCCGCGCTCCCACGGTGGCAGCGAGCGCCGGGGTGAAATTGTACGTGGCCTGGCCGAACACCGACTGCTGCAGGATCTTGAGCGGGTTCGCATCCGTGAACAGGGCGTAAGAGCCGTTGGGATACGTAAAAACTGGGAAGCCCGGGAATGTGCCCGCGGAGGGGTAAGCGATGTCCAGCGTGGATTCGAAATCCTGATAGAAGTATCCAACCAACCACTTGAAGCTCGAGTCGCCCACGGACGAGAGCCGCAGTTCCTCCGTGGTCTGGTGCGATAGGTTGACCTCGTCTGCATAAGCCGCGCCGAGCCCGCCGTCCGCCACACTGAGAGGCAGGCCGAGAGCCGTCGCCCATGACTCGGAGGCGTCCTGGATATTCGGCTCGTAGCGGGTCCAATAGGCGGTGTCGGAATCGATTGCGAAATAATCGTTCTTGTACCCTAGTTTCAGGCTGCCGAGCTTGAACTCATCACGGATGGTTTCGGCGATGTCGAACGGTTCATAGTGCGCGTTGGTGCCCGGAACGCCGTCGATCTGCGGCCAACCGCCGGAGCTCATCCTCTGATAGAAGAAGGCCGGCGTGATGCTGAATCCGTCGAAGGGCTGGATGAGCGCGCTGACGCGAACCGTTGCACGATTGACGTCATTGGAGTCCTTGTAATCCTCCGCGACGGGGGCCGCTTGTACGTTGCCGCGCACCCCTTCCGTGGGCAATGGGAAAGTTCCCGGCTGGGTGACGATGCGATCGATCCAGCCGCTGTCATGCTCATACGAGCCGACGATGCGTACCGCGGCGATGCTGCTCACGGGCAGGTTGATCATGGCATTCTCGCCGTGATTGAACCCACCGCCGTCGGTGCCGCCCAAGACCAACTCGCCCGAGGCGTCGAACTTGGTGGGGTCGGGTGCGTTCGGCACGATCTTGATGGTGCCGCCCATGGAGCCCGAACCGTACAGGGTGCCTTGCGGTCCACGCAGCACTTCGATGCGACTCACGTCGTACAGGGCCGGTGAAATGGCGATCCTGCCTTCGTTGCTGCTCGAGGTGGCGGTCAATAGAAAGTCATCGTAGTAAAAGCCGACCGTCGGCGAGTTACCACCGGTCGATGAGACGCCGCGCATCTCGAATTCCGTGAACCCTGGTCCCGACGTGCGGATCGAGACGCCCGGCACCGACTGGAGCAGCGTTGCCGCGTCTGTTGCGCCGCGCTCCTGGATGTCGGCCTGCGATACCGCGGTCAAGCTGATGGCGGTATTTTGCACCGTCGATTCGCGCTTTTCGGCGGTGACGACGATTTCGCTCAACTGCGCGGAATCTGCGGCGGGTGCCGTGGAGACTCCGACTTGTTGGGCTTGCGCGGATGCGGCCAAGAGTGCCGCGAGCGCCGACGTGAAATAGAAAAGAAAAATCCCCTGAATTTTATGTTGTGGCATACGTTACCGGTGAGGTTGATGCGTATACGGGCGGTATACGTTAGTATCACAGCATCGCATTTATGAGTTGTCAAGCGCGACTGGTGCTCATGACAGAGTTCGACGTGATCGTGGTTGGGGGAGGTCCCGCGGGTGCGCATGCGGCTCTAGCTGCTGCGTCTGCCGGACTCGATGTTGCGCTCTTCGACGAACATCCCGCCGCCGGTGCGGCGCTGCAGCGCGAACTTTGCGCGAGCACGATCAAGTGTTTCTTCTCGCATGTGGTGTGGAGTGTGTCCGGCGAATATCGCATTGATGCGCTGGGGCCGCAGGGGCCCGTGCATTGCACTGCGCGCGCGTTGATCGTGGCGGCTGGCGCAACGGAACGCATGGTGCCTTTCGAGGGTTGGACCCTATCGGGCGTCATCAGCCTGGCGAACGCCGCCGAGTTGCTTTCGTCAAGTGAATCATTACAGGGCCGTTCGTTCCTCGTTGCGGGCTGCGGTCCGTGGCTTGCGGCCGTGGCCGCCAAGATCATCGAAGCCGGCGGCCACGTCGACGCCATCATCGACCTGGCCGGCCACACCGAGAGGGGCCGTGTGGTCATGGGTCTCGCCGCGCGCCCGGCGCTGCTGGTGCAGCGACTCAAGTGGTGGCGCACGATTCGCCGGGGTGGAACCCCACGGTATGGCCGCCACACCATCGTGTCGGCGGAGAACGCGGGCGAACGCCTGCGCGCAACGTGGGCGCAATGCGATTCCGCAGGGCGAGCGCTCGATACACCGCGCATCTCCACGCTGGTCGATTCCATCATCGTTGGTCACGGCTTCATTCCCGCAAGCGACATCACCCGGTTATTGCGCGCGCGACACCGTTTCTGCCGCGAGGCGGGCGGTTGGGTGGCAGTCGCCGATGAGCACGGGCGCACTTCGCGTGCCTTGCTCTACGTGGCGGGTGACGCGGCGGCCATCGTGGGAACGGATGCTGCCGCGAGCCACGGCGGGCTGGTCGGGTTGGCCTGCGCACTCGATCTTGCCGCGTCCCCAGCCGCGAAGCTCAAACCCCGCATCGAGTTGGCGCGTCGCCGGCACCGGCGCAGAGCGCGCGTCGGACGCGTCATGGCGAAGATGATGGCACTGCGTTCCGCGCAGGTCGATGGCATCGCACCCGAGACGATCGTGTGCAAGTGCGAGAGTGTGAAACGTAGTGAGATCGACGCGGCCTGCGACGCCGGGGCACATGATGTCAACCAGTTGAAGGCGTGGACGCGCTGCGGCATGGGTCCTTGCCAAGGACGCATATGCGGCGATATCGCGGCAGAACTTCTCGTGCGTCGCATGGCAGCCGCCTCGCGCGAAAGCGTAGGTGTGTTCACTGCGCGATCGCCGCTGAGACCGATCGTGCTTGGCGCGTTGACCGGCGAATTCGAGTACGGGGACATCGTCATTCCACACGCGGCGCCCCTATGAGCCTGGCGGATATGGCGGTGGGTCAAGCCTTCGACGTCGTCGTGGTCGGCGGTGGGGTGATGGGATGCACCACCGCCTTGTTCCTCGCGCGCGGCGGCATGCGCGTGGCGCTCGTCGAGCGCGACGCCTTGTGCCGCGCCGCGTCCGGCGTGAACGCTGGTACGCTGACACTGCATATGACACGAGCCGCGCTGATTCCCTACGCCATGCGTGCAACGCAGATTTGGATGGACACGGAACAGTGGCTGGGCTCGAGCGTGCACGCCACGTCCGCGCCGGGACTTTCGCTGGCCTTCACGCAGGCCGAGCGCGATCTGCTTCATGAGCGCGCCCTGGCACGGCGCAAGTGCGGGGCGCCCATCGAACTCATGGAGCCTGAAGCAGCGCGGGCGATTGAGCCGGGCCTCAACCCCGCGATGCTCGAAGCCGCGTTTTGCGCCGGCGACGGGTTCGCCAGCGCCTATCTGACCGGCCGCGCTTATCACTCGGCACTGCGTGCGGCCGACGTGTGCATCTTCGAGCGGACCGAAGCGACACGCATCGACTGGTCGAAAGGATGTTACCGGGTCTATGGGCCCGACAATCGCCCGCAGGTGCGCATAGACGCCAGGCGGTTGGTGATGGCGGGGGGAGTATGGCTCGAGCCTCTGTGCGCAATGCTGGATCTGTCCATTCCGGTCAAGACGCTCGTGAATCAGCTGATCGTCACCGAGCGTATGCCGCCTATCATGCGAACCGTGTTGAGCATCGCGAATGGGCTGCTGTCGATGAAGCAGTTCGCCAATGGCAGCGTGCTGATCGGCGGCGGCTGGCAAGGTGTCGGCGACCGGCTGAGCGGTCCGCTCGAGTCCATACCGGAGAATCTCATCGGAAACCTGCGCCTTGCCCAGCACGTCATTCCGGCGTTGGCTGAAGCGCGCATTGCGCGCATCTGGCTGGGGCTCGAATCAGAAACGGCAGATGGAATGCCCATGATCGGCACTTTGCCGGGCCGGGACGATGCCTGGGTGATTGGCTGCGTGCACTCCGGTTACACCAGCGCTCCCTATAT